>Ga0302314_10008253_pt1 | contig 18582 bp, 15 predicted proteins | sample III_Palsa_N2_3_FD_200533 | JGI IMG/M metagenome (GOLD analysis project Ga0302314, IMG submission 200533) | Peat permafrost microbial communities from Stordalen Mire near Abisko, Sweden - III_Palsa_N2_3 | ecosystem: Environmental > Terrestrial > Soil > Palsa > Peat permafrost | place: Sweden...
TCTCCTGCACGTCGGCCTGCGTGTAGCCGGCGTCCACGCCCAGCGTGTGCAGCTCCATCAGCTCGCGCGCGTAGTTCTCGTTGATCTGGCCGGCGGCATTGCGCTCGTTGTCGAGGTAGCGCAGCATGGCCGGATGCGTGGCCGACGCCTCGAGCAGGTCGCGGAACTTGCCGAGCGCGTGCGCGCGCAGCGTGGCCTCGTAGTCGCCCGCGAACACGCGCAGGTTGGCCTTGCTCTGCGCGATGCTGAAGTGGTTGACCCAGAACCACACCAGGCGTTCCTGCACCTGGTTGGGCGAGTTCGCGGCCACCAGCAGCCAGCGCTGCGCGGCCTCGTCGGCCTGCGTGTTCAGGCCCTTCTGGTACGCCTGCTGCGCGGTCTTCTTCTGCTCGTCGTCGGCCACCGCGTTGGCCGCCTTCTGCACCGCGACCTCCTCGCGCAGCCGCGCCGGCAGCGGCTCGCGCGTGATCTTCATCGCGGCGATGCGGTCGTTGACGGACGGCGGCGGCGCGAACGGCTTCGGGTGCAACTGCTCGTCGACCCAGCGCGCGTAGCCGAGCCGACCGACCTGCTGCAGCACGGTCGCGTCGACGCCGAAGGTGGCGCGATCGACGCGCTGGGCGTCGAGCGTGCTCACGCGCATGGCGTCGGCCTCCTGGTGCGTGTCGGGCAGCACGATCGCCGGTGCCGGGCCCAGCTCGGGCGCCGTGTTCGCAGCGGGCTGCGCGCCGCAGCCGGCCAGCACGACGGCTGCGAGCGCGCTGGCGGCCGCGCCGGCGAACGCTGCGGAGCGCTCGCGCGCGCGATGGGCGGAGTGGGAGGCGGTCATTCGGGTGGGGTTCCTTCCTGATCAACGGCCGAGAGGGCCCGGCGGTTGATAGGGCAGGTCGACGGGCAGGGTAAAGGTGTGTATCGCAGAATGGCTTGCACGACCCTGAACCCGGCCGCGCACAAGCAACGGAGAAAAGCCATGACGACCAAAGCCGAAGAACTCCGCGCCAAGCTCATCCGCAACTTCAACGACGCCCCGCTGACGCACGACGTGCGCGAGCCGCTGTACGACGGCATGGGCGCCCGCCTCGCGCGCGGCACCGCGGCGCTCAAGCTCGGCGCGAGCATCGACGTGCTGGCGCCCGGCAAGCGCGGCTGCCCGTACCACCTGCACCACGCGCAGGAGGAGATGTTCATCGTCCTGGAGGGCCACGGCACGATGCGCGTGGCCGGCGAGATGCTGGCCGTCAAGCCGGGCGACATCGTGTTCGTGCCGCCCGGGCCGGACTATCCGCACCAGATGATCAACACGTCCGGCGCCCCGCTGAAGTACCTGTCGATCAGCACCAAGGACGTGCCCGAGGTGGTCGAGTACCCGGACTCCGGCAAGGTGCTGGCGAACGCCCGCGTGGCCGGCAACGACTTCGGCTTCGCGCGCATGAACCGGCTCGACACCGATCTCGACTACTGGGACGGCGAGCCCTGAGAACCTGTGAACGAACCCGCCACGCCCGCTCGTCCCGTCAAAACACGCCCGCTCTGCGTTGCAAATGCTCGCCGTAGCCCGAGCTACGTCTGCGCTTTGCGCCTTGATCGGACGCGTTTTGACGGCCCGCTCGGTCGCGTCGGATTCATTCACAGGTTCTGAGCAGCGGCCCGGCCGCCGGCGCTCAGCGCTCGCCCCGCGGCCTGAAGCCCCATTGCGTGACGACCGGCGCTTCGCTCTGCGGCGCCGTGTTGCCGTAGTAGGCGAGCGCGCTGCCCTCGCGCAACGCCTGCTCGTAGAGCGGCGCGAAATCCTTGTTCTGCGGCTTGTCCAGCGCGGCCGGGTCCAGCGGCGAGTAGCGCTCGATCACCGCGTCGAACGCGTCGCGGCTGCGGCAGGCGGCGATCGCGTCGGCGTCCGAGCGGACGTCGGCATCCTGCCGCAGCAGCAGCAGGCCTTCGCGCGACAGGCCGACGAGCGGCGGCGTGTCCGTCGGATCGGACATGGAACGGAACTTGGCGCGGAACTTGTAGACGGCGACGATTGCCATGGCGAACCCGGGTTGGACCAGCGCGAAGCATACCGGGCCGCGCCAAACGCGCGCGGAATCGCAGGTTTTGCCCGAGGCGCCGCGCCGGCCGCCCCGGCATAATCGAGGCTCACCTTCCGGCGCCGGAAAGGCGTTCCGGCCCATGCCGGCCGCTCCCCGGCACGGAAATCCTGTAGCCGCCACTTCCGGCGGCCGGCCACGGGGGAGCCGTCCCCCAAGTTCTGGAGCACGCACATGGCGTCAGTCAACAAAGTCATCCTCATCGGCAACTGCGGGCGCGACCCGGAAGTTCGCTACACGCCCAGCGGCACCGCCATCTGCAACGTTTCGGTCGCCACGTCCAGCCGCCGCAAGGACAAGGCCAGCGGCGAAAGCATCGAAGACACCCAGTGGCATCGCGTCACCTTCTACGACCGGCTGGCCGAGATCGCCGGCGAGTACCTGAAGAAGGGCAAGCCGGTCTACATCGAGGGCCGCCTGAAGTACGGCAAGTACACCGACAAGGACGGCATCGAGCGCAACACGGTCGACATCGTCGCCGAGCAGATGCAGATGCTCGGCGGCCGCGACTCGGGTGGCGATGAAGGCGGCGCCGGCGGCGGCACGGGCGGCCGCTACCTGGCCCCGCGCGACGGCATCGACGGGGGCGACGACCGTCCGGCCCGTCCGGCCGCGCGTCCTGCACCGCGTCCGGCGCCGGCGCCGAAGGCGTCGACCGGGTTCGACGACATGGACGACGACATTCCGTTCTGATCCCGCCGGCCATCATCCGGTGCGTCGCTCGCGTCGGCCCGCGATGAGCCAACAAAATGGGAGGCGCCTCGTCGAGGTTGCCTCCCTTTTTTGGGGCTCTTCGCGATACGCGGGAGCCCCCGCGCCGGCGATGCCACGGGCTCCGTCAGCCCATGGCCTGCAGATGCTGGGCGATGACGGCGCCCGAGTTGAAGTTCATGTTCTTGATCGTGTTGCCCTTCGCGCTGTCGACGAAGTCCACCATGATGATGTTGGGCATGAACCGCTTGAGGGCCTGACCGAAGCTGCCGACGCCCAGGTTGCGCAGCGTCGGGTCGACGCGTTGCAGGCCCAGGTTGACCATGTCGCCGCGCACGCCGCTGTCGACCGTGCCTTGCCACATCTTGCCGTTGCGCTTCTTGATGCCGCTCCAGGACGGCCCGGTCGTCGTCCAGTACATCAGGCCGATGGCGTCGCCGTTGTCGCCGCTGAAGGTCTGCGTGCCGCTGTCCGACATGCCGACCTTGCCTCGCCAGCCGTCCTTCGCGATCTTGTAGCTGCCCTGGCCTTGCATGAGATCGGTCTGGATGGCGGTGTTGCTGGCGATCTTGCCCGAATCGCCGCTGGCGCCTGCCGATACGCCGCCCTTGCCGTAGTACTGCAAGCCGTCGAACTGCGGGTTGTAGTTCTTGGCGGAGATGCTTCCCTTCGAGTACAGGTTGCGCCACTTGAGGAATCCCTGCCGGTGCAGCGCATCGGGCTGCGCGAACCCGGCGAAGGCGCTTTCCGGAAACAGGATCAGCAGTTTGCCGCTGAGTTCGTGAAGCTGCCTGACGTTGAGGTTGCGTTCCGCGCCCGTGCCGTTGGTGGTGAAGAGGAAGTCGCCGTTGTTGGCGGTGAGTTCGTTGCGGCAGACCTCGACGATCAGATCCCAGTTCTCGCTCTTGTCGAACTTGAAGATCAGGAATTCGGAACCGTTCTCCGTCAGGAAGCGAATGGCCTGTTGAAGCATGCTCTGCAATCCGAAGCCCGCGACGCCGAACATGGTCGTGTGCACCTTCACGCCGCTTCGCTTGGCGCCGTTCAGGTCGGCCACCTTCATCTGGTCGTTCGACCGGAACGTCGGGGAGCTGATCTTGGTGGCGTCGTGGTACGACCGCAGTTCCACCTTGCCGCCCAGCGTGCTCGTCTTGAACGCCGCGACGCGCAGGTCGAAGAACCGCGCGCCGGCCTTGGCCTGCTTGTAGATGTCCTTGGTCTGGGTCTTCGCGTTGCTGCCGCCGTTGGCGATGGCCGCATCGTGGCTGCCCATGAGCACGACCTCGTTCAGTTGTCGATTCGCGCAGATGTCGCTGTAGCAAACGGGCATGATGGCTTCGCTCTCCGTGCGGGACATGCGGCGTCGGGAACCGACGCACGGGCATGCTTGTGTACCGCGCCGCATCGTGCGCGGCAGCGATGATTCAACCCGATATCACGCGGCTCGACAAGGGCGGGCAGCCCGCGGAAAGCAGCTGATGCGCGCGTGCGGGCGCCGGTGCTGGCTCAGCGCGAGCGCAAGCAGCTCGTCGGCGCTCACCTCGCGGCTCTGCTCGGGACTTGCCCGCCGCGTCACCCCTCGGCCCGCAGCGCCTTCATCGCGGCCGTCATCGTCTGCTTGCAGCGCCAGTAGTCGGCCCACGGGTCGGCCTTCTGGAACGAGAGCCGGTCGCGCGCATCGGAGATCGTCCAGTGCGCGCCGGACCGGATCTCGGGCAACTCGTCCCACGCGATGGGCATCGACACGCCCAGCCCCGGACGCGCGCGCGCCGAGAACGCGGCCGCGGTCGTCGCGTTGAAGCCGTTGCGCAGGTAGTCGACGAAGATCTTGCCGACGCGGTTGGCCGGGCCGCTCTTGGCGACGAAGCGCTGCGGGATCGTCTGCGCGAGGTGCTGGACGATGCGTTGCGAGAACGCCTTGACCATGTCGTAGTCCAGCCGCGCGGACATCGGCACCACCACGTGCAGCCCCTTGCCGCCGCTGGTCTTGAGCCACGACTGAAGGCCCAGTTCGTCGAGCAGCGCGCGCGTCAGCTGCGCCCCTTCGCGCACCTGCGCGAACGCGACGCCTTCGCCGGGGTCGAGGTCGAAGATCATGCGGTCGGGCTTGTCGACCTTCTGCTTGAGCGAGTTCCAGGTGTGGAACTCGACGACGTTCATCTGCGCCGCGGCGACCAGCGCCCTCGCGCTCGGCACCTCCAGCAGCGCGCCATGGCCTTCCCACAGGCCGGGCAGGTCCTTCACGCCGGGCATCGTGCGCACGTCGGCGTGCTTCTGGAAGAACAGCTCGCCGCCCACGCCCTCGGGCGCGCGCACCAGCGACGCCGGGCGCGACTTCAGGTGCGGCAGCATGAACTCCGCGATGCTCGCGTAGTAGCGCGCGAGATCGAGCTTGGTGTGGCCGCTGGCCGCGTCGATCACGCGCTCGGGATGCGTGATGCGCACGCCCTCGACCTCTCCCGCGCCATACTTGGACGCCGTCTTCGCGGCCGGCGCCCGACTCGACATCGCTTCGACGAGCGTCTTCTTGCTTGCGGTCACGGCCATCTCCGAAGTCGGTGGAGATTTTGCGTGCTCGCGCACGACGGACTTCGCATCCTTGTCCTCGCGCAAGCCCCGGTACGACGCGTGGCGCACGCTGCCGTCCGGCGTCCACTCGGCGAAGCTGATCTCGGCGACGAGCTGCGGCTTGACCCAGTGATCCGCGGCCGCGGGCTTGGTCATCCAGCGCGTCGAGCGCGTCGTGCCGGGCGGAAACGGCGACTTCGTCGAGACGAGTTTCGCGAGCTTGGCGCGCAGGTCGACGGCGTCGTCCGAGCTCCATCCGGTGCCCACGCGCCCGGCGTATTGCAGCACGCCGTGGTCGTCGTGGTAGCCCAGCATCAGCGCGCCCACCGCCTTCGCGTTGTCGCTGCGGTCGCTGAAGCCGCCGATGACGAATTCCTGGCGCGCCTGGCACTTCAGCTTGAGCCAGTCGGTGGAGCGCGACGACGTGTACAGGCCGTCGCGGCGCTTGGCGATGACGCCTTCCAGGTGCAGCTTGCACGCGGTCTCGAGCACCTGCGCGGCGTCGGCGGGGAAGTCGTCGCTGAAGCGCACGCGGTCGCCGGCGTGCGCCTCGATGGCCTGCTTCAACAGCGCGCGGCGCGCGTGCAGCGGCACGCCGCGCAGGTCGTGACCATTCAGGAAGGGCGCGTCGAACACGTAGTAGACGATGGCCTCGCTGCCGCGCTTGGAATCGAGCGCGTTCTGCAGCAGGTTGAAGTGCGGCAGGCCGTCGGCGTCGAGCACGACGGCCTCGCCGTCGAGCCAGCTGTTGCCGATGTCCAGCGTCGCGAGCTCGTCGGCGAGCGGCTGCATCTTGTGCGTCCAGTCGTGGCCGCCGCGCGTGATGATCGTCGCCCTGCCCCTGGCGATGCGCGTCATCAGGCGGTAGCCGTCGAACTTGATCTCGTAGAGCCAGTCGCCGTGCGCCGGGGCGGACTTCGCGAGCGTCGCGAGCTGCGGCGACAGCGTCTGCGGCAATGCGGCCTTCTTCGCCCCGTCGATCGACGCGGCGTCGAACGCCGAAGCGCTCGCGGGCGATGCCCCGCCGGCTTCCAGCGTCGCCGCCGCGGTTCGTCCCGCGCGCCGGATCGCCGCCATGGGCTCGCTGTCCAGCGGCTTCAGCGGATGCGCGACGACGCTGTCGGGCAGCGCGGCGACCACGTCGTCGTCGGCGTGCGGCCGCGCCCATTGGTCGGGCTTCTTGAACAGCAGCCACGGCTCCTGGCGCTCGCCCGGCTTGGCGATCTTGACCAGCTCCCACAGCCCCGCGAGCTTCTTGCCGTGCAGCCGGAACACGAGCTTGCCGGCCTTCATGCCGGCGCGCGGATCGCCGACCGGCTCCCAGCTGCCGTTGTCCCAGACGATCACCGTGCCCGCGCCGTACTGCCCCTTCGGGATCGTGCCCTCGAAGGTGCCGTAGGCGACCGGATGATCCTCGACATGCACCGCCAGGCGCTTCTCCTTCGGATCGAGGCTGGGCCCCTTCGGAATGGCCCACGAGACGAGCACGCCGTCGAGCTCGAGCCGGAAGTCGTAGTGCAGCCGCGTCGCGTCGTGCTTCTGGATCACGAACGACACCTGCTTGCCGGCCGCGGCGCGCACCGGCCCGGGCTCCGACGTGATCGTGAAGTCGCGCCTGGCCTCGTAGCGCGCCAGCGGCGCGCCGTCATCGGTGGCCGGCTTGGCGCGCGCGCGCTTCGCGGGCGCCGCGCGCGAGGCGCGCGCCGGCGCGCGGGACGTCGGACTGCGGCGAGGGGCGGTGGCCATGCCGATGGATCAGCATTCGCCATGCCCGCGCGCGGCGGTCACGCGCGCTTGCGCGCGGGCGCGGCGGCCGGTTTCGCGCGAGCGGCCGGCGCGGCTTTCCTCGCGGCGGCCTTTTTCGCCGGCGCGGCCTTCGCCGACGTCTTCGCGGCCGCCTTGCGCGGCGTCGCGGCGGCCTCGTCATCCATCGCTGCCTCGGCGGCGCCGCGGCGCTTGCCGAGGCTGTTCCTGAGCAGCGCCGTGAGGTCGACGACGTTGGACGGCGCGGCGTTGTCGACCGGCGGCTCGACAGGCGTCACCTCGTGCGTCTTGCCGGCCGCGACCTTGGCCTTGATCAGGTTCCTGATCGCCTCGGCGAAGTGGTCGTGGTACGCGTCGGCCTTCCACTTGACCGTGAGCTCGGAGACCAACTGCCTGGCCATCTTCAGCTCGCTGTCCTTCAGGTTGGCGGCCGACTTGCCGGCCTCGGGAATGCGCAGCTCGTCCCACCTGCGCACCTCGGTCGCCCAGCGCAGCGTGTTGAGCACGAGCATCGGCCCGTCGGGCATCAGCGCGGCCAGGTGCTCCTTGGTGTGCATCACGACGCGGGCGATGCCGATCACGTCGGCGGCGATCATGGCCTCGCGCAGCAGCGCGTAGACCTTGTCGGCCTTGGCGATCGGCTCCAGGTAGTACGGCTTCTCGAGGTAGACGAACGGGATCTCGGCGGCCTCGACGAAGGCCTCGATCTCGATCGTCTGCATCGTCCTCGGGTAGGCGTTGCGGATCTCGTCGTCGTCCACCAGCACGTAGGTGCCGTCGTCCTGCTTGACGCCCTTGACGATGTTCTCCTTCGCGATCGGCTTGCCGCTGCGCTTGTTGATGCGCTGGTAGCCGACCGGATCCATCGATCGCTTGTCGAGCCAGTCGAAGTCGATGTCGTCTTCCTGCGAGGCCGGGTACAGCGCCACGGGCACGTGGACGAGGCCGAAGGCGATCGCGCCTTTCCAGATCGAGCGGGGCATGGCGAGTCCTCCTGCGCGAACGGTCGCGCAGCGGGAGGGCGCAGCAAACGCCGCGCCCGCCGACCGCAGCGCTTGCTCAGTGCCTGGCGTGATCGACGCCGAAGCTGAAGACGAGCGCCGCGTCGACCACGGGCGCGTCCAGCCCGCCGTGCACCGACTTGATCTTGCCGGCGCCCACGCGCAGCGACAGCGAGTCGGTGAGCGCGAGGTCGGCATATGCGCGTCCCTGCATGACGGCGCCCCCCACGGTATCGACGCCGCCGCCGCCGGCCGCGCCGGCCAGCGCCTCGAGGCCCAGGCGCAGGCGTTGCGTCACCGGCAGCTGCGCGCCGACGCCGAACAGGCCCACCGAGTAGGCACCGGCGCCGCCGGCGAACGCGCTGTGCGCCTGGCCGGTCACGTACACGTCGGGCGCGACGAAGCGGTTCACCTGCAGCACGACCGCCTCGAGCGGCCGGGTCGTGCCGTCCTTGCGCGCGGCGTTGTAGTGCTCGACGCCGGCGCCGAACTCCATCCGCGTCGGGACGCCCGGGCGGGTGTCGAACCAGTCGCCGAGGTCGTGCTGGGGCACGTCGAGCGCCCAGTCGAGCGACACGGCCGCGGTTTCCGCCTTGTAGTGGGCGTGGCGAGGCGCATCGACCGCGCCGACCTCGGCGCCGATGCTCAGCGCGTCGGTCAATCGCAGCGTCGTGCCCGCGGCGGCCTTCACCAGGATGCCGCCGCCGGTGTCGATGCCGCCGCCGCCGCCCAGGCCGGCGGCGGCGCGCACGTCCAGGCTCAACCGGTCGCCGACCACCGGAAAGCGCAGTCCCGCGGTGCCCAGAACCTCGGCGTAGCCGGCGACGCCCCCCGAGCCGGCGCCCGCGGCCTCGATGCCCGCCCAGAATGGCCCGTCGACGTTGCGTTCCGCGCGCAGGCCGACGAGGCCGATGCGCTGCGTCAGGGGCGCGCCGGAGGTGTTGACCGATTGGCGCGGGTGGACCATCGTCACGGTGGCGTCGACCTGGTTGAAGCCCAAGCCCGTCGCGCTGCCGTCGGTGGCACCGGTGAAATCGGCCGGCCGGTAGCGGAACGACGAATCGACGTTGAGCATCCAGCCGAACTGGCTGGAGTTGATCTGGCCGCTGGTGAACCACACCTTGGAGAACGTCGGGCCGGTGTAGAAGCCGGGAAAGCGGAAGACCAGGTCCATGTGTGGCCGCAGCATCAGGCCGCCGCCCACGGGCGCCGCTGCGCCGCCGCCGCCGCCCGCGAACACGCCGGCGTCCACCGCGAGCCAATCGTTGAACGGATGCGACCACGCGCCCTCGACGCCCGGCACGAACAAGCCGCCGCGCTTGCCCGTGGCCGCGCCGTAGACCCCGGGCCCGACCCACCATTCGCCACCGACGTTGAGCAGCTCGGTCAGTCCGACGAGTCCCATGCGCTCATGGCCAGGCAGGTGAACGAACTCGCCGTCCAGGCGCACGCGCGCGTCGAGGGTGCGCAGCGGCACGGTGCCGGCCGCGGGGTCCGGGTCGACCGACATCGCGCTCTGCGCGCTCGCGCAGGGCAGCTGCAGCGCGAGGCCGCAGGCGAACGCGATCGGCGCAAGAGAGGGAAGGGCGCGTGCGGCGACGCGCGAAGGCTTGGAAATGGGGCGCATGGGGACACGGAGGCCGCGAAGCGGAAGGCGCGATCTTAGCGGGCGCCGTGGCCCGTCCCGCGCGGGCCGTGTCGCGGATCAGCGATCGATCAGGTATTGCCGCAGCTGCCCGATCGCACGGTCCCGCGAATCGGCCACCAGCGCGCGCTGGTGGCTGGTGTTCATGTTGAAGCCGTGGTCGGCGCCTTCGTACTCGTGCAGCACGAACAGCGGCGCGACGTCGGGATTGGCCTTGGCGGCGTCCGCGAGCGCGCGCGCCTTCTCGATCGTGCAGCAGCTCTTGTACGTGTCGGCGGTGCCGGCCAGCATCAGCACCGGCACCTTGATCTTGCCGACGAAGTCGACCGGATCCTGGATGAAGCTGGTCAGCGGATACATGACGACGACCGTCGCGACGTGCTCGGGCATGCGCGCCGCGTAGGTCAGCGCCGCGCCGCCGCCGAGCGAGAACGCGACCACGCCCACCTTGCCCGCTACCGCATGCGGCGAGGCCTGCGCCCGCGCGATCACGCCCTGCAGCAGCGCGTTGCCGCCGCCGCCCTTGATCCAGAAATCGTTGCCGTCGACCAGGACCGTGTAGTAGCCGGCGTCGGCGAAGTCCTGCGAGATCGACGTGTAGTTGGACGCGCCGCTCTGCCCGGATATCACGACGACCACGCGTCCCGTGCCGGCCTTGGGCAGGTATTCCTTCTGCGGCGGCCCGGCCTCGTCGGCTTGCGCGGCGAGCGCGACGCAGGTCAGCAGGAGCGACAAGAGCCGGGGCAGCGCACGCATGACGGATCTCCTTGCAAGAGAACGGGCACGAGTAGAGGAGGCCCCGGCTGCGAGCGCGTCCGGGGCCTTGATCGTAGCGTAGCGATCAGTGCATCAGCAGGTGCGGCAACCACAACGACAGCGTGGGCCAGTACGTGGTGAGGATGAGGAAGCCGATCATCGTCAGCAGCCACGGCCAGACCGCGACCGTGAGCTCCGAGATGCCCATCTTCGTGATGCCCGAGGCCACGTACAGGTTCAGGCCGACCGGCGGGTGGCACATGCCCACCTCCATGTTGACGGCCATCAGGATGCCCATGTGGATCGGGTTGACGCCCAGCTTGCAGGCCATCGGGTAGAGGATCGGCGCCATGATCAGCACGATGGCCGACGGATCCATGAAGTTGCCGGCCACCAGCAGGATGATGTTGACCAGGAACAGGAACACGATCACGCCGAAGCCCTGCGTGGTCATCCACGAGGCCATCGCCTGCGGGATCTGCTCGGACGTCAGCAGGAACGAGAACAGCACCGCGTTGGTGATGATGTACAGCAGCATCGAGCTCATCGCCGCCGCGTTGCGCAGGATCGCGGGCACCTGCACGATCTTCATGTCCTTGTAGACGAACACCGAGATCGCGAACGAGTACACGGCGGCGATGGCCGCGGCCTCGGTCGGCGTGAACATGCCCGTGTAGATGCCGCCCACCACGATGACGATCAGCGCCAGCCCCCACGACGCCTCGCGGAACGCCTTCCAGCGCTCGCCCCACGTGGCGCGCACCATGCGCGGGTAGTCGAACTTCTTCGCGCGGCGCCAGGTGGTGATGCCCAGCAGCAGCGCCAGCACCAGGCCCGGCACCACGCCGGCGATGAACAGGTCGCCCACCGAGGCCGTGGGCACCGGCTCGCCGGTCGGGCCCGTCGCGCTCATGCCGGTCGTCGCGATCGAGAAGATCACGAGGTTGATCGACGGCGGGAACAGGATGCCCAGCGCGCCCGACGTGGTGATGACGCCGGCCGAGAACTTCTTCGGGTAACCCGCGGCCTGCATCGCCGGCATCATGATCGTGCCCACCGCGACGACGGTGGCCACCGACGAACCCGAGATCGCCGCGAACATCGCGCACGCGAGCACGGCCGCGAGACCCAGCCCGCCGTAGAAGTGCCCCACCATCGTCGAGGCGAAGTGGATCATCCGTTTGGCCGCGCCCCCGTTGGTGAGGAAGTTGCCCGCCAGGATGAAGAACGGGATCGCCATGATCGGGAAGCTGTTGAGCCCTTCGAACAGCTTCAGGCCGACGCTGGCCATCGGCACGTCGCTCAGGAAGAAGAAAAAGCTCATGACCGTCAGGCCGAGCGCGATCGAGATCGGCATGCCCGTGAGCATCAGCAGCACGAGCAGCGAGAAGATGATGAGCGCGCTCATTTGACGATGGTCCCCTCGGGCGTGACGGCGTAGTTGTCGACGTCCTCGAGGCCCTCGACGTGCGCGACCTCGTGCTTGGGCAGCTCGCCGGTGCGCCAGAATTTCACGAGCACCTGCAGGAAGCGGAAGCACATCAGGTAGGACGCGAGCGGAATGGCCAGGTACTCGATCCACACGGGCAGCTCGAGGTCGGGCGTGGTGGCGCCCTCGGACAGGTCGCCGACGTTGCGGCCCAGGTGGGCCAGCCACGCGTAGTGCATGCCGTCGTCCCAGACCAGCACCGCGCCCATCGTGCCGATGACGCCGGTGAAGACGACGCCGCCGAACAGGCCGAAGATCGTGAGCCAGCGCGCCTGGGCCGGCGGCAGCGCGCGCACCAGCACGTCCACGCCCACGTGCGTGCCGTGGCGCACGCCGTAGGCCGCGCCGAACTTGGCCATCCAGATGAACATGTAGATGCACAGCTCCTGCGCCCAGCTCAGGTCGATCTTGAGCAGGAAGTCCTGGATGAACTGCAACGCGGCGGGGTAGTGCCAGCTCGAGGCGTAGCGATGGACGACCGCCACGAAGATCAGCAGCGTGGCCGCGCCCATCAGGAACGCGATGAGCCACTCTTCGAGGTGGTCGAGGATGCGACCGAACATCAGGAGCCTTTCTCGCGGCGAGCGCGAAGGGGCGAGGAACATCGACGCGCCGCAGGGGCGTTGCGTGCGAAGTCAGTGGACGACGCGCGAGGGCGCTTCGTCAATCGGGTCGGCCCCGGCGTCGCACCGGGGCGAGCGATCGGCGCGGGATCAGACCGGCACGAAGCCGGTGGCCTTGTAGGCGGCGGCGATCGTGTCCTTGCCGACGCGCGCTTCCATCTCGTGGTGGACGGTCATCAGCGCCTTCTTCCACTCGAGCGTCTCGGCGGGCGCCAGCTGGTAGATGGTGCACTTGCCGCTGGCGCGGATCTTCTCGAGCGCCTGCACGTTCTCGGTGGCGGCGATCGCGTTGGCGTACGTGGTGGCATCCGCCATGCAGGCGTCCAGGATGGTGCGGATGTCGGCGGGCAGGCCGTCCCAGAACTTCTTGTTGACGATGGCCGCGTACGCGAGGTGGCCGTGGTTGGACAGCGTGATGTCCTTGGTCACTTCGTACGTCTTCTGCGTGTAGAAGTTCGACGGCGTGCCTTCGGTGCCGTCGACCACGCCCGACTGCAGCGCCTGGTACAGCTCCGAGAACGCCATCACCTGCGGGATCGCGCCGAGCGCGCGCATCTCGGCATCGAGCACCTTCGAGGACTGGATGCGCATCTTCAGGCCCTTGAAGTCGGCCACGTGATGCAGCGGACGGTGGGCGCACATCTGGTGGAAGCCGTTGTCCCAATAAGCCATGCCGCGGATGCCCTTGGACTCGAGCTTGGCGAACAGCTCCTTGCCCAGCGGACCTTCGGTGATGCCCTTGAAGGCCGCGGTGTCCTTGCACAGGAACGGGAGGTCGAACACCTCGAATTCCTTGACGCCCAGCGGCCCGAACTTCGACAGCGACGGCGCGAGCATCTGCACGGAGCCGAGCTGCAGCGCCTCCATCTCTTCCTTGTCCTTGTACAGCTGGCTGTTCGGATAGACCTCGACCTTCACGCGGCCCTTGGTGCGCTCCTCGGCCAGTTCCTTGAAGCGCAGCGCGCCCTTGCCCTTGGGCGTATCGGGCGCGACGACGTGGCTGAACTTGATGTTGATCGGTGCCTGCGCGCGGGCGGTGCCGAAGCCGACGGTGGCCAGCGCGGCGGCCGCACCGAGGATCTGGCGGCGTGAGGTGTTCTGCATTCGGGTCTCCTGAGAGTCGTTCGGATTCGTTGTGGGTTCAGCCTCGCGCAAGCCTGCGCGGGCGATGCGGCGGCACGCGCGTTCGTCTTGAGTCCGGCGATTGTCGGCAGCGCACCGCGGCGCTGCAAATTGTGGACTCCCACATGAGGCCCGAGCCGCGCGCCGGCGGGGTCGCACATCGACATAGACTGCCGCCATGCATTCCGTGCTGCCATCCCCACCGAGCCTCACGCCCGCCCCGCCGGTGAGCCGGCGCTGGGCGCGCGCGCTCGCCGGGCGCGGGTCGTGGTGGTGGGTGCCGCTGGTGCTGTCGGTGCTGTTCACCGTGTCGGTGGCGACGTGGCTGCAGCTGTCCGACCGCGCCGACCTCGAGTCGCGCCAGCGCCAGCTGATCACCGACTCGCTGTCGCTCGAGGCGCAGATCACCGAACGCGTCAACGAGGAGCAGGTGCAGCTCAACGAGCTGGCGCGCAGCTTCGACGTCTCGCAGTCGCCCGGCGCGCTCGCCAGGCAGGAGGCGGTCGTCGATGGACTTGCGCGCGTGTGGCAGAGCGTCAGCTGGGTGGACGCGGACACGCGCCTCGTCGTGGTCGTGCCCGAGGGCATCGACATCGCCGAGCGTCCCGGCATCAGCGCGCACCTGAGCGCGCCGCTGCACGATGCCTTCGGCAAGCCGGCCGGCCATCTCGTGGTGCGCTATGCGCCGGCGACGCTGTTGCGCCAGACCGTGCCTTGGTGGCTCGCGCACGAATACGACGTGCGCCTGGTCGACGGCTACGGGCAGGTGGTGGCCGATCCGCTGCGGGCCGGCGACCGCGAGGCGCCGCCCGAGGAATCGCATCGCCACAGCCTCGAGCCGGCGATGCCCGACACCTACCTCGAGTTGTCGTTGCACGAATCGCTGCGGCCGTGGTGGCTGCGCCTGCCCATCGTGATGATGGGCGTGTTCCTGCTGATGATCGTCGTGGCCACCGCGCTGCTGCGCTGGCAGATGAACGAGGTGCTGCGCACGCAGACCGCGCTGCGCACCGAGGCCGCGTGGCGCCAGGCGATGGAGGATTCGCTGACGGTGGGCCTGCGCGCGCGCGACACCGACGGCACGCTCGTCTACGTCAACCGCGCGTTCTGCGACCTCGTCGGCTTCAGCCCGGAGGAGCTGATCGGCCGCGCGACGCCCATGCCCTACTGGCCGCCCGACGCCATCGCCGACAGCATGTCGCGCCACCTGCGCAACATGGCCGGCCACGCGCCGCGCGACGGCTACGAGGCGCGCTGGGTGCGCAAGGACGGCCGGCCGATCGACGTGATGCTGTTCGAGGCGCCGCTGGTCGACGCCAGCGGCCGCCACATCGGCTGGATGGGCTCGATCCTCGACATCACCGAGCGCAAGCGCCTCGAGGAGCGCGAGCGCCACCAGACCGACTCGATGGCGCACCAGGCGCGCCTGACGATGCTGGGCGAGGTGGCCTCGGCGCTGGCGCACCAGCTCAACCAGCCGCTGACGTCGATCACCGGCTACGCCGCGGGCGTCAAGCGGCTGCTCGAACGCGCGGGCCAGCCCGATGCGCGGCTCGTCGACGCGATGACGCGCCTCGGCGACCAGGCCGCCGAGGCGGGCCGCATCGTCAAGCGCATCCGCGAGTTCCTCACGCGGCGCAGCCCGCAGCGCGAGACGATGGATCTCGGCGAGGCCGCGCACCGCGCGCTGGCGCTGCTGGCGCGCGAACTGCGCCGGTTGCAGCTGCACGTGGAATGGGTGGTCGCGCCGAACCTCGCGAAGGTCGATGCCGATCCGGTGCTGATCGAGCAGGTGGTGCTCAACCTCGTTCGCAACGCCTGCGACGAGATGGCCGGCGTGCCGGCGGCGCAGCGCCGCCTGCGCATCGGCATCTCGCGCGCGGGCACGAGCGCGACGCCCGGTGCGAGCGACGCCGAAGGCTTCCTGCGGCTGGACGTCGACGACGCCGGCCCGGGCCTGCGCGGACGCAGCGTGGAGCAACTCGTGACCCCGTTCTATTCGACCAAGCCCGAGGGCATGGGCATGGGCCTGGCGATCTGCCGCTCCATCATCGAGGCGCACCATGGCGCCTTCGACGCCACCGCCAGCATGTTCGGCGGCGCGCGCTTCTCCTTCACCTTGCCGGTGGCCGGATCGTGGCCGGCGTCCGGGCTGCCGCTCGACGAGGCCGATCCGGCGGCGCATTCCGAGGACTATCGATGAACGCCACGACCCTGAACGCCCGCCCGTCCGAACCGATGGTGCACCTGGTCGACGACGAGGCACCGGTGCGCGACGCGCTGACCTTCCTGTTCCAGTCGCACGGCCTCGCGGTGCGCGCGTATGCGAGCGGGCCCGAGTTCCTCGGCGCCGCGGACGAGGCGCCGCTGGCCGGTTGCATCCTGCTGGACGTGCGCATGGAGCCGATGTCGGGCCTGCTGGTGCACGACGCGCTGGTGGCGCGGGGCAGCGGCGTGCCGGTGCTGTTCCTCACCGGCCACGGCGACATCCCGATGGCGGTGGAGGCGCTGAAGAAGGGCGCGTTCGACTTCATCGAGAAGCCGTCCGGCGACGCCGCGCTGGTCGAACGCGTCACGCGCGCGCTGGCGGTGGACGCGGCGCGCCAGGCCGCGGACTCGAAGGACGAGGAGACCGCGGCGCGGCTGGCGAGCCTGTCCGATCGCGAACGCGAGGTGATGCAGCGCGTGGCCGCCGGCAAGCTGAACAAGGTCATCGCCGACGAGCTGTGCATCTCCGTGCGCACGGTGGAGGTGCACCGCGCGCGCGTGTTCGGCAAGCTGGGCGTGCGTTCCGCGGCCGAAGTGGCGACCCTGTTGGCGCGAGGCCGATAGCGGATCGATAGACTGCGTCGATACGTGGAACGGTATCGATGTTTTTCGCCCGTTTTCGAGGGGGCTTGTCCGCTGGAATGCCTCGCGCAAACCCTCTCCCCCCCGACGAACCCCCCGATATTTACGTGATTTTCGTGGTCTGCGGGTACCGCACCACCTATGCAAATTTCGTGAAATGCCCACAATGACGATGCGGCGGTTCTATTGGAGCGCTGCCGTTGGAGGGTCCAAAAAATGTCAGTGCTTGTCGACGAACAAAGCCGCAGTGAAATGCTCAACCGCCTCAAGCGTGCCGAAGGCCAGCTTCGAGGCATCCAGCGAATGATCGAGTCCGGACAACCCGGCATCGACGTCGCCAGCCAGCTGGTTGCGGTCCGCCGCGCGCTGGACAGCACGTATGTGCACATGACGGTCAGCCTGGTCGAGCAGGAGCTCGGTAGCCGCCTCGGCGGCGACGCGCGTGGCCGCAAGCAGATGGGCGAAGTGCTCGGAGAACTCACGGCGCTGCTGGCCAAGGTTCGCTGACGCCGCGCCGCGGGCGTCGCGCGAGCGGCGCCCCGGCGTGAGCCTTCGCGCACCGGAAAGCGATCCTTGCGACAGGCGTCGCGGGGCCGCTGCGTTGGGAGGGCCGGGAGCGACGGCCGGGGGCCTCCGCCCCGACGAACGAAACACGCATAAGAAAGCGCGCTTCGCTTCGTTGTCGCGGTGCAGCAATGCGCCCTAGAGTGGATATCTGCGGCACTTTGCCTCCGTCAGGGCGGTGCGCGGAACCGCTCCCGTCGTCCTTTGCCTGTCCAAACGCCATGTCCACGCGCGCCTTGCTGTTGCGGCGTCACAGCGTGCTGCCGGGGTTCAATCTCGCCCTCGGCTTCGCGCTGTTGTACCTCTGCTTCATCGTCCTGATCCCGCTGTCGGCGGTGTTCCTGAAGACCTTTACGGTCAGCTGGAGCACCTTCGTCGACACGGTCACGTCCCCGCGTGTCGTCGCGTCGTACAAGCTCACGTTCGGCGCGTCGTTCCTCGCCGCGCTGGTCAACGGCGTGTTCGGGCTGCTGGTGTCGTGGGTGCTGGTGCGCTATCGCTTTCCGGGCAAGCGCATCGTCGACGCGCTGGTCGACCTGCCGTTCGCGTTGCCGACGGCGGTGGCCGGCATCGCGCTGACGACGCTCTACGCGAGCAACGGCTGGATCGGCAAGTTCCTGCCGTTCAAGGTCAGCTATACCCCGCTGGGCGTGTTCGTCGCGCTCACGTTCATCGGCCTGCCCTTCGTCGTGCGCACGGTGCAGCCGGTGCTGGAGGACCTGCAGCGCGAGCTCGAGGAGGCCGCGGCGACGCTGGGCGCCTCGCGGCTGCAGACCTTCGCGTACGTGATCTTCCCGGCGTTGATGCCCGCGCTGCTCACCGGCTTCGCGCTGGCGTTCGCGCGCGCGCTGGGCGAGTACGGCTCGGTGATCTTCATCGCGGGCAACATGCCGATGGTCTCGGAGATCACGTCGCTGCTGATCATCACGAAGCTGGAGCAGTACGACTACGCCGGCGCCACGTCGATCGCGGTCGTCATGCTCGTCTTCGCGTTCGCGCTGCTGCTGCTGATCAACCTGCTGCAGGCCTGGGCGCGCAAGCGCCAGGGGCGTTGAGAGCCTCATGAGCGCCGTGATCCGACCGACCGACAAGCTGGCCGTGGCCGACGCCGGCCCCGTCGTGCGCCCGCTGGCGCCGGCGCGCATCGCCGACGCCGTCAGCGAGCCCGCCTGGGTGCGGCGCACGCTGATCGGCCTCGCGCTGGCCTTCCTCACGCTGTTCCTGTTCGTGCCGCTGGTGGCCGTGTTCGTGCAGGCGTTCGCCAAGGGCGTCGACGTCTACTGGGCCGCGCTCACGGACTCCGACGCGCTGTCCGCGCTGAAGCTCACGCTGATCGCCGCGGACATCTCCGTCCCGCTGAATCTCGTGTTCGGCGTCGCGGCGGCCTGGGCGATCGCGAAGT
>Ga0302314_10008255_pt1 | contig 18579 bp, 14 predicted proteins | sample III_Palsa_N2_3_FD_200533 | JGI IMG/M metagenome (GOLD analysis project Ga0302314, IMG submission 200533) | Peat permafrost microbial communities from Stordalen Mire near Abisko, Sweden - III_Palsa_N2_3 | ecosystem: Environmental > Terrestrial > Soil > Palsa > Peat permafrost | place: Sweden...
CGCTGCCGCCAGTGGAATAGAAGACGCCCAGCGTCCAGTCATACGGCGCTGAGGACAGATTAGGCGAGAATGGCGCGCCGGTGCCGGTCTGAAAGCCATAGATTTGCGTGATATTGTTCGTTGGGTTCAGCGCCATATACAACGCCGCCTGGATGGTGTCGGCTGGCGTCGTATCTCCGCTGGGAGTGACCGCTGCAAAAAGGTCCGCGCACAGACCGGTGCCGTTGCTGTTCACACAGGTGGAGAGAATATTGGCGATGGTATTGATCTTCGAGCTCTCGATAGTTGCATTGGAGACGCTCGACACCGCCGAACCCTGCGCAAGCGTCGTTAGAACAGGCACCGTGGAGAATGCATTGATCATGCCGGTCACAGACTGCGCCATGGTGTTCACTGCGACATCTTCAGCACCCGCCACGCCATAGGTCACGCCCATAAACTGCTGTAGCGCCCACACCGACGCCACCGTCGTCACTTCATTCACATCCACAAAAGGAATCGACGCCAACCCGCTGCACGGACCAAGCGCTGCCATCAGTGCAAGCGCGGAATTATTCCCCGAGAGCCCGGGATTGCCGCCCGTGATCATGATGTAGACCTGCGTCGTCGGATTCAATGTGGCCGAGCAGTTGCTGTAGTCGCCGGTGAGCGTGAAGTATCCATTGGAGTCTGTGGTCACCGGCGTCGTCAGCATGGAGGTTGCCGCTGTGCCGTTCGTGTTCACCTTCCACATCGTCACGCTGCCGCCGGTTATCGCAGACTGCCCGCCCATGGCGCGGCCAGTCAGGCCAGCAGCAGGATTCGCGGCCGCAGGCTCTACACCGCCGGGGCCCGTGGCGCATCCCGCCGTCACCAGTGCCAGGGCGGCAGCGGTCATCCAGATCAGGGTTCGCTTCATCATGCGAGTTTCATAGCGGCAACAGTGCGTACGAGGAGTTTCACAACGATAGCTGCCCCGGAATACAGATAGCAAGCGTTAGCTAAGAGACTATCCCATGATGTAAAACTCTCTGCCTGCGAACTCGCTTCCCTCCTCGCCTGGTGCCCCGCGGAGGGACTACACTGGTTTGCCTCTGGTAGGACCACTACGCATCATCGAAAGCGAGCCTCCCTTGCTCAAGTCCCTGTCATCGCTCTGCCTGCTCACCGCGCTCACGCTCCACGCGCCCGCACTCCATGCGCAGGTTCCCACCGGCATTCCACCCGCCGGTAAGCCGCCCACCCCCGTCGTCGCCGGAATCCCCGCAAACTACGACCAGGACAAAGTCGGCACCTACACTCTTCCCGATCCGCTCAAGCTGAACAACGGCAAACCCGTGCTCGATGCGAAGACCTGGACCACCAAGCGCCGTCCCGAAATAGTGGAGATGTACGAGACGCAGCAGTACGGCCGCGCACCCGGCCGCCCTGACGCGGAAAGCTTCGAGATCACCGACAAAGGCACGCCCGCGCTCAACGGCAAGGCCATCCGCAAGCAGGTCACCATCTATCTCACCGCGGACAAGAAGCACAAGATCGACCTCCTCATCTACATCCCCGCAGCGGCAAAGAAGCCCGTACCGCTGCTGTTCGGCATCAACTTCGGCGCGAACTCCAACGCCGTTGACGATCCCGGCATCAAGCCCGGCGAAGTCTGGGACCCTAAATCTCCGGCGCCCGGCACAAAGATTCCCGCCGCAGGCGCCCGCAGCTTCGGCCATATCGACCCCGTACCTCTCCTCGACGCCGGCTTCGGCTTCGCCACCTTCTACTACGGCGACGTCGAACCCGACTTCCCCGCTGGATTTCCCTACGGCATCCGCGCAGCCTATCTCAAGCCCGGCCAGACAGTGCCCGCGCCCGACGAGTGGGGTGCCATCGCCGCCTGGGCCTGGGGCATGAGCCGCGTGGAAGACTACTTCGAAACCGATCCCCAGATCGACGCCAAACGCGTCGCCATCCACGGCGTCTCGCGCCTCGGCAAGACCGTGATGTGGGCCGGCGCGCACGATCAGCGCTTTGCACTCGTCATCGCCAGCTGCTCCGGCGAAGGCGGCGCGGCCCTCAGCCGCCGCGACTACGGCGAAACCATCGCGCATCTCGAAGCGCCCACGCGCTATCCCTATCAGTTCGCCGGCAACTGGGGCAAGTATGTGCCGCTCGGCAGAAATATGCCGATGGACGCGCACATGCTCATCTCCCTCATCGCGCCGCGTCCCGTCCTGCTCCAGACCGGCAACACCGATTTCTGGTCCGATCCCAAAGGCGAGTTCCTCGCCGCCGTCGCCGCCGGCCCCGTCTATAAACTCCTCGGCAAAGACGGTCTGGACACCGACGTCTGGCCCGAAGCCAAGCAACCCATCCTGCATGACATCGGCTACTACATGCACGATGGCCCCCACGGCATGGTCGCCTCCGATTGGGACATCTACATTCAGTTTCTAAAGATGCATCTGCATCCGGAGCAATAATTTTTACGTCGTCATCCTGAGCGTTTAGCGAAGGATCCCTGTAGTTGTTTTTATTGCTGCACGACAGCTTGCCCAAAGAAGGCCGTTGTCTTTCTGTTTGTCATTCCGAAGCGAAGCGCGCGGAACCTGTTGTTGTCTTTGCTTTTGCTTCTGAGGTGGGTGCGGGCTTCAGCCCGCACATTACAAGTTGCCAAGAAATCGGGCTTTAGCCCCTGAGGTAATCTTCGATGAACAAAAACTTCGCCCGCAGAGATTTTCTTCGTACAGCAAGCTCCATCGCACTCGCGGCTCCGTTTTCCAAAACGCTGCTTGCTGATGTAGTTGCACATCCCGCTACGGCGAAACCCGCGCTGCAGCTCAACATCCGCGACTTCGGCGCGCTCGGCGACGGCACCACCAAAGACACAGCCGCCATCCAGCGCACCATCGACCGCTGCGCCGTCCTCGGCGGCGGCGAAGTCCTCGTTCCCGCCGGAAACTATCTCACCGGTGCGATACAACTGCGCTCCAAAGTCCTTCTCCGCCTCGCCGCAGACTCCGTCATCCTCGGATCTGACAACATGGACGACTATCCCGTCACCGAACTCCGCTGGGAGGGCAAGTGGATCCCCGGCCACACCGCGCTTCTCTATGCCATCGACGCGGAAGACCTTGGCATCGTCGGCCCCGGCAAAATTGTTGGCAATAATGCGCTCGGCGGCCGCCCCACGAAAGATCTTCCGCTGCGCCACCCCGCCGTCATCGAACCCATCCGCTGCCGCCGCATGCGCCTCGAAGACTTCTCCACCAGCTATCACCTCATGTGGTCCATACACCCCACAGAATGTGGGGACCTCACCATCCGCAACCTCACCATCCGTTCGACAGGCGGCAACGGCGACGGTATCGACGTCGACTCGTGCAAGCGCGTCGTCATCGACAAGTGCGACATCTCCACCGGCGACGACTGCATCTCGCTCAAATCCGGCCGCGGCGAAGAGGGTTTCACCATGGCCATGCCGACCGAAGACGTCCACATCTCCAACTGCACCTTCGCCGACGCCATCTTCGCCTGCATCGGCATCGGCAGCGAGACCAGCGGCGGCATCCGCAACGTGCGCATCACCAACTGCAAGTTCACCGGCGCAAAATCGCACGCCATCTACATCAAGAGCCGCCCCGGCCGCGGCCCGTTCCTGGAAAACTTCAGCGCCGACGGCCTCGAAGCCTCCGGCCTCATCGGCGGCTTCCTCCGCATCAACATGCTAAGCAGCGGTATTCAGGATCAGGACCCCGTCCCCGGCACGATCGGCATTCCCACCGCAAGAAACCTGCGCTTCTCCAACATCAAAGTCACGGACTGCCCCGTCCTCGTCACCGCAACCGAGATTCATCCCGATAAGCCGCTCAACGGCTTCATCTTCGAAAACGTCACCGGCACCTGCGCCAAAGGAATCTCGCTCGCGAACATGCGTAACGTCGTCATCCGCAACATTCACGTCACCGGACTCACCGGCCCGCTGCTGCAAACCTGCAACGTGCACGGCATCGGCCTCGCCGGTGCAGTAGAGATCGACGCACCCAAGCTGCCGGACGCCGTGCCCGAACCGGCAGTGCCGTATCAACTGCACTAATCAATCCTGCCCCGGCTTCGTCACCGGCGCCAGACCCCTCACCGATGCCGGCGCATGCACCACAATACGCTCACCAACATCGATCACCATGCGGTCAAGCCCCACCACCACGCGTCCGCGATACCCCGCATCGCGAGTGCGCTGCAGCAGACCCTTATCCGAAACATCCATTTCAATAATGTGTGAGTAGGCCGCCAGCCGCGGCTTCGCCTGCGTAAACACACGTGCCGCCTGCTCCGGCGTGGTCAGCTTTTGCATCACCACACGCTTCGCCGGGGCCTTCGCCAGGTACGCATCGCTCCCCGCCATCACATTCTGCACCAGCACATCCGCACCGCGCGCCGCATCCACCAGCGACTGCGTGTACGTCGTATCGCCGGAGAGGACCACCACTCGCCCGTGATACGCAATGCGAAATCCAAACGCCGGATTGCCGTCCTCGTGCTCCACCGGAAACGCCGAGACACGCACGCCATCCTTCTCGAAGATGACTCCCGCCGCAAACTCCGTCACATCGATATGCTTCATGTTCTCCACGGGGCTCGCACCCATGCGCGTGTTCACATCGTGCGTGTACATCTGCAGCATGCCGTCCGCCATCTGCTGCGTCCCCACCGGCCCATACAGATGCAGCGGATGGTCGCGCCCCAGCAAAAACCACCCCGTCATCCATAGCTCCGGCAAGCCTTCAATGTGGTCCGAATGAAGATGCGTGAAGAAAATGTTCGTAATGCCCGTGATGTGGACCCTGCTCTCATACAGCCGCTGCAGCACGCCGCGCCCGCTATCAAACAGCAGCAATTGGTCGCCGGCCTGCACCAGCGTCGCGCTGCCCAGCCGATGAGCGGTCAACTCCGGCCCACCCGTGCCGAGCAGGGTGATGCGCATCTCCGGCGACGCCGTCTGCGCCTGCGAAGCGCAAAATCCCGGCAACACACAGAGCGAAAGCAGTAACAGTTTGCGTATCAAGCCCATTCCCCTTTTCGCATCAATTTTTTTGATTCACTCCAGCACGAAATCCCATGACGCGCGTTTCGACCAGTGTTTATGCGGCTGTAATCAACTCCAGCGATAGTTTGATTCGCAATTATGATTGGACGCGCAGCCTGTTTCCCTTTAATATCATAAAAAGAAGGCCTGTACTTTCACGTGCACCACAGGGCAACTTCCCTGTTTGTGAGCACTACAGCCATAGCAAGACTACAACGCAAGGTACGTGCTGCAGAAGGCAACTCTGCACCTCATAGTGAATCTGGCCGCAACCTGCATACCAGCAGTTGCGGTGCCGGGCAGAGGTCTATCCGCAGCGAACGGTTCTTGATTTTGCGCAGTTCTTGATTTGCATATAGCGCGCTGCATTTTTTGATCCTATGCGAGGCTCGGCTTGTCCTTTCGATCTGCACGCAATCTCGGGTGGTGTGCCGCAGTGGCTGCAATAGCCGCAGCCACATCTCTGCCTGTCGTGCACGCTGACTCCACAAATCCACCAACCGATGCCAGCTACCAGGACACGGTCAAGCCGGTCTTCCTGCGAGACTGTGCCGGCTGCCACATCTTCGGTGGACACAGCGGCGGACTCAAACTTGATTCGCTCTCCGATCTTCTGCACGGCGGCGATGACGGCCCCGCCATCATCTTAGGCAACGTCAGCGGCAGCATGCTCTCGCAGGCCATCCACTACACCAACTCCGATCTGCAGATGCCGCCCAAGGGCAAGATCTCCGACGCAGACATCGCCGTAATCGACAAGTGGATCCAGGAGAGCACCGCGCCACTCGACACGATTGCAGCGCCTGCCGCTCCCATCGCCACACCGGCACCGGCTGCACCCGCTGCCACTACGCCCCCTCCCACAGCAATAGCAGCACCGACAGCGGCAGCAGCGCCCATGCCCGCCGATACAGCCCGCGTCGTCACCGCGTCCTCCACCACGCTCTCGCCGCAGATGACGGCCGAGCAGGAGGAGTTCTTCGAAAGCAAAGTTCGCCCCATCCTGATCAGCAGCTGCTACTACTGCCACGCCAGCGCGGGCAAAGGCGGCTTCCACATCAACTCCCGCGAAGCCATCCTCGCCGGCGGCAAAGACGGCGACGTCGTCGTCCTCGGCCATCCCGAGCAGAGCACCCTCAGCTCCGCCATCCACTACACCGATCCGCACCTGCAGATGCCGCCCCGCCAGGCGCTCTCCAGCGACAAGGTCGCCATCCTCGACCAGTGGATCAAGGACGGTCTCCCCTGGCCCAAGAGCGACACCGTTCCCACCACCACCAAAGTCACCGACGCGCAGAAGAACTTCTGGTCCTTCAAAACTCCCGTCGCCCCCGCCATCCCCGACGTGAAGTCGCCCTGGGTGCATAACAACATCGACCGCTTCGTTCTCGCCAAGATGAACGAAGAGCATCTCAAGCCCGTCGCCGACGCCGACAAACACACGCTCATCCGCCGCGTCACCTACGACCTCACCGGCCTGCCGCCCACGCCCGCTGAGGTCCAGGCCTTCGTCACCGACAAATCTCCCGCCGCCTACGAGCATCTCGTCGACCGCCTGCTCGCTTCCAAAGCCTACGGCGAACGCTGGGGCCGCATCTGGCTCGATGTCGTCCGCTACGCCGATACCAGCGGCGGCGGCGGCGACTATCCCGTCGCGCAGCTCTCCAAGTATCGCGACTACGTCATCCAGGCCTTCAACGAAGACAAGCCCTACGACCGCTTCATCAAGGAACAGATCGCCGGCGATCTTCTGCCCAGCACATCCGAGCCCGAGCACTGGAACAATGTCGTCGCCACCGGCTACATCGCCGGAGCCAACCGCGTCGACCGTGCCGAGGTTGAAGACGTCGTCGACAACATCGGCTACGCCTACCTCGGCCTCACCGTCGGCTGCGCCCGCTGCCACGATCACAAGTTCGATCCCATCCCCACATCCGACTACTACGCCATGGCCGGCATCTTCCAGAGCACAACCTTCCCCGATCCCGGCGGTGATGGCTCCCGCATGCAGAGCGGCTTCGTCTATCGCGATCCCCACGCCGCCGAGCGCGACGACATCAAGTCCTTCCAGGCGCAGCTCAAGCCCATCGCCAACGCCATCGCCGGCGTGCAGGGCCTTCCCGGAACGTATGACGATGTTCTGCCGCAGCTTGAAGCGCGCCGCATGAACCTCTACTCCCATGCACCTATCTTCCCCGAAAACGCTTACGCTGTGAGCGATGGCCCGGTGCACCTCGCGCAGATTCAAAAGCACGGCGACCCACGCCAGGCTGGCGATGAAGTTCCCCGCGGCTTCCTGCAGGTCCTTGGCAACTCCACCATGGACCCCAAGACCAAGGGCAGCGGCCGTCTCCAGCTCGCCAACTGGATCGCCAGCCCCGGCAACCCGCTCACCGCGCGCGTCATCGTCAACCGCGTCTGGCAGGGTGAGTTCGGCCGCGGCATCGTGCCTACGCCAAACAACTTCGGCACCCGCGGCATGCCCCCCGCCAACCAGGCCCTGCTCGATTACCTCGCCACCGACTTCATCGCCAAGGGCTGGTCCATCAAGACCCTCCAGCGCGAGATCCTTCTCTCCCACGCCTACCAGCTCTCCACCGAGAGCAACGTGGCCAACGAAGAGATCGATCCGGACAACACCTACACCTGGCGTCATAACCGCATGCGTCTCGACGCGGAAGAGATTCGCGACTCCATGCTCGCCGACTCCGGCCAGTTGGACCTAACGCCCGCCGGCCCGCAACCCTTCCCGCCGCAGTCGCAGTGGAACTGGGAGGAACAGAACCCCTTCGCGCCCAAACTCGCCGACTACGAGAACAACCATCGCACCGTCTACATGATGATCCAGCGCAGCGTCCGCCATCCGTACATGACGCTCTTTGACGGCGCCGATCCCAACGCCAGCGTCGAGCAGCGCAGCAGCAGCCTCACGCCGCTGCAGGCCCTCTACTTCATGAACTCGCCTTTCCCTAAGAATTGCTCTGACCATCTCAGCTCTGCGCTCTCGCAACCCACCGGCAAAACATTGCCCTCGCAAAAGACGCAGATCGACGAAGCCTTCCTGCGCATCTACGGCCGCCCCGCCACGCCGGATGAACTCCGCCAGGCCACCGAATTTTTACAAAAAGCCAGCAGCGTCTACATCGCAAAGTCCAGTACGCCCGAAGCAGCAAAGCAACAGGCGCTCTCCAACTTTATCCAGGCGCTCTTCGCCAGCAACGAATTTATGTTCCTTGAGTAGATGTAACGAGTAGCAGCAAACGAAATCGCACCACGGAGGCATCACGCCATGCGCAAAAACTACACACCCTCACGCCGCCAGTTCATTGGATCGCTCGCCAGCGCCTCCATGCTTCTTCCCGGCATGCTGCATGAGCTCATGGCCGAGACCACCGCCCCCGCCAACCCCCTCGCGCCCCGCGCCCCCATGTTCCCGGCAAAGGCCAAGCGCGTCATCTTCCTCTATATGAGCGGCGGCGTCTCCCACGTGGACACATTCGACCCCAAGCCTCTGCTCACCCGCGACCACGGCAAGCCCTACTTCGGCAGCGCCGAAGGCTCCATCCACGGCGCCGCAGGCGACTTCCTCCACGGCAGCCCGTGGGCGTTCAACCGCTACGCCAAGTGCGACACCGAGGTCAGCGAGCTCTTCCCCCACATGGGCGCCATGATGGATGACGTCTGCCTCATCCGCTCCATGAAGAACGATCTCCCCAACCACTCGCAGGCCGTGCTGCAGATCCACGGCGGTTCCACCGTGGAACCGCGCCCCAGCATCGGCTCGTGGACCAGCTACGCTCTCGGCACCGTCAATCAGGACCTTCCCTCCTACATGGTCCTCGCGCCGGAGATTCCCTACGGCGGAGCCACCTGCTGGGACTCCAGCTTCCTTCCCGCCTGCCACCAGGGCATCCGCGTCATACCCGGCCAGGAAGCAGTGCCCAACATCAATCCCCAGACCTCGCTCGAAATTCAGGAGATGGATCTCGGCCTCATCAACTTCTTCAACCAGAAGAACCTCGCCGCGCATGGCGGAGACGCCACTCTCGCCGCGCGCATCAAGACCTTTGAGACCGCCGCAGGCATGCAGCAGCAGGTGCCTGACGTCTTTGACATCACCAAGGAATCCGACGCCACGCTCGCTCTCTACGGCATCACTCGCGACACCAAGAAGGGCTTCGGCTGGCAGTGCCTCATGGCGCGCCGCCTCGCCGAGCGCGGTGTGCGCTTCGTCGAACTCATTGACAGCGGCTCCGACAAGTACACCAACTGGGATTCGCATCTCGACATCAAAATGCACGCCCCACTCGCCAAGAAAGTCGATCAGCCCATCGCCGGCCTGCTCAAAGACCTCAAGTCACGCGGTATGCTCGACGACACCATCGTCGTCTGGACCACCGAGTTCGGCCGCAAGCCCGGCGACGATGCGCCCAACGAGGCCGGCCGCACCCATCAGTCCAGCGTCTACACCTCCTGGGTCGCAGGCGGCGGATTCAAAGGCGGCACCGTCTACGGCGAATCCGACGACTACGGCTATCGCGTCGCCAAAGACCAGGTGGACATTCACGACTTCCACGCCACCATCCTCAACCAGCTCGGCCTCGACCACACCAAGCTCACCTACCGCCACGCCGGCCGTGACTATCGCCTCACAGACGTCTCCGGCAACGTGGTGCACGGTCTCCTCGCCTAGCGCCTGCCCGCGGAATATGATGGTCAGCAAGCCGAGAGCGCACCTCTTCTGTCTATCCGCCTGGAGACCATGACAAATCTGCAGCGCAGCACTCTTCACTTCACCAGCAGACGCAGCTTTCTCCGCACCGGCGTCATGGCCGGTCTCTCGCTTCCGCTTCTCAACGCATGCAAGACCACGCAAAGCCGCGACCTCATCTGCTGCCTCGGCTGGGTTCCGGATGTCGAGTACGCCGATCTCTGGGTCGCGAAGGAAAAAGGCTACTTCACCAACGAAGGTCTTCACCTCAAAGTCTGGCCCGGTGGACCCAACGCTCCGCAACCCGTCGTTGAAGTCGCCGCGCGCCAGGCGCACACCGGCGATGCCGAATGGCTCCCGCTTCTGGACGCCGTGCTGCGCGGCAACGACTATGTCATCATCGGCTCCATCTTTCCCGTGCATCCCGCCGGTCTTATCTCGCTCCCGCGCCGCCCCGTGCGCAACATCGCCGAACTCTCCGGCGCGCGCTTCCTCGTGCAGGGCCCAAGCGAACGCACCACCATCGAGGCCACCTTCAGCCTCAACCATCTCGCGCCCGACTACAAACTCATCCCCGTCGGCTTCTCCCCGGAAGCTTTACTCAACGGTGCCGGCGACGCCTACTACTGCTTCGTCACCAACCAGCCGCTCATCCTCGAAAAAATGGGCATGCGCAACGGCACCGACTTTTACGTCACCCCCATCGGCCAATTCGGCTACAAAGTTCCCTCCACATTAATATTCGTCCAGCGCGAGACATTGCAGACCCGCCGCCCCGAACTCGTCAGCTTCCTGAAAGGCCGCTTGCAAGGCATGATGGTGAACAAAAAAGATCCAGCCTACGCAGCCGGGCTCGCCGTCAACAAATACGGCGCCGATCTCGGGCTCGACCTGCAGCAGGAGACGCGCACCAACGAACTCCAGATGCCGCTCTACCAAACCCCCGGCTCACGCGGCCCATTCTGGATATCGAACGACGACCTCCTCAACCACCTCTACCCCGCGGCCTACGTCTCCGGCAGGACCAATCTGCCCGACCCATCCCGCATCATGGATATGAGCCTTTTAGAAGACGCCTACCGGCAACTGTCTATTTAGAAAGTGAACACGATGGAAAAGAAAGCAGTCGACCTTCTCATCACCGGCATGGACATCGTCACCTTCGACGATGCCGCCACCGAACTGCGCAACGGGGCCATCGCCGTCTCCGGCAACACCATCGCCTGGCTCGGCAGTGCGTCCGACGCCGCTTCGCTCTTCACCGCGACCGAAACCATCCACGCCAACGGCATGATCGCCATGCCTGGCTTCGTCGACGCGCACTACCATACCGCGCAGCAGTTCCTGCACGGCAAGCTCTCCGCGCTCCGCCGCCGCGGCGAACTGAAGAACCCCATCTGGTCGCGCTATCTCATCCCTTTTGAAAGCAATCTCACGCCGGAAGACGTCTACTGGAGCGGCATCGCCGGCTACTCTTCCATGATCAGCTGCGGCACCACCTGCTTCCTCGAAGCCGGCGGCGTGCATCCTGACGAGATGGGCCGCGCTGCAGACGAGATCGGCATTCGCGGCCGCATCGCGCTCTCCACCATGGACATGGATGAGAGCATCCCAATCGGCTCGCGCTTCACCACCGACGAAGCCCTCCGCAACAACGAAGCCCTCGTCCAGCGCTGGCAGAAACATCCCCGCGTCAACGCCTGGCTCTCGCTCCGCCAGATCATGGTGAACACCACCGCGCTCACCACCGGCATGAGCGCGCTCGCAAAGCAGCTCAACACCACCATCCACACCCATCTTGGCGAAGGCGCGTACGAAGTCGATTACGCCATCAAGACCTGGGGCCTGCGCCCCGTCGAATACATGGAGAGCATCGGCGCGCTTGACGGCAACGTCCACGCCGCGCACTCCGTTCTCCTCAGCCTGAAAGAGCTCGACCTCTACGCCAAGCGCAGCGTCTCCGCCTGCCACTGCGCCTTCAACAACTACACCATGGGCTTTCCGCGCGTGCTGGAGATGCTGCATCGCAACATCGCCATCGGCATGGGTTCAGACGGTGCCGCCACCCGCGGCAGCCTCGATCTCTTCCAGGTCGTCCATGCCGCAACCGTCGGCCAGCAGGCCATCGGCGGCACGCCGTACCACATCGATCCGCCCATCAGCTTTGAAGCCATGCTCCGCGCCGCCATCCGCAATGGCGCGCGCGCCGCACGCATGGAGAAGCAGATCGGCGCACTCGAGGCCGGCAAGCTCGCCGACCTCATCCTCGTCTCCTCCAACGATCTCGACCAGTATCCCAACTACGACCCCATGATCACCCTCGCAGAAGCCACCGTCGGCCCGCACGTCCGCACCGTCATCATCGACGGCCGCGTCGTGATGAAAGACCGCAAGATCCTCACCATTGATCTCGATGCCATGCGCCCCCGCATGACGCAGAGCTATCGCGCACTCATGCAGCGCTTCGAGAGGACCACCGCATAATGGCCGCGATCCAGATCCAGAACGTCTCCAAGCGCTTCCGCCTGAACCGCAAGCAGGAGTTCCTCGCGCTCGAGAACATCAACCTCTCCATCCGCTCCGGCGAATTCATCGCCATCATCGGCCCCTCCGGCTGCGGCAAAAGCACGCTGCTGCATCTCGTCGCCGCGCTCGAAAGCACATCCAGCGGCACCATTCAGATCGACGGCGAATCCCCCGAAGCCCTCCGCGAAAAACATCAGCTCGGCATCGCCTTCCAGGAGCACGCCCTGCTTCCGTGGCTCTCCATCGAAGCCAATCTCGCGCTTCCCTTCAAGATCGCCGGCCTGCCTATCGACAAAGAGCGCATCCGCGACCTCACCCAACTCGTCGGCCTCGGCGGCTTTGAACAGGCCCGCCCGCGCCAGCTCTCCGGCGGCATGCGCCAGCGCGCAGCCATCGCGCGCTCCCTCTGCCTCGACCCAAAATTATTGCTGCTCGACGAACCCTTCGGCGCGCTCGACGCCGTCACTCGCCGCCACATGAACGTCGAGCTCCAGCGCATCTGGCAGGAAAAGCAGCTCACCACCATCCTCGTCACCCACTCCGTCGACGAAGCCATCTTCCTCGCCGACCGCATCGTCGTTCTCAGCGGCCGCCCCGGAAACATCGCGGAGGTCCTCGACGTTCCCTTCCCGCGCCCACGCACAACCGAGTGCATGCACACCGAGCAGTTCCATAAATTAGCCGACTATCTCACCGGCCTGCTCGAACCCAAGGAACCAGCGTGACGAACAAATCCTTTCAGCCACGTAGCATCCTCTACGCCGTCATCGGCGTCGTATGCCTGATCGCCGCATGGCAGATCATCGGCGTCTCCGGCATCGCCGGACTCACCGTGCCCACGCTCACTGCCGTGCTCGCCATCTATCGCAAAGCCCCGCTCGCCGCTCTGCTCTATCGTTCCGCGATCGCCACCACCGGCTCCGCGCTCTACGGATTAGTCGTCGGCACGCTGCTCGGCATCGCAACCGCGCTGCTTGCACATCTGCTGCCCATACTGCGCCCCGGCCTCGACCGCCTCGCCGTAACTCTCAACGCAGTCCCCGCCATCGCCATCGGCCCCATCATTATCATCATGGTCAGCCGCGAGTTCACTCCCGCCCTGCTCGCCACCATTCCCGTCTTCTTTCTCGTCTACGTCGCCGTCATCAGCGGTCTGCGTTCGTCGTCGCCGTCGCTCGCCGCCATGATGACCACCTTCGGCGCGCGCAAAATACAGCTGCTGCGTTATCTCGATCTCCCCGCCGCGCTTCCCTCCCTGCTCAGCGGATTGAAGATCTCCGTCACCGCCGCGATGATCGGCACCATCGTCGGCGAGTGGTTCGGCGCGCCCACCGGCCTCGGTGTCGTAATTCTCAATGCGCTCGGAAACTTCCAGGTCCCACTGATGTGGGCCACCGTACTTCTGGTCGCAACCATCTCCCTCACCGGCTACGGCCTGCTCACGCTCGCGGAGCGCTGGGCCGAAAGAAGGTTTGCATGAGGATATTGCGCCGCATCGCATCCCAGAGCTGGGGAGTCCTTTTGCTCTTCGCCGCCTGGCAGATCTACGTCATGTTGATGCACTACAACAGCATCGTCATCGTTACGCCCATCGCCGTCGTGCGCGACATCATCCTGAACCCCATCGTCTACGCCCAGCCCGCCCTGTGGACGCTCGGCTTCGCTCTCGCCGGTCTCGCCGGTGGTCTCGCCATCGGCCTTCTGCTCGCCGTGCTCACCTGGCGTTCGGAAATATTCTCCGGCGTCATAAATCCAGCGGCCCTGCTGCTCAGTTCCACGCCCGTCGTCTGCCTGATCCCGCTCCTCGCCCGCATCTTCGGCTATCAGAACCATACGGAGCTCGTGACCGTCATCATCCTCACATTTTTTCCTGCGTTCGTCTTCGCCGCATCCGGCCTGCGCAAACTGCCGCCCATGTCCCGCGAACTCTTCACCATCTTCGCCGCCAGCCCGTGGAAACGCCTCTGGCTGCTCGCGCTTCCCGCGGCCGTTCCCAGTCTTGCCGTAGCATTGCGCGTCTGCGCCGCCTACAGCGTCATGGTCACCATGATTGCGGAGTATCTGATGCAGACCGGCGGCCTCGGCAACATGTTCGCCCTCACCAGCCAGGAGTTCCAGACCGAACGCGCCTTCGGTGCCAGCCTCGTCGCCATGGCATTATCCAGCGCTCTCTACTCCGCCGCCGGCGCGGTAGAAGTTCGCATTCAAGCCCGTTATCAGTAAAGAATTTGTTCGATTTACTTCGCGATCAACTGCGCGAACATCGCATTCAGCTTGTCGTTATCCAACCCGAAGATCACATCCACATCCGGCTCGCCCAGCCCCGGCCCATGCCCCGCCGCCCAGCTGAGCGACGCGCCATACGACGCTCCCGAACTGAGGTCCACATCCATCGCCAGCCGCTGTTGCTTTGTGATGATCGTCGGGTCCAGCCAAACCTCCACCGTCGCCTCGTCCCACAGCGGAAAGTTCACCATGTTGTACTTCCCCACATACTGCGCACTCAAACTCTGCGATGCCGTCGCCTGCTTCAGCAGCTCCGGCGTCAGCTTCGTATCCACCGTGCCGTCGGAAGGCATCACCACGATCTTCTTCCACGCGGAATGCAGCGTGATGTATGCCGCCTCCGGGTCCCATCGCCAATTGAAGTTCACGCTCGGCGTGTTCGCCTCCTGCGCGGAAAACTCATCCGGATGCGCCGGGATCGGATGAAAACTCGCACCCATAAAGATCAACTCCTCCGCCAGCGATGTAAACTCATCGTCCAGCCGCGCCGCCAGCGCAATGTTCGTCAGCGGCCCCAGTCCCATGATCGTCACCTGTCCCGGATACTTGTGCACCATGCGGATCATAAAATCCGCGGCAGAACCCTCCGCCGGCTTCAGCGTCGGCATGCCCTCCGCCTGCGGAGGCACCACAGTGGGCCCATGGTACGGCGTGCGGTCCACGCTGTTGTACTCCGGCCAGGTCTCCTGCCACGCACCCTTATAAGGAATCGCGCCGTAGAGTCCCTCCCAGCGCTTCGTCCGCGCCATCGAGTTCACCAGCGGATACGTCGAGCCGCGGTACACCGGCACGTCCGTGCGCTTCACCAGCTCCAGCATGCGCAACACGTGCGCCAGGTTCTCATCCTGCCAGCCGTCGCCGCTCTCCACCGTGATCCCCAGCACATCCACATTCGGGGCCTGCAGTGCCAGCAGGATCGCCTCGTTGTTCGGCCCACCCGAGCCAAACGTGTCCTGGTCGATGATGATCTTGCGCCGCGCCGTCTGCGCCCATGCAGACCCGACGCAGAGAAGCAGCACGATAAAAGCTGTAAGTGTGGACTTGCGCATCATCATGCTCCGTTACTTTTTCTTTTTCGCTGCGGATTTTTTCTTTGCACCTGTGTAGACCGCATCCAGGTACTTGCCCCACGGAGTCTTCGCGTCGCTCAGCTTGTTCTTCAGCTTCGCGCCGTCCTTCCACCAATCCGCCACATCGCGTCCCATCGCCGCGCCGCGCCGCGTATGCACGTCAAGCTGGTAATCCTCCACCACCACCTTGCGCTCGCCGCTTGTCGTAGCAAGATGCGCCCAGCTCGCCAGTTCCATCGACGCGTTGTCCTTCTTCGCCGTCGCCAGCAAACGCACCGCATGCGCGGAGTATATCCAGCGGTCGCCGCGATCGGCCATACGCAGCCGCTGCTGGTTCAGCGCCTCCAGGATCGCCGGCGCTTCGATCAATCCAAAGCCCACATCCTCCGTGGCGATGATCTCCAGCCTGCGCCACAGCACCTCCTCCGCATCCGGCCCGCTCGCGAAGAACTCGTACGCAGCCAGCACCGCCTCCTCCAGCAGACCGCGCCGGATCGACTTCTGCAGCACCGAGCGCAACTCATCAAACGCAAACCCGTTCACTGACGTCGCGCGGCTCCATACATCCTGACTCTGATAGTTCTCTGCCATCTCTTCCGCCTCGTTTACTTTTGCACCATCGGTTTTGTCATCGCATCCGAAAACATCGCCTTGAACCGTTCCGTATCGAAGTCCCAGATTACATTGGCAACCCGCGCATCCGGCGGCGGGACCGGTTTCTGTATCCGCGGGATCTGCCCCGTCGGCCACGGTACGCCGCCATAGCCCACGATGTTCTCATCCCAGTAGGTCGATGCGCCAAAGTTCATGCCTTCATTAATGTCCACGTCTACGTAGTAGCGTCGCATCTCTTTCACGATCGTCGGATCGATAATGTACGCCGCCATCAGTTCATCCGGCATGCGGAACCACTGCAGCCGCTTGCCCGCCTTCATCGGCTCGATCACCAGCTTCGTATACAGCTTCGCCAGTCCCTCGTTCTTTCCATTCGCGATCGCCTCGGCCATCTCCGGCGTCTTGTGCACCTTCTCCGCCACATCCACCGTCACGATCGTCAGCTTCGGCCACGCCGCATGCAGGCACACGCGCGCCGCATACACGTCATACATCACATTCACCGTCTTCGGCTGGAACTCCGGGCTCGTGCCCATGAACACGATCTCTTTCGTCAGCGGCACAATGTCCGGGGCCACGCTGATCGCCAGCGCAATATTCGTCATCGCACCGCCCACATACAGCGTCACCTCATGCGGGTTCGCGCGGATGCTCCGGATGATGAACTCCACCGCGCTCTCCGTCTGCGGCTTCATCGCTGCAAACCCAAACGGCGGGGCCTTCACATCATCCGGCCCCGGGCTGAACTCGCCGAACGCGCCAAGGAACGGGTCGGTGCGATTGCCGCCGTACATCTGCGTCAGCCGCACCAGCTCCCACCGCGACTGCACCATCGGAGCCGGCGCGCCCAGGTACACCGGCACGTCCGTCCGCCCCTCCATCTCCAGCAGCTTCATCACATCGGCAGACTCCTGTTTCACCCAGCCGTTGCCGATCGCCACCGTCACGCCCAGCACATCCACATTCGGCGCCTGCAGCAGCATGATCAGCGGGTCTTCGTTATCGCCGATGATGCCTTCCGTGTCCTGGTCGAAGATCACCTTCGTCTTCGCCACGCCGCTCTGTGCATGAGCAACTGTCGCGACACTCAGACACGCCATCGCAGCCAATGCAAGAAAAACTCTGCCTCTATAGTTCATGGTGTCCTCAATCAGGTTGGAGTTACGGCGTTGGGTTATGTGCACCCGGTGTCGGCGACGTCAAAAGATTCACCAGCGTCTTCTGCAGCTTCGGCAGGTCCACATCCATCTGCGCGTGCACCTGGTTCAGCGTGACGCCCGTCGGTTTCACCTTCTCCGTCCACGTCATCGTATCGCCGTAAGCCGGGCCGTGGTCTGTATTCACATCCATATACACCAGCCGTTCACTGGTGATGATGCTCGGGTCCAGCCACGCGATCGCCGCCAGCTCGTCCCATAGATAATTGATCATCATCGGACGGTGCGAATACTTCAGCACATACTGCGCCGCAGCCGCCTGCGATCCGGTGATCCCGTCAAACACCTCCGGCTCCATCCGCGTCTTCAGCGAAGCGTCGATCGTCGTCTCCGTGATCTTCGCCCACTTCGCCTTCAGCGTAATGCTCGCCGCCTCTGGATCGAACCAAAAATTAAACTCGTGGCGCGGATCGTTGTACCACTCGCCCGCATTCGTCTGCGGCACAATGCTGCCGCCCATGATCACCAGCTCCTGCGCCAGCTCCGCAAACTTCGGGTCCAGCCGGATGGCCAGAGCAATGTTCGTCAACGGCCCCGCGCCATAGATCGTCACCTGGTGCGGATACTTGTGCACCATGCGGATCATGAAGTGCGCCGCGTCTTCATCCGCCGCCTTGGTCGTCGGCGCGCCCTCGCGCATCGGCGGCATAAAGTCATAGCTGTTCATGCCGGTGCGGTCGCCCCACGCGCCTTTAAATGTCGCCTTGCCATAAAGCGCCTCGGCCGCGTTCGTCCACTCCTGCGTGCGCACCAGCGGGACCGGCGCGCCCGGATAGACCTTCACGTCCGTGCGTCCAATGATCTCCAGCAACCGCAGCGTGTGTGCAACCTCCGGATCGCGCCACGAATCCCCCGTCACCACCGTGATCCCCAGCAGGTCCACATCCGGCGACTGCAGGAAAACCAGCAGCGACGTCATATCAGACCCACCGGGCCCCGATGCATCCTGGTCCGCGATCACCATGCGCTTCTGCGCGCCCGCACTCACCGCCGCCAGCATCAGGCAGCATACCGCACTCATCATCACTACGATCTTCTTCATCTCTCTTCGCCTCTCACAGAAAAAATAAGAGTGCCGGCGCAAACCGCCTCGGCACTCTT
>Ga0302314_10008256_pt1 | contig 18577 bp, 31 predicted proteins | sample III_Palsa_N2_3_FD_200533 | JGI IMG/M metagenome (GOLD analysis project Ga0302314, IMG submission 200533) | Peat permafrost microbial communities from Stordalen Mire near Abisko, Sweden - III_Palsa_N2_3 | ecosystem: Environmental > Terrestrial > Soil > Palsa > Peat permafrost | place: Sweden...
CTCGCGAAGATCCATCGAATAGGGTCTGGTCATGCCAGCTGGCCTCCCGCCCAGCAGACAGCTTGAATCAGACCTCAGCTGATTTGGGAATCCATCGATTCAAAGAAGGCTCAACCCGCTCTAGGGCTCGTCGAGGTCGAACTTCGGCCGCCCGGAAATGCCGCCGGCCTTGCGCAGGTCGTCGCAGTTCATCAGGCCGCCGTCCATCATCACCAGGCGGGTGTGGCGCAGATCGCCGATGGTCTTGGACGGGTCGCCGTCAACGAGCAGCAGATCGGCGTTCTTGCCGACCGCGATCGACCCCGTCTTGTCCTCCACGTGCTGCAGAAGCGCCGGCGCGACCGTCGCCGCCTGCAGAGCTTCCACGGGCGTAAAACCGGCGTCGACGTAGAGCTCGAGCTCGCGCACCAGCTCCATCCCAGAGCCGTCGGTGCCGGCGACGATCGGCACGCCGGCCTTGTGCATGGCCTCGACCAGCGCTTCGAGCTTCTTGAAGCTGGCGCGGTAGTCAGCCCGCGTATAGCCGGGGGCGACCTCCAGACCGCCCTGGCGGAAGCCGCGCTCCACGGCCGGCGGCAGGGTGCCGACAAAGGGCGCGTAGGCCGGCGAGAGGTCGCCGTTGTCGGGAACCATGAGGCTCTCGACCACGACGAGGGTCGGGTCGGAGGTGATGTGCTTGGCGGCCATGGTGGCGATGAGGGATTTCATCGGCTCGGCGTCGAGGTTCATGTCCTTGGCGTACTTCGCCGGACCCTGCATGCGGGCGATGGTGTTCGATTTGGCCACCACATCGTCGGGCATGGCCTGCATGGCGACGAAATAGATGTGGGTGATCTCGTCGTAGCCGTCGTTGATGGCGTCCATGGTGCGCATGCCGGCCGGCAGGTGGCCGTGGACGTGCAGGCCCAGGCGATGTGCCTCGGCCGCCGCGGGCGCGACCCAGGCCGGGTTGAAGCTGCCGTAGAACTTGATGGCCACGAAGCCGTCGGCCTTGGCCTTGCGGACGGTGGCCAGCGCCTCGTCGAGCGAGCCGACCGACTCCCCGACCTGAGCCGTGTACGGCCCTTTGCCGTCAATCAGCATCGACGGATAGATGTGTGGCATCAGGAGGTCGCCACTCGCCCGGCGGGCCCGGCGCGACAGGGTGTGGGACGTGACGTTGCCGGGGTCGCGCACCGAGGTGACGCCAAGCGAGAGCAAAGTCGGTCCGCTGAAGTCGTCGCCGAAGTGTTGGTGCGAATCCCACAGGCCCGGCACCAGGGTCTTCCCAGCCCCGTCGACCACCTCGGCCCCCGCCGGAACCTTGACCTCGGCGGCCGGGCCAACCGCGGTGATGACGCCCTGATCCTCGACGACCGTTTCGTCGTCGACATAGCGCTGGCCGTCGACAAAGGCGCGGACATGGGTGAAGGCCACCGGGCCGGCCGCTTTCTTGAACAGGGTATGGGCGATGATCGGCGCCTGCTTCGCCATCGCCTCTTCCTGGGCCTTGTCGATCTGCGCCAGGTCGGCCTCGTAGCCGGTGCGGATCCAGGCCAGGCCAAAGTCGACGGCGAAGAACTTGCCCTGCTCATCGACCCAGACGGCCTGGGGCGTCGGGCCAAGGCCGGTGACCGCCCAGGCGGTGAGCGTGCGTTTAGTTGCGCCCTCACCCACCGTCAGGCTGGTGAGCGGCTCGGCGTGGGCTTCGCCGCCGGGCAGCATGGCCAGGGTATGGTTCGGCGCGGCGACGATGGCGTCGACCAGGCTTTCGGTGATGTCGATTGGGCCGCCGAAGGCGTTGTACATCGCCGGCCCCGTGTACGGAGCCGAGGCGGCGTCAACCGGGCTCTTCCAGCTCGCGGTGCCACCGGCGACATCGAAGGTCTCGGCCGAGTCACCCTGAGGGGTGAAGCCGCGAACGACCAGGTGATCGATCATGCCATCGGGGCCGAGGCGCGAAGCGCTGTCGACCTCGAAGATCTGGCCGCGCAGGTTCATGCTCTCGCGGCCCCAATGGACGCCGTCCGACGTCGTCCAGCGGGCCGAGTGGCCGTGCACGCCGGCCGGCGACATGATGGTGAAGGTTTCGGCGTCGGCCGGCGGCTTGGCCAGGTCGGCCAGGGCTGCTGGCGCGGCCTGCGCCACTGAGGCGCAGAACGCCAACGCCAGAGTTGTCGCCAATATGCGCATCGAGCCGTTCCCCCGTTTCCGCCTAGCGGTAGGGGAACGGCCGCCCGATTGTCACCTTAATTCGCAGACAGCCGCCCGGAGGCGGCCGGGGCTATTCCGCCGCCTGGGCGACCGGGCCGGAATCCAGGCCCTTGGCGCTGACGTCGCGATCGACGAACTCGATCACCGCCATCGGGGCGTTGTCACCATAGCGGTGGCCGGCCTTGAGCACGCGGATGTAGCCGCCGGCGCGATTGGCGTAGCGCGGGCCGAGCGTGGCGAAGAGCTTGCCGACCTGGGCGACGTCGCGGACCTGGGAGATGGCCTGACGGCGGGCGTGCAGGTCGCCGCGCTTGGCGAGCGTCACCAGCTTCTCGACGATCGGCCGCAACTCCTTGGCCTTGGGCAAGGTGGTGACGATCTGCTCGTGCTTGATCAGGCTGGCCGCCATGTTGGCAAACATGGCGGTGCGATGGCTCGACGTGCGGCCAAGTTTGCGGCGGGCGTATCCGTGACGCATGTCGATCTCTCCGATTGCGCGGGCCGTCTCGCGACGGGCCGCGTGCAAGTTACATCTGGTCTTCGAACTTCTTGGCCAGGTCTTCGATATTCTCAGGCGGCCAATTCGGCACGTCCATGCCGAGATGGAGACCCATGTTGGCCAGAACTTCCTTGATCTCGTTCAGCGACTTGCGGCCGAAGTTCGGGGTGCGGAGCATCTCCGCCTCGGTCTTCTGGATCAGGTCGCCGATGTAGACGATGTTGTCGTTCTTCAGGCAGTTGGCCGAACGCACCGACAGCTCGAGTTCGTCGACCTTCTTGAGCAGGGCCGGGTTGAACGGCAGCTCCGGCTTCAGCTCGCCATCGAGGGCCTTCTTCGGCTCGTCGAAGGTAATGAACACCTGCAGCTGGTCTTGCAGGATGCGGGCGGCGTAGGCCACCGCGTCCACCGGCGAGACCGCGCCGTTGGTTTCCACTTCCATGATCAGCTTGTCGTAGTCGAGGCTCTGGCCTTGGCGGGTCGGCTCAACGCGATAGGCGACCTTCTTGACCGGGCTGTAGAGCGCATCGACGGCGATGAGGCCGATCGGCGCGTCTTCCGGCCGGTTCATCTCCGACGGCACATAGCCCTTGCCGTTCTGGACGGTGAACTCGATGCGCACCGAGGCCCCCTCATCGAGCGTCAGCAGGACGTGCTTGCCATTGAGGATCTCGATGTCCGACGGGGCCTCGATCTGGCTGGCCGTGACCGGTCCTGGGCCCGTGGCGCGCAGGGTCATGCGCTTGGGGCCCTCGCTGTGCATGCGAAGCGCTAGCTGTTTGATGTTGAGAACGATGTCGACCACGTCCTCGCGCACGCCCTCCAGTGAGGAGAACTCGTGCACCACGCCATCGATCTGGATGGCGGTGACGGCGGCGCCCTGGAGGCTCGACAGCAGCACCCGGCGAAGGGAGTTGCCGAGCGTGACGCCGAAGCCGCGCTCAAGGGGTTCAGCGACGATGCGCGCCTTGCGCGCAGCGTCGGAGCCGGACTCGATGAGCGGCTTCTCCGGGCGGATCAGTTCGTTCCAGTTTCTTTCGATCACGGGCAAGGTGTCCTCGAACACAGGGTCTTCTCGGCCCGGACGGGGCGGGCCGACGAATGATGCAGCGTGCGCTCTAGACGCGACGCCGCTTGGGGGGACGGCAGCCGTTGTGCGGAATCGGCGTGACGTCGCGGATGGTGGTGATGGTCATGCCCACCGACTGCAGCGCCCTGAGAGCCGACTCGCGTCCCGAACCGGGGCCCGAAACGTTCACTTCCAGGGTGCGGACGCCGTGTTCGGCGGCCTTCTTGCCGGCGTCCTCGGCGGCCATCTGGGCCGCGTAGGGCGTCGACTTGCGCGAGCCCTTGAAGCCCATCGTGCCAGCGCTGGACCAGGAGATGGCGTTCCCCTGGGCGTCGGTGATGGTGATCATCGTGTTGTTGAACGAGGCGTTCACGTGCGCCACGCCCGACGTGATGTTCTTACGCTCGCGCTTCTTGACGCGGGCAGGTTCTTTGGCCACGGGGCGCCTCTCTTACTTTTTCTTGCCGGCGATCGGCTTGGCCGGCCCCTTGCGGGTGCGAGCGTTGGTGTGGGTGCGCTGGCCGCGGACCGGAAGTCCCTTGCGGTGACGAAGCCCGCGATAGCAGGCCAGATCCATCAGCCGCTTGATGTTGACCGCCGTCTCACGCCGCAGGTCGCCTTCCACCTGATAGTCGCGGTCGATGGTCTCGCGAATTTGGATCACTTCCTGGTCAGTCAGCTCGCTCACCCGGCGAGCGTCGACGATGCCGACGCGATCCACGATCTGCCGAGCCTTGGCCGGGCCGATGCCATGGATGTATTGTAGCGCGATCACCACGCGCTTGTTGGTCGGTATATTTACACCGGCGATACGTGCCACGCAGATTTTCTCCTGATCACGCAGACAAGCGCGAAAAGCGCACCCGGCCCTGCCACCCTAGGGGCGGAGGGCCAGCGCGCTGTTCGCGCCCTATCGCGGAACGCGCTGTATATTGTAATCGCGCGCCCATAGTCAACGGGCGAGGCCCGAGGTTTTCGCTTTGACCGCATCGATTGCGGCCGCGACGGCGAAGGCGACACTTTCGACATCGGCCATGCCGTCGATTTCGGCCAGCTTGCCCTGGGCCTTGTAGTAGGGAACGAGGGGACCGGTGTCGCGGTTATAGGCCGCCAGCCGCCGCTCGAAGGAGACCGGATTGTCGTCCGGCCGGCCAGATTCGGCGAAGCGGCCGGCGACCCGGGCCTTGAGCGCCTCGTCGTCCACCAGCAGGCGGATGACCAGGTCGACCTGGCGCTGGTGGCTCTTCAGCATGGCGTCGAGCGCCTCGGCCTGGGCCTGAGTGCGCGGGAAGCCGTCGAAGATGGCCCCGCCGGTGCCCCTGAGGCCGGGCAGGCGCTCCTCGATCATGCGGATGACGATCTCGTCGGTGACCAGTTCGCCGTGGGCCATGATCGCCTCGACCTTCCGGCCGAGCTCGGAGCCCGAGGCGATGGCGGCGCGCAGCATGTCGCCGGTCGAGAGATGCACCATGTGGCGCTGGGCTACCAGGCGCGCCGCCTGGGTCCCCTTTCCCGCCGCGGGCGGGCCGAACAGGATCAGATTCATCTTCCCCCCGCGGGCCTTCGTCTCCAGGGCTCCGCGGCTAGCGCCGGGCGCCTCTCAGTTTCGACTTTTTGATCAGCCCTTCGTACTGATGGGCGAGCAGTTGTGACTGAATCTGCGCCACCGTGTCCATGGTCACCGACACGACGATGAGGATCGACGTGCCCCCGAACATGTACGAACCGGTGGGACCGGCCAGCACCTCGGGCACCAGGCAGACGACGGCGATGTAGACTGCGCCGATCATGGTCAGCCTGGTCAGCACATAGTCGATGTACTCGGCGGTGCGCTTGCCGGGACGGATGCCCGGCAGATTGCCGCCGTACTTGCGTAGGTTCTCGGCCGTCTCGTCGGGGTTGAACACCACCGAGGTGTAGAAGAAGCAGAAGAAGACGATCATCGCGCCATAGAGGGCGATGTAGGCCGGCTTGCCGTGGGTGAGCGCGCCGGCGGCGCCGGGCAGCCACTGCAGCCAGGACGGCAGGTTCTGCGGCTTCAGGAAGCCGACGGCGGTGGCCGGCAGCAGCAGCAGCGAGGATGCGAAGATCGGCGGGATGACGCCCGAAACGTTGATCTTGAGCGGCAGGAAGGAGTTCTCGCCGCCCATGATGCGGTTGCCCACCTGGCGCTTGGGATAGACGATCAGCAGCCGTCGCTGGGCGCGCTCCATGAACACGATCGCCAGGACCACGACCACCGACAGGATCAGCAGGCCGAAGATCTCAAAGGTCTTCGACGAGTCGAGCCGGGCGTCCTGGATCAGCTGCCAGAGCGCGGTCGGCAGGCGGGCCACGATGCCGGCGAAGATGATCAGCGAGATGCCGTTGCCCACGCCCCGGCTGGTCATCTGCTCCCCAAGCCACATCAGGAAGATGGTGCCGCCGGTGAGCGTCACCATCGTCGAGATGATGAAAAAGATCCCGGGCTGGTCGACGATGCCGGGGCTGTTGGAGAGCCCCACGGCGATGCCGAACGACTGGAACATGGCTAGCAGCACGGTGAGGTAACGGGTGTACTGGTTGAGCTGCTTGCGGCCGGCCTCGCCGCCTTCCTTTTTCAGCTTCTCCCATGGCGGATAGGCCGTCTGCAGGAGCTGAACGATGATCGATGCCGAGATGTAGGGCATGACGTTCAGCGAGAAGATCGCCATGCGCTGCACCGCGCCGCCCGAGAACATGTTGAACATGCCCAAGATGCCCTTCGACTGCCCCTCGAAGGCATGAGCGAAGGCGACGGTGTTGATCATCGGGATCGGGATGTAGGTCCCGGCCCGGTAGATGACGAGCGCGATCAGGGTGAACCAGATACGCTTGTGCAGTTCGGTCGCCTTTTGGAAGGCGCCGAAGTTCATATTGGCGGCGAGCTGTTCGGCGGCCGAAGCCATTCAGGACCTCGAGTCTTCAATCACCGTCGGGAGATAGGGCGGATGCGCGTCGGTTGCGAGGCCGCGCGGCACACGCTCACGCCTCGACGGCGGCTTCCTTGGGCTTCGCGGTCGTCGTCACCGAGCCGCCGGCCTTTTCCACCGCGGCCTTGGCCGAGGCGGAGGCCGAATAGACGGTGATGTCGATCTTGCTGGTCAGTTCGCCCTTGCCGAGCAGGCGCACGCCGTCCTTCAGACGGCGCACGACGCCCGCGGCCACCAGGACCGCGCCGTCCACCGGCTTGGCCGCGTCGAGCTTGCCGGCGGCGATCGCCTGCTCCAGGCGCCACAGATTCACCTCGGCGAAGTCCTTGGCGAACGGGTTGTTGAAGCCGCGCTTGGGCATGCGCATGTGGAGCGGCATCTGGCCGCCTTCGAAACCGTTGATGGCGACGCCGGTGCGGGACTTCTGACCCTTGACGCCGCGGCCGGCGGTCTTGCCCTTGCCCGAGCCCGGGCCGCGGCCGACGCGCATGCGGGCCTTGACGGAGCCTTCGCGCGGGGAAAGTTCGTTGAGCTTGGTCATCTTGCGCCTCTCCTTAAGAGATCTGTCGCCGGGCGCGGCGCGCCCGACTCGGCTGTGAAGGCTATTGGTCGACAATCTCGACCATGTGGGCGACCTTGGCGATCATCCCGCGGACGCTCGGCGTGTCGTCGAGCACGCTTTGGCGACCGATGCGGTTGAGGCCCAGGCCCACGAGGGTGGCGCGCTGGTCGGACTTGCGACGGAGCGGGCTGCCGGTCTGACGGACGGTGATCTTGGTCATGTCGCTTAACCTCAGGCTTCCGCCGCTTCGACGGCGACGTCGGCGCGGCGGCCGAGCAGGTCGCTGACCTTCTTGCCACGCTTGGAGGCGACCTGGCGGGGAGAAGACTGCGCCTTCAACGCCTCGAAGGTGGCCCGCACCATGTTGTAGGGGTTGGACGAGCCGACCGACTTGGCGACCACGTCCTGCACGCCGAGCGTCTCCAGCACCGCGCGCATCGGACCGCCGGCGATGACGCCGGTGCCGGCTGGCGCCGAGCGCATCATGATCTTGCCCGCCCCCCAGCGGCCTTCGCCGTCGTGGTGCAGGGTGCGCGATTCGCGCAGCGGCACGCGGATCATGCTCTTCTTGGCTTCCTCGGTCGCCTTGCGGATCGCCTCGGGAACCTCGCGGGCCTTGCCATGGCCGAAGCCGACGCGGCCCTTCTGGTCGCCGACCACCATCAGGGCGGCGAACGAGAAGCGCCGACCGCCCTTCACGGTCGCCGCGACGCGGTTGATGTGGACAAGCTTTTCGACGATGTCGCCGTCGCTCCGCTCCTCAGGCTTGTTGCGGTCGCGCCGGTCACGACGCTCGCCGCCGCCACGCTGTTGTTCGCCTCGGGCCATCTAATGGTTCCTCAGAAGTTCAGGCCGGCTTCACGCGCCGCATCCGCGAGCGCCTTGATCCGGCCGTGATAGATGTAGCCGCCGCGGTCGAAGACCACGTCCTTGGCGCCCTTCTCGAGCGCCCGCTGCGCGACCAGGGCGCCGACCTTGGCGGCGGCTTCCTTGTCGGAGCCCTTTTCGACGCCAGCTTCCAGCGAGGAAGCGGCGGCCAGAGTCACCCCCTGGGCGTCGTCGATCACCTGGGCGTAGATGTTCTTCGCCGAGCGGAACACCGACAGGCGCGGACGGCCGGCGCCGACCTTCTTCAGGCGGCGGCGGACGCGCTGAGCGCGCTTCTTGGTGGATTCGTAAATGGAAACGGCCATGGCTTACTTCTTCTTGCCTTCCTTGCGACGGACGGCCTCGCCCGAGAAGCGCACGCCCTTGCCCTTGTAGGGCTCCGGCGGACGGATCTTGCGGATGCGTGCGGCGGTCTCGCCGACCAGCTGCTTGTCGATGCCAGCGATTCTGATCTCAACCGGCCGAGGGACCTGGAAGGTCACCCCTGGCGGGGCGGGAAAATCCACCTCGTGTGAAAAGCCGAGCTGCATGTTGAGGGCCTGGCCCTTCATCTGGGCGCGGTAACCGACGCCGACCAACTCGAGCGTCTTCTCGTAACCGGCGGTGACGCCGGTGACCATATTGGCCACCAGGGTGCGCGAAAGACCCCACATGGCGCGGGCCCGCGTGCTCTCGTCTCGGGGAGCGAAGCTGAGCTCGCCGTTCTCGAAAACGATCGTCACCTCGTCGCTGACCGTCCAGGCGAGTTCGCCCTTGGGGCCTTTGACGCGGATGGTCTGGCCGTCGACCTGAGCCTGAACGCTGGCCGGAATGGCGATGGGCTTCTTGCCGATACGTGACATGTCAGTACACCCGGCAGAGGACTTCGCCGCCCACGTGCGCTTCGCGCGCGGCGGTGTCCGACATCACGCCCTTGGGCGTCGACAGGATGGAGATGCCCAGGCCGTTCTTAACCGGCTTGAGATCGCCAATGGCCGAGTAGACCCGGCGCCCCGGCTTGGAGACGCGGCTGATTTCCACGATAACGGGCTCGCCATCGAAGTACTTCAGCTCGACCTCGAACTCCGGGAACGCGCCCGGCTTCTGCACGAGCTCGAAGCCACGGATGTAGCCTTCGGCCTGAAGCACCTCGAGCACACGCTGGCGCATCTTCGAGGCGGGCGTCGACACCTTGGAGCGGCGGCGCTCTCCGGCATTGCGAATGCGGGCGATCATATCGCCCAGGGGATCGTTTACCATCTTTCCCTCACCAGCTCGACTTGACGAGGCCGGGGATCTGGCCGGCGGAGCCCAGTTCGCGCAACGCGATCCGGCTCATCTTCAGCTTGCGGTAGTAGGCGCGCGGACGGCCGGTCACCTCGCAGCGGTTGCGGATGCGCACGGCCGCCGAGTTGCGCGGCAGCTCGGCGAGCTTGAGGCGCGCCTCGAAGCGCTCCTCGAGCGAGAGGGCCTCGTTTTCCGCGGTCGCCTTGAGGGCGGCCCGCTTGGCGGCGAACTTCTTCACCAGCCGGCGGACGTGCTCATTGCGGTTGATGGCGCTCTTCTTGGCCATGACTGTCTCTTTCCTTTAGGCCGCGAACGGGAATTGGAATTCCTTGAGAAGCGCACGCGCTTCGTCATCGGTCTTCGCGGTTGTGCAGACGATGATGTCCATGCCCCAAACCTGGTCGATCTCGTCGTAGTTGATCTCGGGGAACACCAGATGTTCCTTCAGGCCCATGGCGTAGTTGCCGCGGCCGTCAAAGCTGGTGGCCTTGAGGCCCCGGAAATCCTTCACCCGCGGCAGGGCGATGGTGACCAGGCGGTCGAGGAACTCGTACATGCGGTCCTTGCGCAGCGTCACCTTGGCGCCCACGACCATGCCTTCGCGCAGCTTGAAGCCGGCGATGGAGGTGCGCGCCTTGGTCGGCACAGGCTTCTGGCCGACGATCGCGGCGAGATCCTTCATGGCCGCGGCCGGCTTCTTGGAGTCTGTCACCGCCTCGCCGATGCCCATGTTCACGACAATCTTGTCGAGCTTGGGGATCTGCATTTCGTTCGTGTAGCCGAACTCGTCCTTCAGCACCTTGCGGATGCGCTGCCGGTAGTCAGCCTTGAGCCGGGGCTCGTACGCCACATCAGCCATGAATCACCTCGCCCGTGGTCTTGGCGAACCGCACCTTCTTGCCATCCTCGACGCGGAAGCCAACGCGGGTCGGCTTGCCCTTCGAATCGACGACGGCGACGTTGGACACGTGCACGCTCGCTTCTTTGGTCTTGATGCCGCCCTGCGGGTCGGCTTGGCTCGGCGCCGTGTGCCGTTTGACGAGGTTGAGCCCCGAAACGAACACCCGCTCGTCCTTGGGAAGCACCTTGCTCACCTGGCCCGTGCGGCCCTTGTCCTTGCCGGCCAGCAGGACCACCCGGTCGCCCTTCTTGATCTTGGCGGCCATCACAGCACCTCCGGCGCGAGTGAGATGATCTTCATGTGGTTCTTGGCGCGCAGCTCGCGCGGAACCGGTCCGAAGATGCGCGTGCCGATCGGCTCCGACTGCTTGTTCACAATCACCGCGGCATTGTGGTCGAAGCGGATCACCGAGCCGTCCTTGCGCTTGATGGCCGAAGCGGTGCGCACGACGATGGCTTGCAGCACGTCGCCCTTCTTCACGCGGCCCCGCGGGATCGCTTCCTTCACGGAGACGACGATCTTGTCACCGACGCCGGCGTAGCGCCGGCCTGCGCCGCCCAGCACCTTGATGCACATCACGCGGCGGGCGCCGGAATTGTCGGCGACGTCGAGGTTGGTCTGCATCTGGATCATTGCGCGGCCCCTTCCTTGGGCAGCACTTCCCAGGTCTTCAGCTTCGACCGTGGAGCGCACTCCACAATCTTGGCGAATTCGCCGGTGTGGTAGGCGTTGTGCTCGTCGTGCGCATGGTACTTCTTGGACCGGCGCACGGTCTTCTTGAGCAAGGGGTGCAGGAACGTCCGCTCGACGCGGACGACCACGGTCTTGTCGCCCTTGTCGGAGACCACCAGTCCCTCGAGAACTCGCTTCGGCATCGTCTTCTTCCTCTAGGCCGCGGGGGCCTTGGCGCGCAGGACGGTCTTGATGCGCGCGATGTCGCGGCGCACTTCCTGCACACGGTGGGTCTTTTCGAGCTGGCCGGTGGCCGCCTGGAAGCGCAGGTTGAACTGCTCCTTCTTCAGGTTCAGCAACGACTCGGCGAGCTGGTCGGCCGTCAGGCGGCGGACGTCATCGATTTCCATGTCAGGCAGCCTCCGTCACTGTCGCCAGGCGCGTGACGATGCGGGTCTGAACGGGCAGCTTGGCCGCCCCCAGGCGCAGAGCCTCACGCGCAATGTCGTCCGGCACGCCGTCGACCTCGAACATGATCCGGCCCGGCGCCACGCGCGCGGCCCAGTATTCAACCGAGCCCTTGCCCTTGCCCATGCGGACTTCGGCCGGCTTGTCGCTCACCGGCACGTCCGGGAAGATGCGGATCCACACCCGTCCCTGGCGCTTCATCTGGCGCGTGATGGCGCGGCGAGCGGCCTCGATCTGGCGCGCGGTTATCCGCTCGGGCTGAACGGACTTGAGGCCATGGGAGCCAAAGTTCAGCGTGAAGCCGCCCTTGGCGTTGCCATGGATCTTGCCCTTGAACTGCTTGCGGTACTTGGTCTTCTTGGGTGACAGCATGACTTAGTCCTCAGGCGTTCACGGCTTCGCGGCGGTCGCGGCGCGGGGCGCGATCCGGGCGGTCGCCGCGGGACTCGCGGCCGCCGCCTTCGCCGGCCGGACCGGACTCGGACGCCAGGCGCTTGTCGAGCGCCATGGGGTCGTGCTCCAGCACTTCGCCCTTAAAGATCCAGGCCTTGACCCCGATGATCCCATAGGTGGTCTTGGCCTCGGCGAAGCCATAGTCGATGTCGGCGCGCAGCGTGTGCCGCGGCACCCTGCCCTCGTGATAGGACTCGGCGCGGGCGATTTCGGCCCCGCCCAGGCGACCGGCCACCTCGACGCGGACGCCCTTGGCCCCCAGGCGCATGGCCGACTGCATCGAGCGCTTCATGGCCCGGCGGAAGGCGATACGGCGCTCGAGCTGCTGGGCGATGTTCTCGGCCACCAGTTGGGCATCCGTCTCGGGCTTGCGGATTTCAATGATGTTGAGGTGCACTTCGCCCTCGGTCATGGCCGAGAGATCCTTGCGCAGCTTCTCGATATCGGCGCCCTTCTTGCCGATGATCACGCCCGGGCGGGCTGCGTAGATCGTCACCCGGCAGCGCTTGTGCGGCCGCTCGATGACGATGCGCGAGACGCCGGCCTGGAAGAGGCGCTTCTTGAGTTCGCGGCGCAGGCGCAGGTCGTCATGCAGCAGGCGCGCGTATTCGGGCCCGCTGGCGAACCAGCGGCTGTCCCAGGTGCGATTGATGCCGAGCCGCAGCCCGATCGGATTAACCTTCTGACCCATCAGGCGGCCTCCCCGATTTCCCGGACCACAATGGTGATCTCGGAGAATGGCTTTTCGATCCGGGACGACCGGCCGCGAGCGCGGGCGGAGAAACGCTTCATCGTCAGGTTCTTGCCTACGTAGGCCTCGGCGACGACGAGGTTGTCGATGTCGAGGCTGTGGTTGTTCTCGGCGTTGGAGATCGCCGAGTAGAGCGCCTTGCGAACGTCGGCGGCGATGCGCTTGTGGCTGAACTCCAGCTCGTTCAGGGCCCGCTGGACCTTGAGGCCGCGGATCGACTGGGCGACGAGATTCAGCTTGCGCGCGCCGGTGCGCAGGGCGCGCACCTTGGCCATCGCCTCGACCGGCTTCAGGCGCCTGGCTTGGGGCTTCTTGCTCATGGCTACTTCCTCTTGGCCTTCTTGTCGGCCGCGTGGCCCGGGAAGTAGCGGGTCGGCGCGAACTCGCCGAACTTCATGCCCACCATGTCTTCCCCGACCAGCACCGGGACGTGCTTCTGGCCGTTGTGGACGCCGAAGGTGAGGCCCACGAACTGAGGCATAATCGTCGAGCGGCGCGACCAGGTCTTGATCACGTCCTTGCGGCCCGTGGCGCTGACGGCTTCCGCCTTCTTGAGCAGATATCCGTCGACGAACGGGCCCTTCCATACCGAACGGGTCATGGTTAGCGCGCCTTCTTCACGTGGCGGCTGCGGATGATGAACTTGTCCGTAGCCTTGTTGGTGCGGGTCTTGCGGCCCTTGGTGGGCTTGCCCCAGGGGGTGACCGGGTGACGACCGCCCGAGGTGCGGCCTTCGCCGCCGCCGTGCGGGTGATCGATCGGGTTCATGGCCACGCCGCGGACGTGCGGACGGCGGCCCTTGTGGCGGACACGCCCGGCCTTGCCCAGGACCTCGTTCATGTGGTCGGGGTTGGAGACCGCGCCGACCGTGGCCATGCAGGAGTCGGGCACCATGCGCAGTTCGCCGGAACCCAGGCGGATCTGGGCGTAGCCGCCGTCGCGTCCCACCAGCTGGGCGTAGGCGCCGGCCGAACGGGCCATCTGGCCGCCCTTCATGGGCTTCAGCTCGACGTTGTGGATGATGGTGCCGACCGGCAGGCCGCTCAGCGGGGCGGCGTTGCCCGGCTTCACATCCACCTTCTCGCCGGCGATAACTTCATCGCCCACCGCCAGGCGCTGCGGCGCCAGGATGTAGACCAGCTCGCCGTCGGCGTAGCGAACCAGGGCGATGAACGCCGTGCGATTGGGATCGTACTCCAGGCGTTCAACCTTGCCGACCACGCCCCACTTGCGACGCTTGAAGTCGACCACACGGTAGAGACGCTTGGCGCCGCCGCCGCGGAAGCGCACGGCGATGCGACCGCCGCCGCCCCGACCGCCGGACTTGTTCAGACCCTCGACGAGGCTTTTCTCAGGCCGACCTTTGTGGAGATCGGAGCGGTCCACCAGGACCAGGCCGCGCTGCGAAGGCGAGGTGGGATTGAACTGTTTGAGCGCCATATCCCTACAGCCCCGTCGTGATGTCGATGGATTGGCCTTCCTCGAGCGTGACGACGGCCTTCTTGACGTCGTTGCGCTTGCCCGGACGGCCGCGGAAACGCTTGGTCTTGCCCTTCTGGATGAGGGTGTTGACCTTGACCACCTTGACCTTGAACAGCTCTTCCACGGCCGAAGCGATCTCTTCCTTGGTGGCATCGAGGGACACGCGGAAGACGACCTTGTTATGCTCGGACAGCAGCGTCGCCTTCTCGGTGATCACCGGGGCGAGGATGGTGTCGTAGTGACGCGCTGTGGCGGCCATCACGCGGCCTCCTTCGCTTCAAAACGAGCCCGGATCGCGTCCACCGCGTCCTTGGTGAGGACGAGTTTGTCGCGCCGGAGCACGTCGTAAACGTTGAGGCCGGCGTCCGGCAGGACGTCGACGTTAGGGATGTTGCGCGCCGCGAGCTTGAGGTTCGCGTCAACCTCGGCGCCAGCGATGATCAGCACATTGGTGAGACCAAGCGCGGCCAGATCCGTCCGCAGCGTCGCCGTCCTGGGGCCTTCGATCGCGGCCTGGTCGAGGATGATCAGGTGGCCAGCGCCGGCCTTGGACGACAGAGCGTGCCGAAGCGCCAGGGCCCGCACCTTCTTGGGCAGGTCGAAGGCGTGGCTGCGGACCACCGGGCCGAAGGCGCGGGCGCCGCCGACAAACTGGGCCGCCCGGCGCGAACCGTGGCGAGCGCCGCCGGTGCCCTTCTGGCGGTACATCTTCTTGCCGGTGCGCGAGACTTCGTTGCGCGTCTGCACCTTGTGGGTGCCGGCGCGACGCTTGGCGAGCTGCCAGGTCACGACCCGCTGCAGCAGGTCGGCGCGGATCTCGGCGATGCCAAAGATATCGTCGGGCAATTCGACCGCGCCGGCCTTGCCGCCCTTGAGGGTGATTACGTCGATTTTCATGCTTCGCCCCCGGTCTCGGTTTCGGCGACAGCCTCGGCCGGCGTTTCAGCCACCGGCGCGCCGCTCACGCGGAAAGCGCCCGGCTTGGGCAGGTCGCCCGGCGCGGCCGACTTGATGGCATCGCGGATCTTCACGAAGCCGCCGGCGGAGCCTGGCACGGCGCCCTTGATGAGGATGAGGCCGCGCTCGACGTCGACCTTGAACACTTCGAGGTTCAGGGTGGTGACGTTGTCCTGCCCCATGTGGCCGGCCATCTTCTTGCCTTTGAAGACCTTGCCCGGATCCTGGCGCTGGCCGGTGGAACCGTGGGCGCGGTGCGAGACCGACACGCCGTGGGTGGCGCGCATGCCGCCAAAGTTCCAGCGCTTCATGGCCCCGGCGAAGCCCTTGCCGACTGTGAGGCCGGAGACGTCCACCTTCTGGCCCGGAGCAAAGTGGTCGGCCGTGAACTCGGCGCCCACGTCGATCAGGTTGTCTTCGCTGACCCGGAATTCAACCACGCAGCGCTTGGGTTCGACCAGCGCCTTGGCGAAGTGGCCGCGCTCGGCCTTGGTGGTGTTCTTGGGCTTTTTCGCGCCGGCGCCGAGCTGCAGGGCGACGTAGCCGTCGCGTTCGCGCGTGCGCTGGCCGGTCACCTGGCAGCCTTCGAGGCTGAGCACAGTGACGGGCGTGTGGGAGCCGGCCTCATCAAAGAGGCGGGTCATCCCGAGTTTCTTGGCGATGACGCCGGTTCGCATCGGTCTCTCGCCTCCCTAGAGCTTGATCTCGACGTCGACCCCGGCCGACAGGTCGAGCTTCATCAGGGCGTCGACAGTCTGGGGGGTCGGATCGACGATATCGAGCACGCGCTTGTGCGTGCGGATTTCGAACTGCTCGCGCGACTTCTTGTCGATGTGCGGCGAACGGTTGACCGTGAAACGCTCGATGAGCGTGGGCAGCGGGATGGGTCCGCGCACCGTGGCGCCGGTCCGCTTGGCCGTGTTGACGATCTCGCGTGTGGAATGATCCAGCACGCGATGGTCAAAGGCCTTGAGGCGGATGCGGATGTTTTGACGATCCATATCGCTCGTGTTTTCCCTTCGAGGCTCGATGAGCCTGCGTGCGCCAGACCATTTCAAAGACCGACCCGAACGACCCTCGAAAGGTCATCCGAACACACAAGCCCGCAAAAACGAACGGCCCGCGCGGTGAACCGCGAGGGCCATCAACCCCGATGCGCCGGCCAGGCCGGCGAACCGAGTTCGTCTCGCGAACCGCGTCTGCCACCCGGGAAAATCCCTTAGGCACTGCCGGTCCAACAGAGAGTGGGGGCTTCTAGACGCGCCGCCCCTTGCCGTCAAGGCCCGGCGCACGGATGCTAGGGTGTCTTGAAAGCGCCCCCTTCGGCACGTCAAAGACCGATCGCCAGCAGCAGGGACTCGAGCGCTTGAGCGGCAACAACAGGAGACGCCGCGACGCGATCGCCCTGGGGCTTTCCGCGGTTTTCCACATCGTCGTGCTGGCGTTCGTGGTCAACGAGACCGTCAGCCCCTACGCCCTGCCAACGCCCGAGCAGCCGCCGATCGAGGTGCAGATCTTTCCGCAGGAAGCGATTCCGCCGCCGCCGCCCCTGCCGCGCATCGTCATCCCGCCGAAGATCAAGCAGGCCCTGGAGAAACAGGCGCCTCCGCCGCCACTGGCCCAGCCAACGCCGCCACAGCCACAGGTGCAGCCGCCGGCGCCGATCTCGCCGCCGAAGGTCACGCCGCCCAAGCCCAGTCCCCCCGCCCCGGCCCAGCCCAGTCCGCCGGCGCCCCAGGTGGCGAGGCCCGCGCTACCCAGGCTCAATCCGATCCTTGCCGCCCCTGCCCCAGCCAAGGCGCCGGCGCCGCCCGCGCCCTCGCCCAGCCCCTCGCCGGCCCCGAGCCCCGCTCCGGCCCCGGCGGTCGCGGTGACCTTGCCCAGCACCGTCACCGCCAAGCAGCCCTCACCGCAGGTCCAGCTGCTGCCAAGCAAGCTCAACCTGCACAAGACCGACCGAGAAATCCCTCAAGGCGTGCCTACCTTGCCCCTCAGCCCGCCCGGCGGACCGCCGGCCGGCGGACCCGCGGCCGGCGGTGGCGGCGGCGCGCCCGGAGGCGGCGCGCCCGGCGCCGGCTCACGCCTGAACGGCCTCAGCCCCTACGGCTATGGCCCGCTGCCCAGCGGCGGACCGGGCCTGCGCGGCACCCTGGTCGGCTGCGCCAACGCCGAGGCGGTCAATCTCTCCAGCGTGGAACGCGCCCGCTGCAACGAGCGCTTTGGCGACGAGGCGGCCAAGGCCCCGACGCTTAACGGCATCGATCCCGGCAAGCGAGCGAGGTTCGACAAGGCCGCCGAGAAGCAGGAGCGGGCCCGCGATTCCACCCTGCCGGTCGGCACTTCGCCTGGCATCGGCGGCATGGGCGGTCTCGGCGGCCCCAACTAAAGAGGAGTTCATGACCGCACGCATCAGCTTGATCGCCGCGCTGGCGGCCACCGCGGCCACGGCCCAGGCCGCGGAGGCGATCCGGCCCGGCTATTGGGCGATGACCAATTCGGTCACCTCGCCCATCAACGAGACCAAGACCGAGAACCGCTGCATCACCCCCAAGGCGATCTCGAAGTTCACCGGCTGCTACATCAACCACCACTACACCTGCACCTGCCCCGAGCAGTCCAACGCCGACGGCCGAATCGCCTTCCACGGCGACTGCGTCGACGCCAAGGGCCGTCACGCGCAGATTGGAGGTGAGGGTTCCTACACCGCTACGACCCTGCAGATGAGCGCGCGCGGCAAGTTCCAGTACATGGGCATGTGGTTTCCATTCGAGGCCCATACAGACGCCCATCGCATCGGCGAGATCTGCCCGGTCGGTTCGCCCGGCAGCGACGATCGGTGAGCCTCGCCGGCTACTCGGGAAAGTCCCTGGCCGCCAAGCTGGGGGTCAAGGCAGGGGCGCGCCTCTGCCCGCTGGACGCGCCGGCGCACTATGACTCGCTGATCGGCCCACTTCCCACCGGCGCGGCGATGGAGGCCGATCCTGCCCTGGCGGACATCATCCACCTGTTCGTCGCCGACCGCGCGGCCCTGGAGGCCAGAGCGGAGACCCTGACCGCCAGGGCGCGTCTGGGCGCTGCTCTGTGGATCTCCTGGCCGAAGAAATCCTCGCCGGTCTACAACGACTTGACCGAGGGCGGTCTGCGCGAGGTGGTCCTGCCGACCGGCTGGGTGGACGTGAAGGTCTGCGCCGTCGACGCCGACTGGTCAGGCCTCAAGTTCCTGCGGCGGCGGCGCTAGCGGCTCAGACTAGCATCGCGCCGCCGTCGACGACGATGATCTGACCGGTCGTGAAGCCGGCGCGCATCAAGTAGAGATAGGCCTGCGCCGCCTCGGCCGACTCGCCGGCCCGCGCCAACGGCTGACGCCCCGTCCATTGACCGATCACGTCTTCCGACCAGCCGGCGAGCATTTCGGTGCGAATGAGGCCCGGGCACACCGCGTTGACGCGCGTTGGGGCGAGATCC
>Ga0302314_10008257_pt1 | contig 18575 bp, 9 predicted proteins | sample III_Palsa_N2_3_FD_200533 | JGI IMG/M metagenome (GOLD analysis project Ga0302314, IMG submission 200533) | Peat permafrost microbial communities from Stordalen Mire near Abisko, Sweden - III_Palsa_N2_3 | ecosystem: Environmental > Terrestrial > Soil > Palsa > Peat permafrost | place: Sweden...
GGCATGGCCCCAGCCATGCGCTCCTTACCTAGAAGGACCTCCTATGAACATCCCCATGCGCCTGACCACGGCATTCGCCTTCGTAGCTCTCTCATTCCCAGCGTTCGCCGCTGAAGCCGGCGGCGGTGGCGGCGCCGCGGGTGGCGCGGCCGGCGGCGGTGCCTCCAGCTCGTCTTCGTCCAATGGCGGGGCGATGGGCGGCAACGGTTCCTCCACCACCCAGGGCAACGGTACCGACCAGAGTGGCACCGCGGCTGCGGGCCAGAACGCGACTGACACCAACTCCAACACGACCAACGCCGCTAATGGCAATGGCAATGCCAATGCGGGTGTGGCGGGTGCGGGTGCGAACGGCGTGGTCGCTGGCAACAGCGGGGGCGTCGTCGGCGGTCCCTACAACCAGACCGCCGCCGTCATTCCGCCGACGCCGGGTGCGCCGGCCCAGCAGAACCAGGGGGCGGCCAACAGCGGTGCTGGCCTGGGTTTCAACAATGTTGATCCCAGCAACCAGAATCCGCAGACAGCGAACCAGAACAGCGGCGTGAATGCCAACAATTCTGGTTCGCTCTCCGGCTCCAATCTGAGCAGCCAGGGTACCCAGACCGGCAGCAACCCGACGGCCGCGCAGCAGCAGCCCAATAGCGGGAACTCCTCCACGGGCCTGAATTCGGTTGCCGGTTCGCCCGGCCAGACGCCGGCGAACACCTCGGCGACGGGTCAGAACCAGGGCAGCGGCGCTGCGCCGGATGCAGGCGCTGCGCCTGCCGGTGCGGCTCCCACGGCCGGAGCCGGTGCGTCTCGCTAAGCCGTCGTACCGTCGTCCGGTGAGATAACATGCAGAACGCATGGGGCAGTACAATGGGCCCCATGCGTTCTCATGTCTCAGGAAGGTCCCTGCGTGCTTTCCAGGATGCGATCGCCGTGCTGCACTGGTGTTTCCCGGCGTCGTGACGTACACTATCCAATTCCCCATGGTCCGACCCTTGCATCAACGACGACCCTACCAGCGACATGATACGCCGCCGACGCTGCTGCGTGGCTCGGTGCGTCCCTCGGCCGCCCTCGCCATGGATCGGCAGCAGATCAACCGCTGGCTGGCCAAAGACGACCTTTTCAATGTCTGGACCATCGACCAGAACGGTTGGATCGATCCCTTCACCGGCGCGGTGATCAAATCCACGCATGGCATCATGAAGGTCGCCAAGCGGCACCTGCTGCAGAACCGCCCGTGGATGAAGTTCGGGCTGAAGACCATGCCTGAGCTGCAGACCATCCGCTGGAGCCACCACCTGCAGCGCTGGGTCGAGCCCGATGGCCGCCTGCGCATCTTCCGACGCGACGGATTGTGGCTGAATCCCTACAGCGGCGATTGGGAGAAGGCCGTGCCGCTGGAGAACGGCAAGGTCACGATCCGCACCATCGAGGCCATGGCGACCGTCCTGGCCGCGCAGCCGCAACTGGCCAATCGCGAGCCGCTGGACACCGCGGAAATCGGCAAGCGCATCTACGGTGGGGGCGACACGCCACGGCCGGCCGTGGGCAAGCGCAGCGCGAGCCGCATTGGCGATGCCGATGCCAAGGAGGAGGCGGCCACCGCGCGCGAGGCGCCGGCGGAACCCAATCCGGACCTCAACCGCGCCAAGCAGGTGCTCGAGCGCATGCTGCCGCAGATCCCGGCCATCCCCGGCTGGGACATCGGCGTGTGCTGGGAGCCGCAGTCGATCATCGGCGGCGACTTCTACGAGGTGATCCGCGTCGACCCGGGCCATCTCTTCCTGGCCATCGGCGATGTCAGCGGCCACGGCACCAGCGCCGCGCTGGTGGTGGCCTCGACGCTCAAGAGCCTGCGCCATGCGGTGAAGGCCGGCGGCAACCTGGTCGACATCATCACGCGCTTCAACGATGACATCGTCGAGGATCTGCTGGCCTCGTACTTCATCACCATGTGGGGCGCGCTCATCGATCTCGAGACGCGCATCGTCACCTGCATCTGCGCCGGCCATCATCCCGCCCTGCTCGGCAATCCGCGGCGTCGCGCCATCCTGACCCAGCTCGGCACCGCGGCCCCGGCGATCGGCCTGATGAAGGGCGAGATCCTGGTAAACCATCTCGAGCCCATGACCCTGCAGCTGCGCGTCGGCGACACCATCCTACAGTTCACCGACGGGTTGTTCGAGACCGCGAATCGTGATCAGCAGGTCTATGGCCGGCGGCGCGTCATGGCCAACTTCCTGATGGAGCTCGACAAGCCCTCATCGGCCATGGCCAAGGCCCTGGTCGACGATTCACGGGCCTTCACCCAGCAGCGCTTCGCCGACGATGTCAGCGTCTTCGCCCTCAAGGTGCTCGACCGCTAGGGTGGCTGAATGCTGGCGCTGCGCAGCCATGGGAATGGCCAGCGGCGTCTTCCGGCAGATACCAGCCTGAAACCGATCGGCCACGCGCGCGCAGGTCGAACCCGCGCCGCGCGGCGTCATGAGGACGGCTCAGCGCGCGAAGCGCTTCCGCTCGTTCTCGTTCAGGTACAGCTTGCGCAGGCGGATCGCCTTGGGCGTGATCTCGACCACCTCGTCCTCGCGGATGTACTCGAGGGCTTCCTCGAGCGACATCTTGTGCGGCGGCGTGATGCGCACCATCTCGTCAGCGCCGGAGGAGCGGATGTTGGTCAGCTTCTTCTCCTTGCTGAGATTGACGACCATCTCGTTGTCCTTGGCGTTCTCGCCGACGACCTGGCCCTCGTAGAGGGGTTCGCCGACCGCCACGAAGAAGCGGCCGCGATCCTGCAGGTTGAACATCGCGAAGGCGATGACCGTGCCGCCGCCCTGGCTGATGATCGCGCCGTTGATGCGCCGCTCGATGTCGCCGCGATACGGGCGGTAGTCGAGGAACATGGTGTTGAGCGTCGCCTCGCCCTGCGTGTAGGACAGCATGGTGTTGCGCAGGCCCAACAGGCCGCGTGAGGGGATGGTGAACTCGAGGTGCTGGTAGGTGCCCTTGACCTCCATCACGGTCAGCTCCGCGCGGCGCGTGAGCATCAGGTTCATGACCTTGCTGGCATGGACCTCGGGGACGTCGATGACGGCAAGCTCGATCGGCTCGAGGCGGTTGCCCTGCGCGTCCTGGTGGTAGATGACGCGCGGCGGTCCGACCTGGAGTTCGGAGCCTTCACGGCGCATGTCCTCGATCAGGACCGCGAGATGCAGCACGCCACGACCGGAGACCTCATAGACATCCGGCTGGTCGGTATCGGCGAAGCGCATCGCGACGTTGCGCTGCGCTTCGCGCTCGAGGCGCGCGCGCAGGTCGCGGCTTTGCAGCGGCTTGCCTTCCTGCCCGGTCAGCGGGCTGGTCGAGACGCCGAAGGTCATGCGGATGGTCGGCTCGTCGATCGGGATTGGCGGCAGCGGCAGCGAATGCTCCGGCTCGCAGATCGTGTCCGAGATGTCGACCTGCTCGAGGCCGGTGACGACGACGATGTCGCCGGCGCTGGCGGACTTGATCTCCTCGCGGCCGAGGCCGGCGAAGCGGTGCAGCTGCAGGACGCGGCCCTTGTGCGGGATGCCCTCCGGGCCCTTGACGACGATGACCGGCATGTTCTGGGTGATGGTGCCGGCGAAGATGCGGCCGATCGCCATGCGTCCGACGAAGTCGTTATGGTCGAGGTTGGCGACCTGCAGCTGGAGCGGATCGGTGGCGGCCTTGATCAGGGGGCCTGGGATGTGCTTGACGATGCCTTCGAAGAGCGGCTGGAGGTCCTTTTTCTCGCCCTCGAGGCTGGTCATCATGTAGCCGCTGCGGCCCGAGCCGTACATGACCGGGAAGTCGAGCTGCCAGTCAGCGGCGCCGAGCTCGACCATCAGGTCGAAGATGTGGTCGGGGATGATGCGCGGCTCGCAGTTGGTCTTGTCGATCTTGTTGACGACCAGCATGATCTTCAGCCCGGCCTGGATGGCCTTGCGCAGCACGAAGCGGGTCTGCGGCAGGCAGCCTTCGAAGGCGTCGACCAGCAGCAAGGCGCCGTCGGCCATCTTCAGCACGCGCTCGACCTCGCCACCGAAGTCGGCGTGGCCGGGGGTGTCGATGATGTTGATGCGGATGTCGCCGAACTGCACGGCGCAGTTCTTGGCCAGGATGGTGATGCCGCGCTCCTTCTCCTGATCCTTCGAGTCCATGACGCAGACTTCGACGTGCTGCTTGGCGCGGTAGGCACCGCCTTGCTGCAGCATGGTGTCGACCAGCGTGGTCTTGCCGTGGTCGACGTGCGCGATGATCGCGACGTTGCGGATGTCGGCGCGGCGGTCGAGACCGTTACTGTTGGTGGGCATCACGGACGTGGTGAGAGCTTCGGACTGTGACATGGGTCGTATTCGGCGGAGCCAGGCCGGAATGGCCCAACGCGAGGGGGAGAGCATGGTAGTACGGCGGACGACCGACGCAAAGCACCGGCGCTGATCGCCAGAAGGTCCGCAGGCCGCGCCACCGGCTTCCAACGGCTGGCCTTGACCCCGCACGTCGGATGGCAAGGTCGTGGCTGTGACTCCACCGGGCATGGACGGGACAGCAACCACGAGGGGCGTACCTCATCCCGGCGTCGCCGCGCGCCGTCGGCCACATCCGATGTGGCTGGTAGCCGCCCTGGCGCTGCTGCTGTCGCGGCAGCTCCCGGGCGAGGATGACAGCACCGCCGGCCAAGCCCCGGAACTGCCCTCGAGCTCCGGAGATGAGCATCCCGTGGGCGCCAAGGAGCTGCGCAGCAACCTGCCGGACCATGTGCCGAGCATCGTCACCAAGCTCGACCGGGTCTACTGGGATGACGGACGCGGCTGCTCGTTTCGCGTCCTCGATGTCGACGTCGGCGTGACACCGCTGCTCGACACCGAGCTCGGACCCCTGCAAGTCAGCCGACGCCTGCTCGAGGACAATCGCATCGATGCCCTGGAGGCGCTGCCCCATCTCCTGCAGTCCGCCAAGCAGGCCGGCCTGCAGGCCAAGGACCTGGTGCTCTCCGACAGCCAGCTGGTCGGAGTCCATCTCGCCTCGGCCGAGGCGGTGATCATCCCGGAAGGCATCCTCCACCGCTCGGCCGCGCCGATTGGCGAGCGCGGCCAGGAGGCCGGCCAGGTGGTGCTCGCGGTCGAGGCCCTGCTCGGGCAGTTGAAGCTGAGCACCTGCAACGAGCCCTGCCGGCAGGCCACCGTCGCGATCCTCGAATGCCTGTCCTGGAGCGAGGACCGCGCCCCAGGCGCCGAGCTCAATGGCGCGTTGGCGCGGCGCCTGGTGCGCGGCGGCTGGCTGGAGGCCAGCGCCGTCTTCCCGGCCTCCGCCAGGGGACCGATCGCGATGCTCACCAGCGCCCTGGTCCAGGCCGAGCGCTTCTCCCCGCTGCTCGAATTCGACGGCGATGCCAGCGGCGGGCAGGCGATGCGACTCGCCCAGGTCCACAACGCCTTCGGCGCCAGCGGCTGGATCCTGGTGACGCCGACGCGCTGCGTGCTGTCGCGCGACAGCCTCAAGCCGACCTACGACCGCGGCATTCCCGAGATGAACCTGACCATCGAGCTGCAACCCGGCGCCGACCCCTTCGCCACCGTGCTCGCACCGATCGGCGCCAAGCTCTTCCAGAACGGCCAGCGCATGGTCTCCTGGGATGTCGACCATGGCTTCTCCGCGGCACTCGACGCCTGGCGCAAGGTCGTGCCGAGCCGCGGACGGGTCGAGCGCAAGGCAGTGCTCCCCAGCTTCGTGCCGCCGGCCATCCCGGTGGTCGGCCTGCTGGGCGATGTCAGCGGCCTTCTGGTCGACGGCGGCTACCTGGCGTCCCCGCGCGGCCAGGATCCGCAGGAGGTCGATCACTTCCTCTCCAACGCCGCGACCTTGCTGCCCGATGCGGCGCATCTCGACCTGGTCGGCGAGTACCTCTTCGACCGCGTCTACGGCAGCCCCGACCACCGCTTCCCGCAGGTGATCGGCACCTCGGCGGCCCAGGGCGGCAGCGGCCAGAGCGCGGATGAGACCATCCGCAGCGCCACCGGCGGCATCATGCGCGGCACCGCCGACGACCTGGCCGAGCTCTACGAGCAGCTCGCGGTCCGGCAGGGCCGCTCCGCGCATCTCCTGCGCATGCCGCTGCACGACGTGTGCGCATGGGCGGAGAAGGGCGAGGACGCCCAGTGGCATCTCGACGTCCTGCAGGCCGAGGCGCCCTACCAGTTCAGCGATCACGACCTGCCGGTGGCGCTGGAGAAGGCCTTCAAGGCCTTCGGCGAGAGCGACGCCTTCGATGTCGACAACCTGGCGCTGCGCCTGCGCTTCCCGGGCGAGAGCATCCGTTCCCCGGTCGAGATGGGCTGGCGCATCTTCGCCGAGCCGGAGTACGCGCGCTTCATGGTGGACATGCAGAAGGATCTGTATTTCCACACCTATCAGCGCGCCATCAGCAAGCTCCAGAAACTGATCAGCGATGGCGACAACGACAGCGCCAACTACCGCGAGCTGGCCAGGCTCTACGGCCTGACCGGACAGCACGACCTGGCGCTGAGCACCTACCACCAGGCCCTGGCCCTGGTTCCCGACCCGGTCGGCCGGCTCTACCTCTCGCTCGACCTGATCGGGCAGCTGATCGCCGCCGACAAGCTCGACGACGCGCGCGCGGTGGCCAAGGAGGTCCTGGACGTGCAGCTCGCCTCCGACGCCCTCACCGAGCGCCTGGGACTCTCGAAGATCCAGGTCGGTGACCGCCTCGCGGGATTGACCGCGCACCGCCTCAACGATCTCGCCGTGCAGACCATCCGCGACACCATGCTCGATCAGATGACCGAGCGCATCGGGCGCGTCGGCGCCTGGATCACGAGCAATCGCGCGGACCTCGACGCCTGGAACACCTCGGCGCAGTTCCAGGAGCTGCGCCGCCTGACCCGCACCTATGCCGGCGTCTCCATCGATGTCCTGCAGCATGCTGGCGAAGAGTCCCTGCCGCTGGACAGCACGCTGCTTGCCACCACCAAGAGCGTGCAGCTGTGGCTCGACCAGATCGCCTTCCACGACCTGGCCAATCCGGGCGACATGCAGGTGCGCTACAGCCAGGCCGGGCGCTTCTATGAGGCGATGCTCGGCCAGGAGCGCTTCACCAACATGCTCGAGTACGCCGAGCCGCCCAAGAGCCGGGACTATGCCCACGAGGCGCGCATCGGCGGCCTGGCGCAGCTGAAGCTCGACCTGCCCTGGATCCTGATCTCGGTCCCGTACTGGTACGACCGCATCCGGGAGCTCTTCGGCAAGGACCACCAGACGCTGCGCCTAAGCGAGCTGGATGCCTACGGCAAGCGCCTCGAGGACGCCTATCAGATCGCGACCAAGCTCGGCATCCAGGATCCGACCATCGACTTCGACTACCACCTCGGCCGCTTGATCACCGCGCTCATGGACCAGGACCAGGATCTGGTGCGCGAGCGCTTCCGCACCGCGCACGACACGGCCAACCGCGCGCTGCGCGATGAGACCGCGCGCTGGCTCGGCGATGCGGCCTTCTACCTGCCGATGTCATGGTACAAGCAGGTGATGGATCTCTGGTCGCACCAGCTCGGCGACCAGGCCGACTACTTCGCGATCAGCTGGCGCGCCGCCCTGGCCGGGGCGCCGGTCCACGCCCTCTATGTCGCCGCACTCGCGGCCGTGACCTTCAAGGATGATCCGGCGACCACCGAGGAGGCCGACTACATCAAGAAGCTGCTCACACCGCTGGTCGAGAACTCGCAAGAAGCGAAGTAAGCGCGCGGACCCGGCCATGTGCCTGGGTTGGCTCATCAGCTGCGAGCTCGGTCAGCGTGCGAGCTCCGGAGCTAAAGACCGCGCGCCACCGCCACCAGCTGCACCCAGTGGCCGTTGGCGAGGTTCATGCCGCCGATGTCCTCGGTGGTAAGCTCCTTCACCGGCAGCGGGCCCTGGGCCTGGCTGGCATCGAGCAGGTCGCGGGTGAGCACCAGGATCGCCGTGCCCGGCCGATGCGACCAGGCCGCGACATCGTTGTCGGGGATCGGCAGGATCACGCCGCGGTTGAGGTAGAAGTGCAGGCTGGGCTCATCGTAGTCCGCGACCCAGACCGGGATGCTGGGTGCGGTGACCGCCTGGATCGCCCGGGCCATCGGCCGCGAGGGCTTGTAGCGTTCAAAGGAGGGCAGGCCCGCCATGCCCAGCGACAAAGCGCAGGCGGCCATGCCGGTGAACAGCACCGCGGTGGTCTGGCGCAGGCGTCCGTCACGCAGCGCGCGGTTGCCCGCGCGCGCCATGAACAGGAAGACCAGGGCCAGGCCCAGGGTGGGCGCGACCAGGCCATCCATGTCCTGCAGGCAGGAAAGCGAGCGCTGCGCCCCGTTTGACAGGTGCGTGAGGTCCACGAGCCGGGCCCAGGGCAGCACCAGCAGCGCCGTGGCGATGAGCAGGGCCGGGACGCAGAGCAGCACCCGTGCGGCGAGGAAGTAGCGCCGCTCAACCCCCTGGCTGGCGGCGTCGCCGCGCGTGCGCACCAGCACGGCGATGGTCAGCGCCAGGGCCGGGAAGGTGGGTAGGATGTAGCTCGGCAGCTTGGTCGCGTAGCAGGTCAGGAAGACCAGGGCGGGGATGAACCAGCACAGCACCACCGCACGGCCGAGCAGCGTCCAACGGCCAAGCGAGGCCCAGGCCAGCGGCAGCAGGCACGACCAGGGGAAGAAGGCCAGCAGCACGACACCCGGGTAGTACCACGGACCGCCATGATGGCTCTCCATCGCCTCGGCGCCGCGCTGGATGAGGTGCTTGCCGACCCCTTCGGTATAGAAGGCGCCCTTGGTCGCGATCAGCGCCGGGATGCCCCAGGCGGCGAAAAGGGCCAGGCCGATCAGACCGGCGACAGCGAAGCGCCACCAGAAGCTGCGCGCCATGATGATGGTGTGGCGCAGGAAGAAGCAGGTCAGGAGCATGGTCAACACCGGCAGCAGGGCCATCGGGCCCTTGACCAGCAGGCCGCCACCCAGGCAGGCGCCCAGTCCGATGGTGGATCGCCAGCTCAGGCGCGCCTCGCTGGCGCGATCGCGGCGCACCAGGGCATCGATGATGATCGCGGTCGCGCCGGTGCCCAGGGCCAGCAGCACCGCATCGGTCGTAGCACCAGTGCCCGAGACCAATACCAGCGGGGTGACCAGAATGATGCTGGCGGCGTAGATGCCGGTCGCCGAGTCGCGCAGCCGCATGCCGATGAACCAGGTCAGGGCCGCGGTGATGATCGTCGCCAGGACCGCCGGCAGGCGCGCGGCCCAGGCCTCCGGCCCGGTCAGCGCGAGCAGCGGGGCCATCAGCCAATAGATCCCGGCCGGCTTGTGCAGGCGCGGCTCGCCATTGAAGGTCGGCACGAGCAGATCGTGGCTGGCGTCCATCTCGAGACTGGCGGTGGCGAAGCGCGGCTCATCGCGGTCCCACAGCGTCGAGCGGCCGCTGAGCCAGACCAGGCACAGCGCCGCGATCAGCAGCAGTGTAGCCCAGCCGAGGGCGGTCATGCTCAGGCGGCGCGCGCGCACCCAGTAGCGCAGCGCGCGGTGATAACGCAGCGCCAGCGCCGCCAGCAGCACCGGCGCGAAGATGGTCAGGAACAGCGCCAGCTCGCCCGGGATCGTGCCGTGGTGCAGTGCGCGCAAGGCCAGCGCCACCATGGCGAAGAGGATCGCGATCAGCAAGTGCAGCCGCGCGCCCGGGAAGAGCACCCGGCCAGCCAGGCAGAGGTCGGCGACCAGGACGGCCAGGACGCCGGTCGCGCCGCCGGATAGGACATCCGACGGGTAATGGTAGCCCTGATGCACCCGTCCATAGGCCACGGCCACGATCAGCACCAGGGCCATGGGCAGCCGCGCCAGCTGCGCGGCCGCCATCGGCAGCACCACCGCCGTGACCGTGGCCACGTCGCCACTGGGGAAGGAGTAGCCGGGGCTGCCGTTGGGGCGCAGCCGTCCCACACCGTATTTCACCACCGTCACCACCACCGCGACCACCACCAGGCTGACCAGGATCTGCGCGGCCTGACGCCGGTAGCCGAGCGCGCCGACCACCAGCGCCAGGAACACGGCGATCTCGCCTCGGCCGAAGAGCCGCACCACGCCGATCAGCTCCTCGACCAGTTCACGACCCGGGCCGCTCCAGCCGCGCGCCGCCTGGCTCCAGGCCACGTCGAGGTGCGCCGAGGTGATGGCGCCCAGCACGAAGAGGGTGAACAACGAGAGGTAGAGGATGAGCCGCCGCCGCGGCTCGGGGAGTGCAAAGGAGGTCATCGGTCGGTCAGGGCGGCAGCGCGTTCCAGCCCGGCAGGCCGGGCAGGTGGGCCGGCATTGTTGCCACCTCGGGGGTCAGCGCCAGCAGACCTTCCCGAGGGTAACACCAGGCGGCATGCGCGTGCGAAGCGCTGATTGCCTCGGCCGGGATGCTCCCAGGCTGGATGCCGGTGACCCATGCCGACTGACGATCCCAGCGCCCGATCCCGCGCCCCGAAGCCCTTCCTGACGGATGATTTCCTGCTGCGCACACGTCGCGCGCAGGAGCTCTATACGCGCTATGCGGCGCCGCAGCCGATCGTCGACTACCACTGCCACCTCTCGCCGCAGGAGATCAGTCAGGACCGCCGCTTCGAGAACCTCACCGCCATCTGGCTGGCAGGCGACCACTACAAATGGCGCGCGCTGCGCGCCAACGGCATACCGGAACGGCTGATCACCGGTAGCGCCACCGATCGCGAGAAGTTCCAGGCCTGGGCCGAGACGGTGCCGAAGTGCCTGCGCAACCCGCTCTACCACTGGACGCATCTCGAGCTGCGGCGGCCCTTCGGCATCACCGACCGGCTGCTCGATGGCGCTTCCGCGCAGGGCATCTGGGAGCACTGCTCACACCTGCTGGCCAAGCCGGAGTTCAGCGCCCGTGGCATCATGCGGCAGATGAACGTGGCGGTGGTATGCACCACCGATGACCCGATCGACTCCCTGGAGCACCACCGCCAGATCGCCGCCGACGGCTTCGGAGTGCAGGTGCGTCCGACCTGGCGCCCGGACAAGGGCATGGCCATCGAGGATCCTGGTGCCTTCAACGCCTACCTCGCCAAGCTTGAGGCGTGCAGCGCCCAGCCGATCGGGACCTTCGACCAGTACCTGCAGGCCGTGGCCATCCGCCACGACTACTTCCATGCCAACGGCTGCCGCCTCTCCGACCACGGCCTGGACACGGTCTACGCCGAGCGCTACTCGGCCTCCGAGATCGCGCGCATCTTCGTCAAGGCGCGCTCCGGCCAGGTGCCCGACGCGCAGGAGACGGCGTGCTTCAAGTCGGCGATGCTGCATGAATGGGCGGTCATGGACCACCGCCGCGGCTGGGTGCAGCAGTTCCACATCGGGGCGATGCGCAACAACAACAGCCGTCTGTTTCGCACCAACGGACCGGACCAGGGTGTCGATTCGCTCGATGACCAGAACTATGCGCGTCCGCTCTCGCGCTTCCTCGACCGTCTCGATGACGCCGACCAGCTTGCCAAGACCATCGTCTACAATCTCAATCCGCGCGACAACGAGATGCTCGCAACCCTGCTGGGCGACTTCCAGGACGGCAGTGTGGCGGGCAAGCTGCAGTTCGGTTCGGCCTGGTGGTTCCTCGACCAGAAGGACGGCATGGAGCGCCAGATCGACTGCCTGTCCAATCTTGGGCTGCTGTCGCGCTTCGTCGGCATGCTCACCGACTCGCGCTCCTTCCTGAGCTATACCCGCCACGAGTACTTCCGGCGCATCCTCTGTGCGAAGCTCGGCGCCGAGATGGAGCAGGGCGAGCTGCCGGACGACCTCGGATTAGTCGGAGGCATGGTCGCCGACATCTGCTACGGCAACGCCGCTGCCTTCTTCGATTTCGGTCTGCCGGCAGTGGCAGGGTTGCGCACGGGAAGTGCAGCGTAACAGCCGTGCTGTCCATGGTTTCTTGAAGGTATCGTTAACCGTGTCAGCGACCGGGACGCTGGCGGACTATTTTGAATCACCGAAATCCGGTTTTTCCAGAGCGGTATGGTCATGTCTCAGTCGCACCATGAGGTGATATGCTTGGCGCCTAGCGGGAGACTTAACCGGATCGCCATATGAGCCTTGGCCGATCAAGACCGCGGAATGTCCGCTATTTGTTCCACGCAGTTGCTTCACTGATGACACCGTCATGACGGTGGCGATCGCGGAAGCCCGCATGTCTGGCGAACCGTACGATTCCGTCACGCCTATGAAGGACTGGTATAAACGACATCCGCATGCGGGCTATGGAAAGACCTTCGCCCGATGGGCTGCACATCCGACCGATCACGACCCGTACACCAGCTGGGGCAATGGCTCGGCAATGCGCGTCTATCCGATTGCGTGGGCTTTCGATAGCCTTGATGCGGTGGTGCGGATCGCAGCGGCGTCGGCGGCAGTCACCCCACAATCATCCCGAGGGAATCACCGGAGCAGAGGTTGCAGCGGGATGGCGTTTCTGGCCATTCGAAGGAGCCCTGCGCAATGCCGTTTCGCTGGGAGGGGCAGCGATATGCAGGCATGCATCGCTGGATCCATCGCGGGAGGATTCCATGGGAAGGTGCCTGAGCCTCTCCGTGGCGAGACGCCACGCAGGCTCGATGATGATCTGCGGACCGTGGTCGTGGTGGCCTTGTCCCATTGGCGTGGGACATGACACGTTTTGACTGATTCAAAGTGGGATTCACGCGTGCCACGATGTGAAGACCGTCTATTGGGTCCGCAATCGTTTACGGCAGCCCCCAACGTCGTCGCAGCCACCATTCCGCAGTCAGCAGCGAAACTAGGACCAGCAGGCAGCTGTAGCCGCCCCAGATGCGCCACACCCGCAGCTGGGTGGTCTGCACCGGGTGCAGCTGTGCGGCAAGCTGGGCCACCAGCGCCGGCGCCTGCTCGATGGTCGCCGCATGGCCGCCGCCAGCGGCGCTCAGACGGCTGAGGCTCGCGGGATCGGCGGCCAGCTCGACACCTTCCTGGTCGGCGCGGCTGCGCACCACCACGTCGCGCGTTTCGGAGATCCCCGCGCACTCCGGACTCGGATTGGTGAAGATAATGCGCCAGCGGCCTTCGCCCAGGCCATGGACCACGGCATGGAAGAGCCCCGCCGCATCGTCCTCCTCGTGCAATTCGACATGGTTTTCGCTGCCCGGCACCACCGCGCCGTGCTCATCGAGACCCTGCAGGGTCGCTGCGCTGGCGGTGCGGATCAGCGCTCCCGTGGCGGTACGCGCCCGCGCCATGAGCTCGAGGCTGCCGCCCGGCTCGATCAGCAGGCGGTCGACCGCGGCCTGCAGACGCGGATCCTGGCCGTGCAGCCGGCTGCCCAGTCCCCAGCGCACCGCCTGCAGCCAGAAGGTCTGGTGCACGCGTTCGCCCAGGCGGTCGCGCCAGCGCCAGGTCTCATCGGTGCCGAGCCACAGCACGCGCCCGGCCCCGTACTGCTGCACGACCAGGATCGGGCTGTGCGGCGGATCATCGGCGGTCAGCAGCACCTCGGCGCCGGGCTTGGGCGTGACGTCCGGTACGAACCACTGCAAGGGCGCCAGGGCCGGCCACAGCTTGCGGTTGAGGGTGGGGTCATCGAGGATGGTGGTGATCGATGAGGCCAGGCCCGCGAAGCTGCCCGGTGGCGGCAGCGACACCGTCGCGGTCTGGCGGCAGTCGCCGAGGGTCGCCGCGACGTGGATCGGCAGCAGGTCGGCCACCGCCCCCAGGCCGTAGCTCTGCGGCATGCCGCGCGGTCCGCTCATGCAGACCAGGCAGCCGCCGCGCTCGGCGACGAAGCGCCGCAGGTGCGACTGCCCGGAGCTCGAAAGTTCGTCCGCCGAGATGTCGCCGAGCACGATGATGTCATAGCCGTCGAGCATCTCCTGCGCGACCGGCAGCAGGTCATGCTCGCCGCGCGCGATCAAGACCGAGCGGTAGCGGCGTTCGACATGGGCGCGCGGATCCCGCTCGAACATCACCCCGAGGTAGCGCATGTCCCAGCGCGGTTCGGCATCGACCAGCAGCACGCGCAGCGGATCGTCGACCACTGCCACCGTGCACTCGGCCTGGTTGTTCCCGGTCGAGGCCTCGGGCGCCCCCGCCAGGGACGGCGCGACCGGGTCGCCCGCGCTGCGTTCGAGCCGCACCCGCCAGGTATGCAGGCCGCCGACCGCGTCCTGATGCTCGAAGCGTTCACTTTGCCAGGCGCCGCTGGAACGCACCGCCCGACGCTCCACGTCGACCCCGTCACGCGACGCCACCAGATCCCAGGCGGTGCCGTCGTAGCCGGTGATGCGCAGCCGCGCGTCCAGGCGCACCGTCTCGCCCTTGAAGATCTCCTGCGGGCCGTGCAGCTCGGCGACCACCGCGTCGCGCGGCGGTTGCGGGTCGCCGATGACGATCGTCCACACCGGCACGCCGCGCACCGCCAGGGCGCGTGCCGCTGGGGCGGGATCCGCGCCGGCGGTCTGGCGGCCATCGGAGATGAGCAGCACCGCCGCCGAGAGCGCCTGCCCGGCATGCCAGTCGCGGGCCAGGTGCGAGAGGGGGCCCGCGAAGTCGGTCGCGCCATGCGCCGTGGTCTGGGCGGTCAGCGGCGGAGTGTCCGCGCCGAGCGCCATGGTCTCGACCGTCGCGACCGGGCTCAGGCCCGGAGCCACGACCTGGCTAAGCAGGCGGCGTTCGCGCTCGAAGCGGCTGAGCACCCGTACGTGCGCCAGCGCCTGCGCCAGGCTGGAATCGGCTGCAGCGCCGGCCAAGAGTGCGGCGTCGGAGTCGGCCTGGGCCGCGAGCAGCCGCTCGGACGTCGGCTGCAGGCGCGGGCGGAACGCCGCGACATCGTTGCTCAGCTGCGCATCGCTGCTGCTGATCGTCGTCGCCAGGCGTTCGCTCAGCCGCTCGGCGAGCTGGTGCTGGGCCTGGAAGTACTGCGCGAAGGCGGCGCTGCCGGCCAGCTCCTTGGCCAGGGTCGCCGCCGCCGTGAGGTGCGCGCCGCAAGTGGCCGCGGTCTGGGCGCGGGCCTGCGGGCTGGTGTCGCCCGAGACCGCCCCGGCGAGGATCGCATCCAGATCGGCGCCGAAGGCCGCCACCTCGGCGGCGCCGCGCCGCCACGGATCCGGGCGCTGTCCCGGCGGTAGGTAGCCGAGAGTCACCGCCTCGTCGAGGCGCTGCATGGCCGTCATCTGCGGATCGGTGATCGCCATCGAGCCGGAGCAGTCGACCACGACCGCGACGCGTGCTGCTTCGGTCGCGCTGCGGCTATGCGTCACGGTCGGCTCGAGCGCGATCAGCCCGATGCCGAGGATGGTCGCGGTGCGCAGCGCCATCAGGACGTAGCGCGGTCGCGTCGCATGCTCGGGCAGCTCGCGCCGGATCAGGGTCAGCGCAACACCCAGCGCCACGGCCGCAAGCGCAGCCACCACATACCAGGGCAGGCCGACCAGGAGCAGATGCCAGGTGCCGGTCATGCGCCGTCCAGCGCCCGCGATGCCGAGCGGGGCCTGGCCATCGACCAGGTGCAGAGGCTCTCCAGCACCAGCAGAAGTCCCGCCAGCGCCGCGAGCGCCTGCCACAGGTCCCAGCTGCGGTTACCTGCCGCGGTGAAGAGTTCCGCGACGTGCCGCGGCTGATGCACTACATGCCGCGGCACGCCCGCCAGTGCCGTGTCGAGGCGCGACTCGTCCAGCGCCGCCAGGTGCGAAATGGAGGGATCGATGCCGACCTGGAAGTAGACGGTCACCCCACGGGAGGGCTCGTGGATGGTGTAGGATCCAGGCTCCGCCAGGGGCTGGCTGACCAGCGCCGGGCGCCCCGCCCAGGTGCTCGGCGTCAACGCGATGCTGCCGCCATGCGGCGCGTCGGCGGTCAGCGGCCAGGCCCCCGCCGCGGCGGCGGGGGGCAGCCAGGCCAGCGCATCGCCGGCCAGCAGGTTGCGGTTCGGCAGCACCGCGCCGCCCAGCCAGGTGGCCAGCGAACGCATCAGCGGCACGAACACCGGGCGCAGGGGCAGGTCGCTGTCGCGGCCGTCGAGTCCGCAGCCGAGCAGGGCGACCCGCCCGCGGCCGCGCAGGCGGTCGATGAGCAGCGGCCCGCCGTCCTCCAGCGCCAGCAGCGTGCGGGTGTCGGCGCTCAGGTCCTCGAGCGGATGACGGCGCGCCACCGAGATCCCGTTCCACGGCTCCTGGCCGGCGCGCGCTAGCTCGCTGAGCGTGCTCGCGGCCGCATCGACCAGGCGCGGATGCTGGCCGGGCACCGATTCGGTGATCACTCCCAGGCGTGCCGGCAGGAAGCCATCGCCACCGCGCCACCAGAAGCGGTCGGCGATGTCGTTGTCGGTATCCTCGCCCGCGACCACCAGCACGCCCCCGCCCGCCGCCACGAAGCGCTCCAGGGCCGAGACCGCGCCGGCATCGAGTGCCGGCACATCGCCCAGCACCACCACCCGTACCTGGCTCAGGCGCTCATCGGTCAGGCCGGAGACGCCGCAGCGCAGCGGCTGGAAGAGGTCCACGGAGCTCGCCGCGCCCGTCCCCGCCGCCGCGCCCGCCCCGGCATCGGCGCGGGCAGCGTCCGTCTCCGGCGCATCCGGCGCCAACGCCGCGGCGACCAGGCCAAGGCTGCCCTCCAGGCCGCGACCCGGGCGGCCTTCGACCAGCAGGACCGGCAAGCTCGACTCGACCTCCACCGCCAGCGAGCGGTGGTCATCATCGGGGAAGGCGTCGTGCGCGCCGGCCACCGCGACCTCGATGAGGTGGCTGCCTGCACTGGGGAAGAGGTAGCTGAAGACCAGGGTGTCCTGGTCACCAGCAGCGAGCGCCAGCGGCCGCTCCTCGACCGCGCGCCCATCGATCAGGAGCCGTACCAGGAGTCCGGTGGCCGCTTGCGCCCCTTCGAGGCGGACGGTGGCGCTGATCGTCACTGGCATGCCGGGCGGCAGCAGGCTGCGATCGACGCTGACCGCATCGACGGCTACATTGCTCGGCGCCTGGGCGGGGGCTGGCGGCTGCAGGATGATCAGATGCGGGCGTAGCCGCGAGCCGAGCGGCGCGTCGTCCTGGGTCTGCAAGCGGGTGCGCAGGCGCACCCAGCGCTCGGCATCCTCCAGGCCGTAGGCGCGCGAGCGCCCATCGCTGACCAGGACCAGCTCGGCTTCCGGATTGAGGTGCACGGCGAAGCGATCGAGACCCGCCTCGAGCAGGCCCGGCACGTCCCCGGCCAGGGCGGTGGGCTGCAGGTGGTCGATGGCCTGATGCGCGGCTGCGAGGTCGACCAGGGGATCGGCCAGCGGCTGGGAGAGCTGCGAGTAGGGCAGGATCGTGACCTCGTCGCCGGGCCGCAGCGTGTCGAGGTAGGCGTGCGCCAAGGCCTTCATGCGCGAAATGGCCGGCGCGTCATGCGGACTGGTGGTGGACAGGCCGTCGTCGATGACCAGCACCGCGGCGGTGCGTCCGGAGCGCGGGATGAGGTCCCCTAGGCCCGCCGCGCGCAGCGTCAGCTGCGGGCGCATCAGCGCGCCCACCAGGCACAGGATGAGCAGGCTGCGGATCGCCAGCAGCAGCCAGTTCTCGAAGGCCAGGCGCCGGCTGCGGTCGACGAGGATGTGCTGCAGGAAGCGCATCGCGCCCCAGCGCACGCGCTGGTAGCGTCGGCGGTGGGCGATGTGCAGAAGCAGCGGGATCGCGACCGCGGCGGCCGCCGCATACATCGGTGCGGCGAATTCGATCATCGCCGGACGCCGCGGCCGCGCGGCGCCAGGGCCCGCGCCAGGCCCAGCGCGAGATCCTCGTCGGTGCGGATGGTCTCCAGCTGCACGCCCAGGCCGTGGCATGCTTCGGAGAGCTGATGGCGGTGCTGTGAGAGCGCCTGCTGGTAGTAGCCGCGCACCCGGTCGCCGTCGAGGCGCACCGGCTGCTCGTGCTCAAGGCCCAGCACCTCGAGCGTGCCATGGAAGGGGAAGGTCTCCTCGCCGGCGTCGATGATCTCCAGGACGCGCACCTCCTGCTTGCGGTAGCGCAGCAGGCGCAGCGCCCGGCTCAGGCTATTGATGTCATCGAAGGCATCGGTGACCAGGATCACCAGCCCGCGCCGGGTGAGCGCCGGCGCCAGCGACTCGAGCACCGGGCCGAGCGCGGTCTCATTGCCCGCCTCGACCGATTCCAGGTGGTCGATGAGGGTGATGACGTGGCCCATGGTGCCGGCCGGCGGCAGGTGGCTGCGCACCGTGGCGTCGATGACCGCCAGGCCCACCGCATCGGACTGGCGCACCATCAGAAAGCCCAGGGCCGCGACCAGCAGCTTGGCGAACTCGAGCTTGGTGGAGGCGCCACTGCCGTAGGCCATCGATCCGGAAGCGTCGAGCACCAGCGTGGTCCGCAGCCGGGTCTCCTCCTCGTAGACGCGCACGTCGTAGCGGTCGGAGCGCGCATAGACCAGCCAGTCGAGGCGCCGCAGGTCGTCGCCGGACTGGTAGGGGCGGTGGCCCGCGAACTCCACCGACAAGCCGCGCCGCAGCGAGCGGTGCTGGCCGGCCAGCACCGA
>Ga0302314_10008258_pt1 | contig 18574 bp, 19 predicted proteins | sample III_Palsa_N2_3_FD_200533 | JGI IMG/M metagenome (GOLD analysis project Ga0302314, IMG submission 200533) | Peat permafrost microbial communities from Stordalen Mire near Abisko, Sweden - III_Palsa_N2_3 | ecosystem: Environmental > Terrestrial > Soil > Palsa > Peat permafrost | place: Sweden...
GCTCTCGGCGATCGCATTGGGACTGATCCTCGGAACGGTCATCAGTTCGAGCGTGCTGCAGGGAAACTCGCCCGTTGCGGGGACGTCGTCGCGCGCCAAAGTGCTAGCCGTGTGCTCGCTGACCTGCTGGCTGTGCGCCATCGTCACGGGCAGGCTGCTGGCCTATTTCACCTACGGCGATATCGGCTTGGATTGACGCTCTGTATGGAGATCAATGCGGCGCATCCGCTATTGGAATGGATCAAACTCACCCCGATCGGGGCATTCGTGCGCAACAGCACCTGGGCGTTCCCCGCGTTGCAATCGCTACATTTCATCGGCATGTCGCTGCTGATCGGCGTCGTGGGCGTCATCGATCTGCGCGTGCTCGGCGTTGCCCGGGGCCTGCCAATCCATCCGCTGCACCGTTTCTTGCCGCTGGCTTTCGCGGGTTTTGGCATCAACCTGCTGACCGGAATCATGTTCTTCTGTCACGACCCGTACGTCTACGCCTTCAACCCCAGCTTTCGCATCAAGATGCTGCTGATCCTGCTGGCCGGACTCAACGCCCTGTGGTTTCGACTGGGCGTGTTTCTGGATGTCGACAAATGGGGTCCGGGCATCGAAGCATCGCGGCTTGCCAAGATAATCTCGGCGCTGTCACTGCTGATCTGGATTGGAGTCATCACGGCCGGGCGCTTTATTGCCTTTACCAGCGCGCCCCACTAACACAGAATTGCGGCTGGTGTGCGCGGTCGACAGCTCGCGGCGCGACAACTCACTCGTACGCGTCAGAGCGCGCGCGCTACAGTGGAGCGATCAATGTATCGATGGGTTTTGATTGCGCACAGTACCTGGCGCTGGGTCGTTGTGCTTGGCGGCCTGGCCGCAGTAGGCAGCGCGCTGTACGGACTGCGCCATCGAACGGGGTGGCAACCTACTGGGGCGCTTTGCGGACGGCTGTTTGGAATCGCGGTGGACATACAGGTGCTGCTCGGGGCGGCGCTGTATCTGGTGTTCAGTCCGCTGACAACTTCGGGGCTGAGTGCCGCGGGCCAAGGCTCGGCGAGCTCGGATCTGATCTACTTCTCGACCCGACATGGCGTGGTCATGGTGCTGGTACTGATTGCCGTACACCTCTCTGCAGCATTGGTACGGCGTGGCCGCGACGACGCCTCCCGTCAGCGGCGCGCGGCAGTGTGCTACGGCCTGACATGGCTATTGCTATGCAGCGCCATTCCGTGGTGGCGTCCGTGGCTGCGCCTCTGAGTCAGCCGAAGGCAGCGCGCTGCGGCCCACAACCCCGGGCAGCAGCCCTCAGCGCTTACTGACCGAAGTGCATCGTCCTGGTACCGGCCAGCAGCTCTAAGTGTTGGGCCTGCCGGACGGTAACTGACGAATGCCTGCACATCGGTCAGCGCGCTGAGGTTGCTTTCTTTCTTTAGCGAGTTCAGGTAGCGCTGCAGCTCGCGATTGCGCATGACGCGAAGGTTATGCAGAACGGACCCTGTACTCCGACGGTCTGGTCCGGTAGATACTCCAGTCCGCCAGTACCGGTGTCGACCTTGAACACGGTAATGGAATAGCCGTTCTGGCTGCCTACGTACATGTATCGGCCGCCGGGTGACAGCGTGAACTGGCGAGCTGTCTCACCGCGTATCCAGGTCCAATCTGGCTTCACATCGGCAAGATCCGGGCCATATTTCTTGACCGAGAACGTGGCGATGCTGTCGAAGGTGCGGTTCGAGGCATACACATAGTTGCCATCTGGCGAGACCGCAATTTCTCCGGCAGTGTTGATCGCGTTCGTGCTTCCCTGGAGTTCCGCGGCTCCCGTGAATTGTCCCTGAGCCTGGGCATCTACATAGCCCTTCGGCAGCGTCGAGAACGAGTTCACCCGTATCAGGCTACCGCTGTCAGCCGCCCAGAGGTATACGTCCAAAGTTGAGGACACCTCGTTAAGCGAGTACATGTAGCGGCCATTTGGGTGGAAAGCGAAATGCCGCGGACCGTAACCGGCATCCGTCTGGGCAAAGGGCTGGGGACCGGGAGAGAACTGTCCTGTGTTCGCCGAACCGAACAGTCCATTGCCTAGAGTGTAGATATACGTGCGATCCTGCCCGAGATTCTGGACGAAGTAGTACTGGCCGGTTGGATCGGGCCTGATCATGTGCGCGTGGGCGCCCAGCTGCTGGGTTGCGGTCGGTCCCAGACTCCCCGTGTAATAGATCACGTCCGTAATCGCATTGAGTGAGCCATCAGAGTTGAGGCTAATGCACGCGGTGTAGAACCCGCCCCAGGACGCGGTTAGCAAGTATTTCTTGGTCGTGTCGAGGACGACGTACGACGGCCCTCCGAGGGTGCCGGAGGGGGGGTCAAGCGGATCTTTGGGATTGGTCGGGGGTGCCAAAAGGAAATTGAGCAGGGTCAGCGAGCCATCAGCATTCATCTTGTAGGAGGTGACGCCGCCCACGCCAGGGCCCGACTCGTTCGAGACGTACAGCACGTTCAAGGCGTGGTTGATTTCGAAGAAAGTCGTGCCGTTCGGATTGGGCGTGAACGTGACAAAATCCATCGCACCGGTTGCCGAATCCCAGCTATACGTGACGATCCCATTCAGGTCCGCGACCGAGCCGTTACAGGCTACATACACGAAGCCCGATGACCCGCCGGCGCCTTTGGCCACGGCCCGGTTCCATGCGGATTTGGCCATGAACGCGGTGGCGGCAGTACCCAGCAGTATGTCGCGGCGCGACAGCGTGGCTTTCAGATGGTGAATGATTTTATTTTCATCGGTCATTTCAGTTCCCCCTCCTTGAATTGATTGTGTCTTATGGGCATCCATAAGCACATGCGGGTGCAGTAACGGCAGACACTCCAACGCAGGCACACCGGACCGAGCGCCGTTCATAGGTACGATCTGATATTTCCCCCGATACCCCGAGCCGATACAATCGTGCGTTATGTCGTGAATCCTAAGATATTCGGATACAACATTTTCTATGCTCAGATAGATAGTGGAAGCATTGTTACTAGGCTAACGTAACAGTGCGCGTCACGAACCAGAACAATCCTTCACCGACCAGAAATGCGGCCGCAATATCGCCGAACACGGGCCGCGGGATGGCTAATCGAATCCGCACCAGTAAACTCGCCAGCAGCAGGGCAGTGAGAACAACGGTAACCTGACCGATTTCAACGCCGACATTGAATCCAAACAGGAGCTCGGCGATCCGATTGCGTGGCAGATCCATCTCCAGAAGATTGGAGGCGAAGCCGAATCCATGGATCAGACCAAACACCATCGTGACCACAACGCGAACACGGCCGGCGTCGCGCATCTGACCGGTCATCATCAGATAGCAGGCCGCAAACGTACCGCCGCCCAGAAGCAGAAGCCCCGGCAGCGTAACGGCGCTGAACCCCAGCAGCTTGGCCACTGCAAAGGCGATCAGCAATCCGCCCAGCCCCAGAGCTACCGGGGCCGGCCGGTGGGTGCTGTCGCCGATGTTCTCAGCTCCAATCAGGGCAATCGTGAGCGCGACCAGTGCGTCGATGTACTGTCCATTAGGCCGCAAGATGCCTGTCACGGCCAGAGCCAAGGTCAGGCTGTGGCCGATCGTAAATCCGGTAACGACGAACAATAAATCGCGTATCCGCTTCGAGATCAGCACTAGACCGAGCATAAAGGACATGTGATCGATGCCAGTGAAGATGTGCATGATGCCCATCTCGATGAACTTCAGGAGTCCCGCATTCTGCAGAGTACTTTGCGAGCCGCTGCCGGACACATCGATGTTCTGGTTTTCCTTGGTCAGGAGTTGCTCGAACACGTTGCCATCGGCGTTCTGAATCCGTGCGAAGTTGGTGTGCGTCGAGGCCAGGTCGTAGAAGGCGGCCGAATGCAACTTTATGCCCGCTGTCCCGGCGCACTTATAATTGAGCTCGAAGCGAGCGAAACCCGCGATGGAGGAAAGCGCTCGCGGTCCATCGATGCGCTGGCACGACTGAGCACCCGCTGCAGCACCGATGCGATCACTCAGGTAGCGGCCCAGCTGTTCATTGGAAGGCAAATCTCTGCCTGAGACGGACAGGCGCTTCGCCTCACGGTCTGGCACCGTGAACTCCACATGAACAGCATCGCCGGCGATGCGCCAGGAGGAGAAGCTCTCACTTAGCGTATGTGCAGCCGCCGGCGCCGCAGGCAAACAGGCCAACAGCAATAGTGTCCGCAATGTGCCCACTGTGAGCCTCATGGCGCTGCTGCGTTTAGTTGGTAATCCGAGTAGTCGCTCGCGATCAGGATCTTGGCGCGGTGACGCAGGAAGCGCATGGTTCCAGTCCTGATTTGCGCTTCGCGATAGGTCCTGTAATCACCCCACACTTGATCGCGCGCATCTCTGTAACTTTCAGGCACTGGAGCGCTGTTATTAATCATCTGCAGGATATGCACGCCGTCACTGGTCCGGATCGGCGTGGATACCGCGCCGGTCGCAAGCTGCTTGGCCGCCTCGTAAAGCTGGTCACCCAGATGGATTTGAATCGCGAAGTAGAAATTGTTTTCGCACTCATTCTTATTTACTAGTCCATAGCGCTGCACTGCCCGTTGGCGCGTAGTGCCTGAGCGCAGCGCCGCCACGGCCACACGCGCCCGCTCGGCCAGCTGATCCGAATCGAGATTGCTATCGGCTAAGATCAGGTCACAAACGGTCATCGCGCCGGGCGTCTGGTACTGGGCTTTGTGGCTGTCGTAATAGTTTGTCAACTCCTGCTCGGTCGGCTGACGGATGGCCACTTCCACGAGCATCTGCTGATCGACCACGTTCGACAAGGCGTTGCGTGTGTCCTGATCGGTCTCGGCGAAGTTCAACTCGAGACCGCGCTGTACTTTGAGCTCCTCATCGACCATTTCGTCGAGCACGCGCAGCTGATCCTTGCGGCTCGTATTCTCAAAGGGTAGGCCCGTTTCGCTCTCAACCTGTGCGATGAAGTCGCTGCGCAGGATAGGCTGCTGATTCACCAGTGCCACGTTCTCTGCCGGAACCTGACGCGTCTCTGTGCCTCGAGCGGATAGCAACTCGTAGCCCGCAGCCCCGAGACCGACTGAAGCGCCGATCGCGTACAGCACCATCGCGCGCCTCGTACTGGCCTGCGATGCGCGTCCAGCGCGACGGTGCGCTGCGTGCGTGTGTTCTGAATCGTGATTACTCATGTGCTACTGACGTATTGGCTGAAGCGGCGTTCGTCGAAGAAAGGCTGTGGGTAAAAACCGCTAGCTCGGTGATGGTGACGGGCGATAGCTTGCCTATCCAGGCCGGACAGCTGCCGCCGCGACCGTAAGCAATCGAAGCATGGATGCTGCGACGCGAGCCATCGCCGTAGAGCCAAGTGGAGTCGTTCAGCTTCGGGGCGCCGATTCCTGGATCGCCCTGGCCGTGGCCGCCATGGCAGTCCCAGCACAGTCCCCGCGATTGGTTGTCGAACAACTGCTTGCCACGCACTGCAGCGTCGGGATCAGCGTCGGAATGCTGAAACGAGTAAACATACTCAGTCACGTCATCGATTTCCCGCGGCGTCAAAGACGGGGTGCTGTAGCGCCGGTACGGGTTTCGCGTTGCGAAGGCCGGCATACTGGCGAGATCCCAGCCCTTGGAGTTTCCGGATCGGATACCGTAAAGGACGACCCTCTCGATTTCTTCGACGCGCCCGCTGCCATACAGCCAGTCATGGTCACGAAGATCTGGAATACCGCGAAGAGAATCGGGTTGGCCGGCGCTGCCATGACACGAAGCGCAGTAGTGCGTGAACGCCGAGCGACCGCGTGACATCGCGAATTGGTTCAATTGAGGGTTTCGCGGGATCGCGTCCGGTACATTAATGAGCAGGCGCCTACTCTCATTGCGCACGTCCCACCAATAGGCGAAGGTTGCCGCAAGGGCCAGAGCCAGCATCACTGCCAGCGCTGTGGTCGTTGCTCTGAAGGGGTAACCTAACTTCCAGCTGGTGGACATACAGGTAAATGGGTGTGCGCGATGCCTTTTGACAGCGCAAATTCTATTGTGGTGATCTCAGGAACTCGAGACGAGGGGGTGCAGCAAGCGGCTGAAGCCTTTGTTGGTACCGCAATCGGCGCGAAATGTGGCGACCCCGAAGTAAATTCTCCGTCGATCGTTAGTCGGGGGCAGGTCTCGTGCCCTATCCTCCGTGCTCGTTCGGCATGCAGATCTGGTACTGCTCCTCGATTCTGGAAATCGCGTCGTAGGTCTTGTGAAACGCGATCCAGTCCGCGTCGTGGACCGTCGTGGTATTCGGTCCATACGGCGGACGGACATGGTAGGCGATCAGCTCGGTGGTCGAATAGGTCGCGTTGCCGGTGGCTGGGTCGGTGAGCACGATTCGCGCAGCGAAGATTTCATTGTTCGTGAAGCCGTGCCGGCGATACCACGCGCGATGCACATCCATGGTCTGCAGGTACTGCTCGAGCGTCGCCGGAGCTTTCATCTCGATACGCCGCACCGTCACGATGTCCCCAGCGCAGACCAGGCTGGCCGGCGAGGGCGGCGGCTCCTGCGCCGCAGCCCGGATCAACGCGGATAGGATGGTCAGGGCAATTACGCGAAGCATCGGCAGTGCGCTCCTATCACGAACTTAATGCGCTCGCCCCTGCGTGGTGACGGTGAATTTCTGCACGCGCGCGCCCGGCGCGACTTCCGCTGTGTAGAGCGTGCCGAGTGAATCAACCGCCAGCTGGTGAATGCCCCGGAAGTTGCCAGGCTCCGTGCCGCGCTGGCCGAACTGGGCCAGGATCGCGAGCGAGCGGCGATCGGCCACGATGACGTGCGAATTCCCGAAGTCCGCCATGTACAGCAGTCTCTGGTCCCGGTCGGGCGAGAGCGCCAGAGCGCTGACACTGTCCGGCGACGGGCCCGCGCGATTGACAAAGAACTGGCGCAGGTACCGGCCATCGGTCGTGAACAGCTGCACACGCCGGTTGTGGCGGTCCGCCACGTAGACGATACCGTCATCGGAAACGACGATGCCGTGAACCGGGCTTCCGAAGCGTGGCGGTCCGGGACCCTCCGTGTCGAGCGTCGCAGGTCCCGGCGCAGCCGGGGCCGCCCCCAGCGGACCTCCGGACGGGCCCGGGCCGCCTGATTCGGCGTCATCGGCGGCCGGATTGCCGAACGCGCCCCACATCCGCTTGAACGCGCCGGTATCGGCGTCGAACACGATGACGCGGCGATTGCCATAGCCGTCCGCGACGTAGACCTCGTTAGTTTTCGCAGACACGAATACGTCGCCCGGCTTGTTCACGCTCCCGGTATCCGTGCTGCCGCGGCTCACCGAGCGACCGCCGATCTGCAGCAGAAAGCTGCCGCTGCGCGTGAATTTGAGCAGCATGTCGTCCGAACGGGTGGTCCTGGATTGCCCGCTCGGTGAGCTGCCGCTGATCCAGACATTGGATCGGTGATCGACGAAAATGTTGTGTTCGGCATCGGGCCAGGCGTTGCCGCTGCTCTCGCCGCCCCAGGCCTGCAGGAACCGGCCGCGCGCGTCGAACTCCAATACCGGCGGGGCAGGCGTACTGCCGGCCTTCACCGTACGCGGCCGATGGATGATCCAGACGTTGTCGTACCGATCCACCGCGACATCCGACACATTGCCCAGGGTCCAGTCATTCGGCAGGCGCGGAAAGCTCGGATCCGGTTGGTACTCCGGCACGATGGGCGCACTGGCACGCTTGCCCGTCGCGGCGCAGCCGAGCACGCTGATCAGCGCGCATGCTGCGAGCCAGTGAGTCCGTGCCAAGGGGACCTGATGTGCCATTCGGACTGACCCTCGCATCGCTGGCACAGGCCTAGTATTAGACTCTAGCGTGCGATGCCAGCAGACGCTATCGTTTGCCGATGGATACGCGCTTCCTGGAGAGCTTCGTGATGGTGATCGAGCACGGCTCGGTCGCAGCGGCCGCGCGTCGACTGAACCTGACCGATGCCGCGGTGACGCAGCGCGTGCGGGCGCTGGAGCGCGAGATCGGAACGAAGCTGATCGGACGATCGGGCCGCACCGTGCGTGCCACGGAAGCCGGCGCCGCGATCCTGATGCACGCGAAGAGCCTGCTGCGCGGCGTGAAGGATCTGCGCAGCGTCGCGACGGAGGAGCTATTTTCCGGCGAGCTCAATCTTGGCGCGATCTCCAGCGCGCTCACCGGCATCCTGCCGGCGCTGCTGGCGGGCGTGGCCGCGAAATACCCGCTTCTCAAGCTGTTCATCACTCCTGGAAGTTCCGAGGACCTGTACCAGAAGACCACCTCCGGTGAGCTGGATGCGGCGGTGATCGTCGAGCCGCAGGTCGAATTACCGAAAACCTGCGACTGGACGGTCTGGCGCGAGGAGCCCTTCGTGGTGCTGGCCCCGCGCCGGACGAAGGAGACCAGCGCGCACCGGCTCCTGGAAACGCAGCCATTCATCCGCTACGACCGCAATACGCTCGGTGGCCGCCTCGCGGAACGGTACCTGCAGAAAGTGAAAATCCGTCCGCAGGATCGCTACGAACTCGACTCGCTGGAGGCCATCGCGGTGCTGGTCGATCGGGGGCTCGGGGTCTCGCTCGTGCCGGACTGGGCGCCGCCGTGGCCCGAAGGCTTGAATCTGCGCAAGATCCCGCTACCCCAAGCGTTCGAATGCCGGCGGATCGGTCTGCTGTGGCGCCGCTCCTCGCCGCGCATTCGCCTGGTGCAGGCGCTTGCCATGAGTGCGTCTGCGGTTGTCTCGGGCGTCGTCCGCGGCGCGCGCAGCAGTCCGCAGAGGCGCGTGGTCTTTACCAACTGATTTTGTACCGATGTACGGGACGGGTCAGCGTATTTCCATTTTACGGTGCGAGGGGCCTTGCCAGGGCGTCTCCGCAACCGGTGTGATCGGACCGCGGCCCGCGAACCACGACTGAAGATTTCGCACCGCCAGATCGATCATGAGACCGCGGGTGTACCCCGTTCCCGTCGCCGCGTGGGGCATCAGCACGACATTGTCGAGCTCGAGCAGTGCCTGCGGAACCTGAGGTTCGTCAGCGAACACGTCCAGCCCCGCCCCTGCGATCACGCCGCCCCTCAAGGCCTTGATCAGCGCGTGCTGGTCCACGACCGAACCGCGGGCGACGTTAATCAGGATTCCGCGCGCGCCAAGTGCCGCGAGAACCTCTGCGTTGATCAGCCGGTCAGTGGCTGCTCCGCCGGGCAGCAGCACGATAAGCACATCGACCACCGCGGCCAGGCCCGTGAGGGTTGGATAATAATCAAGCTCGAGATCGGGCCGCGGCGTGCGACACGAATAGGCGATGCGCACGCCGAACGCCCTCAGGCGGTGCACGGTGGCGCCGGCGATCCGACCCATGCCGGCGAATCCGATCGTCCGGTCGCGCAGCGACGCCGTCAGCGGAAACGGTTCTATATGCCATGTGCCCGAGCGTACGAAGCGATCGCCCTGGGGAATCCTCCGTAACGTCGCCAGCAGCAGCCCCACTGTGTAGTCGGCCACTTCATCGTTGAGCACGTCCGGAGTGTTGGTGACGATGATGCCGCGCTGCCGGGTTGCCTCGAGGTCAATCGAATCGTAGCCAACCGCGAAGCTCGCAATAGTCTCCAGCAGCGGCAGCGCCGCGATCAGCGAGGCGTCGACACGTTCGCGGCCGCGCGTCGCGATGGCACGGATCAGCCTACCGTAGCGTGCCACGATTTGCCCGAGACTGTTGTGGCGGGTCGAATGCACCTCGAAGCATGGCAGCAGCGCCCGCTCGGCAATCGGCATCATTTCACCCATGCTCAGCAGGTGCGGCTTGGTGGGCATGGCGCCACTGTATTTCCGTTAAACTTCTATTATTCCTGATCGGAACCACCTTTCTGCATCGATTGAAGATAGGGAAACCGCGGGTATACGTGCGGTTCAATATCCCCGGGGGGGTGCCGGCGGTGGAACGGGCGCACATCAGGAGCTGACATGCTGCTATCGAACTCTGTGCACGGCGTGATCCCAGTCGCGCCCACGCCGTTCCTGCCGGACGGACAGCTGGATTACGAGTCGGTCGAGCGCATGACGGAATTCTTCGACGCCGCCGGCGTCCAGGGCATGACGCTGCTTGGGCAACTCGGCGAGGCGCCGAAGCTCGATCACCAGGAGGCCGTCAACGTGGTCTCCCGGGTGATCGAGTGCACCAGGCTGCCGATCATCGTCGGCGTGTCGGCGCCCGGATTCGCGGCGATGCGTTCGCTCACGCAGGAGGTCATGTCACGCGGTGCCGCCGGAGTCATGATCGGACCGCCCAACACCCTGCGCACGGATGAGCAGATCGTCGGCTACTACCGGCAGGCGGTGGAGGCTATCGGTCGCGACGTGCCGTTCGTGATCCAGGACTATCCGCTGAGCTTCAGCGTCGTGATGACGCCGGAGGTGATCCGCCGTATCGTCGAGGAAAATGAGTCCTGCGTGATGCTGAAGCACGAGGACTGGCCGGGACTGGAGAAGATCACCCAGCTGCGCGAGTTCGAGCACGAGGGATCGATGCGGCACATCGCGATCCTCACCGGCAACGGCGGTTTATTCCTCGACTTAGAGATCGAGCGCGGAGCCGATGGTGCTAACACCGGTTACGCATTTCCGGAGATGCTGGTAGACGTGGTGCGACTTCGTGCCGCGGGCCGACGCGACGACGCGCACGACCTCTTCGACGCTCATCTGCCATACCTGCGCTACGAGCAGCAGCAGGGCCCGATCGGCCTGGCGGTGCGCAAGTATGTGCTGATGCGGCGCGGTATTCTCACCTTCGATGCGCAGCGCAAGCCGGCACTGGCTCTGTCAGGCCACGCGCGAGCCGAGGTCGACTACCTGGTCGCCCGGATCGCGCGTACCGACAAGCGAGCGGTTATGTCAAAGTGATCCCCGCTGGATCGGGCTTGCTTTGCTGATGCTGGCTCGGAGAGATGCATGAGCCGCGGATTGCGCAGGGGGTTGACGAGCTACGGGGACACCGGCTTTTCGCTGTTTCTGCGCAAAGCTTTCATCAAGGCCATGGGCTATTCCGACGAGGCACTGGACCGCCCGATCGTCGGGATCACTAATACCTACAGCGACTACAACCCGTGTCACGGCAACGTTCCGGCCCTGATCGAGGCCGCCAAGCGTGGCGTGATGCTCGCCGGCGGCATGCCGATGGCGTTTCCGACCACTTCGATCCACGAGAGCTTCGCGCATCCGACCTCGATGTATCTGCGCAACCTGATGGCGATGGAGACCGAGGAAATGATCCGCGCCCAGCCGATGGACGCGGTGATCGTGATCGGCGGCTGCGACAAGACGCTGCCCGCCCAGATTATGGCCGCGGTCAGTGTCGACATCCCGACGGTCGTGATTCCGGTCGGACCGATGGTCGTGGGACACCACCGGGGCGCTACGCTGGGCGCCTGCACCGACTGCCGCCTCTACTGGAGCGCGTATCGGGCCGGCAGGCTCGGCGAGACAGAGATCGAGGCGGTGAACGGTCGGCTGGCGCCCTCGGTGGGAACCTGCATGGTGATGGGAACTGCAAGTACCGTCGCGTGCATGACCGAGGCGATGGGACTGTCGCTGCCGATGAGCGCGACCGCACCGGCGACGCATGCCGAGCGCATGCGCATCGCGGAGGCCAGCGGCAGGCGAGCGGCGGCAATGGCCGTGTCGGGTGGCCCGCGCCCAAGCGAGATTCTCACGGCAGGCACGTTCCGCAATGCCCAGGTCATCATTCAGGCCCTTGGCGGTTCCACCAACGCCATTATTCATCTCACTGCGATCGCCAATCGCACGGCGCACCGGATCGACCTGAAGCAGTTCGACGCGATCGGCCGGGACGTACCAGTGCTGGTGGATCTGAAGCCGACCGGCGATCACTACATGGAGCACTTGCATCATGCCGGCGGGGTGCCGAAGCTGCTGCGGCAGCTGGGGAATCTGCTCGACCTGGAAGCCAGGACCATCGCCGGCGGCACGCTGCGCGACCTGGTCGCGACCGCCGAGGAGGTTCCGGGACAATCCGTGATCCGCAGCGTCGCGGATCCGATCAGTCCAAGCGGCGCGATCGCGGTCCTGCACGGCAATCTGGCGCCGCGCGGCGCGGTGATCAAGCACAGTGCCGCCACTGCGGCGCTGCTGCAGCATACGGGACGCGCGATCGTGTTCGAGTCGATAGCGGACCTGATCAGTCGCATCGACGAGGCCGAGCTGGAGGTGCGGGCCGAGGACATCCTGGTGCTGCGCAATGCCGGTCCGAAGGGCGCCCCGGGGATGCCGGAGGCCGGCTATCTGCCAATCCCCAAGAAGCTCGCGCGGCAGGGCGTCACGGACATGGTGCGGATTTCGGACGCGAGGATGAGCGGTAGCGCCTTTGGTACGATCGTGCTGCACATCACCCCGGAATCGGCGGACGGCGGACCGCTGGCCGCGGTACGAACCGGCGATCGGATCCGGCTCGATGTCGTCGCTCGCCGGATCGATCTGCTGCTCGATGACGCGGAACTCTCGCGGCGGATGGGACTGCTTGCCGCCCGGGCACGGCCGGCGCCGCCACTGCGGGGCTATGCGCGTCTGTTCCATCAGACTGTGCTGCAGGCCGACGAAGGTTGCGACTTCGATTTTCTGCGGGGCGTGAGCCAGCTCGACGCGGAGGGGAAATGATGGCCAGCCGAGCATCCTGGGGAATCGCGACGCGGGTGGCCGCGGCACTGTGTGCGGCGCTGGTCGCGCTCGGGGGCAGCGCGTCGCGGGCCGACACACTGGCGATCTCCGAGTATGGAAAGATCACTTCGACCCTGCCGTGGGCGGTCGCGTTCAAGCAGGGCTACCTTAAGCAGGATGGCCTGAACGTCACCGATATCGTTTCTTCATCCGGCGGCGGCAGCGCGCTGCGCAACATCCTGGCCAGCGATATGGCGGTGGGAAATCTTGGGACCGCAACCGCGATTGCGGCGATCAACCAGGGCATCGATCTGCGCATCGTGATGTGCAATGCCGACAACATCGGAGATCTGAGCTGGGCCACGACAATGCAGAGCAGTGCGCGGTCGCTGAAGGATCTCTTCGGCAAGAAGATTGCCTATACGGCACCGCGCTCGACGACGGAAATGGTGTTGCGCGCGGCCGTCGCGGATGCGGGGCTAAACGGCAAGGTGACACTGCTGCCGATCGGCGGGCTCGGACCCGGGCTCACGGCGCTGGCGCAGGGTGCGGTGGATGCCGCGCCACTGAGTGACCCTGCGCTCACGCTGCAGGCGGACCGCTACCGGATCCTGTTCCGCGCCAACGATGTCTTCCCGAAGTTCACGTACTCGGTCGTGGTCGCCACGCGCGAATACACGCTGAAGCATCCCGAGCAGCTGCGCGCGCTGCTGCGGGCGCGCCGGCGGGCAGTGGAATTCATGGAGCAGCACCACGACGAAACGGCGCAGATTTATTCCGAGATTTTCGACGTCAGCCTCGAAGATGCGAAGAAGCTGCTGCCCAAGTACTACGCCTGGGGCCAGTGGTCGCACGGCGAGTTTTCCCGCGACGGGCTGGAGGCGATGTCCCGAGGCATGCTCGCGGTCGGCATCATCGACAAGCCGATGGACTGGTCGAAACTGGTGGATCAAAGCTTCCTCGCGCCCGACCAGCAACGCAAGCTATGGTGAGCGCGGCGTGAGCGCCGACGTGCATGTCACCCTCGCGGCGGTTACCCGAGTCTACCCGGCGCATTCCGGTCACGCTGCGGTGCAGGCGCTCGGGCCGATCGATTTCAGCCTGCGGCGCGGGGAGTTCGTCGGCGTCGTCGGCCCGTCCGGTTGCGGCAAATCGACGTTGCTCGAGATCGTCGCCGGCCTTGCGATGCCGACCACCGGCACGGTGACCTTCGAGGGCGCGCCAGTGCGCCAGCAGGTACCGGATGGCGTCGGTGTGGTGTTCCAGGAGGACGCTACCTTTCCGTGGCTGACGGTGCGCGACAATGTTGCGTTCGGACTGCAGCGCGCCGGCGTCGACGCGGCCGAGATCACGAGGCGCGTCGATGATGCGATCGCCTTCATGGGTCTGAACGCATTTCGCACCGCGTATCCGTCGCAGCTCTCGGGCGGCATGCGCCAGCGCGTCTGCATCGCGCGCACGCTGGTGCTGCGACCGCGTCTGATCCTGCTCGATGAACCCTTTGGCGCACTCGATCAGCAGACCAGGCTGCTGATGGGCGAGGAACTGCTGCGGCTGTGGCGCGAGACTGGCGCCACCGTGATGTTGATCACGCATGCGCTGGATGAAGCGGCGATGCTCTCGGACCGCGTCGCGGTGATGTCCTCGCGGCCGGGACGGTTCATCAGCGAGCTCGAGACGCACTGGCCGCGCGAGCGTGACTCACGCATCGTGTCCGAGCCCGGCTTCGGGCTGTTCACCAGCCGGCTCTGGGAGCTCATTCGCGATGAGTCGAGGAAGGCTCTGGGAATCGCATGAAGCATCCGGCCCTGTGGCGCGCGGGTATCGCGGCCGGCCTGGTACTGGCGCTCGAGCTGCTATGCCGGACCGGGGTGATCAATGCGTTCACGATGATCCCGCCGTCGAAGATGCTGGTGGCGCTGGCGGAGATGATCCGCCATGCCAACTGGTTCTGGGCCGATGCCCGCTACACGTTCCAGAACGTCGCAGCCGCGATCGTGCTCTCGATCGTGCCCGGGTTCCTGATCGGCCTGGTGATCCACGCGGTGCCGAGACTGCGCCGGGTGCTCAATCCCGTGTTGCTATCTTATTATTCAGTGCCGACCTTCGTGTTCTATCCGCTGTTGATCGTGATCTTCGGCATCGGCCAGCTGTCGCTGACGATCATGGGCGCGATGTTCGGCGTGGTCGCGATGATCTCGTCCACGCTGACGGCGATCGACCGGATCCCGCGTGTCTACGGCAAGGTGGCGCGCGTCATGCGCATAGATCGCTGGCGCACGGCGCTGCGGATCACGCTGCCAGCTGCGACGCCGCACTTGTTCACGGGGGTCAAGCTCGCGGTCGCGTACTCGGTCATCGGCGTCATCGCGGGCGAGTTCATCCTTGCGACTGCGGGGCTCGGCCGGCGGCTGTCGCTGTCCTTCAACGAATTCGACAATGCGACGATGTATGGACTGATCCTGCTGATCTCCATCGTCGTGGCGATTATCAATGGCGTGCTGCAGCGTTGGGAAGCGCGCATCTATCGGCGCTGGTACCGGACGTGAAGCAGCGCTGGGGAGACTACCTGATGCTGGTCATCGGCCTCGCGGCGCTGTGGCAGCTGGCCTATTATTTCGCGGGACCGGACGCGATCACGCCGCCGTGGCAGACCCTGCAGCGCCTGGCGATCATCGTCCGCCACGAATCCTTCTGGGAGAATGCGCGGGCCACCGGCAGCGCGTTCCTGTACGCGGCCGTGCTGGCCCTGACCGGCGGACTCGTGATCGGTGTCGCGATCGGATCGAGTGCGGCGGCCCACGAGATCCTCTCGCCGATTCTGGAAACGCTCTACTCGATTCCGAAGATCGTGCTGTACCCGGTGATCCTGCTGGTATTCGGGCTCGGCCCGGCGGCCAAGATCGCGTTCGGCGCGCTGCACGGCTTCTTCCCGGTCACGCTGTTCGCAATCGGCGCGATCCGCAACATCCAGCCGGTATTGCTGCGCACCGCGCGCGTGATGCGGCTCGCACCCCTGAGCCTGGCGCGTCACATCCTGCTGCCGGCGGCGTTGCCCGAGATCGTGACCGGACTGCGCATCGGCTTCTCGACCACGCTGCTGGGCACGCTCATCGGCGAGCTGTTCGCCTCGAGCCAGGGACTCGGATTCATGCTGATTCGCGCGATGGACAGCCACAACGTGCCGGACATCATGGCGCTGACGTTTTTGCTGTTCCTGGTCGCGACGTGCGCCAATTCCATTATTCTGGCGATCGAGCACCGAGTGCGCGCCCATGCGGTATAGGGGCATGTCCCAGCGGGCCACGCATCACAATCGCATTATGTCTTCGACTGTCAGGCGACAGCAGGCGTGTCCCCGGCCTGTCCGCATTGAACGAAGAGGCCGTACGGAAAATCCGACGCCGCGCTCTGGCTGGACCGCTTGCGCTGCCGCGCCGATAATTGGATCCACCGGTACGCTTACCACTTGAAGGCGAATATCCATGCAGATTGTACAAGGCGATGAAGTGCCGTGTGATACCGAGGCCAGCAACGTGCGCGCCGGGACGCTCAAGAAGTGGCCCTTCGTGGTGGGTGAGGCAGGCACTCCAGGCAACTTCAGACTCGGTCTGTACCAGCAGACTGGAGATTTCTTTTCACCTCGGCATCGGCACAACTTCGATCAGTTCCGCTTTCAGATCGAGGGCGAGTGCGACTTCGATCGCAATGGCAAGATGCGGCCGGGCGCGCTCGGCTACTTCCCCGAGGGCGCATACTACGGCCCGCAGAGTTCCAAAGGCGCCAACCTTGTCGTTGTCGTGCAGTTCGGCGGGCCCAGTGGCTCGGGATACCTTTCCCAGCGGCAAGTGGATGCCGCCTACGAGGAGATGAAGCAGTCAGGCACGTTCGAACGGGGCGTCTACCGGCGCAACGAGGGCGTCGCCGGCAAGAAGAATCTGGATAGCTTTCAGGCGGTGTGGGAGTACGCGAACAAGCGGCCGATGGTGTATCCGAAGCCGCAGTATGCCGACCCTATCCTGATCAATCCCGACGCCTTCCGCTGGCAGCCGCTCGCAGGCGCCCGCGGCGTAGATGAGAAGGCCCTCGGCACCTTCACCGACTGTAATATCCGCTGTGGCCGCTACCGGCTTTCGCCTGGATCGCGCTTCATCGCGACGGGGCGCGGGCTGTTCCTGGCCCTCTCCGGCGCCGGATCGGTAGAGGGGATGCCGCTGCGCCGCCACACGGCCACCTACCTGAAGGACGGCGAGCAGGCGACCTTCAGTGCGGAGCAGACTGCGGAGATTCTGCTGCTCGGCTTGCCCGATGAAGCGCGCATCGGGACGCTGCCGATGATCGCGGACGAGAGCCAGGACAGCGCTGCGGCCTGAACTCGCCGCGGGCTCATGGTTTCTTGATCGGAACGAATTTCTCGATACGGCCGGCCTCCGCGGCAATCCTCGACGCGCCGTATACATTGCCAGCGTGATCCACGGCGACACCTTCTGAACCGCCGGTCAGGCCGTCCGGGTTTGGGATGAACGCGATGACCTTGCCGTCCTTCACGCTGCCGATCCGGATGCCGCGCTCGCAGCCCGGGTTGTATCCGTGTGTGCCCGGCCGGTCGGAGTGCGATTCCGAGTCGCTCACGTAAAGCATGTCGTTCCGAATGAATACGCCGCTTGGGCGGCCGAACTGCGTCCAGGCGGCGATGAAGTGCCCGTCCCGATCCAGGATCTGGATGCGATTGTTCGAGCGGTCGCCGATGAACAGCCGTCCCGACGAATCCATGGCGAGGCCGTGCGGCTCGATGAATTCCCCTGGGCCGCTGCCCATCTTGCCGATGACTTGCAGAAATTTGCCGTTCCGGTCGAACTTCATGATCCGGGAATTGCCGAGCGTCGGGTTGTGGCCCTCACCGACGAAGATGTCCCCGTTGGGCGCAACCACGACGGCATTGGGCGCTTCGAACTCATCGAGGCCAGAGCCCGCGACTCCAGCCTTGCCTAGCGTCAGCAGCAGCTCGCCGTCGGGGCTGAACTTGAAGACCTGTTGTCCCTTGCCGTCCTGGCCCAGACCGTCCGTAACCCAGACGTTGCCCTGCCGATCGACGTACAGTCCATGCGGCTGCACGAACAGACCTTTTCCGAACTGCCGGCGCAGTGCGCCGGTCTTCTGATCGAGTTCGATGATCGGATCGACATCAGAGCCGACGCAGGAATTGGAGCCACAACGTTCCGCGTCCCAGATATTGCCATCCGGGGCCACAGAAATCCCGGCCGTCGCGCCCCACTTGCGTCCTTCGGGCAGCTGCCCCCACTGCACGATCGTCTGATACGGGTTCGATACATCGCCGCTGTTGGGTGGAGGATAGCTGGCCTGCGCACGCGCTGGTGCAGACATCACGCAGCATGCACTCAGTGCTGCCAGCAGCGTGCGCTTCGCAAATGCTCCGCGATTCATGATCACCTCACAACCGGCCCCCGAGCACCGAACCATCATAGGTGCAACGTGCGCTGACAGCCAGTCAGCCAGCGCACTCAATCAACGCGTCGTGCGCGCCGAACCCGGCCGCGAATGATGCAGAGTGATCGAGAACAATATTTCTGCATGAATGGGCGACTCAAGAAGCTTCAGTTCACGCTGGATATCAACAACGTATTCAATGAGGATCCGCCGTACGTCGATGAGGGCGTGCAGGGCGACAATGCCGGTCACGGCTTCGACAAGCAGGCTGCGAACCCGATCGGACGTCTCGTGATCGTCGGCGTCCGCGCCGCACTCTAGCGACCCCCTGAAGGGCCGTCATAAAGCCGGGATCATCAATTACCAGCGCGGCCACATCACAGTTCTTGACCGAACTCAGCTCGAGCGGCGTACCTGCGAATGCTACGCGGTGGTCAAGAAGGAATACG
>Ga0302314_10008260_pt1 | contig 18573 bp, 15 predicted proteins | sample III_Palsa_N2_3_FD_200533 | JGI IMG/M metagenome (GOLD analysis project Ga0302314, IMG submission 200533) | Peat permafrost microbial communities from Stordalen Mire near Abisko, Sweden - III_Palsa_N2_3 | ecosystem: Environmental > Terrestrial > Soil > Palsa > Peat permafrost | place: Sweden...
GGGGAACCGATCACACTCGACGGACGCGAACTGGATACCGATCCAGACGCCCGACTCGCATCGCCGGACCAGCGCACGGCATTAGCCTTCCGGGACCGGGAGTGCAGCGAACCGGGATGCTCACGACCGGTAACATGGTCCTTACACGCGCATCATGAGACCGCGTACCGGGACGGCGGAGCCACAGTCATGCGCAACCTCCTCTTACTCTGCTCCGAACACCACGTCCTACGCCACCACCCCGACCACCACCGCGCCGCGTAGAACCGCAGGCCAATGCGAGATTTGACAGCCAAGCGCAGCGCTCACAGACCGGCCCGGGGGTGGTGTTCTCTCCTCGGTCGGGCAGGCGCAGCCCTATCAGGGTTCTGCCGGTGGGCGCAACCGGCGAGCACCCAACCCCAGCAACAACGCACGCCGTCGCCGGTTGCGCCCACCGGCAGGTCCCTGATCGCCTCAGGTGCCCGACCGAGGAGAGAACACCACCCCAACCCCACCACCCCGAAACCCCAACCCGACAAACCAGGACGGCTCTCCGAGGGAGGCGCCCGCCGGAGGCAGCAGTTGAATTTGACGTTCATACATGAATATAAGAAAGAAGCGGGACGCCGGAGCGAACACGCAGCAGCGCGAGCCAGGGCGACGCTTGAATGTCACAGACGCGCAGCGGCGATATTGATGACGGCAAGCAGACAACCCAGCCGGCGAACACCACCCTGATCGACTACAACACATGGCGGGACACGACCGACCGGTGAGCGCACCGGGACCGCGAGGTCGAGCTCTGCCGAAGCATCCTTCAGCGGAGTTTGGGCCACCAAGTAGTCTACGGATTCCTCCAGAGCCGCAGGTAACGTAGGGGCCATGAGAATCGAGGTCGACGGTGACGAGCCGACGCGCGAGGTGTTGCAGGATGCGGCGCTGAATCCGTACGGCCACTTCACCGCGATGCAAGTGCGCGACGGCCGGACACGCGGGCTTGACCTGCACCTGGCCAGGCTCGATGCGGCCAACCGGGAGTTGTTCGGCGAGGCGCTGGACGGCGTGCGTGTCAGGGACCTCATTCGGCATGCGCTGCGGGGCGAGGGTCAGGACGCATCCGTACGGGTGATCGTGCGCGGAGCGGGGGACGGGCCGGGGGTGCGGGTGTTCGTGGCGGTTCGGCCGCCGTTCGCCATGCCGCGGGAGCCGGCGCAACGGCTGAAGTCCGTGCGCTATCTGCGCACCGCGCCGCATATCAAGCGGCCGGGCGATTTCGGCCAGGGCTATCACATCGACCAGGCCGTGGCCGCCGGTTACGACGACGCGCTGCTGGTCGGGGACGACGGCACGATCGCTGAGGCCGGGATCGCGAACATCGCGTTCTTCGACGGCGACGACGGCAGCGTCGTCTGGCCGGACGGGCCGCAGCTCGCGGGCATCACGATGCAGGTCACCGCACCTCGGACGACCGAGTTCGGGATGCCGTCGAGGACTGCGCGGGTGACGCTGACGGACCTCGTCGGCGACGGCAACAGCGGCTTCGCGCTCGCGGGCGCGTGCGTGACCAATTCGCGGGGCATCGCGGCCGTGAGCAGGATCGACGCGGTTGACCTGCCGATCGCGGCCGAGTTCGTCAAGGCGATGAACGCGGCGTACGACGCGGTGCCCTGGGATGGGATCTGAGACGTGCGGACAATCGAATTCCGGCCGTTCACCCGTGCCGACCTGCCGGTCCTCTCCACCTGGCTCGACGCCCCGCACGTGGCCCGCTGGTGGCCGCAGGCCGAGGGCACGTCGCTCGCCGCGCTCGACGCGCACTACGGCCCGGCGATCGACGGCACGGATCCGACCCGGTTGTTCCTGATCCTGGCGGACGCGGTTCCGGTCGGGTTCTGCGAGACATACCTGCACGCCGACCACCCGGAGTGGGATCGCGCGATCGGGCTGCCGAACGTCGCCGGGATCGACTACCTGATCGGCGCGCCGGAGCGGTGTGGCAAGGGGCTCGGCACGGCGGTCATCGGCGCGCTGCGGGACCTCGTGTTCGGGCTGTACCCGCGGATCGCCGGGATCGCGTCGGTGCCGCAGGCGGAGAACCCCGCGTCTCGCCGCGTGCTGGAGAAGAACGGGTTCCGGCTGGTCGCGGTACGGATCGTGGAGTCTGACGATCCGGGTGACGCGGGGCCCGCGGCGATCTACCTGTCCGAGCGCCCGACCTGAACCGCGGTACGCGCGCAGCGCGATGACCGCCGGGCCGAGGGGTTCGGAGCCTCGGCTCGACGGCCACTCACGGCTGACGGCCGCTAGCTGCCGCTGGTGCTGCCGCCGCCGGGCGCGCCGCCCTGACCCATGCCGCCGCCGCAGCCCGCGGCGCCGGTCGGCCTCGTCCCGCCGGTCGGCATCGAGCCGGTGGGCTTGGTGCCGCTCATCCCGCTGGCCATCGCCGTCGGGCGGGTGCCGGTCATGGTGCCGGTCGGCTTGGCGGTGGGCATGCTGCCGCCGCCGGGCGCGCCGCCCTGGCCGCCGCCGCTACCGCTGCCTCCGCTGGCGCACTGCGTGCTGGTGCTCGTCGTGCCACTGCCACTGCTGCTCGACGAACCGCAGGCCGCCAGCAGGCCGAGGCCCGCCGTCGCGGCCACCGTCAACGCGCCGAAGCGCAGCGCCAGCTTCCGACCGCGTCTACCAGAGCGTGTTCCCGTCCGTGCCATGCCTTGTTCCCCTCACTGCATCTCTCGGTGGTCTGTGGTCCTGACATGTCCCGCTGGGGACGAGAGCCAAGATTTCCGGGCGCGGTGAGGGGTTCCTTGAGCGAACATGAGAAAGCTCTGCGATCCAAAGATTGCTGCGAGCCTGTTACCCGGGTGTGCGGAAATTGACGAAGAACGCAAGGCGCCCCGGTGCAGATCGGACGAACCGATCCGCACCGGGGCGCGCCACGTCTACGGCCGGGGACTCAGCGGCGGCCGCTGGACACCGCGTCCTCGTCCGCCGGGCCGGGCCGCGTGTCCGAGCCCTCGCCGGAGTCGCTGACCGCGGCCTTGGCCTCCTTGAGCTCGGCCTTGGTCGCGAAGAGCACCGGGTCCAGGTAGCCGCGGCCCTCCGGCGGCGTGCCGTCGCCCTCGACCGAGAGCTTCGGCAGGATCCGGTCCAGCCAGGACGGCAGCCACCAGTTCGCCTTCCCGAACAGCTGCATCATCGACGGCACCAGCAGCATCCGCAGCACGAACGCGTCCAGCGCGACCGCCACCGCGAGGCCGATGCCGAACTCGGCCACCGGGCGCTGGCCGATCAGCAGGAAGGAGAGGAACACGCAGATCATGATCGTGGCCGCGGCCGTGATCACCCGGCCGGTCTCGGCCTGGCCGACGCGCACCGCGCGCCGGTTGTCCTTCGTGTGCACCCACTCCTCGTGCATCCGGGAGACCAGGAAGACCTGGTAGTCCATGGACAGGCCGAACAGGATCGCGAGCATCATCACCGGCAGCCAGGCCTCCACCGGACCGGCGCCGCCCAGGCCGAGGCTGTCCGAGCCGTGGCCGTACTGGAAGATCCAGACGATCACGCCGAACGAGGCTCCGGCCGCGAGCAGGTTCATCAGCGCCGCGGCGAGCGGCACCAGCAGCGAGCGGAAGGCGATCATCAGCAGCAGGAAGCCGAGCAGGATCACGACCGCGATGAACGTCGGCACCTTCGACTTCATGACGGTGGCGAAGTCCTCGTAGATCGCCGTGATACCGCCGACGTAGACGTGCATCGTCGTGCCCTGCTCGAGCGGCGGGATCACGTTGGATCGCAGATCATTGACGAGGTTGGTGGTGTCCACCGACTCGGGCGCGGTCTTCGGCACGACCAGGATCGTGACGATCTTCGACTCCGCGGTCACCGGCGCGGAGAACACCGTGGACACGTCGGACTGCTGCCTGATCGCGGTCTCGAGCTTCGGGATCGCGGCGGCGTCCGAGGACGAGCCGAGCTGGGCGACGACGTCGAGCGGGCCGTTGACGCCGGGGCCGAAGCCCTGGGCCATCAGGTCGTAGGCCTTGCGCGTGGTGGTGCTGCTCGGGTCGTTGCCCTGGTCCGAGGAGCCGAGGCGGACCGAGAGCGTCGGGATCAGCAGCACGCCCATGATGACGACGGCGACCAGCGCGAGGACCTTCGGCCGCTTCTCGACGACCTTGGCCCAGCGCGCCCAGACGCCGGTCGGCTCGCCGGTGACCGGGCCCGAGGCGCGCAGCTTGCGCCGGCCGCTGCGCGAGATGACCCGCTTGGCGACGGGCTTGAAGCCGAGCAGCGCGGGCAGCAGCGTGATCGAGGCGAGCACGACGGTGGCCACGGCGATCGCGGCGCCGATGCCGGAGCCGGACAGGAAGCTCATCTGCGTGGTCAGCATGCCGAGCAGCGCGATGCAGACGGTGGTGCCCGCGAAGATGACCGCGCGGCCCGAGGTGTCCAGCGCCCGGATGACCGCGTCCTCGTGGCTCAGGCCGCTGCGCACCCCGCTGCGGAACCGGGTGACGATGAACAGCGCGTAGTCGATGCCGACGCCCATGCCGATCAGCGCGGCGAGGATCGGGGCGAGCGCCGGGATCGTCAGGACGTGCGAGGCGAGGATGATCAGCGAGGTGCCGATGCCGAGGCCGAAGATGGCGACGACGACCGGGAGCAGCGCGCCGACCAGCGAGCCGAAGGCGAGCAGCAGCACGACCAGCGCGGCGAGGAAGCCGAGCCCCTCCGAGTTGCCGGTGCTCGACTGCTCGGTGCCCTCGATGTCGGTGCCGCCGAGCTCGACCTCCAGCTTGGAGTTCGCCGCGCTCTGCGCCGTGCTCACCAGAGTCTTGACGTCGGCGAGCTGGATGGTGGACTGGTTGCCGCTGAAGGTCACGGTCGAGTAGGCGATCGTTCCGTCGGAGCTGATCGCCCCGCTCGGTCGGCCGCCGACCGTCGCGTACGGGTCGGTGGTGCTGACGATGCCGTGGACCTTGTCCACCTTGGCGAGCATCGCCTGCACGTTCTGCTCGACGGCGGGATCAGTGATTTTCGCGCCGCCGAGCGTGTGCAGCACGATCTGGTCGGTGTCGCCGGACGCCTTGACGTCCATGCTCTGCAGCAGCGACAGCGCCTTCGTCGAGTCGGTGCCGGGCATGGAGAAGGACGTGTTGTACGAGTCCCCCCAGTGGTTGGCGCCGGCGAAGCTGCCGATGAGCACGATGAACCAGATCAGGAGCACTTTGCCCCTGTTCCGGAAGCACCAGCGGGCGAGTGTGGCCATGACTGATCCCCCTCGGGTCAACTACGGTCGAGCGGCCGCCGCGGAGCGGCCCATGAGAAAGGTATGAGTGTCGGCTGACGCGGCGCTGACATCCGGCTGACAGAAAGACGATATAACGCGTCCCTGTGAGTGCGCTCACGTTCAACTGGGGAGGAGCTCACAGATCCGACACGTACCGGCCACGGATTAATCACGAATCGGTTAAACGGGAACCTCAGCAGGGGTGCCGGGATACGCGCCGCGACGCCGGTTCCGTTACACGGCCCGGCATCCGCGGTCCGGGTACTGTGGATCACATGCCGGTGAACCGAGCCGCGACACTTCGAGGCCGAATACAGCGAGCCGGACTTCGCAGCCCCCTGCGAACACGGACCGCACGGGCGCGGACACCGGCGGCGACCGGCGGCAGGTTCACCGTCTTGGGGAGACCGCCGGAGCCGGTCCTGATTCCGTAACTATGTCCCGCATCGTCCTGGGCCGCCCTTCCGTTCCCGATCGCGGCAGAGATAGCCTGGGGCCGCCGCGTGCGGCCGGGGCCCACGAGCACGAACCAACAGGAGTATCCGGTGGCTGATGAACCGCTGATAGCAAGTCTGCGCCGAGCCGTCGAGGCGGCGCCCGCGGACGTGCCGTTGCGGCTGCACCTGGCGGAGCTGCTGCTCGGCGTCGACCGGGCGGACGAGGCGGTGCCGCATCTCGGTGTGGCGCTCGGCCAGGAGCCCGCCTCGGCGCACGCGCTGGAGCTGATGCGCCGCGCCCTGGCCGCCCCGGCCGCGCCCGCCTCCGCCGCGCCGCCGACCGCCGGATCTCAGCCCTCGATGACCGAGGACAGCCAGGGCCAGCCGGGGCCGGCCGCGTCGCCCGCGCCGTCGCACTCCCCCGCCGAAGCGCCGTCGACCACGCCGGCGCCGGACTCCGCCTCGCTCGCCGACGCCATCCCCGGCCAGACCCGCGTTCCCGGCGACGTGGACGACTCCTTCGACTGGGACGCCGCGGCCCGCGACCTCGGCGAGATAGCCCAGCCGCTGTTCGTCGGCGAGAACGGCGAGCAGCTGACCGAGCCCGCCTTCGACCTGGAGTCCTCGGCCGTCAACCTGGCCGACGTGGGCGGCATGGAGCAGGTCAAGCAGCGCCTTGAGGTCGCCTTCCTGGCGCCGATGCGCAATCCCGAGCTGGCCCGGATGTACCACAAGTCGCTCAAGGGCGGCCTGCTGCTCTACGGCCCGCCCGGCTGCGGCAAGACCTTCATCGCGCGGGCGGTGGCGGGCGAGCTTGGCGCGAGCTTCATCTCCGTCACCCTCGCCGACATCCTCGACATGTACATCGGCAACAGCGAGCGCAACCTGAGCGAGGTCTTCGCCACGGCCCGGCGCAACGCCCCGTGCGTGCTGTTCTTCGACGAGATCGACGCGCTCGGCCAGAAGCGCAGCCAACTGCGCAACAACGCCGCGCGCGGGGTGGTCAACCAGTTCCTGACCGAGCTCGACGGCGTGGACGCGGCCAACGAGGGCGTGTTCGTGCTGGCCGCGACCAACGCGCCGTGGGACGTGGACGTGGCGCTGCGCCGGCCCGGACGCCTGGACAGGACGCTGCTGGTACTGCCGCCGGACCAGGCCGCGCGCGAGGCGATCCTGCGCCACCACCTGCGGGACCGGCCGGTCAGCGGGGTGAAGCTGGGCACGCTGGCCAAGCGCACCGAGGGCTATTCGGGCGCCGACCTGGCGCACGTGTGCGAGACCGCGGCGGAGCTGGCGCTGATGGACTCGGCGCGTACCGGGCAGGTGCGGCTGATCGGGATGGGCGATCTGGAGGCGGCGGTCGGCGAGGTGCGGCCGTCGGTCGGCGCCTGGCTGGAGAGCGCGCGCAACGTGGCGATGTTCGCCAACGAGTCAGGGGTCTACGACGACCTGGCGGCCTATCTGAAGAAGCGCAGGATGCTTTGACGGACACGAACACGGAGGCTCAGCTCGACCGCGCCCAGCAGCTCTACGACCTCGGCCGGCCCGCCGAGGCGCTGGACGCGGTGGGCCAGATCCTGGCGGGCAGGCCGGACAACCCCGAGGCGCTGCGGCTGGCGGCCCTGTGCCTTTCCGCGGTCGGCCGGCAGGACGAGGCGGTGGCCACGGCGCGCGCCGCGGTGGCCGCGGACCCGGACTCCGAGCACGGTCGCAGAGTCCTGTCGCACATGCACTACAAGCGCGGCGAGTTCCGGCTCGCGGCGAACATCGCGCTGGAGGCGACGAAGCTCGCGCCGAACGAATGGCGCGCGCACATGCTGCTGGCCCGCTGCGTCTGCCACTTCGACCCGGCCCACGCGGTCGCGCCGGCCGAACGCTCCCGGCGGCTCGGTCCGGACAGCCCGGACACGCACTTCGCCTGCGCGCTCGCCTATCAGGCGCTGGGCCGCGCCGAGGACGCGCGCGCCGCGTATCTCAAGGTGCTGGAACTCAATCCGCAGCATGCGATGGCGCTGAACAACCTCGCCGTGCTTGACCGCTCCGCGCGCCGCGGCAACAAGGCGCTCAAGGGCTTCCGCCGGGCGCTGAGCTCGGATCCGCAGCAGGACCTGGCCCGGCGCAACATCGACTCGATCCTGCTGAGCCGGGTCTGGCGGCTGACCTGGCTGAGCGTGCTCGGCGTGGACGCGGTGGACGCCTTCGCCCCCGAGCTCGGCGGCGTCGGCCAGCGGATCCTCGGCTCGGTCCTGGTCGCGATCCTCGTCGCGGGCCCGGCCTACGCGCTCTGGTCGGCGCGCAGCGCGGTCGGCTCGTACGGCTGGCGGTTCTACCGGACCGACCGGCGCGTGCTGCTGTGCGTGGCGCTGCTGGCCGCCGCGATCACCTTCATCACACTCAGCACGATCGTGCAGCTGTTCACCATCACGGATCAGTACTCGGCGATCAGCTTCCTGGTGACGCTGCTGCTGTGGGGAGTGTCCGCGCAGGTCAGGACCATGACGCGCAGGACGACGCGGTCCGGCTGATCGCGGTCAGCCGAAGCGCGCCGTCCTGCGTGCTCTCGGGGGTGCCGGTTACCCGACGGTGTAGCGGTAGGGGAAGGCCGCCAGCTCGTCGCCGGTCGGTGAGGTGCCATTGTTGCTCAGGCTCGACGAGTCGTCCAGATAGATGACGCCGGAAACCGGGGTTCCGGACACGGCGCTCGGGGTGATCGTCAGGGTGAGCGTGGCCGAGCCGCCCGGCTGCACGACGACCGGCGCGAAGGTGGCCGAGGCGTTGACCCCGGTCTCCCACAGGTCACCGCTCGCCGAGGTCGCGTCCGTGTTGAAGGCCTGGGTCACGGCCGTCATGTACAGCGACGCGGTCGAGCTCGGCACCGCTCCGGACGAGCCGAAGGGGCCGGTCGGCTGGGGCACGATGTCCCAGTCGCCCTGCGTGATCTCAGGGGCCGAGTACGAGGCGTACGCGTCGTCGCCGACCGCCGTCGAGCCGACGTCCGGTTCGCCGTTGTAGGGCGAGCTGTCGAACTGGACCGGCGCCGTGGAGGTGACCGCCATACCCAACTGCGTGGTCTGCGTCGGCACGATCCACTGCGGTTCGGCGTTCGAGTACGTCAGCGGGAGTGTCAGGTCGCTGGTCGGAGTGGTCGAGACGAGCGGCGTCGTCACGTACTGGCTGAGTCGCGGGTCGAGGAAGTAGGACTCAATGCCCTGTGACTTGTTGCGCACGGTCACGCTCACGGTCACCGGCTTGCCGCGCGTCAGCACGCCACCCTGCGGAATGCCCTTGGCGGTGGCCGCGGTCGGCGCGAACGAGACCTTGCCGTAAAGCGGAGTGTCGAGCGCGTCGCCGGTCACCGGGTTGGTGAAGGTGACGATGATCGTCCACTGACCCGCCTCCGGGTTGAGCGTATGCAGCTCGGTCCCGCTACTGGCAACGGTGGTCGCGGTCGAGCCCGAGCCTTCGAGCGTCTCGTTGGAGGCGCGCGCCGGGTTCTCGCCGTTCGGAGCGACGAGGTACGCGTAGTAGGGGTCTGTCTCAGCGTTGCCGAGCACGAGCTGCACGTCGAGCGCGGGCTCGCTTTTCGGCACGTTGACGACGTAGAACTCGCTCTGCGCGGGAACGTAGCCGCGTCCGTTGCCGCCCTGGATGTCGGCGGTGAACGAGCCGCTGCCGTGGTTCACCGGGATCTCGGTGCGCAGGGTCATCGGGACCGTGCTGCGGCCGGACTGGGGTGAGGCGAACGTGAGCGAGGCGCTGAGGTCGCCGGCCTGGGCCGGGTTCTGCGCGGTCACCGCGACGGTGGTCGACTGGCTGGGGCGCAGAGTGACGCTCGACGGACTGACGTGGCCGAAGGACTGAAATTTCGAGACCGCCGCGTTGAACAGCACGCTGCCGACGTATCCGCCCTGGCTGCTGTCGGCGTCCGAGATGACGGCGGTCCAGGTGCCGGGTACGGGGTTGTGCACGTCGACGTGCCCGTGGTTTCCGTTGCCGTTCGGCAGGCTGTACGCGGTGAACCTGCCGCGCGGATCGAGCAGGGCGAGGTTGACGGCCGACTGTCCGGTGCCCGGCCAGGCCATGTTCGCGTCGAGACGGTCCTCACCGCTCGGCACGGTGAACGCCACCTTGAGGTAGTTGTTCGTGTACCCGTACTGGTCGACGAAGGTCGAGTCGGTGTCGGCGAGTTGCACGGCCTTGGTCTCGACGACGGTGCTCGCACCGAGAGTGCGTGCGCCGAGGCTGACGGTCTGCGTGCTCGACCCCGTGTTCGTGAGCTGAGTCGTGAAGTGCTGCACGCTGCCGGGCGTGCCGGTCGCGTCGAACTGGTCGGCGCTCGCGATCAGGGTATTGCCGGCGGCCTTGGGGCTGCCGTCACTGGTGTGCACGGAAATCGCGGCTTCCACGGCCCGGTAGGCGTCGACGAGGCCTGATCCCTGCTCGGCGCCGACCACGTCGAGGTCGTCGGCGGTCGACTCGATCAGCTCGTCCACCAGCGCGGGGGTCGGGCTGGCGCCGCCGTGCGCGGACCGGTAGGCCTGGATGACCAGCGCGGCCACGCCCGCGACCAGCGGCCCGGCCTCGCTGGTGCCGCCCTCCTGCAGGATCGGGCTCGGCTGGCCGAAGGTGTTGGTGCAGTCGGGGGCGACTGTCTTGCTCGCGGTGCAGATCATCCAGTCGAGGTCGCCGGGCGCGACGACGGAGATGCCGCGGCCCTGCTCGGTAGCCCCGCCGGAGGACAGGGAACTGATGTTGTCGCTGACGTAGCCGGTCGCGCCGATGCTGTCGTATCCGTCGGTGTCAGACTGCGCATACGACCGGAAGGTGGTCGAGGCGCCGACCGCGATCACGCCGGGCTGGGAGGCGGGGGACCAGATCGTGTTCTGATCCCCCGCGTCGTACGACGGGACCGTGATGGTGACGCCCGCGGCGATCGCGGCGGAGTTCGCGGCCTTGATCAGATCCGCGCTGGTGTCCGGCATCGGGAATGAGCCGGCCTCCTCGTTCAGGACATTGACATGATCCACGGTGACGGCGTAGTCGATGGCCTCGAGGAACGCCGACGTGGTGGTGTAGTCGTTCTCGCCGTAAACCTTGTACGCGTCGAGGGTCACGCCGGGCGCGACGCCCTCGAGCCGGATCAGGCAGGGCTTGCCGAGCGCGGAGGAGGTGTAGTCCTGCAGGTTGTAGACGTCGTTGCCCTGCGCGGCGATCATGCCGTCGTCGAGAAAGGACTCGATCTCGTTGCCGCCGATGACGTTCCCGCCCTCGCCGGTGAAGTCCTGGTAGTCGGCGATCACGTGGATCCCGTTGGGCCGGATCAGCTCGGGCGTGTTCACGTCCATCTCGGCGGCGATGTCGCCGACGGTCACGCCGGTACCGGTGAAGCCCAGCGAGCGCGCGGTCTTGGCGCCGGGGACGTCGGAGTCCGCGCTGATCGCCTCGTCGGCCTCCGGGTCCAGTTGGACGCCGCCGTCCGCGGCGCACGTTCCGGCGGGCAGTGTGACCGAGGACTTCGCCCGAGCGTTTGAGGTCACCGTCGAGGTGGGCAGCGTCAGCCCGCTCCGCACCTTGATCGCCGAGTCCGGCACGACCTCGCTGACGTCCGGGTTCGCGCGCAGCGAGGCCTCCTCGGCGGGCGAAACCGTGGCGCTGACGGCGTTGACCACGGTCAGCGGACGCACGTTGCGCGCGCCGGAGGACTTCAGGGCACTGACGAGGGCCGCCTGTGCGGAGGAGAGCGCTGATGCGCGGGCCGCGTGACCGGTCGAGGTGTCCGGCAGGTTCGCGTACTGGTTCGCCAGCACCACGATGACCGGCTGGCTCACCGAGAGCGCGGCGGCGGCGCTGCCGCTTCCGCTCGTACTCGCGTTCGCGGGAAGGGCTGCGTAGACGAGCGCTGCGGCGCACAGGGCGGTAACCCCGGCACCGCGGCGCCAACGCGGGGATATCATGAATCCTCCGTATCAGGCAACTGCGATTTTCACCCGGGTGCCGATTCTCGCAGCGTGGTCGCGCGGGAACCAGGGGTGCACATTGGCGAGATCACGACATTCATGAGGAAGGCACGGCGAGTATCGGCGTCTCGGCGGACTCCTTGGGCTCGGGCAGTCGGCGACCGGCCGGGATCGCCAGCATCAGCCCGACGGACACGACCTGATAGCAGGCGCCGAAGCCGAGCAGCGTCGCATACCCGACCGCGCCGCCGACCGGACCCGCGATGGCAAGGCCGAGCGGGCCGAGCGCGAAGGCGCCGAGAACGTTGTACGAGCTGACTCGGGCGAGCGCTTCGGCGGGCAGCGTGCGCTGCGAGACGGTTGTGTAGAGCGCCCCGGAAATCGCCGTGCCCGCGCCGCACGCCACCGTCAGGACCAGGATCGCGGCGAGTGGCAGCCGCAGCGCGAACCCGGCCGGGGCCAGTGCGTACGCGGCGGTGCAGACGATACCGACGACCAGCGGGTTTCGGGGCTCGCGACGGCGCAGGAGAAGGGCGCCGCCGATGATCGAGCCGAAGCCGTAGCAGCCCATGGTGACGCCCCAGGCCCGTGCGCCGCCGTAGTGAAGCGCGGACAGGGTCGGGCCGAGGACGAGGAACGGGGCCCAGACCAGGAAGTTGAAGAGGGCGAACTGCAGCGTCTGCATCCAGAACCAGGGATGCGCGGCGAAGACGGACCAGCCCTCGCGCAGGTCTTCGCGGAACTTCTTCGGCGTACCCGCCGTGGCCGGGATCGCCACCGGGATGCCGAGCAGCGCGATGAAGGAGACTGCGAAGCTCGCCGAGTCCAGGCCGAGCACGAGCGCGGGACTGAATGCGGCCACGAGCGCGCCGGACACGGAGGGGCCGAGCACCGCCGCACCCGACCTGGCCATGCTCATCAGCACGTTCGCCGGGGTGAGCACCTCGTCGTCCACCAGGTGCGGGATCAGGGCGCTGAAGGCCGGGAAGAAGAACCCGTCGCCCGCGCCCTCGACGAATATGAAGAACACGAATACCCCTACCGGCGGCCGGTGCACGAGCAGCAGCGTGGTGGTGAACGCGGCCCGGTTCACGCAGCGCAGGGCGTCGGCGAAGAGAATCACCCGGCGGCAGCCGATCCGGTCCGCGACCACCCCGGCGAGCGGCAGGCAGAGCAGGACCGGCACGATCCCGGCGGACAGGACGAGGCCGAGCAGATCCGCGCCGCGTCCGGTGTCGAGGAACGCGAACGTGGTCGCGGGCCCGGCCATCGCCGAGCCGAGGAGCGAGGCCGCGTAGCCGAGGAAGTAGCGCCGGAAGCCGGGGTGCGCGAGGGCTGCGCGGCGGCTTAGTTGAGTCTTCATGACTCAAGAGAGTGCTGCGGCCGGGATGCTCGGACAAGGAAGATCTGGCTGGTACGGTGAAGGTGAAAGCGAATGGATATGTATTTACCGCGCCAGTGAGTTTTATTTACAGCGGTAGAGCTTGGAGGGAGTAGGAGATGGCCGCGCAGCCGGTCGAGTACGCGGTCGCCATCGACCAGTACCTCGCGGCCGCGCACATCTCCCCCGCCTCGCAGCGCGTCTACCGGGTCACCTTGAACACGTGGGGCTGGCTGCTCGTCGGCCGCACTCCGCCGTCCGGCTCGTCCCGGCGCGGCGCCCACTCCCCCGTCGTGCTGCTCGCCCGCCTCGACGGCGAGGGCGCGGAGGCGACGCTGCGCGAGGCCCTAGCCCGCAGGGCCCTGATGATCGATCGCCGGACGTACGAGCGCGAGGTCTCCATCCTGCGCAACGCGACGCACTGGTGGGCGGCGCGGGGCTGGATCGGCCCGGAGGCACAGCGTGCTCTCAAGGGCGACATGGAGCTACGCCGCGAGACCCCCGGCGTGCTCACGACCAAGACCACTGAGATCGACGCCGCGCCATTGTTCCGCCTTCGCGTTCCGCTGCGTGAGCAGACGCTGTGGCGCCTGGTCTACGAGAGCGCGGCGCCGGTCGAGCACTTACTCGCGCTCGACGTGTCAGACCTCGATTTCGGCGCGCGGAGGGTCCGTCCCAAGGGCGGCCCGCGCCGGGCCGACCGGATCGGCTGGGGCGAGCGCTCGGCCGAACTGTTGCCGCTGCTGACGATCGGCCGCGCCGCCGGGCCGCTTTTCCTGACGGAGCGTCGGGCCGCCGGACGCGTCCCGACGGCCGACGTTTGCCCGTACACCGGCCGGGCCCGGCTCTCCGTGCGCCGCGCCGCCGAACTCTTCGGGGCCGCGACCAGGCAGACCGATCCGCGCGGCGAGAGCTGGAACCTGCGCGATCTGCGCGTGGCCGGGCGGCGCGAGCGTGACGCGGGGGCCGGTGCCGGTGCGAGGGAATCCCGGTAGGGCTGCCCCTACTTCCTCCACGCGACGGCTTAGGTACGCTTTGGATATGCCGTCTGTGCCCGATCTGACCCCCGACGAGATCGCCGCCGTCCTCGCCGCGCGGCGCAGCCACAGGCCGGTCGAGGACGACCTCCCGGCCTCGCTCACCGCGCGTCTGGACCGCGAGGTCGCCGCGCGCGTGGACGCCGAACTCGCCTCCCGCGGCGCCGTCGGCGGCGCGCAGCAGCCGGTGCTCCAGGTGGTGAAGCCGAAGGAGAGGGTCAGCGACAGCCGCGTGGTCGGCGTGCTCTCGCTGATCACGGGCATCCCGATCATGGGCATCGTCGAAGGCACCACGCACGGCAGCCTGGCCGGCGCAGCGATCGTGATGGGCGGGATCGTGCTGGTGAACATGGCGCACGCCTTCGGCCGACGGCACGACCGGCCGTAGCGCGCGGCACCCGTCTCTTACAGCTTCCGTCCCACCGCGCCGTAGAGCGAGTAGCGGGCCACGTCGCCGCCGAGCGGGTCCGGCGGGCCCTGGGGGTCGGGGCGCCAGAGGATGGCGTCGGTCAGGCCCGGGTCGATCAGCTCGTAGCCGTCGAACAGGTCCCGCACCGACTCGAGGCTGCGCGAGGTCACCTGGTGGCTGGAGCGGGAGTAGACCGTTCTCGCCGCCTTGGCCTCCTCGGGCCGGTAGTCGGCGGTGCCGTGCGTGATCGCCAGGTACGAGCCGGGCACGGTGGCCTCGCGGTACGCGGCGAAGATGCCCTTGGGGTCGTCCTCATCCGAGACGAAGTGCAGCACCGAGAACAGCAGCACGCCGATCGGCCGGGTGAAGTCGAGCAGGCTTTTCACATCCGGGTCGGCCAGCACCGCGGCCGGGTCCCGCAGGTCCTCGCGGACGAACACCGCCTCGGGCACGTCCGCCAGCAGCGCCTGGGCGTGCGCGAACGCCACCGCGTCGCTGTCCACGTCCACGGCTACTTCGGATCATGAAACGCAACGACCCAGCGATCTACCCCGGCGAATACATCACCTGTGTGCACAACGCCGCCACCGCACTGTGTGAGAAAGCCAAACGCTCCCGCGCCGAAAGCCTGCCCGAGTACGGCGGCTGCCTGCCCCTGGCCTGCCGCAACGTCACGCTCACGGCCGAGAACGTCCAGGCCTGGCAGCGCGAGCTCGCCAGGATCGAGCGCCGCCAGGCAGCCCGGCCTCCGCTACCGCCCCTCCTCGCCGCACGCCTGACAGCGCGACACGCCGAGATTACCGAGTTCCTCACCCGCAACGACCTGACCTCGGTGGATACCTGATGCCGCAGCACGTCACCGAAGCGCTCGTCCGCACCCGCTCGCACCAAGGCCCTCGCCCAGATCCTGGCCAGGCGCGCGGAGGCGACCAAGATCGCGGGTGGTTGTCAAGCAGACAGGCCGACTTCCGTCGAGGTCTCGGCGTTAGACGGTCAGTGGTCAGCCCTGAACCCCGTTCCCAACGCCTGGCACAGCTCGCGCGAGTCCGGGAAGGCGCGGATGACCTCTTCCCCGAGCGCCCGGTCGGCGGCGAAGTTATGTGAGCCCCCGAGGTAGTAGTCGTACATCCGGGCCGCGGACGGAGTCTCGATGTCGATGTTGTCCGGCGCCCAGACCGGGCGAAAACGGTTCGACACGCGGCGGCTCACTCTCTCTCGGCTCCTCGCGGGCACCATGCCCACCCCTAGGGATCATAAGCCCACGGGTGACAGTGCTCTGTGTCGAGGTGAGAGTTACGGATCACGTGGCCCCTGCGCGCTTGAGGATCTCGACCACGACCCGCGTCTTCGCAGCCGCGTACTCGTTGACGTTGCGGAACTCGCGCCGCGAGAGTTCGACCTTCGTATCCCGATACAGGTCCCTGTCCTCGGGGTGCTCGCGCAGCCAGTCGCGCAGCAGCAGGTGACGCTCGACCTCGTCTAACTGCGTGCCGAAGACGTGCAGGTTGATGTTCGCCGCGGGGCCCTTGAACAGGCGGTGCTCGTACCAGTCGGGCTCGCGCACAATCAGGACGTAGCCCGCCAGCGTCAGGTGCGGGACGTACGCGTTCTCGTCGCGCGTGTCGGCCACCTGGAGGTCGATGTCGATGATCGGCTTCGCCGGGAGCCCCGGGACCGAGGTCGAGCCGACGTGTTCGAGCAGCAGCACCCTCTCGCCGAGGATCTTGCGGATGTGCGCGGCCTCGCGCTCGTACAGCCCCGGCCATTCGGGATCGTACGGGGCGAGCTCGATCTTTCCCCCGAACGCCTTGATCGGGCCGACGGTCACCGCCGCGAGCTCGTCGTCGGTCAGGGCTTCGGTGGACTCCGGCAGTTTGACCATGGACTCATGCTAAGCCGAAGGCCGCGGACCGGCTCGGTCCGCGACCTTCGGCCCGTGTCAGCTCCCGTTCTGCACGAGCTCGACGTTCTCCAGCACGCCGAGGGCGTCCGGCACCAGCACCGCCGCCGAGTAGTACGCGCTGACCAGGTAGGACATGATCGCCTGCTCGTTGATGCCCATGAAACGCACGGAGAGCGAGGGCTGGTACTCGTCGGGGATGCCGGTCTGGTGCAGGCCGACGACGCCCTGGTTGTCCTCGCCGGTGCGCATGGCGATGATCGCGGTGGTGTGGTCCTTGCCGATCGGGATCTTGTTGCAGGGCAGCAGCGGCACGTCGCGCCACGCGGGCACCCGGTGGCCGAGGTACTCGATGCTGCTCGGGTAGATCCCGGCCTTCGTGCACTGCTTGGCGAACGCGGCGATCGCCTTCGGGTGGGCCAGGAAGACCTTCGTCTCGCGCCGGCGGGAGAGCAGTTCGTCCAGGTCGTCGGGGGTGGGCGGGCCGCTGTGCGTCTGCAGGCGCTGGCGCAGGTCGGCGTTGTGCAGCAGGCCGAACTCGGTGTTGTTGACCAGCTCGTGCTCCTGGCGCTCGCGCAGCGCCTCGACGGTGAGCTTGAGCTGCTGGTCCATCTGGTTCATCGGCTGGTTGTAGAGGTCTGCGACACGCGTGTGGATCTTCAGCACGGTCTGCGCGACGGACAGCTCGTACTCGCGCGGGTTGAGCTCGTAGTCCGCGAACGTGCGCGGCAGCACCGGCTCGCCGTCGTGGCCGGAGGAGATCTCGATCTCGGCCTCGCCCGACTTGTTGCGCGGGGCCTCGGCCTGGCTGCGGTGCGAGTCCACCTGCGCGGCGAGGGCCGGCGAGGAGTCCCGCAGCGAAAGGAAGGCGGCGCGCGGCAGCAGCAGCGCGATCACCCGGGTCTCGGCGCGTGCGGTGAACTCCCAGCTGCCCGGCTGCTCCCGGGCCAGCGTGTCGTCGCCGAAGTAGTCGCCGTCGCCGAGCAGCTTCAGGCGCACCTCGTTGCCGTACTTGCCGCTGGTGTGCCGGGTGACCTTGCCGTGCGCGATCAGCACGACGTGGTCCGCGTCGGCGCCGGCCTGCGCGATCACCTCGCCCGCCGCGTACTCCCGCTGCTCGCAGCGCCGGGCGAGCTCGCCGAGGATCCCGGCGTCCTCGAAGTCGCGCAGCACCGGCAGCTCGGCGAGCTCCTCGGGTATGACGCTGACCTGGTCGCCGACGTTCGAGAAGGTCAGCTTCCCGTCGCCCACCACGAACGACAGCCGTCGGTTGACGCGGTAGGAACCGCCGTTGACCTGCACCCAGGGCAGCACCTTGAGCAGCCAGCGGGACGAGATGCCCTGCATCTGCGGGGGCGTCTTGGTGGTGGTGGCGAGATTCCGCGCCGCCGCGGTGCTCAGGGACTGCCGGGCCTGCTCGGCAGCGGCCTCACCGGCGGAGGTCACAGAGGGGTCGATCGTCACAGGAGAATCCTTCGTGATCGGCGAATCCTGACGATGCGCATGAGGCTGGGGCCACGGGGCCCGGAGCGCCTCACCTGCCGGAGACTATGCGCGGATTGCCTTATCGAGAAAGGCTTTTGACCTGCACTAGACACGATCGAGTGAATACGTCAGCACACGTGGTATCAACGGCCTCAACCGGGGAGAGACAGTGCGCAGACACACACCCACGGCCTTTCACCGAGAGCCGTGGGCTCCCGAGCCGGAAGGCGGAAGCGCTCGTGCCGCAGCCCTTCGAACTGCCCGACTTCTATGTGCCCTACCCGGCACGGCTGAGTCCCCATGTGGAGCATGCGCGCACCGAGTCCACACAGTGGGCCCGTGACTTCGGCATGCTCGAGGGTTCAGATGTATGGACGGAGAAGGATCTCCTCGCGCACGACTACGCACTTCTGTGCGGGTACACGCATCCTGACACGACGCCGGAGATGCTGACGCTGATCACCGAGTGGTACGTGTGGGTGTTCTTCTTCGACGACCACTTCCTGGCCCGCCACAAGAACTCCGGCGACCGGGCCGCGGCGCACGCGTACCTGCACCGGCTGTGCGCGTTCATGCTGCCGGATCACGGCCTTGAGCCGACGAATCCGTGCGAGGCGGGTCTGGTCGACCTGTGGGACCGGACGGCGCCGTACCGCAGCGCGGACTGGATACGCCGGTTCACCGAGAACAGCAAG
>Ga0302314_10008262_pt1 | contig 18571 bp, 14 predicted proteins | sample III_Palsa_N2_3_FD_200533 | JGI IMG/M metagenome (GOLD analysis project Ga0302314, IMG submission 200533) | Peat permafrost microbial communities from Stordalen Mire near Abisko, Sweden - III_Palsa_N2_3 | ecosystem: Environmental > Terrestrial > Soil > Palsa > Peat permafrost | place: Sweden...
GCCCGGCTGAGCGAATACCTGGGGAAGCAGACCAACAACTACGCAGAATACTCCGGGCTACTGGCGGTGCTGCGCTGGGCGCTGGAACACGGCCACAAGCGCCTGCGAGTCGTTTCCGACTCCGAGTTGATGGTGAAGCAGATGAAGGGCCAGTACAAGGTGAACAGCCCCGGCCTGCTGCCCTTGTTTCAGGAGGCTCGCCGCATGGCCGCGCGCCTGGAGCGCTTTGAGATGCGCCACACCCTGCGCGGCGGCAACCAGGAAGCCGACCGGCTGGCCAACGAGGCGATGGACAAGGGGATGGGAAGGCCGATTGGCGGTGTTAGCGGAGCTGGCGGCGTTGGCGGAGTTAGTCCGTTGCGCACGCAGCAGACCGGCAGGCCGGCACCTTCTGCCGGCGCGCCACCCAATCAGCCGCCAGCCGCAAAGCCCGCCCGCCAGGTCCTCGAAGGCTACGTCAAGGGCGGCGTAGTTCATCTGCTCGAGGGCGAACTTCCCGATGGCATCTTCGTCAAAGTAATCCGCGAATGATTCCGCCTGGTCCGTCCAAATAAAATGGAACGTCCTTATTGATTATTTCGAATCGGGAATTTTCACGGCTGCGCACGGGCCTTTAGCCGCCTAAGCTATCCTGCCGCGCCCCCAAACTCATTCCGCCACGCTCGGCCGTCGCGTTCCAGCAGCCGGTCGGCACACTCCGGCCCCCACTTGCCCGCAAAGTAGTTGGGAAACACCTCCGGCCACTTGGCTGCCCACGCCTGCAAAATCGGCGTGTAAAGCGCCCACGTCGTCTCCACGCCGTCGCGGTGCGAAAACAACGTCTGGTCGCCGAGCATGGCGTCCAGCAGCAGGCGCTCATACCCGTTGGCGCTCGACTTGCCAAAGGCAGCCGCATAGTCGAAGTCCATCACCACCGGGCACACCGCCATATCCGGCGTGGTGGGCACCTTGGCGCCGAAGCGCAGCGAAATGCCCTCGTCCGGCTGGATGCGGATGGTGAGCAGGTTGGGCTGTATCTCCTGGCAGGGGCCGCTCGACGCCATGCGGTTGAAGATCAACAGCGGCGGCTGCTTGAACTGGATGCTGATCTCCGTGGCGCGTTTCTTGAGCCGCTTGCCGGCGCGCAGATAAAAGGGCACGCCCGCCCAGCGCCAGTTTTCAATGGTCAGCCGCACCGCCGCATAGGTCTCTGTGCCGGATTCGGGATCGACCCGCTCCTCATCGCGGTAGCCCACCACCTTCTGCCCCTCAACCACGCCCGGACCATACTGCCCGCGAATCGTATCGAGGATGGGGATGGGCGGGATCGATGTCCACACCTTGAGCTTTTCGCGGCGCACGCTCTCCGCCTCAAAGCTCGAGGGCGGCTCCATGGCTACAAAGCTCAGCAACTCCATCACGTGGTTCTGCACCACGTCGCGCAGCGCGCCGGCCTTCTCATAAAACGGCCCGCGCCCCTCCACGCCCAGCGTCTCCGCCGCGGTGATCTGCACGTGATCGATGAAGTTGCGGTTCCACACCGGCTCAAACATGCCGTTGGCAAAGCGGAATACCAAAATATTCTGCACCGTCTCTTTGCCCAGGTAGTGGTCGATGCGGAAGACCTGGTTCTCATGAAAGACGGCATTGACCTGGTGGTTGAGCTCGCGCGCGGAATCCAGATCGTGTCCAAAGGGCTTCTCGATGACGATTTGCGCGATACCCTGCTCGGGCTTGGACATGCCCTGCGCGCCCAGGTTCTCCACAATGCCGGCGAAGAACTCGGGCGCGGTGGCCAGATAAAAGAGGCGATTGCCGCCGATGCCCTTTTCCGTAGCGATGCGATCCAGCTCGGCCTTGAGGTTCGCGTAGTGATTCGGATCGTCGAAGTTCAGCGCGAAGTAGCTGATCTTGGCAACGAACTCATCCAGCTTGGCAGCGTTCTTGTCCACGCCGCCAAATTCCACGATGCCCTCGCGCATGTCCTGTGCGAACTCATCGCCCAGCGGCCGCCGCGCCACGCCCACCATGGCGAACTTCTGCGGCAGCAGGCCGTTCTGCTCCAGGTGAAAGAGCGCCGGCAGCAGCTTGCGCTTGGTCAGGTCGCCCGACGCGCCAAAGATGGTAATGATCACCGGGTCGGGAATGCGCTCGTTACCCTTCGGGACCTGGGAAAGATCCGAGGGATTCACCTTCATCTGAATCGTGGTCATGGCCTCGCCTCCGGGCGCTGCGCGCCCAGCTAACAGCAGACAGCTCACAGCGGACAGTCCAACGCGTGCCTTGAAACTTGGGTGCCCCAGGTCTCGATTCTGAGACCTGGGATACCGCAACAGCTCACGGTCGGCCCCTTCAGTCTTTTTTCACGGCATGTCCGCCAAACGCGTTGCGCATGATCGACAACATGCGGTCGGTGAAGTTATTCACTTCGCGCGAGCGGATGCGGCGGATCAGCGACTCGGTAATGATGGGCGCGGACACGTTGAGGTCGATGGCCTCGAAGACCGTCCAGCGGCCCTCGCCCGAGTCCTCCACCCACGCCTCAAGCCCGTCGAGCGTCGGATTCTTGGCCAGCGCCTCGGCCGTCAGGTCGAGCAGCCAGCTTCGCACCACGCTGCCATAGCGCCAGATCTCGGCAATCTGCGGCAGGTTGAGGTTCAGCTCTTCCTTCTTCTCGAAGATGGTGAACCCCTCTGCAAACGCCTGCATCATGCCATACTCGATGCCGTTGTGCACCATCTTCACGAAATGGCCCGCGCCCGCCGGTCCCACGTGGCCCCAGCCCTTGTCGGCCGCCGGAGCGAGCGCCTCAAAGATGGGCCGCAAGTATTCGACCGGGTCCTCGTCGCCGCCGATCATCATGCTGTAGCCCTCTTTCAAACCCCACACGCCGCCCGACGTGCCCACGTCCACAAACTGGAATCCCTTGGCCGTGACTTCCTTGTGCCGGCGCTGGGAATCCTTGTAATTCGAATTGCCGCCGTCGATGAGAATGTCGCCGGGGCTCAGCAGCGTCTCGAGCTTGGCGATGGTGTCGTCCACCGGTTTGCCCTGCGGCACCATGATCCAGATGGCCTTGCGGCCGGTGAGTTTTTTTGCCATGTCGTCGAGCGTAGAGGCGCCCACATTGCCTGTTGCCGTCAGCTTCGCCACCGCGTCGGCGCTAAAGTCGAAGCCCACCACCTGGTGGCCGGCCAGCCGCAGCCGCTCCGCCATGTTGCCGCCCATCTTGCCCAGACCAATCAATCCCAGTTGCATTGTTTCCTCCTGGCTAAACTGCATGTCATCCTGAGCGAGCGCAGCGAGCCGAAGGATCCGCGTCTCGGCCCACTACAAAACTCTGCCGGGTGCCCCACCCTCGCCGCGTCTTTGTTTTTGCGGCCAGGGTGGGATACCACCAAGGCCCACCTTACAAAACACCGTAACTCTGCAACGCGCTGCGCAACGCGTCCGCATTTTGAAACTGTATCGTCTTCATGCCCGCGCCCGCCGCGCCAGCCACGTTCCCCGCGCGGTCGTCGATGAACAAAATCCGATCGGGCCCGCCGCCCACAATGTCGATGGCGCGCCGATACATGGCTGGTTCCGGCTTGCGCAGGCCCAGGTAACACGAGCTCAGCGACACATCCACCAGCTCGCGCAGCCCCCAGGTCTTGAAGCGATAGTCGTTGGGCTCGCGCGGCTCGTTGTTCAGGAATCCGAGCATGTATTCAGTAGATGCCGAAAGCTCCTGAAGGATGCCGAGCGCGCCGTCGGGCTGTACCATCGACTGCGCGCAGATGGCCGCGAAAAACTCGTCAGGCGTGAAGCTGCGCGGCTCATAGAAGACCGTCGCATCGAGATACGCCTGCATGGAAATGGCATCGCGCTCCCACAGGTTGAACGGGGCCGGATGGCGCGCCTCGAACTCCGCGCGATCAAGCTGAAACTGCGCCAGCACCGTGGCGCGCTCTTCGTGATCCCAGCCGTTAGTGAGCAGGACTCCGCCCACATCGAATAGGATCGCGTCAAAGGGAAGATTGCGGGGAAGCATTGGTGGTCTTCCTGAGGGTTGGGATTCGTGCTATCCCAGGTCTGAAAATCCAGACCTGGGGCACCCATTCATTTTCCTGAGTCGAGGCCCGATTTTGATGAGAGCTTATGCGGGATTGGTTGATCCGTCGCCGCATTGATACTTCGCTTCGATGGCGAGCACCTTGTTGTAGCGGCGCACAAACCGCTCCTCGCTTGAGATGAAATGCGCGCCAATGAATGCATTCACGCATTCAAACGCCAGAGCCGTGCCGATAATGCGCGAGCCCAGCACGATTACGTTCATGTCGTCGTGCTCCACGCCCTGGTGCGCGGAGTAAGTGTCATGACAGATGCCGGCGCGAATGCCGGGAATCTTGTTGGCCGCGACGCAGACGCCTACGCCCGACCCGCAGATGAGGATGCCGCGCGGCGCCACTCCCTGCTTGAGCGCCGCGCCCACCTTTTCGGCAAAGTCGGGATAGTCGGAGGGCTCGGCGTTATACGCGCCCAGGTCGACAACCTCATGGCCGGCCTTGGCCAGATAGGCGCGCACATCCTCCTTGAGAGGAAAGCCCGCGTGGTCGGAACTGATGACTAGCTTCACGGTAGGTTCCTTTGGAACAGTTGTCAGCGATCAGTTGTCAGTTATCAGCTGTCGGTTGCGCATCGACGCGACTTTGAACTCCCGAAGACCTTCCCTCAGTGGCTAAAGCCGTGTGGATTCCTGGCGTATTATGGCACGACTGAAGTCGTGCCCTTTCAAAACCAGTGCTGCACCGCAGTCAGATGGCCGGTTGCTGAAAGCTTGAAACTCAAAAAGACAACTGCCGGCTGTTCACTGACAACTGGTAGCTGACAACTGACAACTGACAACTGTCTCACTTCACCAGCTTCTTCGCCCGCGCTGCCACATTGTCCGCGCTAAAGCCGAGCTCCTTGAGCACAATCGGGCCTGGCGCGGATGCTCCAAAGCGGTCGAGGCCAATCACGTCGCCATCAAGGCCGACATATTTCCACCAGCCCAGCGTGGCGCCGGCTTCGACCGCCAGCTTGGGTACGCCCGCAGGCAGCACGCTCGCCTTGTAGTCCGCCGACTGCTCGTCGAAGATCTTCGTGCTCGGCATGCTGACCACGCGCGCGCGGATTCCTGCGCCTGAGAGCTGCTTGGCCGCGTCCATCGCCGGCCAGAGCTCTGACCCGGTACCGATGAGAATCACCTGCGGATCGTCCGCATCCTGCAACACGTACCCGCCCTTGCTCACGCTGGCATACGCGTCGTGCGTGGCCGGGTCGATGACCGGCAGATCCTGGCGGCTGAGCGCGAAGAAGCTGGGGCCGGAGCGCTCGAGCGCCAGCCGCCAGCAGGCTGCGGTTTCGTTGGCGTCGGCGGGACGGAAGTCGGTCAGGTCAGGCACCGCGCGCAGCATGGTCAGTTGCTCCACCGGCTGATGCGTGGGGCCGTCCTCTCCTAGACCAATCGAGTCGTGCGTGAACACGAACAGCGACCGCACGCGCATCAGCGCTGCCAGGCGGATGGCCGGCTTGCAGTAGTCGGAGAAGCAGAAAAATGTAGACCCGAACGGAACCAGTCCGCCATGCGCGGCCATGCCGTTGACCGCGGCGCACATGCCAAACTCCCGAACGCCAAAGAAGACGTTGCGGCCGGCCGGATCGACGTGAAAGCTCGCCCCCGGCTTGAAGATGGTCTTGGTCGAGGCGGTCAGGTCGGCCGCGCCGCCAAACAGCTCCGGCACCTTCTCGGCGATGGCGTTCATCACCGCGCCGCCGGCGTTGCGCGTGGCCACGGGTTTGTCCGCGGGAAACTTCGGGATCGCATCGATCCAGCCGGCCTTGCGCTCATCTCGCTGGGTGCGCTCAAACTCGGCCGCCAGCTCGGGATTCGCCTCCGCATAGCCGGCGAAGAGCTTCGTCCACTCGGCCTCATATTCCGCGCCCCGATCAACCGCCTGACGCCAGTTCTTGAGCGCGTCGTCGGGCACGAAGAAGCTCTGATCCTCGGGGAAGCCGAAAAACTTCTTGGTCGCCGCCGTGTCTTTCGCGCCCAGCGCCTCGCCATGCACCTTGTTGGTGCCGGCTTTGGGGCTGCCATAGCCGATCACCGTGCGCACCGCGATAATGGACGGCCTGTCGGTCACAGCCTTGGCCGCTCGGATAGCCGCCTCGATGCCTGCCAGGTCGTTGCCGTCCGCCACGCGCTGTGTATGCCAGTGGTAGGCCTCAAAGCGCTCCAGCACGTCGTCGTTGTAGCTGAGCTCGGTGGGACCGTCGAGCGAAACCAGGTTGTCGTCGTAGATAAAGGTGAGCTTGCCCAGCTGCAGGGTGCCGGCCAGCGCAGCCGCCTCGTGCGAGACGCCCTCCATCAGGTCGCCGTCGCCGCACAGGGCATAGGTTTGATGGTTCACCACCTCGAAGCCGGGCTTGTTGTAGATGGCGGCAAGATGCTTCTCGGCAATGGCCATACCGACGGCCATTGCGATGCCCTGCCCGAGGGGGCCAGTGGTCACTTCCACGCCGTCGGCATCGCCCTTTTCAGGATGGCCGGGGGTCTTGGACTCCCACTGGCGGAAGGACTTGAGGTCGTCGAGTGTGAGGTCGTAGCCGGACAGGAACAGGCTGCCGTAGAGCAGCATGGAGGCATGCCCGTTCGACAGCACAAAGCGGTCGCGGTCCACCCACTTCGAGTTGCCGGGATTGTGCCGCATCAGTTTGTGGTAGAGCAGGTAGGCAATGGGCGCACAGCCCAGCGGCGCGCCGGGATGGCCGCTGTTGGCCTTTTCGACGCCGTCGATGGCCAGCATGCGGAGAGTATCAATCGAGAGTTCATCGAGCGAGAGATCCGCGAGTGTAGGAGACATGATTGGTTCCTTTCCATGAACGACGGCCAAGTTTTTGCATGCGGCTCGTTGGCTAGACGCATTGCCTCAGGGGCCAAAGCCCCGTACAAATTTTGAGGCATCTGCGGCACGACTGAAGTCGTGCCCTTACACTTCGTGCCTCTCCGATTGAATTCTTCAGTAACCCGCTCGGCCCGTCTCCCTACCGTTCAATTCTCTGAAAACTGTATCCTTCAATTCGTCGGGAAGTTATTCCAGTTACGCCAAAAAATCGCTTTACTTCGCCTCAATCCGCACGCTCACATTGTACCCAAGCCAGCGATTCTGGCTCGGCCAGTGAAGAGTCCATGATAGACCACCGGCGCCGGATTCTGCCTGCTGCCCAATCGCCGCCGGAGCAATCTCCGCGCTGAATCCGGCGCTGCCCAGCGCGCGGCTCGGCGTGGTCTGCTGCGTCTTCCAGTTGTCGGATGTCCACACCACTTCAAACTGCGCATCATCCAGAATGCGCAACGTGTCGCCCGCCGCGATCTTCTGGATGGGCCGGCGCAGGCTGAAAATCTCCAGGTCGCCGCGCACCGTCTTCTGTCCCTCCGGCTCGCAGTAGCGCGCATACACCGGGTCGATGCGGTCAAAGACCTTGCCATCGAGCGCGGAGCGCAGCAGCTTGAGGTACTCGGCGTGCGCCCACACCAGCGGCATGGCCGAGCCCGCCGGCTGGCCGAGCCACAGCTCTTCATCGGGCCGGTCGGCCTCATCCCACACCTGCTCGGGCAGCATCTGGCCCACGGTGGCAAAGCGCTCATAGGTCTTGATCAGGTCCGCCGCATCGCGCCCCGCGGCGAGCTCGTAGTGGGCGCGCTCGCCGGTCAGCAGCGGCCACACCCGTCCCTGTCCCCAGCCCTCAAACGGACCGCCGTCGGGCCGCTCGCCGTAGCCGTCCCAGTTGTAGCGCAGCCAGCCCGGGCCTTGCGGCAGGTCGCGCTTGAGCAACCTGTCCACCACCTTGAGCGAATCGACGATCAGAGGGTCGTCGGCACGGCGCACGCCATAACGCACCAGCTCCAGAAATCCGGGATCGACAATCTCGCGCGCTTCAAATACATAACGCGTGCCCGGCGGCCGGTTGGCAAGGCGGACCGTTTCTTTGCCGCAGTCCTCGCACGCATAGGCCTCGCCAGACTCCGGCGGACGGATGCGCATGTAGTGGCGGCGAATCTCGGGGTCCAGCACGCCGTTGTTCGTCACGGTCCAGTCTTCCAGGTGCCGCTCGATCCAGTCGGCGTACTCCTCAAGGAATTCGGCCGCCTCGTTGGACTCGCGGGAGCGGGCAATCTCCGCCGCGCAGATCAGCGCCGCAATCACCGCGGCCAGCGTCGAAGGCGAGTAGCCGGCATTCTCCTCCCAGCGCTCCTGGTGCGTAATGGGCGCATGGCGCACCAGGTAGCCGGCGGCGCGCTCGATAAAGGGAAAGACGTCCAGCTCGCCCAGACCGCTGGCCTTCCACAGCCGCCATCCCAGCAGGATGGGGAACGCCACCTCGTCGAGCTGTTGGCCAGTCCAATAGGGGGTTCCGTCGATCCAGAAATTCTGCGCGAACCCTCCGTTGGGCTGCTGGGTACAGGCCAGGTAAACCAGGGCGCGCCGTGCCGTCTCCGCGCGGCCGCAGGCCAGCAGGGCCGTGGCCGTCTGCACCATGTCGCGCGTCCACACCAGGTGATAGCCGCCCAGGTCGTCGTCGCCCTTCACTTGTCCCCAGGGGATGGACGCCGACGCCACAAAGGCTCCAGAAAAGGTCTTGTCCTCATGCGCCAGCAGCACGTTGTGGCTGGCGCGCATCAGCTTGCCATCGTCGCGTGACTTCGCCGTCAGCCACTCGGGGTTGGCCGCCCGGTGCCATTGCTCAATGAACCGGCTGCGTATGCCGGCAAAGGGCGCGGCCAGCGCGCTTGCGGTCTTTTGCAGGGCCGTGTGCTGCCCCTCGCCGATGCCGATGGCCAGCGTAAACTCGCGCGCGCCCGCCTCGGCGCCCGGCTTCAGATCGACCTCGCCCAGCAGCGCGATGTTGCCGTTGGTGGCCGAGCCGAACTCCCAGTCCATGCGGAAGTTGTCCATCAGGTCGTGCCAGCCGTCGCTCGCGCCCACAAACCCGCAGCTCACCCGCGAGAAGCCGCAATTGGCGGCCATCACCAGCGCCCAGGGCATCTTCCAGGCCAGCAACCTCTTGTGGCCGGCCACATCTACGGCGCGCGCGGTGTTGCCGGCGCCGCCGCCATCAAGATGCGGGGCCAGCAGCGCATACACTTTGAGCCGCGGCAGCAGGGTTTCGTCGGCCTCCAGGCGCACGCGTACCAGCACCACCGAGTGGTGCGGATCGCAGATGATCTCCTTGGTCAGCGAGTAGCGGCCCTCGGGGTCGCGATTGACGTAGCGCACCCCCAGCGCCTCGGGGTGAATGTACTCAAAAGTGGACGTCAGATCGCGCTTTTCCTCGTGGGCAAAGGTCTCACCGTCGCTGACGAGGAACTCCATGTCGCGCACCTGGGGCCGATCGATGGTGGGATGGTAAATCTCGTTGAGCACGCCGTGCGAGCAGGTGAACCAAATGCGGCTCGATGCAGAGTAAGCCGTACCCACCGCGTCTTTGAGGCTGGAGGTCCAGCGCGGTGACACACCGGGCGAGCCAAAGGCCTCGCCCTGCTGGTCCAGCCATCGGTATGCGTGCTGCTCGTTCATGCAACCAATCGTTTTGCTAAGTTCAGGGCCGGTTGGGGCTGGCCGTTGCTAAGGTTCAACCGCTGGGATTCGACCTTTGTATCGATGCCTTTGACGGGGCCGAGGTTTCAACCAACTTTTGGATCGGCTTTGATCCCGGCCAAAGTTTATCGAACCGTTGCCCCGGGTTTCCGCATCCATCCAATCATATGTCCCGGACATGCGGCTGCGGTTAAGAAGCTGCAAACGGGCGAAAAGGCTAGAGCGTGTTTCAAGAATCCGTTTTGTGTCAGGGCACGACCGGGGCACCCTATGGGTCGCGTGCCGAAAGCGCCCCGTCATCGGCGGGCTTTAGCCCCTGAGGGATCTGGGAATCCCATCATAGGGCGATTTTTGAAACACGCTCCAGTTTGCCCCGCGGGCCGCTTTGAGGCCCGTACTTAAGTGAACAGCGCCCGGTTGAGCGCGCGCAGTACAATCCGAACGAAGGAGATTTCCCCTTATGGCATACGAACTTCCGCCACTTCCCTACGCCTACGAGGCTCTCGAGCCCTTTATTGACGCCGAGACCATGCACCTGCACCACGACAAGCACCACCAGGCCTACATCAACAACGTCAACGCCGCGCTGGCCGGCCATCCCGGCCTGGCCGCCAAGTCGGTCGACGACCTGGTCCGCGGCCTGGCCGATGTGCCCGAGGACATTCGCGGCGCGGTGCGCAACAACGGCGGCGGCCACTCCAACCACACCGCTTTCTGGAGCATCATGGGCCCGGTCGGCACCACCGGCGTGGGCGGCGTGCCCACAGGCGCCATCGGCGAGCAGATCACGGCCGACTTTGGCGACTTTGAGACCTTCAAGAAGACCTTCAATGAAACCACGGCCAAGCAGTTTGGCTCCGGCTGGGGCTGGCTGGTGCTCCAGAGTGGCAAACTCAAGGTGATCACCACCGCCAACCAGGACTCGCCGCTCACGCATGGGCTTTACCCGATCCTGGGCAACGACGTGTGGGAGCACGCCTACTACCTCAAGTACCAGAACAAGCGCCCCGACTACCTGGCCGCCTGGTGGAACGTGGTCAACTGGGCCGAGGTCAACAAGCGGTTTGCCACGGCAAAAGGCTGAAGGCAGGGATCGGGGGTCAGGGATGAGGCATCAGAAGCCTGTTCCGGCCGAATCATGGGTGCCCCAGGTCTCGATTTTGAGACCTGGGAGGCTCTCCGCACACCCGAGAACCGTCCGTACCAACTCTTGCCCCATTTCCGTGTCTAAAGAAGTAGTGACGATGAAAACCGTGGTGCGCACGCTTCTGTCTCTCTCGATCACCGCCGGACTTATTGTCTTTGCGGCGTCTTCCGCCTTGGCCCAAGCCGGGCAATTTCTGGTCTCGCAGCACGGCACGCAGGTGGGCACGGCCAGCTTCAACTTCACCGCCGTCCCTGACGGGTACGATTCCACGTCGCTGGTTCGCATCGACATGCAGGGGTTCAGCTACGCGCTCTCCAAAACCGAAAAGCTCGACGCGGCCAATCACCTGACCCACGTGCAGCTGAGCGGTCTGGTCAACGGCTCGGCCGTCAATGTGACCGGCGCACCCGATGCGGCGCAGATCCTGCTCAACATCTCCGCCAACGGCCGCAGTTCCACCACGCGCCTCGATCCGCACCCCAGCGCCGTCTTCCTGCCCGACTTCGACGCCGGAGCCCTCGAAACACTGCTGGCCGTGGCCGTCACGCAGAACAATCGCGACCTCTGGGTGATCCTGCCCAAAGGTGCAGGGACCATTGAGCCCGTGCAGCTGGCCACGCATCGCGACGAGCAGGGAACGCTGGACGGCAAACCCGTCACCGTTCACCACCTGATCGCCACCATCGCCGGCGCGCAGACCGATCTCTTTTCCGGGCCTGACAATCAGCTCCTCCAGGCCGAACTGCCCGATGCGGGATTCGCGCTGGTGCGCAAGGGATTCGTGCTCACGCCGCCAGCCAAGCCCGGCGCGCCGCCGACGCAACAACAGGGAACAGGGAACAAGGATTAGGGATCAGGGACGGTTCCTGATCGCAGAGATGTACACCCAAGTGGCAAGGAAGTGCATCCTCAAAACCGTTCCCTCACTCTCGCAGGCGCATCGTTATTCCCTAATCCCTAATCCTTGTTCCCTGTTCCCTGTTCCCTGCTTCTCAAAGCGCCCTCCCCGCCGCCACACCCGACGCCCACGCCCACTGAAAATTGAATCCGCCCAGCCAGCCGGTCACATCGACCGCCTCGCCGATGAAAAAGAGCCCCGGCACAGTGCGCGATTCCATGGTCCGCGCCTGCAAGGCGGCCGTGTCCACTCCACCGGCCGTCACCTCGGCCTTGGCAAAGCCCTCGGTTCCCACCGGATGAATCTCCCAGCGGTGCAGCCGGCGCTCGCATGCTTCGATAGCCGCATTCGACCAGCCTGCGGGCGCGCCGGCAACCGCCAGAAAGGCCGCCAGCCGCTGAGGCACAACCTCGCGCAGCGCCTGCCGCATCGCCGCGGCATCCCGTCGCGCGCCGGGCCTCAGCAGTGATCCCAGCACGTCCACGTCAGGCGCAAAATCAAGCTCCAGCGTCTCGCCCGGCCGCCAATAGGACGACGCCTGCAAGACGGCCGGCCCGCTCAGCCCGCGATGCGTCACCAGCATCTTCTCCCGGAAGCGAACATTGCCTGCTGCCCCACCCGCGCGCGCCTCCACAGCCGCCGCCACGCCGGCCAGTCCCATCCAGGCAGCCTCATCTCCGCCCAGCAGCAGCGGCGCCAGCGCCGGCCGCGGCTGAATCACACGCAGCCCAAACTGCCGTGCCAGATCGTAGCCGAGGCCCGTCGCGCCCAGCTTGGGAATCGACAGCCCGCCGCAAGCCACCACCAGAGCGCCGGCGGTAAATTCCCCACTCGAGCAGGCCACGCGAAACTCGCCGCCGGAGCGCTCCACCGCGATTCCGCCCGCATTGAGTACCAGCTCAACCTGCCCGCCGCACGCCGCGCTCCGCTCGCACTCCGCCAGCAGCATCTCCACAATGGACCGCGCCGAGTGGTCGCAGAAGAGCTGTCCCAGCGACTTCTCATGCCAGGCGATGCCATACCGCTCGACCAGCTCGAGAAAATGGCGCGGCTCATAGAGTGCGAGCGCCGACTTGGCAAAGTGCGGATTGGCGGAAAGAAAGTTAGCCGGCGTGCAGTGCAGATTGGTGAAGTTGCACCGCCCGCCGCCCGAAATGAGAATCTTGCGCCCCGGCTGGCCGTTGTGTTCGAGCAGCGCCACACGTCGCCCGCGCTGCCCGGCGACCGCGGCACACATGAGTCCGGCAGCCCCCGCACCCAACACAATTGCATCGAATTGTGACGCGGCGACGGCCATGTCCCGTTCAGAATAGCCGCCGCCGCTATTCGCCCGTGAGATACATCACATCGCTTCGCCAATCTTGGCCTATAATTGGGACCGGGAAAAATCACTCCAGATGCCAGACGCCTGTCCCTGACACCTGCACTTGAGGAGACCACCATGCTCAAGCCACTCGTGCTCGTTTCCGCGATTGCGCTTTTTGCCTTCACCGCAATACCCGCCGCAGCCCAGGCCAAAGTCAGCCCCGACGCGGCTGCGCACGCCAAGAAGATCTACGCCGTGGACTGCGCCATGTGTCACGGCGACAACGGCAACGGCAAGACCGACCTGGCCAAGGACATGCAGCTGACCCTGATGGACTGGACCGACGCTAACGCCCTCAAAGGCATGAGCGACAAGGAGCTGTTCGACGCCATCCGCAACGGCAAGGGCAAGATGCCGCCCGAGGACCCAGGCCGCGCCAAGGACGACGTGGTCTACGGGCTGATCCAGTACATTCGCGATCTGCCCAAGCAGGCGCCTGCCCCCGCAGCGGCTCCCGCTGCGCCGGGTGGCCGGTAGCCTGACCGCGCCAGGCTGCTACGGGTTCTCGAGTGGAAACCGCTCCCGCACCAGGGCGAGCGCCTCGTCGGCGGTCGCGATTGCGCCCTCAAGCTGCGCGTCTTCAACCGCACGCAGCATCTCTTTGAACTGCGCGCCGGGCGTGTAGCCGGCCGCGATCAGCTCGCGCCCGGTGATCAGCGGCTGCGGACGCACCGCCTCCTCCGGCATGGCCGCATAGCGCTCGCGCACAAATTCCCAGTGGTCCAGGTTGCGGCTCGCAGCCATGCAGTCCATGCGGTGCAGGGCCAGGTGCTCGGGAAAGTTCTCCAGCCGGAAAAACCGCTTCAGCGTGGAGGCTTTCATGCGCTGCGCGTCGGCAAAGCGCATGTGATTCTCAATCAGCGCCAGGATCTGCCGCGTGTCTTCGTTGGAGAAGCGGAAGCGCCGGCAAACCTCCGCGCCCATAGCCACGCCCACATCCACATGCCCGTCAAAACCTATGCGGTCGGCCACGCGAAACGTGGGCGGCTTGCCCACGTCGTGCAGCAGCGCGCCCCAGGCCAGCGTGGGTGCGCAGCCGGGCTCAAGCTGGGCAAGCAGCAAGAGGGTGTGCGTCCACACGTCGCCCTCGGGATGAAACTGCGGCGGCTGCGCGACGCCTTTCATGCGCGCGACTTCCGGCAGCACCTCGGCCAGCAGCCCGGTCTCGTCCAGCAGCTCAAAGGCGCGGCGCGCATGGCCCTCGGTCAGCATCCTGGTCAGCTCGTCGCGCACGCGCTCGCGGCTCACCGCGGCGGTCTTCGCGGCCAGACGGCGCGTGGCCGCGGCAGCCGCGGCATCCAGCTCAAAACCGAAGCGCGCGGCGAAGCGCACGCCACGAAGCATGCGCAGGTGGTCCTCTTCAAAGCGCAGCTCCGGCCGGCCGATGGCGCGCACGATGCCGCGCCGCAGATCGTCCACGCCGCCGACATAATCGATGACGGCGGAAAGCAGATTCGTGAAGTCGATCGACACGCAATTCACAGCTGCTTCCAAGGCGCCTGGCATCTCCGGTGCGGCGCTTAGCCTTTCTGGTGCTTTGAAAGGGCTCGGCTTTAGCCGTGCCGCTTCCGGCTCATCATGAAGCAGGGCTTTAGCCACTGAGGGATGGTCTTCACTTTGCAGGGCGCGTGCCTCAGCAGGAAGCGCGCTGGATTGGGCCTGAAGGGAACGGGCTTCAGTCTGAAGGGTACGGGCTTCAGCCCGTACATTCAGCTCTCCCTCGGAGCCGGGCTTTAGCCCCTGAGGCAAAAGCCGCGCCGGGTCCAGCAGCAGCCCGTTGATGGTGAAATCCCGCCGCCGCACATCCTCCTCGGCACTCAGCGTGTAGCGCACCGCATCCGGATGCCGCCCGTCGCTATACGCGCCATCGGAACGAAACGTCGCCACCTCAGTCAGCGCAAATTCAGGCTTCTCGCCGCCCGCATCCGCGCCTCCCACCTCGGTAGCCACCAGCACTACTCCAAAGTGCGCGCCCACCGCAAAGGTGCGAGGAAACATCTCCAGCACCACATCGGGAGTGGCTGAGGTCGCCACGTCGTAGTCGCTCGGCTCGCGGCCCAGCAGCAGGTCGCGCACGCACCCGCCGGCGAGATAGGCCTCATAGCCGGCCGCACGCAGAGAAGCGATGATGGCGCAGGCAGATTCGAATTGGCGCGATGCCGACAACATGCTTTCTCTATTTTCGCCTGTTCAAATCACGCATTTCCCAACAACTCCTGAATAGGCGACAATTCCATTGAGGTGCCGCGTGAGCCGGACGCACAAAGATGCCCCGAGATCTGGTACTGTCCTGGAAATTGAAAGGACGGATGACGGCAAATTCGATCTCTTCGTCAATCGAGAGCTGGTGCACGCCCGGGTCAGTGAGGCGTCGATACCGGATTGGCTTTGTGTGCGGTTCGGGTTCTGTGGCGAGGAATACGATGCGATTCTCTGTGAAGTGACGAAGAACGGCAGGGCAAAGGTGACTTTCTAACGCCTGCGCACCCCGATAAACTAAACATGTGACCCCAACCGGCCTAATCCTCGCCATCGAATCCTCCTGCGACGAGACCGCCGCGGCCGTGGTCGAGCGCGGCGCGCGCACGCTGTCCTCCCTGGTGGCCTCGCAGATCGCCACCCACGCGCGCTATGGCGGAGTGGTGCCGGAGTTGGCCAGCCGCGAGCATCTCCGCGCCATCGTCCCCGTCGTCCGCGGCGCGCTGGCCCAGGCCGGCTGCGCACTCACCGATCTCGACGCCATTGCCGTTACCAGCGGTCCGGGCCTCGCCGGAGCGCTGCTGGTGGGCATCACCTACGCCAAGGCGCTGGCCTTTGCGCTCGACCGCCCGCTCATCGCCGTCAATCATCTTGAGGGCCACATCCACGCCGTGCTGCTGCACGAGCGCGAGCAGAACCGTCACAACAACATGGGTGCCCCAGGTCCCGATTCTGGGACCTGGGATACCACACTCCATCGCGAGAATATGGGTACCCCAAGTCTGAAGGGTACGGGCTTTAGCCCGTACATTGAGCAGCCATTAACAGCCTGGGCTTTAGCCCCTGAGGGAACGCCCAACTCAACCTATGCCGACGAATCCGCTCTCGCCCTGGTCGTCTCCGGCGGGCACACCCACCTCTATCTTGCGCAACCGGCCAGCGCATCGTGGACCTACCGCCTCATCGGACGCACCGTGGACGACGCCGCCGGCGAAGCGTTTGACAAGGTGGCCAAGCTGCTCGGCCTGGGCTATCCCGGCGGCCCGTGGATCGACGCGCTGGCCCTGCACGGCAATCCCCACGCCGTTCCGTTTGCGTTCTCGCAGATCAAGACCAAGCTGCACCTGGGCGGCAGGCCCCCGCGCACCAAGGCCGCGCGCACCGCTCCCATTGCCGAGCTCGATCCGCATTTTCTCTTCTCGTTTTCGGGCATCAAGACGGCGGTGCTGCGTCACGTTGAGCTGCACAATCTCAAGCCTGAGGCCGAGTCACGCCGCGAAGCGCTCTTCACCGGCATCGACGCGCCGGCCCGCCCCACGCCTGAAAAAGCGCTGGCCCAGTGCGACCAGCAGACGCTGGACCTGATATCGAGCTTCCAGCACGCCGTGATCGGAGACCTGATAAAGAAGACCTTTGCCGCGGCCGAATCGCTCGGCGTCGCGCGCATCCTGGTCACCGGCGGAGTGGCCGCCAACCGCGAGCTGCGCGCCCGCTTCATCGCCGAGGCTGGCCGCCGAGGCGTGCGTGTGGCGTTTCCCACGCTGGCGCTCTCCACTGACAACGCCGCCATGATCGCCGCCGCCGCATGGCCGCGATTTGTGGCTGGCGACTTCGCCGCAAGCGATCTCTCCGCCGACCCATCGCTGGCGCTGGGCAGATGAGCGCCGTGGTGCCCCACAGGCTGCGGCCGAACCACAGGTCCTTCGACTCCCCGTTCGCTTCGCTCAGGGTCGCTCCTCATGAACAAGATTCTCCTATGGCGATCGGTACGAGTTGAAGTCCGAGGAGTTTGGCTTGTTTGCTTAGGCGTTTGTGGAGGCGGATCTTCTGCTTTTGCTGTTCCTGGGCGAAGACGGTTTCATCGTAAGCAGAGCCTGTGGTGAGCAGGTGATAGAGGATGCGGGCCAGTTTATGAGCCGTGGCGGTGATGGCCTGTGGGGCTCCGAGGCGTGCGCGCATCGATCGATAAAAATTGCCCAGATGAGATTGGCTGCGCGCCAGGGTCTGAGCGGCGACTCTGAGAGCGCGGCTGAGACGGCTGTTGGTAGGCCGGGTCTTGGAAGAGAGGATTTTGCCTCCGCTCTTTTTATTGTTGGGGCACAGGGCCAGCCAGTTTGCGAACGCGCCAGCGGAGGGGAAGCGGCTCAGGTCGGGTCCCACTTCAGACAGCAGGGCATGAGCGGTGAGCGTGCTGATGCCGGGCACGGCCGTCAGATCGACGCCGAACAGCCTGTGCAGTTCCGAACCCATGTCGAAATGGAACTGGTTTTTGCGGCGCTTCTGCCGGCTGGGGTGCGGAGCCGGCGCGGGGGGGTCGATTTTGCCGGACATGCTGGCGGTGAGGCGCTGTATCTCCTGGTCGCATTCGGCCAGCAGGTGCTGATAGCTTCTGTAGGCGGCCAGCGATTGTTTGAGCGTGAACAGGTGTTCGGGCCGGTAGTTGCCGGTCAGCGATTTAATCACGGTGGGACGGTCGGCGTGGACTTGGGCGTGGCACAGGGAGGCCAACTGGCCGGGATCGCGCTGGCCGGCCACGAGGGCCTCGACGATGGCCATGCCGCTGAGCCCGGTAATGTCCGACAGCACGTGGTGAATCTGCAGATTCATCTGCGTCAGAGCTTTTTGCATGTGCTGAATGTGCACCGCGGCGCTTTCCACCAGGCCGGCGCGGTGACGGCTGACAGCACGCAGCGCGCAGATGGCCGCATCGGGCCGGAAGGAGGGCTTCAGCAGCCCCACCGAATGCAGGTACTGCAACCACTGGCAGTCGCTCACATCCGACTTGCGTCCCGGAACATGCCGCACATATTGAGAGTTGACCAGGCAGACGCGCAGGCCGGCCTCTTCCAGAATCTCATACGGTGGAATCCAGTAAACCCCGGTCGACTCCATGGCTACGGTGGCGATGCCGCACCGCACCAGCCATGCCGCCATCTCCCGCAAATCGCCGGTGAAGGTTTGAAAGCAGCGTACCGGATCCGTATCCCGGTCCGGCGGCACCGCCACGTAAATCTCTGTGGCTCCCACATCGATGCCCGCCGCGTTGGCCTCGATGCGCTCCAGACTCAAACATCCTACCTTGCCTGTCCGTCTTCCCACCGCTCCTCCTGATGCTGGGACCGGGCCAGACTGTGAATGGGGGTAATCTCCTCAACGGGATCGCTCGCCGCAAGCGGCCAGCGTCACCTAAATCGCAATCACAGAATCTGGAGCCATGCTCAGGATCGGGCTCGAAACGCTCCCATGCGCCGCCGGCTTACTTCCACGATCCGCAGTGACTCAAGGATAAAGACTCCGCCCCCCGTTCATCCCATCCGTAACTCGCTGAAAGCGAGTCGGGCTGCTCAGGATGACAG
>Ga0302314_10008264_pt1 | contig 18568 bp, 16 predicted proteins | sample III_Palsa_N2_3_FD_200533 | JGI IMG/M metagenome (GOLD analysis project Ga0302314, IMG submission 200533) | Peat permafrost microbial communities from Stordalen Mire near Abisko, Sweden - III_Palsa_N2_3 | ecosystem: Environmental > Terrestrial > Soil > Palsa > Peat permafrost | place: Sweden...
TGGTCACCAGCAAGGTCGCCGTCGCGCGTCCCTTCCGGCCGGTGATCGGCGGCGTGCTGCTGGCCGGGCTGGCGCTGGTGTCGCCGCAGACGCTCTCGGCCGGCCACGGCGCCATGCACCTGGACCTCACCGCCGACCTCGGCCTGATGGCGCTGGTGTTCCTGATCTCGACCAAGGCGCTGGCCTCGGTAATCTCGCTGGGTTTCGGCTTCCGCGGCGGCCTCTTCTTCGCCTCGCTCTATCTCGGCTCGCTGGTGGGCCGGCTTTACGCCGTGGCGCTCAGCCAATGGACGACCATCGACATCGATCCGCTGGCCGCCTCGCTGGTCGGCATGGGGGCGCTGGCGGTGGCCATCGTCGGCGGGCCCTTCACCATGTCGTTCCTGGTGCTGGAGACCACCGGCGACTTCGGCCTCACCGCGGCGACCCTCACCGCCTCGATCGTGGCCAGCCTGATCGTGCGCGAGACCTTCGGCTACTCATTCTCGACCTGGCGGCTGCACCTGCGCGGCGAGACCATCCGCAGCGCCCACGACGTCGGCTGGCTGCGCACCCTGACCGCCGGCCGGATGATGCGCACCGACCCGCCCTCGATCGCCGCCAGCGCCTCGCTGGACGAGTTCCGTCGCCGTTTCCCGCTGGGTTCAACCCGCCGCGTGATCGCGCTGGACGACGCGACCCACTACGCCGGAATCGTCCCGACCTCGGCCGTCTACGCCGACGCGGACGGGCAGGGGACGGTGGCCGAGCTGATGATCCACAAGGACGAGTGGCTGTCGCCGGAGATGTCGATCAAGGAGATCATGAGCACCTTCGACCGCCACGGCAGCGACGAACTGGCGGTGCTGGACAAGGATCTCGCGGTGCTGGGCGTGCTCACTGAAGCCTACGCCACCCGCCGCTACGCCGAGGAACTGGAAAAGAACCGGCGGGATCTGACCGGGAGCGAGTAGAGGCCGGGCCGCGTCATCGTGGCCGCCACGCGTCTGGGATGGCTGCTGAAGCCGCTGACGCCGGCTCCCGCCATCCAAGGTCATCCACCGAGGCTCGATAATTTTCGTGCGCCTTAGGCGGCCTTTTTCGCGGTGGTTGCGAAATCACCAAAAGTATCCATTTGGACGGAGTGCTGAAGGATGCTCCGCTGCTCACCCCCTCGACCGTGCGCCGCGACCATGGCCGGCTCGTCGGACGCGACCCTCGCGGCTTGACGGCGCGGGACTACGCCGCCGCCGATCTTGCGGTCATGCCGCCGATGAAAGCCATCCGCGCCTTCTGCCTGGAGTGCGCTGGCGCCAGCCCCGCCGAAGTGCGCAAGTGCGCCGCCGTCCGTTGTCCCCTCTGGCCGCTGCGAATGGGCCGCTGGCCGGGACGGCTAACGGTGCGAGGTCCTTCTCCCCTTGCGGGAGAAGGTGTCAGCGAAGCTGACGGATGAGGGGTGAAGCGCGGCGGCTCGGTGAGTGGCTAGTCAGCGATACCCAGCCGACACCCCTCATCCGACGCCTTCGGCGCCACCTTCTCCCGCAAGGGGAGAAGGAAACTCACCCCTCGAACGCGATCACCGCCTTGCCGACGAACTTGCGGTCGATCAGGTCGTGGGCGACGGCGTCGATCTGCGAGAGTGGGGCGCGGCGTTCGATCATCGGGTCGAGGCGGCCCTCGGCGACGAGGCCGACGAGGTGGGCCAGCCCCACCGACGGCGGACTGCGCTGCAACTCGTAAAAGCCGGCGAAACCGTGGAGGCTCGTGCCGCCGGCGCCGCGGAACTTGCTCACGTCGAACTCGGTCACCGCGCCCTCCGAGCCGCCGAGATTGACGCAGGCGCCGCCGGGGGCGAGCAGACTGAGCGCCGTGCCCAGGGTGCGGCCGCCGACCGAGTCCAGGATCAGGTCGAAGGGGCCGATGTCGTCGGCCAGCGCCGCGCCGATGGTGACATGGTTCGCCCCCAGCCGTCGCACCAGCGGCTCATGGTCGGGATTGCGGATCGCCGCGGTGATCTCGGCGCCGGAGATCGCCGCCAGCTGGATGGCGAAGCCGCCAACGCCGCCCGACGCGCCGGTGATCAGCAGGCGCCGCCCCGCCTGCTGCGGCCCCTTGGCCAGGCACATCTGCGCGGTCATGCCGGCCACCGGCAGCGCCGCGGCGGCCTCGAACGAGACCGCGTCGGGCAGGTGAGCGAGGAGGGCGGTGTTGGCCGCCAGCAGCTCGGCCCAGCCGCCGGCCGGCGCGAAGCCGATCACGCGCGTCCCGGTCGAGGGTCCGGACCCGTCCGCCGCCGCCTCGATCACCGCGCCGGCGAAATCCCAGCCGGGCCGCCAGCCGGGCTGGGCGGCGAACGCCGTCTTCACCTCCCCGCGGTTCAGCGAGATCGCCGCCACCCGGATCAGCGCCTCGCCGGCCGTCGGCGTGGGCCGTGGAACCTCGGCCAGCGTCAGCCGCCCGCCATCGCCGACGACCACGGCGCGGATCGAAGCATTGTCGCTGGCGGTCATGACAAAGGTTCCTGTTCGATGATTAGTGTGCATCGAACAGTTACGTCACGGCGAACGCGTCCGCAAGCCCTCGATCAGGTCGTCGAGCAGCGCCTCGACCAGATCCTCGCGACTCGCCTTGGGGAATCTGGGACGCGCGATGAAGATCGAGACCAGGCCGTGCAGGGCGAACCAGACGGTGTGGGTGGCGTGCGCGAGATCGACTGGCCGCAGCGCGCCGGCGTCGCGCAGGCCGCGCAAGGTGTCCCAGATCATCAGGAAGACCTGGTTGACCAGGCCCTGCCGGTCCATGGGCATGCTGGCGTGCTCGGGACTTTTGATCAGGCCCGGGCCGTCCATGAAGGTCAGGCGGTACTCGTCCGGGTGGCCATGGCCGAAGTCGGCATAGGCATGGCCGAGCGCCCGCAGCCGGCCGAAGCCCTCGTCGGTGGTCGCCAGCACCTCGCGGAAGGCTTCGGCCAGGCGGGCGAAGCTCTGACGGCAGAGCGCGTCGTAAATCTCTTCCTTGCTGCCGAAATAGACGTAGAGGCCGGTCTGCGAGAGGCCGACGCGCGCCGCCAGCTTGCGGGTGGTGAAGCCTTCGTAGCCCTCGGCGACGAATAGGTCCTTGGCCGCCGCCAGGATCTCCGGACGCCGCTCGTGACCCTGGCCGCGCGGCTTGCGGGTGCGGGCCGGGCCGCCGCTCACGCCGCCACGTGGTCGGCGAGCTCGCAGGGCGCGGCGCCGCTTTCCACCTGCAAGGTCGTATGGTGGATGGCGAAGCGGGCCTTCAGCTCGGCGCACACCTGCGCCAGCAGGGCGTCGTCCATCCCCGCGCCTGGCCGCACCAGATGGGCGGTCAGCGCCGTCTCGGTGGTGCTCATGCCCCAGATGTGCAGGTCATGGACGTCGGTGACGCCCGGCAGGCCGGCGAGATAGCTGGCGACCCCGCCTCGGTCGACGCCCGCCGGCACGGCCGCCAGCGCCAGCGCCAGCGCCTCGCGCAGCAGCGACCACGTGCCCAGTACGATCACCGCGCTGATCACCAGGCTGATCATCGGGTCGAGCCAGAGCCAGTGGGTGAACAGGATCGCCGCGCCGGTCACCACCACGCCCAGCGCCACCAGGGCGTCGGAGGCCATGTGCTGGAAGGCGCTGCGCACGTTCAGATCTCGGTCGCGGCCGCCGGCGAACATCAGCGCGGTCGCGCCGTTGATCACGATGCCGACCGCCGCCACCGCCATCATGGTCATGCCTGCCGCCGGCTGCGGGTTCATCAGCCGCAACACCGCCTCCCAGGCGATCGCCCCGGTGATCAGCGCCAGCAGGACGGCGTTGGCGAGCGCGGCCAGGATCGACGAGGAGCGCAGGCCGTAGGTGTAGCGGCCGCCGGGCGCCTTGCCCGACAACCACGCCGCCAGCCAGGCCAGGCCCAGGCTCACCACGTCGCCGGCGTTGTGCCCGGCGTCGGCGAGCAGGGCGAGCGAATTGGCGAAGACGCCGTAGGTCGCCTCGCCGATCACATAGGCGGCGTTGAGCGCGATGCCGATCGCGAAGGCGCGGCCGAAGTCGGTGGGCGCGTGGTGATGATGGTGGTGGCCATGGCCGCTGGCGTGGCCGTGATCGCCATGGTCATGGTTGTGGTCGTGATCATGATCGTGGCCGTGCGCCGGCGCGTGGTGCTCGTGGCTGTGCGACATAGCGCGGTCAGTCGATCCTCTCGCGGCGTCCGGATCAAGCCCGTTCGCGTCGGAGCATATCATGGACGCCGCCGCCCCGCGCGGCCTAGCATGGCCGGCGCCCGGAATGCGGGCCTCAGGCGGTCGGGGGACGGCGATGACATATCTGGGCGAGTGCTTCTGCGGGGCGGTGCGCCTCGAGGCGACCGGCGATCCGGCCGCGATGGGCTACTGCCATTGCCGGTCCTGCCGGTCGTGGTCCGGGGGCCCGGTCAACGCCTTCAGTCTCTGGCCGCCCGAATCGATCAAGATCACCGCCGGCGCCGAGCATGTGGCGACCTTCCAGAAGACCCCGCTCAGCGAACGCAAATACTGCATCAAATGCGGCGGCCACCTGATGGCGAACCATCCGCCGCTGGGCCTCGTCGACGTCTTCGCCGCCACCCTGCCGGGGCTCGACTTCAAGCCCGCCGTCCACGTGAACTACGCCGAGACGGTGCTGCCGATGAAGGACGGACTGCCGAAGCTGAAGGACTTCCCGACCGAATTCGGCGGCTCGGGCGAGGCGATCCCCGAATAGGCGGCTAGGCGGAAGGCGGTCCGAGCGGCACGGCGAGATAGCAGCCGAACTCCTTCGGGAAGTCGACCGAGACGCGCGCATGCACCCGGCCCTGGCGGTCGAGGAAGCTCGCCTCGTCGTCGTGGGGCACGAACGCCCCGTGCCAGACGTTCGGCGCGATGTAGAGGCCGCTCCGGCCGTCGCACCAGAAGCTGACGAAGGCTTCGGGCGTCACATCGTCGCCGGGCGGCGCCAGCGGCACGACGAAGCTCTGTCCGCGCGTCGGCCAGATCATCTGGCCGCCGTCCGGGTGGTAATTGGCCCGCCAGATCAGCGCCCGCTCGCGCCGCGCCGGCGGCCCGTCCGCCGCGGCCGTCTCCGGCCAGGTGCTCCAGCCGAACAGATAGGAGTCGCCGACCGCGTTGTTGCGGGCGTAGAGCGTCTCGCCGCGCCAGGCGAACTCGAACAGGCCCTCGGTGACGCCGCCCTGGTCGCCCGAGTTCGTGTCCACCGGCCGCCAGCCCTGCGCCGGCCAGCGCACGATCTCGATCTCGCACGCGGCCGGATCGTCCACGAGCCGCCCGTAGCCGGCGAGACTCGCATCGCTCGCGACCACCAGCGGCGTTTCGCGGGTGCGCCGCACGCCGGTTGTCGGCGTATAGGCGATGTGGTCGAGTTCCATCGTCATGGGGCGCTCTCCTGCCGCGGGCTTGACCACGCGGGCCCGATCGGGCTCGGACCTGGCAGAGATCAAGCGGAGATCGGGATGGGACGCAAGACGGCGCTGAAGCTGGCCGGTGCGATCGGCGCCGCCGCGCTTGTCCAGGCCGGCGCCAGCCACGCCGCCGCATTGATGGACTGGCCCGATCTGCTCGGCCGTCCGATGCCAGCGCCCACACAGCGCATCGCCTACGGCCCTGGCCCGATGCAGTTCGGCGAGCTGTGGCTGCCCGCCGGCAAGGGGCCGTTCCCGGTGGTGCTGATGGTGCATGGCGGCTGTTGGCTCACGTCGGTCGCCAAGCTGACGATCATGAACTGGGCCGCCGAGGACCTGCGCCAACAAGGCGTCGCGGTCTGGAACATCGAATATCGCGGAGTCGATCGGCCCGGCGGCGGCTATCCCGGCACGTTCCAGGACGTCGCGGCCGGCGCCGACGCCCTGGCCGAGATCGGACCCGAATATCACCTGGAGACCGACCGGGTGATCGCGCTCGGACACTCGGCCGGCGGCCATTTCGTGCTGTGGCTGGCGGCGCGGGGCCGCATTCCGGCCGGGAGCGTGCTGAAGGCCGCCCGTCCGTTGCCGATCCACGCGGTGATCAGCCTCGGCGGCCTGCCCGATCTCGAGCTCGACCGCCGCGAGGGCATCTGCGGCCAGGACACGGTCGCCCGGCTCGTGGGTCCGCCGACCGCAGCCCATCCGAACGTCTACGCCGACACCTCGCCGGCCGAGCTGGGCGTCGGGCCCGAGGAGCAGGTGCTGATCAACGGCGTAGAGGATGGGATCGCGCCGCCGCGGCTCGCGGCCGCCTACAAGGCCAGGATGAAGGGCGCCCGCATCCGCGATATCGTGCTTGCCGACACCGGCCACGTCGAGCTCATCTCGCCGGGCACGGCGGCCTGGTCCCGCGTCAAAGAGATCATCGATGGGTTTGTTCATGCCCGGTAAGCGCCGCGGCCTCGCCATGCTGTCCGCCGCCCTGTTTCTCGGCGCGCCGGCGACCCTGGTCGCGCAGATAACGCCCGACCCGCCGCCCAGCGCCGGCGAGGCGGCCTACAACCTCCGCCAGATCGTCGCGCGCTACATCGACTGGCGCGGCCCGGCGTTCGGCGAGCTGCAGACCGTCCATGAGCGGCTCTATCTGGAGACTGAAGGCGGCCGCGAGCCCGGCGCGCTCTGGATGGACCGCGACGGCCGCATGCGGCGCGAGATCGACGCGGCGGGAGCGCGCACCGTCGAGGCCGCCGCGCCTGGCGGCGCGTGGAAGATCGCCGCCGATGGCAAGGTCGCCGACGATCCGGGCGCCGCCGAGCGCGCCCGCCGTTACGCCCTGCTGCAGTTCGGCGACGCCTTCACCGGCCGCGGCGGCGCCAGCGTCGCCCTGGCGGGAACCGCCGACGTGGAAGACCGGACCTGGTCCGTCGTGCGAGTCACCTTCGGCGACGCGGACATCTATGAGGCCCTGATCGATTCCGCCACCGGCGCGCTCTGCTGCTATCGGATCACCGAGGGCGGCGCGGCGCGCACCGAGATGTTCGGCGACTGGCGGCTGCAGGACGGCGTGCGGATGCCGTTCGCCGAACTGGTCAAGGCCGTCGCCCCGACGGGCGTCAGGATCAGCGCCATCGAACTCAACCGCGATTTCGATCCCGCGCTCTTCCAGCGCCCGGCCGCCGGCGGCTGACGGTCAGTCGGCGCTAGAGCGCGATGGGTTCAGATCGACGCGATCTGAACTCTGAATCGCGCTCGCACTTTTGAATCCAGAGCATGATTCAGTGGTCAGGCGATTCCGCCTGACCCCATCATGCTCTGGCGCGCTCCGGGGTCAGCGATCCGTCCAGCACCCGATCGATCAACCACTCGACGCCGACGCCCGCCTCGCCGACGGTGACGACGTCGGCGGCCGCCTTGACGGCCGGTAGGGCGTTGGTGACCGCCGCCGAGAGGCCGCAGATGGCGAAGAAGGCCAGGTCGTTTTCGGCATCGCCCACGGCCAGCACCTGCGCCAGGCTGAGCTCCAGTTCGGCCGCCGCGGCCTGCAGCCCGCTCGCCTTGTCGACCCCGGCCGGCAGGCACATGATCGAATCCTTGTTCAGGATCATGCGCCAGTCGAGGCCGAGCTCCTCGATCGCGTTCCCCACATGCATTTCGAACTCGCGGACCGTAGCGACGATCACCTGGCCGATGCTCAGCGGCTCGACCCGGCGCCGGATCAGGGCGGCGATCAGGGATTGCGGCGGCGGGGCCGCCAGCGGCCGCTCCTCCGCCATGTCCGGCCGGTAGAGCAGGGCCCCGTTCTCGGCGACCACCATGTCGAACAGGCCGAGGTGCGGGAAGACACGGCCGAGGTCGGGCAGTTCGCGCCCGGTCACCATCAGCAGCTTGCGTCCGCTCGCCTTGAACCGGGCCAGCGCCTCCAGGGTGGCGTCGCTCACCTCGCCGTGCAGCGCCAGCGTGCCGTCGAAGTCCGTCGCCAGCGCCTGGATCAGCAAACGGTCAGCTCCACGCCAGCTCGTCGCGCTTGTCGTAGTCGTGGAAGGCCTTTTCGAGCCCGGCGATCACTTCGGCCGCGGTCTCGAACAGGGCCTTGGCGCGCGGGTCATCGAGCACTTTGATCTCGCCGCGCAGATCATCGATGGTCTGCTTGAAGTGCTTTTCCATCAAGCGGGTCTTGTAGCGGGGGTCTTTGACGTCGACCTCGGTCATGGCGCATCTCCTTCATGTCTCGTCAACCGAACAGTCCGGCGTCCGTGTGGTTCCGCTGATCAGGGCGGAAGACGGTCGGGGGCGTCTGGGTTATATACCCCCCAGGATTATTCAGACTCGGCGAGGGGCGAAGCTCGTGGCGCACGTGAAGACCGAGAAGGTCAAGCTCCTGCACCGGCTGCGGCGCATCCGCGGCCAGCTCGAAGCCATCGAGCGGGCGGTGGCCGAGGACGGCGAATGCGCGCGGGTGCTGCAGCAGGCCACCTCGTGCCGCGGGGCCATGGACGGCTTCATCGCCGAGGTGATCGAGGACCACATCCTCGAGCACATGGTCGATCCCGACGCGCCGCGCAGCGACCCGCGCGTGCTGGCCGCCGAGGAGCTGGTGAGCATCGTCCACACCTACCTGACCTGAGCGATCCGGTGGGGGCGCGGGCAGGGGAGCAATGGACGCCAGGTGGGCGCCGCCTCGCCGCCACCGTCGCGTCTGTGCTCGTCGCCGCCTGCACAGTGGGTCCGAACTTCCATCGGCCGGCCCCACCGCAAGCCGACCACTACACCGCGAGGGCGTTGCCGCCGCAGACGGCCGGCCCCGCGACGCAGCGCTTCCTCGCCGGCGGCCCGGTGGCGGCGCGCTGGTGGACACTGTTCGGCTCGCCCGAACTCGACGCGCTCGAGGATGAGGCGCTGAAGGCGAGCCCGGACCTGAAGTCGGCCGAGGCGGCGCTGCGGCAGGCGCGCGAGCTCTACCTGGCCCAACGCGCCACGCTGTGGCCCACCGTGGATCTCGCGGCCAACGCCACGCGGGCGAAGAATTCCGACACCATCGCGCCGCCGCTGGCGAACAACGCGCAGAGCTATGCGCTTTACCAGGGCCAGTTGAATCTCAGCTACGACCTCGACCTGTTCGGCGGTGTGCGCCGACAGGTGGAGACCGTGGCGGCCCAGGCCGACGCCCAGCGCTATCAGACCGAGGCCGCCTACCTCACCCTCACCACCAACGTCGCCGGCGCGGCGGTGCAGCTCGCGGGTCTCGACGGTCAGCTGGCGGCGACGGACCAGGTCATCGCCGCGGACCGCCGGCTGCTCGATCTCACGCGCCAGCAGCAGGCGCTGGGCCAGGCTTCGACCGCCGACGTGGCGACGGCCGCGAACGCCCTCGAAACCGCCGAGCAGCTCGCCCCGCCGCTGCGCAAGCAGATCGACCAGCAGCGCGACCTGCTCGCCGTCCTCATCGGCCGTCCGGGGGCCGACGCGCCAACCGAAAGCCTCGCGCTCACGGCCTTCACCCTGCCACGCGACCTGCCGGTGAGCCTGCCGGTCGACCTGGTGCGCCAGCGGCCGGACGTGCTGGCCGCCGAGGCCAACGTCCACGTCGCCTCGGCCCAGGTCGGGGTCGCGCTTGCCGCGCGTCTGCCCGACGTCACCCTGACCGGCTCGGCCGGCGGCGCCTCGACCGCGATCGGCAGCGTGCTCGCGCCGCAGAACACGCTGTGGTCGATCTCCGGCAACGTGGCCCAGACGGTGTTCGACGCCGGCGCCCTGCGCCACAAACAGAAGGCCGCCGAGGCCGCGCTGGACCAGGCAAAGTCGCAGTACCGCGGCGCCGTGCTGGTGGCGCTGCAGAACACCGCCGACGTGCTGCAGGCCATCGTCGAGGACGCCGAGACCGGCCGCCACGCCGGCGCCGCACAGGCCGCCGCCGAGCGCTCGCTGCGGCTGGCGCGTCAGCAGCTCGCCAAGGGCGAGGTCGGCGCGCTGCCGGTGCTGAACGCCGAGGCCGTCTATGACCAGGCCGAGGTGACGACGGTCCAGGCGGACGCGGCGCGCTATGCCGATACGGTGGCGCTGTTCCAGGCGCTGGGCGGGGGATGGTGGAATGATCCGCAGCGAGACGCCGATGCCACGAGGTGATCCGCCCATGACACGCCACGCCGCGATCGCCGGGCTGCTGTTCGCCATCGCCGCCGCGCCGCTGGCCGGCGCGCAGCCGGCGGGCGTGTCGGTGAGCTTAAGCGCAGCCGCGCAGCAGCGGGTCGGGATCGCGACCCAGAAGCTCGCGACCGTGCAGCGCTCGGCCGAGATCGACGCCTTCGCCAAGGTGCTGGACCCAGGCCCGCTGGTGCAGTCGGAGAACGATCTCGAGACCGCCGAGGCGGCGTCGACGGCGTCGCGGGCCGAGGCGGCGCGGACCAAGGCGCTGCACGAGAACGGCGGCTCGATCGCGGCCAAGGACGCCGAAGCGGCTGCGTCACAGGCGCGGCAGGACGCGATCAAGGTGGTGCTGCTGCGCCGCCAGATCGACCTGCAATGGGGGCCTGGCGTTTCGCGGCTCTCGGACGCGCGCCGCAAGGCGCTGGTGGCCGGTCTCGCCAACGGCAGCGTCGCCCTCGTCCACGTCGACACCCATAACAACGAGGGCCAGGGCGGCGCGCGGCAGGTGAAGGTCGATATCGGCAACGACTCGGTGACCGGCGCCGTGATCGGTCCGGCGCGGGCGGCCGAGCCCAGGCTGCAGTCGTCGGGCCTGATCGTCGAGATCACCGGCAAGGACGCGATCCTGCTCTCGGTCGGCCTTACCCAGAGCGCCCACATCGAGGAAGCCAGTTCGCAGAGCGGCGTCTTGTTGCCGCGCGGCGCGATCATCCGCTTCCGCGGCTCGGACTGGGCCTATGTCCGCGTCGGGCCGACCACGTTCCAGAGGCGACTGGCGCTGGGTCCCGAACCCGAGAAGGACGGCTTCTTCGTCGCCCAGGGCTTCGCGGCCGGCGACGATGTGGTGGTGCAGGGTGCGACCAGTCTCTTCGCCGCCGAGCAGTCGGCGCCGGCGCGGGGCGACTGAGCATGCTGGACCGCGCCGTTCGTTGGTCCCTCGGCCGGCCGCGCCTGGTGGCCCTGGCGGCGCTGTGGCTGCTGATCGCCGGCGGCCTCTATGTCCGCGACCTGAAGCTCGACCTGCTGCCGGCGCTGGCGCCCGCCCAGGCCGACATCGACACCGAGGCGCCGGGCCTGGTCGCCGAACAGGTCGAGGCGACGGTCACCCAGCCGATCGAGAGCGCGCTCCTGGGCACGCCGGGCGTCGCCAGCGTCACCTCGCGCTCGGTGCAGGGCCTATCGGTGGTCACCCTGCATTTCGCCGCCGGCGCCGATGCGGCGCATGTGCGGGCGGAGGTCGCGGACAACCTCGGGCGGGTCGGAACCCTGCCGGCCGGCGCCTCGCCGCCGCGCCTGTCGCCGCTGATCGCGCCGGGTCCCGACCTGATCAAGATCGGCTTCACCAGCGATAAGCTGGATCCGTTGGCGCTGCGCGACCTGGTGCAGTGGACGGTGCGGCCCAGGCTGCTCTCTACGCCGGGCGTCGCCAGCGTGGCCATCTACGGCGGCCAGGTGCGGCGGATCGAGGTGCGGGCGCGGCCGGGCGACCTCTCCGATAGCGACCTTGGCTTCCTCGATATCGTGAACGCGGTGCGCCGCGCCACCAGCGTCGCCGGCGCCGGCTTCATCGACACGCCCAACCAGCGGGTGCTGATCGAGCCGCACGGCCAGGCCGAGACGCTGGACCAGGTCAAGGACGGCCAGATCCAGACGGCGGGGGCCGCTCCGGTGCGTATCGACGATGTCGCCGACGTCTCGGAGGAGGCCGCGCCCAGCTACGGCGATGCCCTGATCGGCGGCAAGCCGGCGGTGATCGTCGTCGTCGGCCGAGCGGTTGGCGCCAACACCATCGACGTCACCCACGCCGTCGAGCGCTCGCTGGCGGTGCTGCAGCCGTCCCTGGCGGCCCAGGGTGTGAGCGTGCGCGCCGATCTCGATCGGCCCGCGAGCTTCATCGTCCAATCGACGCAGGGCCTGATGTGGGACCTCGCCATCGGCCTGGCCCTGGTCGCCATCGGCCTGACGGTCTTCATGCGCGACGCCCGTGTGGTGCTGGTTTCGCTGGTCTCGGTCCCGCTGACCTTCCTGGTCACCCTGATGGTGCTGAAGGCGTGCGGCTTCAGCCTCGACGCCATGACCCTCGGCGGCCTCGCCGTGGCGCTGGGGCTCGTCATCGATGACGCCGTGGTCGACGTCGAGAGCATCCTCTCCGACCTGCGCGACGCCGAGAACCGGCACACGTCGCGCACCGCGGCCATCCTCGCCGCCTCGCTGGAGGTGCGCGGGCCGGTGGTCTACGCCATGCTGGCGCTGGCCCTTTCGCTCGCGCCTCTGCTGCTGTTGCCCGGCCCCGAGCGGGTGCTGCTGGCGCCGCTGGCGGTGGCGATCATCGTCGCGGCGCTGGTTTCGCTGGCGGTGGCGATGACGGTGACCCCGGCGCTAGCTCTGCTGTTCTTCCAGCATGTGCGGCCAGAGCCCCGGCCGGCCGCCGTCGAGCGGCTGAAGGCGCGGCACGGCCGCTGGCTGGCGGGCCTGGCGGCGCGGCCCTGGCCGCTGCTGGCGGGCGCCGGGGTGATCGCCGCGATCGCCCTTGTCGCCCTGCTGCTGTTCCGCTCGGCGCTGCTGCCCAGCCTCCACGACGGTCACCTGCTGGTCGAAACCGACGCCCCGGCCTCGACCGCGCCAGACGCGGTGCGCGCCAGCGGCCAGGCCGAGGCGAAGGCGCTGGCCGCGATCCCTGGCGTCCAGGTGGTCAGCCAGCAGATCGGCCGCGACGCCACGGTCGATTCCAGCGCCGGCGTCTCCCACAGCCTGTTCGACATCGGCCTTTCGCCCGGCCTCGGCGACGCGGCGCAGGCCGAGTCGGCGCGGCGAGTGGCGGGCGTGCTCGCGGGATATCCGGGCGCGGCGCCGATCATCCGTACACGGTTCGACGCCGGTGAGGCGGGCGGCGCTGGCGCGCCGTCGCTGCAGGTCGCGGTCTCCGGCCAGGATCTGGATGCGGTGGACGCCGCCGCCGGCAAGGTCGCCGCCGTGCTGGCCGCCATGCCGGGGAAGATCGCGGTCCGCGCGCCCTCCAGCGACCGCGCGCCGGTCGTGCGAGTCGATCTCGACTTCAACAAGCTGGCGCTGTTCGGCCTCTCGGCCGCCGACGTGCTCGACACCGTCCAGGCCGCCTTCGCTGGCGAGACGGTGGCGCGGATCTACCGGGGCTCGAAGGTCGAGGATCTGGTGGTGATCGCCCAGGACAGCCTGCGCCAGGACCCCGAAGGCGTCGGCGACCTGCTGCTGCGCTCGACCTCCGGCTTCTCGGTGCCGCTGCGCAGCATCGCCAACGTCTATCTGACCGACGGGCCGACCGCGATCGAGCACGGCGGCGGCGCGCGCCGCGAGCTGGTGACCGCGACCCCCGCCGGCGGCGACATCGACCGCTTCGCCGCCGCGGCCCGCACGGCGATTCAGCAGAAGGTGGCGCTGCCGCCCGGGGTCTTCCTGGACCAGACCGTCTCCAACTCGGCCGCCGAGGCGCGCCAAAACCTCGCCTTCGCCTACGGCCTGGGGCTGTTCGCGGTCTTCGCCTTCCTCGCGGTGGTGTTCGACGGCCGCACGGCGGCGCTGATCCTTGCTTCGACCCTGCTGTCGTTCGTCGGCGCGGCCATCGCCGTGGCGCTGCTTGGCGGCGAGGTCACGCTCGGCGTCATCGCCGGCCTGGTCGCCCTGCTGGGCCTGTCGATGCGCAACGCCATCCTGCTGATCGATCGGGCCGAGGCGCTGGTGCTGAAAGACGGCGAGGCGTGGGGCTTAGCCACCGTCGCCCGCGCCGCCAGCGAGCGGTTCGTGCCGCTCGCCGCCTCGACCCTGCTGGTCGCGCTCGCCCTGGCGCCGATCGCCGTGCAGGCCGGCGCGGCAGGCATGGAGATCGTCGGGCCAATGGCCATCGTGATCATCGCGGGGCTGCTCACCGGCGCGATCGGCGATCTGATCGTGCTCCCGATCGCGCTGCTGCGGCTCTGGCGGCCGGGGCTGGGAACGCGGCGCGCCAAGCCTGCTTGATAGTATACCCCCCTATATGATACTGGCGCGCCGTTCGCCGCCGACTTAGCTGTCACAAACTCCGTCTATTCAATAGGTTTCGCTTGCGGCGACGCCGTCTGGCGCGGGGGTCTAGGATCATGAAGCCATTGAGCCGACGCCTGACGCGCGCTCCGCTGGCCGCGGGTTTCCTCGCGGCGTTTGTCGCCATGCCCGCCCTGGCGCTCGCCGACCCCGACCCCGCGCCGGCCGCCGCATCGCCAGACCCGGCGCCGCAGATCTGGGCGGTGCATGCCCAGGCCACCTTCATCGCTCAGGGCAATGCCAGCTTTCCTGCGCCCTATCAGGGCAAGAACAGTCTCGATTCCGATGCCAACGGCCGCGAGACGGCGGACGTCACCCTCTATCTCGGCGTTCGGCCCTGGGCGGGCGCCGAATTCTGGATCGATCCCGAGCTGGACCAAGGCTTCGGCCTCAGCGACACGCTGGGCGTCGCCGGCTTTCCTAGCGGCGAGGCCTACAAGGTCGGCGCGGCCACGCCCTATCCCAAGCTGCAGCGGGTGTTCCTGCGCCAGACCATCGACCTCGGCGGCGCCGCGCACACCCTGGATGCCGACATCAATCAGCTCGGCGGCTCGCAGGCCTCGGACCGGGTGGTGCTGACCGTCGGCAAGTTCTCGGTCACCGACGTCTTCGACACCAACCAGTATGCCCACGATCCGCGCGGCGACTTCATGAACTGGTCGCTGATCGACGCCGGGACCTTCGACTACGCCGCCAACGCCTGGGGATTCACCTACGGCGCGGCGGCCGAGCTCTACGAGGGCCATTTCGCGCTGCGCGGCGGCGTCTTCGATCTCTCGGTGGTGCCCAACGACGTGAAGCTCGATCCCACCTTCCGCCAGTTCCAGCTGGTCGGCGAGATCGAGGAGGACCACGACATCGCCGGCCAGCCCGGCGCCGTGAAGCTGACCGGCTTTCTCACCCGTGGCCGCATGGGCTCTTTCGCCGACGCCATCGCGCTTTCCGCGGCCACCGGCCAGCCCGCGTCCGTCGCCGCCGTGCGGCAGTACCGCGGCCGGCCGGGCGTCAGCCTCGATATCCAGCAGCAGCTGACGGACGGGCTCGGCGTCTTCCTGCGCGCCGGCCTCGCGGACGGAAACGTCGAGCCCTATGAGTTCGCGGACATCGACGACACCGTATCCGGCGGCCTCGCGCTGAGCGGCAAGCGCTGGGGCCGGCCGGACGACACCTACGCCATCGCCGGCGTCGTCAACGAGATCACCCGCATCCACGAGGAATATCTCAACGACGGCGGCCTCGGCATCCTGGTCGGCGATGGCCGGCTGCCGCATCCGGGCCCGGAGGAGATCATCGAGACCTACTATGAGTTCGCCGCCCTGAAGGCGCTGAAGATCAGCCTCGACTACCAGTTCGTCACCAACCCGGCCTACAACCGCGACCGCGGTCCGGTTTCGATCGGCGCGGTGCGCTTCCACACCCAGTTCTGACGTATCGCTGCGGACAGCACGCGCCAGAGTGGCTCGCTCGAACCGAGGTATTGCGGGCATCAACATGCCCCGGGTATCCTCCGCCAATGCAACGCTCGATCGGCTCCGTCGCCGCGTGGTTGGCGATCGCCCTATTGCTGGCGGATGGGACAACTGCGACCGCCGATACGGTCTGGCCCGCCGCGACGAGGCCGCCGCAGATTACTGTGACGACCGATTCCCAGCGCGGGTGGCTGCCATCCCAAGAGCAGATTGTCGCCGTTCGCAAAGCGACCGACGATTTTCTCGCCGCCAAGGATGGCGGCCGATATGCGGAAGCCTACTCGCTCCTCGCTGAGATCAACCGAGAGCATCAGCCGTTACAGCCGTTCACGGACGAGATCGCCAAGTTCAACGCTCAAGCTGGGAAGGTGATCGAAAGGCGGATTGTCGAAGTCAGCTGGACCAAGGATTCAGCTCAGGCCCCGGCGCCCGGCGTCTACGCGGCTCTGGACCTGGTGAGCCGGTTCGCGAACGTCGATCGTCATTGCGGCTATCTGGTTCTCTACCAAGCGCCATCCGGAGGGCCATTCCGGATCATGCGCGAGGAGAGCAATTTTCTCGACAACTCTACGGCCAAGAGCATGGCGCAGACGCAATCCCAAGCCGCCGTGGACGCGGCTTGGGCTCAGCTATCTTCTCGTTGCCCGAATTACACGCCGCCGCCTTTGCCCGAGGACCCAAGCGCCACGGTCGGATATCCGTCATTTGCCGCAGCGCTCGACGGCCTCCACTCAAACCCCGAAGTGAAGTTCACGTTACAGGCGGGCTGGATAGTCGCAGACGATGAGGCGGCGAAGACGATCTGGTCCTTCACCCCAGCCGGCGACCCGGCCTACCCCGCTGTCGTTAAGCGGCAGATCGTTCCCGTCGCGGGTGGATTCGGCATGAAAATGAGTGTCCTCTGCCACTCTACGAAACAGGCCTGCGACAATCTCGTCAGGGAATTTGAACAGTTGAACGAGCGGATGAAAGCGTCGCTCGGCGCTAGATAGCGCAATGCTTCACATCACCGCCCCGACCTGCCACGGCACGAATTCGGCGCCGCCATATCCCAGCGCCTCGCTCTTGGTTTGCCGGCCCGAGGCGACCTCGAGCAGATAGGCCAGGATCTCGTCGCCCTTCGCCTCGATCGTGGCCGCGCCGGTGGCGATGGGGCCGCAGTCGATGTCGATGTCCTCTTCCATGCGCCGATAGATTTCGGAGTTGGAGGACAGCTTGATCGAGGGCGAGGGCTTGCAGCCGAAGGCCGAGCCGCGGCCGGTGGTGAAGGCGATCATCGTCGCGCCCGAGGCCACCTGGCCGGTCGCCGAACAGGGATCGAAGCCGGGACTGTCCATGAACACCAGCCCGCGCCCGGCGATTGGCGCGGCGTATTCGACCACGTCGCTCAACGGCGATCCGCCGGCCTTGGCGACGGCGCCCAGCGACTTCTCCAGGATGGTGGTGAGGCCGCCGGCCTTGTTGCCGGGGGAGGGGTTGTTGTCCATCTCGGCGCCGTTGCGGCGGGTATAGGCCTCCCACCAGGCCAGACGCGCACGCAGCTTGTCGGCGACCGCGGCCGACTCGGCGCGGGCGATCAGCAGGTGCTCGGCGCCGTAGATCTCCGGGGTCTCCGACAGGATCACCGTGCCGCCGAGGCCCACCAGCCGGTCGGAGGCGACGCCCAGCGCCGGATTGGACGTCACGCCCGACCAGGCGTCCGAGCCGCCGCACTGCAGGCCGAGGCTGAGCTCGCTGGCCGGGATCGACGTCCGCCGCGCCGCGCCGACTCCGGGCAGCATCGCCTTCAGCCGCGCCAGGCCTTCCTCGATCGCGCGCCGCGTGCCGCCGGCGTCCTGGATAGTGAAGGCGTGGAAGGTCTCGCTGTCATCAAGGCCGTAGTCCTGCTTGAGTTTGCCGATCTGCAGCACCTCGCAGCCCAGCCCGACCAGCAACACGCCGCCGAAGTTCGGGTTGGCCGCCGTGCCCCAGAGCGTGCGGCGCAGGATGTCGAAGCCTTCGCCCGAGCCGGCCATGCCGCAGCCGCTGGCGTGGGTGATCGGCACCACGCCGTCGATATCGGGATAGTCGTCCAGCAGGCCGCTGCGCTCGGCCGCCTCGGCGATGTGGCGCGCGACGGTCGCCGAGCAGTTCACCGAGGTCAGCACGCCCAGATAGTTGCGCACCCCGACCTTGCCGTTGGCGCGCCGGTAGCCGTCGAAGAACTGCGGCGCTTCCTGGCGCTGGACGATCCGGCCGCCGGCGCCCTCGCGCATTTCCGACATGGCGAGGTTATGGGTGTGGACGTGGGCGCCCGGCGCGATCTCCACCGTCGCCGCGCCGATCACCTGGCCATACTTGCGCACGATCTCGCCGGCGCGCACCGGCCGGATCGCGACCTTGTGGCCGCTGGGGATCGCCTCGGCGGCCGCCAGGCCTTCGCCGGCAATCGCCTCGCCAGGTGCGAGGCGGCGCATCGCGACGACCACATTGTCGGCCGCGTTCAGACGCAGGGCGTTGGGCGTCTCAGACATTGAAATATCAGCATAGACGCCCCCGCGATGCGTTTCTAGGATGCGGCGCGATTGCAGATGCACTGACATGTCAGACATCGAAATGGCCGCCGCCGCATCCACCCGCAGACCATTCGCCACGCCGCGCGGACGGTCGTCGGCGTTCACCCAGACGGGCTTCGGCGGCGCGCCGCTGGGCAACATGCACCGGGTTCTGACCGAGGCGGAGGCCGATGCGACCGTTACGGCCGCATGGGACGCTGGCCTGCGCTATTTCGACACCGCGCCGCTCTACGGCCACGGGCTCTCGGAGATGCGGATCGGCCGCGTGCTGGCCGGCCACCCCCGCGGCGAGTTCTTGCTCTCGACCAAGGTCGGCCGCGTGCTGGAGCCGTGCGCGCCGGGCGATGAAGCGTCCGGCATCTACCAGGCGCCGCCGCCGCTGAAGGTGCGCTTCGACTATACCGCCGACGGCGTGCGCCG
>Ga0302314_10008265_pt1 | contig 18567 bp, 15 predicted proteins | sample III_Palsa_N2_3_FD_200533 | JGI IMG/M metagenome (GOLD analysis project Ga0302314, IMG submission 200533) | Peat permafrost microbial communities from Stordalen Mire near Abisko, Sweden - III_Palsa_N2_3 | ecosystem: Environmental > Terrestrial > Soil > Palsa > Peat permafrost | place: Sweden...
GTGAAGGTCGCGCCGCCGGACTCGGCCAGCACCTTGGTGATCGCCGCGGTCAGCGAGGTCTTGCCATGATCGACGTGACCGATGGTGCCGATATTGCAGTGCGGCTTGTTCCGCTCAAATTTAGCCTTAGCCATGTTCTTACAACCCGCCTTATCTTCAATGGGCCAAAAGGGACATCACAACAAAACAACAAACATTGGAGCGGGTGAAGGGAATCGAACCCTCGTCGTAAGCTTGGAAGGCTTCTGCTCTACCATTGAGCTACACCCGCAAACCAATAAAAACCGCTCGGTCGCTCCTGAATTGGGGCGGGTGGTGGAGGAGGTTGGATTTGAACCAACGTAGACTATCGTCGGCAGATTTACAGTCTGCTGCCATTGACCGCTCGGCCACTCCTCCATACCGCTCCAGATGCCCGGAACGACGGGAGTTGGGAAGTAAAGGCATTCGACCCCCATTGTCAATCCGAAAAGAGAGGGTAAAACACACCCATCCACAGAAGAATTTTTTACGAAAGGCCGAACCTGCATGAACCGCCCCCACAAGCCCCAGCGCGCCCCCTCCGGTCGCGGCCCCCGTCCCGGCCTTATGTTGTGGGGAGTTCATCCGGTGCTGGCGGCATTGGCCAATCCCCAGCGCCCCTGCCATCGCCTGCTGGCCACCGCCGAGACGGCGCGCGCCCATGCCGCCGAATTGGAGCGCCTGGCCCGCGCCCGCCGCCTGCCGGCCCTCGAGACGGTCTCCCGCGCCGACCTCGATCAATGGCTGCCCGACGGCGCCGTGCATCAGGGCATCGCCGTCTCCGCCGATCCGTTGCCGGCGATGGACATCGCCGACCTCGTCGATCTGGCGGAGGGACGCGACAACGCCGTCATCATGGTGCTCGACCAGGTCACCGATCCGCACAATGTCGGCGCGGTGGTGCGCTCGGCCGCGGCCTTTGGCGCCATCGGCGTGGTGATGCAGGACCGCAACGCTCCCGACGAGACCGGGACGCTGGCCAAATCCGCCTCGGGGGCGCTGGAGCGGCTGGCCCTGGTCAAGACCGTCAACCTGGCCCGCGCGCTGGAGGAGCTGAAGCAGGCCGGCTTCTGGATCGCCGGCATGGCGGGCGATGCCCCGGTCACCCTGGCCGAAGCCAAGCTGTCCGGAAAGATCGCCCTGGTGATGGGCAGCGAAGGCGAAGGCATGCGCCGCCTCACCCGCGAACATTGCGACTATCTGGTCAAGCTGCCGCAAACCGACCTGGTGGAAAGCTTGAATGTCAGCAATGCGGCGGCGGTCGCTTTGTATGAGTTGAATAGGCGGTGAGCTGAGGCGCTAAGTCCAAGAAGACTCATACCGCCGCGTCCGCGGCGGTATGAGTCTTACCCCCAACCGTCACAAAAACCGCCTCACCCCCGGCACCCGCCGCAACCCAAACTCAACCAACAGAAAGGTAACAACCAGCGCAACCGGCCAGGCCAGGGCGAACTTCCCCAGCGGCGGCCACCCCGTCGTCTCCAGCGCCAGGGTCACCGCCACCAGCACCGGCATATGAAACATGTACACGCCGAACGAGCTGGCGGTGAAGCGACGGAATACCCCGCCCGTGACATTCAGCCTCTCCCGGAACAGCACCAGCAGGCCGGCGCACATCGCCACGCAATAGAGCGATTCCCACAAGGCGAAGACAGCGCTCTGCCAGGTGCCGTTGCCGGCGAGAACCTTGAGCACAGCACCCGGATCGCTCAGCGCGGCCAACAGAGCCGCCGAAGCGATGGGACTCCCAACCACCGCGCCCCAAAACAAGCCGAGCCCCAGCCGACGCGACAGGGTCTGGAACCAGGCCCGGCGATAGGCCTGCACCCCGACGGCGAACAGCACGACATATTGGGTGAAATAGCAGAACTGCATGTTGAGATAGCTGGTGCCGATCGGCCAGACCATGCGCACCAGATAAGCAATCACGCCGATGGCCAACCCCAGCGCCGCCACTCCGGCAAATCCCGGACGAGACGCTGCCGCCAGGCCCGTTCCGCCTCGCACGACCCATCGGCACAAGGCATAGACCGCCGAGAAAGCCAGCAGAGCGATGGCGAACCACATCGGCCCGCTGGCCGACAGCCAGCGCCCGGAACGCAGGAACCCCGCATAGGCGGTCGGGAAACCCACGCCTGCATCACAGCAATGCAGCAGGAAATAGCCAGTCAGCGGATGCACCGCCAGCATGTAGACCAGCGACGGCACGCCGAGCCGTAGCCAGCGGTCGAGCAGGAACCGGCCGAAACCCTTGCGATCATGGGCGGCGGGGACAAAATAGCCGGCCAGCAGGAACATGAAGCCCATGAAGAATCCCTGCAGATGGACCTCGAATACCAGGAAGATCATTTTGACCAGCGGCCCGGGCTCCCCGGGTGCGTTGTAATACCAGCTGCCGATATGGCTATAGGTGACGGCGGTATGCAGCCCGACCACCAGGGCGATCATCGCCCAGCGCAGATTGTCGACATAATCGAGCCGAGTGCTGCCCACGGCTTCAATCCTCTTCATCGTCCGGTCTCCGACGGCTAAAGTGACGCTGGCATTTTCCAGCGGAGCGTTGGGGACTATGGCGGATCCGCTGATGGCGGTGAGAGAGGCTCGGGTCGAACGGCCCGAAGCGCGGGACGAACGGCGGGCGGTCGTGACGAACGGCAACGCTTCAGGGACGAGCGGACTATTCCGGCGGCCCTTGGCGCGCGCTTACGCCCTGAGCACTCCGTTGGTCTTGCTGGCCACAACCGTCAACGTCTTTTCGACGCTCTACGATTTTCACCGCGGCGGCAAGACGCTGCCCCTGTGGGAACCGGTCTCGTGGGAAGCGACCAGCGCCATTTCGATCCTGGTCGCCTTCCTGATCATTCCTCTCGCCGCGCGCCTCGCTCCTCCCGACCGCGGATGGCCCAGCGTCCTGGCGGTCAACACGTTGGCGACCCTGCCCTTTTCGGCGATCCACACCGGTGGGATGTTCGGCTTGCGTTGGATGATCTATCGCTTTGCCGGCAGCCCATACCAGGCCAGCCTGTCGGACGTCGTCTACGAATATCGCAAGGACTTGTTCGCCTTCGCCATCCTCTACGGCGCATTCTGGATCGCCACCCGACCACGAGTTCAGACTGCCTCCTCCGCCCCGCACGAAACGGAAATCGCCGATCCTGTCTTCACGATCATCGACGGCGCCCGCACCCACCGGGCGACGCCCGCCGACATCCTGTCGCTGCGGGCGTCTGGAAACTATGTCGAGTTCCACCTGGCCGGCGGTGACCGCCCGCTGATGCGCGGCTCGTTGCAGGAGATGCAGGAGAGGCTGGCGGCCCACGGTTTTCTGCGCACCCACCGGTCCTGGGTGGTCAATCCGCGCCGGGTGCGCCACCTGACGGCGCTGGGATCGGGAGACTTCCTGCTCACCCTCGACAGCGGCGACGAAACACCTTTGTCGCGCCGCTTCCCCGAGGCGCTGGCGGTTTTGCGAAAAAAAGAGGGCGCCGCCGAAGCGACGCCCTCCTCTTCCCCGAAATAGATAAGATCAGTGCGGCAGAGACGCCATCGCCTTCAGCAGATCGGCCTTGGCGTGATCATACTCGTCCTGGCTGATCATATGATTGTCGAGTAATCGCTTAAGCGCGGCGAAGCGCTCCTCGATCTGCTTGGGATCCTGCGGCACCGGCGCGCTCGCCGCGGCCGGCATATTCGGCACGGCGACGGCGGGCGCTGGAGTCGGCTTCGGCGCCGCGGTCGCGGCGGGCGCCTCGGTCGACGGGGCGGCCTGCGAAGGCGCGGCCGGCGACTGGGCCGTCGGCATGCCATAGGTGCCGGTCCAGGCCACCGAGGAGATCTTGGCCCAGTCGCCGCGGCCGGCGACGGCCAGCGAGACGGCGCCGCCCGGCACTATGCGATGCTCGGTTTCCTGCGGGGTGAGACGGGAACCAGTGCGGATGCGGGCCGGATCGGCGGCGAAGGTGCTGGTCAGGAAGGTGTCGTGCACCATCCCGAGGATCAGCCCGACCGAATCGCCGTCGATGAAGATGCGGCCGGCGGTGGCGCGCGGCGGGCCGAGATAATCGAGGATGCCGCTTTGGACATGCACGGCGAAGGCGACGTCCTGGCCGGGTCCCGCCTGGGCGAGGGCCTGCGCGATCGGCTTGGCGATGAGCGAGAGCTGGTCGGAATCCAGCAGAGGGCCGGTATCGCCGTCGCCGCTGACCTGCACCGAGGACAGCACGGCGCGCACCGCGTCGGCGCTCAGCTTGGGCAGGGCGCTCGGCGACGTGCCGCCATCCGCCTTCTCGATCCGGACGAAATCATTACCTTTCTGCCACACGGTCTCGACCGCGCCGGCGGGTGCCGCGAGAAGCAACGCCGCAGCAAAAAGAAAGAAGAAGCGCCCTCCCCGGGGCACCGTGACATAAGCTGCCTGAATCAAAGCCCATCTCCATAAGCCCAAGGGCGAGATCCTAGCTTGGAATGTATCCGAAGTCACTCACACGAAACTGGGCGCTTGCAGCAGGCGGCGCATCGTTTTAGAAAGACGCGGCGCCGGTTTAGCTCAGCTGGTAGAGCACCTGATTTGTAATCAGGGGGTCACGGGTTCGAATCCTGTAACCGGCACCATTCCCCCCACAGCTCCATCGCGATCGCCCGCAGCCAGGACAGGCCGGGATCGAGATCGGCGGCCGCCGCCCACATCAGCGACACGGCGAAACGCGGCGTCTCGAAGGGCAGTTCGCCGACCGCCAGCCCCAGCAGATCGCGCCAGGCTTCGGCGTAATAGCTCGGCAGGGTGGTGAAGGCCGCCATCCGCTTCGCCATCGCCGCCGAGGTCGAGAAATTGCGGCTGGAGAATTGCACCCGGCGGCTTCGCCCCAATTCGGCCAGGCGCTCATCGATGAAGCCGCTCAGTTCGGCATTGAACGAGGTCAGCAGGTGCGGATGGGCCAGATAGGTGTCGAGCGGCACCGGATCGGCCGTCACCTCGATCCGGGCCGGATCGTAGAGACAGACGAAATGCCAGCCGAAGAGCTCTCGTTGCTTGTGCCAAGCCGCCGGCGGATCGAACACGCCGGCCGCCAGTTCGATCTCGCCCGCATCCAACATGGCGGGAGCGCGGCCGCTGTCGGTCTGGTGCGCCACGATGCGAATCCCCGGCGCCACCGTCAGCAATCTTTGCAACAGCGCCGGCATCAGCGCGGCTTCCAGCGCGTCGCTCATGCCGAGATGGAAGATGCGGTCGCTGGTGGCGGGATCGAAGGCAGGCGGCCCCTGCAATTCCCCCTGCAGCAAGCGCAGAAAGGGACGCACCTGCTCGCCCAGCGCAAGGGCGCGCGGCGTCGGCTGCATGCCTTTGGGGGTGCGCACGAACAGCGGATCGGAGAACGCCTCGCGCAGACGGGCCAAGGATCCGCTGATCGCCGGCTGGCCGAGATAAAGCCTTTCCGCCGTGCGGGTGACGCTGCCCTCTTCGAGCAGAACATGCAGCACCAGCAACAGGTTGAGGTCGATACGCCTCAAATCATTTTTGATGATGTTAATCATAAGTCCAAACGATTTGAATGATGACAATCATGTTTCTAATCTTCCCTCCAACGAACTTCAACAGGAGAGCGGATCATGGAAACGGCGATCGTGATGGGCGGGTCTTCGGGAATCGGACTGGCGGTGGCGCGCCGGTTGGCGGCGCGCGGGATGCGTGTCATCGCTACCGGGCGTGACGCGGCCAAGCTGGAGAAAGCGCTGACCGGCGTGCCGGGCACGGTCAGCACGGCGGCGGTCGACGCCACCGACCGGGCGGCGCTGGATGATTTCTTCGCCAAGACCGGCGCCGTCGAGCATCTGGTGATCACGGTGAGCGGCGGCGAAGGCGGCGGCACTTTCGCCGAACTCGACCTCTCCGCCCTGCGGCGCGGTTTCGAGGCCAAGCTGTGGCCCCATCTCGAAATCCTGCAGGCCGCCCTGCCCTATCTGTCACGCGGCGGCAGCGCCACCCTGGTGACAGCGATCTCCGCCCGCATCGCCAATCCTGGCACGGCCGGTCTGGCGGCGATCAATGGGGCACTGGAATCGATGATCGGGACGCTCGCCCGCGAGTTAGCGCCAGCCCGCGTGAATGCGGTCTCGCCCGGCGTGATCGACACGCCCTGGTGGAACGATAAGCCTGCCGATTTCAGGGAGAGCCTCTTCGCTGCTCAAGCCGCCATCCTGCCCGCGGGCCGGGTCGGCCAGCCGGACGACGTCGCGCAAGTCATCGACATGCTGACCGCCAACGGCTTCGTCACCGGCACGGTGATCCCGTGCGACGGCGGCCTGCATCTGCTGTAAGGAGAAAAATCATGAAAACCATGCAAGCCCTGATGCTCGACGGCCCGGCCGCGCCCTTCCGCCTGGCCGAACTGCCACGGCCGTCACCCGGCGCCCGCGAAGTGCTGGTGAAGATCGAAGCCAGTGGCGTGACCGTGCTCGACACCAAGATCCGCGCCGGCGCCGCCGGTCATGCCCGCCATCCCCTGCCCGCCATTCTGGGCATGGAACTGGCCGGCATCGTCGAGGAAGTCGGCGCCGGCGTCACCCGGTTCCGTCCCGGCGACGAGGTCTATGGCATGACCGGCGGTGTCGGCGGCATTCAGGGATCCCTGGCGCGCTATGCCGCGGTCGATGCCGACCTGCTGGCGAAGAAGCCCGCTTCACTGTCGATGCGCGAAGCGGCCGCCCTGCCGCTCAATATCATCACCGCCTGGGAAGGGCTGATCGATCGGGCGAAACTACGGGCTGGGCAGACTGTCCTGGTGCAGGGCGGTGCCGGCGGCGTCGGCCATCTCGCCTTGCAATTGGTCATCGCCTTTGGCGGCATTCCCTTCGCCACAAGCTCCGCCGCCAACAAAGACGTGATAGCCGCCCTGGGTGCGACGCCGATCGACTACCGCGCCGAAATGCCGCCCGACTATGTCGCCCGGCTGACCGACGGCCGCGGCTTCGAGGTGGTTTACGATACGGCCGGCGGGACCAGCCTCGACAATTCCTTCGCCGCGGTGGCGCGCTTCGGCCATGTGGTCAGCGCGCTGGGCTGGGGCACGCATGCCCTGGCGCCGCTCTCCTTCAAGAGCGCGACCTATTCGGGGGTGTTCACCCTGCTGCCGCTGCTGACCGGCGAAGGCCGCGCCCATCATGGCGAAATCCTGACCAAGGCCGCCGCCCTGGCCGATTCCGGCAAGCTGAAGCCGCGCCTGGATCCCGGCACCTTCACCTGGGCTGAGATCGAGGAGGCGTATGCCGCCGTCGCGGGCGGCAAAACCCAGGGCAAGGTGGTGGTGACGCCGGCCTAAATCAGCACCAGCCAATGCTGGGCGCTGGACGGATTGGCCGCCGTCACCTGCACGTCGGACAGGAATTCCGGCGATTGGCTGAAATAGGTCAGCACATAGGCATGGCCCAGGGTCTGCGCCGCCGCATAGGCGGCCGTCCCTGGGGTCTGGCCGTTGGTGAAGCTATCGATGACAGTAAGGTAATAGGGAATCGCTCCGGCTTCCGGAGCGCGATGCAGCAGGTTCTCATAGCAGTCCGTGATGAACTGCGTGTCCCCCGCCGTGCTCTCGGCATAAGTGTGTTCCGAATTTCCGGTATATTCCGGCGAGGCCAGGAAGTACTGGGCGAAGGTGGTCAGCGAGGTGCCGGGACTGGTCGCCAGCACACCCTGATAGAAAGCCAACCCCGCCACGTCGGGCACACGCCCGAACACGGCGCCGTATAGCTCGGCGATGTTGCCGGTGGTAACGGCGCCGCCGGTCACCGGGGTCTGGGCGACGATGTCGGTGACGTCGCTGAACTCCAGGGCGGTGACATTGCGCAGGCTGTCGGTGACACCCTGCCCCGCCACCGTGAGGCCGATGCCGTCGCCCTGCGCGGTGAGCGAATAATCGCTGGCAGTTCCCGAGAACATCACCGTGACGCTATGCCCGGTCAGGCCCTCGATCGTCGTACTGGTCGCCGAAGCAGAGACGGTCACTGTGAAATCGCCGGTCATGTCCTCGAACGCGGTGTGGTCATTGGAAAACTGCGTCGAGGTGACCGAGATCGGCGCGAACGTCGTGTCGGTGATGGCGATACTGGAAACCTGTCCGGTCGAGGCGAGGACACCGAGTTGATCTATCTGTGCCGCTATATTGGCGATGCTATCCACAATCGCGATCGAACCGATATGGCTGCCGCCGGCGATGCTTTCCGCCTGCGCCACCGTGGCGCCGGTGACGTCGATGGTGTAAGCGCCGGCGATGTCTTGCAGGGCGCCTGAATCAGTGACGACCTGCACCGCCGTCAGGGCAATCGCGGGAATATCGACAGCGGTGCCGGTATCGGCCAGGACGATCTGCCCGATTTCTCCCGCCGCCGTCAGAGTCTGCAGCATATCCAAATTGCTGGCGATATCGGCGCTGCTGTCCGTAACGATCGTCCCAGCGGACAACGTCCCGGCTTGATACCCGTTGATCGCCGCGGCGGCAGTCACGGCGGCCGTCGAGGAAACGGCGCTGTCCGTGACGACGATGCTGGCCGGCGAGAGGCTGGTGGTCTGCGTACCGGCCGCCAACGAGAATTCCGATGTGCTATGGCTGCCTTGAAACGCCAGGGTCAAGGACGCGCCGCCCGCCTCTTGCAGGGTCAGTACGCCATGGGTGGCGTCGCCCGAATAGGAAATGGCTGTCACCGATTGCAGCGAAACGCCGGACAGGACGATCTCGTCGCCCTGGGTAAAACCTTCGATCGAGCCGGTGAAGGATTGCGGCGCGTCGAGCTGCAGGATACCGACCTTGTCGGCGAAGACGACATTGGCGGAATCCGCCGCCAACAGTTCCACGGTTACGGGAAGAGCGATATATTCGGGAGCCCCGGGTACCGAACCTCCCGCCCCGATCACGATCGATCCGCTCCCGGAAACGGGCGCGCCGACCAGGAGCGTAGCGGAGAGCCCGCTGTACGCATTCAAGCTGGCGACAATGCTTCCATTGTCGATCAGAGTGCCGCTGAGAGACAGAGTGGCATTGCCATTGCCGACAAGGATACCGGTCGACAACACGGTCAGGCTGGGCGCGTTTAGCGTTCCCCCCACGACGATCATCCCCTGGTCCGTCACGGCCTGGGCCAGCGATAAACTGCCGGAGCTGAGGTCGAGCAGTCCCGACGGCGCGATGGTCGTCAGACTGGACTGCAAGGAAACATAGGTGGTCCCCGTCGCCGCATAAGTTTGAAGGAGCCCCGCCGCTGATCCGTTGAGCGCGCCGTCCAGATAGACGGACGCCGCCAGCGTGGTGATCGGCCCATTCACATCGATGGAGATGGCCTCGCCGCTGCCGACGTCATAAAGCCCGCCGGTCAGGGTGCCGCCGGACAGATTGGCGAAGCCGCCGGACCCGACGGAAACAGTTATGGTCGATTCATAGACGCAGGCAAGGCTGCCGATATTTTCGAAGCGTCCTGCCGAGATCGTCAGGCCCCCGCCCTCGAGCTGTCCCCGGTTGACCAGATCGCCCGTGACGGTGAACTGCCCGAGGCCGGTGACGTCCCCGTCATTTTCCAGCGAGCCGGCGACCAGGGTTCCGCTGCCGCCGATATTGAATGTGGCGTAGTCGCCGTGCGCGCCAATCACCAATTCGTTGAGAATCGTTAGGGTGCCGGAATTGACCACGTCGCCGCCATTGATCGTCGCCGCGCTGGCCTCGTAGGATTCCCCGTTCAGAATTTGGACTTCGTAGAAGATCGCCTGTCCCGACTGGAGATCAGTGACCAACGGCACGGCGACCACCGCCGTCGCCGAATTCGGAATGACCCGCGGCGACCAGTTCGTCGCGCTGTCCCAATTATAGATGGTGTCCTCGATGAGATCGGGCGGCGAGAACGTAGTGGTCGTCACGGAAGGGCTTCCTCTTTTAGATCAGCACCAGCCAATGCTGGGCGCTGGACGGGTTGGCCGCGGTTACCTGCACGTCGGATAAGAATTCCGGCGACTGGCTGAAATAGGTCAGGACGTAAGCATGCCCTAAAGTCTGTGCCGCGGCATAGGCGGCGGTACCTGGGGTCAAGCCGTTGGTGAAACCGTCTATGACATTGAGATAATAGGGAATCGCTCCAGTTTCCGGGGCGCGGTGCAGCAGGTTCTCGTAGCTGTCGGTGATGAACTGCGTGTCCCCTGCCGTGCTCTCGGCGTAAGTGTGCGCCGGATCGCCGGTATATTCCGGCGAAGCCAGGAAATACTGGGCGAAGGTGGTCAACGAGGTCGTGGGGTTGGCGGCCAGATAGGCCTGGTAGAAAGCCAGCCCCGGCACATCGGGCAGGCGTCCGAACACGGCGCCATACAGCTCGGCGATATTGCCGGTAGTGACGGCGCCGCCGGAACCCGGGGTCTGGGCGACGATGTCGGTGAAGTCGCTGAATTGCACGGCGGTGACGGTGCGCAGACTGTCGGTGACACCCTGCCCGCTCACGGTCAGCCCGATCCCGTCGCCCTGCGCGGTCAGCGAATAATCGCTGGCCGTGCCTGAGAAGACCACCGTGACGCCATGACCGCTCAATCCCTCGATCGTGCCGCCGGCCGCCGAGGTCGAGACGGTGACGGTGAAATCGCCGGTCATGTCCTCGAAGACGGTATGGTCGTTGGCGAACTGCGTCGAGGTGACCGAGATCGGCGCGTAAGTGGTGTCGGTGATGGCGATGCTGGAGACCTGCCCGGTCGCCGCCAACGGACCGAGCTGGTCGATCTGCGACGTGACGTCGGCGATGCTGTCCACAACTGCGGTCGAACCGACATGGCTGCCACCGGCGATGCCTTCCGCCTGCAGCGCGGTGGCGCCGGTGACAGTGACCGTGTAGGCGCCGTCGATCAGCGTGAACACCCGTGAATCGGCAAGGTACTGCGTCGCCGTCACGCTCAGGGAAGGCGGTACGACCGGCGCCTGCGAGCTGTCGAGATCGGTCAGGATGATGGCGGACAGATCGCCGGCCGCCGCCGCGGTCTCCAGAGCGTCGATCTGGGCGGCGACGGCGCTGGCGCTGTCGACGACGATCGCCCCCGTCGGCAGCGCCGCGTCCTTATAGGCGGAGACCGCCGCCACCGCCGACCAGTTCGGGCTGACCGAACCGGCGACATCGGTGATGGCGATGCTGCCCGACTGGGCGCCGGCCGCCACGGCGAAGCTGGCGGTGGTGTAATTGCCCGTGAAGTCGAGATTTATCACGCCGCTGCCGGTGGTCAGGCTCAGCACGCCCTGGGTCGAACTGCCCGAATAGGTCGTGGCGGTCACCGAACCCAGGCTGATCCCCGACAGCACGACGGTATCGCCCGTGGTGAAGCTTCTGATGGCGCCGGTAAAGGAAGCCGGCGCATCGAGCTGCAGGATTCCGGTGGCGTCGGCGAAGATGACCGGGGTCGAATCCGACGCGGCAAGCGCCAGCGTCACCGCGCCGCTCGTGACCTGGCCCGAGGTCGGATCGGTATAGCTTTCGCCCGTCCCCACCACCAGCACACCGCTGCCCGACACCGCCGACGCGATCACCAGCGTGCTGTTCTCGTACGCGCCGGGCCCTTCGGTCTCGGGATTTATCGTCGCCAGGATCGCGCCGTCATCGACGATCCCACCGCTCGCGGTCAGGGTGGCGGTGGCGCTGAACGCGCTGCCGGCGATCGAGCCGCCCGCCGCGACGAACAAGGACGGCGCCGTGACGCTGCCGCCATCGATCACGATCTGGCCCTGCACTGTCAGCGCGGTGGCATTGATATAGGCGACCTCGGTGGCCAGCATGCCGGACGGCGCGATGGTGGTCAGACTGGATTGGATCGGAACATAGGTCGTGCCGCTGGCGCCGTAGGTTTGCAGCGTGGCGCTGCCGAGCATCTGGAGGTTGGCGGCCAGATCGGTGATCGGGCCATGGACGTTTATGTCGATGTCCTGCCCGTCGCCGAGCTCATAGGTGCCGCCGGTCAGGGTGCCGCCGGCCAGATTGACGAAACCGGCGCCGCCGCTCGAGATCGCGATGGTCAGCGGCCCCTCGCCATCGAACAAGGTGCCGATATTCTCGAAGCGGGCGGCGGTGATGGTGGCGGTGCCGTCGACGATTCCGCGATTGATCAGATCGCCGGCGACACTCACGGTACCGGTGACCGAGACGACGCCGTCATTTTCCAGCGATCCGAAGGAATAGGTCGCGGTGCCGTCGCTGGCGAGGCTGCCTCCCCCGACCGTCACCTCATTCAGGACGGTCAGGCTGCCCAGATTGTAGAGGCTGTAGGCGCGCACATCGAGAGTGCTGACGCTATAGGCCTCGCCGGTCTGGATCCCCACCACATAGTAGGGAATCACCTGATCCGCGGGCTGGGTGTCGGGAATTTGCGGAATGACGACATCGGCTCCGCCGCCGTTCGGCACGCTGTCCGTCGACCAGAGCGATGCCGTATCCCAATATTGGAAAGTGTCGGTGTTGGCGGGCGAAAAGCGATAGGTCGTCACAATGGCCTCCGGAACTGAGCTATTCTACCGCCACAACGCCTGCCGCCGCCATTCATACAACCGATAGTTATTCTAATGCTGTCTCATCTCCCCACTTTCTCCGCCGCCTTTCTCGCCTCCCTTGTCGAATTCGTCGAGGCGCTGACCGTCATCCTCGCCGTCGGCGCCACCCGTGGCTGGCGATCCGCCCTGGAAGGGGCGGCGGCGGGTCTCGCGGCGCTTCTTATCCTGCTGGCGCTGTTCGGCCGGTCGCTTGCCCTGCTGCCGCTCGCCTGGGTGCAGTTGGGCGTCGGCGCGCTGCTCCTGCTGTTCGGGCTGCGCTGGCTGAAAAAGGCGGTCAAACGGGCGGCGGGACTGATCCCGCTGCATGACGAGGCTGCGCTCTACGCCGCCGAGACAGGGCGCCTGGCCGTCGAACCGCGCGCCTCGAGACGCGACTGGGTAGCCTGCGGCACCGCCTTCAAGATCGTGATGCTGGAGGGGATCGAGGTCGTCTTCATCGTGCTGGCCATCGGCGCGGCCGGACGGGAATGGCTGGCCGCCGGCAGCGGCGCGGCGGTGGCGCTGCTGGCGGTGATTGCGCTGGGGCTGCTGCTGCACCGGCCGCTGACCCGAGTACCGGAAAACAGCCTGAAATTCGCCGTCGGGGTGCTCCTGACCGCGTTCGGCCTGTTCTGGTCAGTGGAGGGATTAGGCGTGGAATGGCCGGGCGGCGATTGGGCGCTGCCGGCACTGGTGTTGGCGATCCTGGCCGCGGCGCTTACCGCGGCCAGGATGCTGGCTCACCAGCCGCCACCCAGCGCCCGGTAGGACCCGACCGCCGAGCGCGCCGTGTCGGCCCGCACGCGGGCCAGATCGTCCTGGGCGATCAGCAGCTGGCGATCACTGTCGAGCACGTCGATCAGACTGACCGCGCCGCCGCGATAGGCTTCCTCGGCGGTGTCCCGCGCCCGGGTCAGGGACGCCGTCTCGCGGGACAGCTCGCGGGTCTGTTCGGCTTCCTGCGCCAGCGCCGTCAGCGCGTTCTCGACATCCTCGGTGGCGCGCAGCACGGCGGCGCGATACTGGGCCAGCGCTTCGGCATTGGCGCCATTGGCCTGCTCGACCTGCGCATCGACCTTGCCGAAATCGAACAGGCGCCAGCGCAGCCCGGCCACGGCTTGCGGCTGGAAGGCGGCCCCGGTGAGGAACTGCTGGCTGGAGATCGAGTCGAACCCCAACAGGGCCGACAGATTGAGCTTGGGATAGTATTCCGACATCGCCGACCCGATGCGGGCGTTGGACGCGGCCAGCTTGCGCTCCGCGGCGATCACGTCGGGGCGGCGGCGCAAAAGATCGGCCGGATCGGCGGGATCGACGGCGGGAATGGCCGGAATATCGGCAACCGTGGACAATTCCTTGGCGTAGGTGCCGGGCTGCGCGCCCAGCAGCACGTCGAGGCGGTTCAGTTGGGCCTCGAGTCCGATGCGGAGCGGCGGAACCAACGCTCTGGCCTGGGCCGTCAGCGCGTCGGCCTGAGCCACTTCGCGATCGGTCGCGACGCCGCGCTTCTCGCGCAATTTGACCAGATCGAGCAGATGGTTATCGGCGTCGATCTGGGCCTTGGCGAAAGCGAGCCTGGCCTGATAGCCGCGAATCTGCAGGTAAGCGTCGGCGGCGTCGGCGGCGACCGAGATGCGGGTGCCGGCATGATCGGCCTCGGCCGCTTCGGCCAGGGCGCCGGCGGTCTCGACGTCGCGATGCAAGCCGCCGGAGAGATCGACCTCCCAACTGGCGCCGACGCCGGCGGTGTATTCCACCCAGTCGCGGTCATAGCCGGGAAGGTTATGGGCGATGGCGCCGACCGGGCTTTCCACCGACTGGCGATAGGGGGTCACGGAAGACTCGAACGCGCCCGACGGCATCAGGCGGGCGCCGGTCTCGCGCGCCACGGCGCGGGCCTGCTGGACACGGGCCAGCGAGGCGGCGAGATCGAGATTTTGCGCCAGCGCGCGCTCGACGATCACCGTCAGTTCGGCATCGTGAAAGCCGGTCCACCACTGATCGAGCGGCGGCGCTTCGGCCGCCTGGACGGGCGCATTGTGGTAAGGCGCCAGCGTGGTCTGCGGCTTCTGATAGTCGGGACCGGCCTGACAAGCGGCCAGCAACAGGGCGGCGGATAGCGCGCCCACCTTCTGCAGCGAACTCATTTCTCTGTCTCCGCGATGGGGCGGCGCGGCACGACCATCCGCGACGTCATGGTTTGAGCGATTTCACCGTGCTGATTGAAAGTTTTGGATTGGACCAGGGCCATGCCGCGATCGGGACGCGAGCGGGATGGCGTCACGTCGAGCACTTCCATGACGACGCGCAGCGTGTCGCCGGGACGGGTCGGACGCGGCCAGGCGATCTCGGCGCCGGCGCCGATCAGGCCGCCGGCGATCGGCGAGGCCTCCACCATCAGCCGCATGGTGATCGCCGCCACGTTCCAGCCTGACGAGGCCAAGCCGCCGAACAGGCTGTCCTTGGCGGCCTCTTCATCCAGATGGAAGAACTGCGGATCGAAGCGGGCAGCGAATTCCTTGATCTCGGCGGCGGTCAGGGTGTGGCTTCCGCTCTCGAAGGTCTGCCCGGGATGAAGGTCTTCGAGATAGAGCTTGGCGGGGGTCATCGGTGCGTCTCCAAAAGTAACTTGCATTATGATAGTCACATCGATATGTTACTTGCAAGTTGATAGTTACTACGGAGCCACCCGATGCCGAAACGGATCACCCAGTGCCCCATCGCCCGCAGCATGGAACGCGTCAGCGACGAATGGAGCGTGCTCATTCTGCGCGACGCGCTTTACGGCCTGACCCGCTTCGACGAGTTTCAGAAGAGCCTCGGGATCGCCCCCAACATCCTGACCCGGCGTCTCGCCACGCTGGTCGAGGCCGGCATGCTGGAGCGCACCCAATATTCCGAGCATCCGCCCCGCTATGAATACCGCCTGACCGAAGCCGGCCGCGATTTCCGCACCGTCATCCTGGCGATGCTGGCCTGGGGCAACCGCCATTTCGCCCAGGAAGGCCTGGCCACCGTGATCGTCGACCGGCAGACCGGCGAGATCGCCGATCCGGTCCTGGTCGACAGGAAGACCGGCCGCGCGATCATCGGCGCGGACTTCAAGGTCACTGCCGGCCCGGCCGCCAGTGACTCGATGAAAAAGCGTTACCAGACCCAGCCCCCGAACAATGCCCTGACGGAGTCCCCCCTATGAGCAACCTGTCCGCAGAAGCCCTGGTCGGCGCCCGCCCGGCCACGAGCGCGCCCACTCAATCGCGCCGCCGCCTGGCGATCGCCGGGATCGGTCTGATCGCCGTCCTCGGCGCCGCCACCTTCGGCCATCATTATTGGACTGTGGGCCGTTTCCTCGAATCGACCGACGACGCCTATGTCGGCGGCGACGTCACCGTGATCGCCCCCAAAGTGGCCGGGTTCATCGCCGAGATGGCGGTGACCGACAATCAGATGGTCCATGCCGGCGACCTGCTGGTGCGCCTCGACGACCGCGACTACAAGGCGGCGCTCGACCGCGCCACCGCTGCCGTGGCCGCGCAGACCGCGACCCTGGCCAATCTCGACGCCAGCCGGCAATTGCAGCTGTCGGTGATCAACGCCGCGAAAGCCGGCGTCACCGCCGCCGACGCCGAGACCGTGCGGACACGCGACGACCAGGCCCGCTTCAAGGCCCTGGCCGCCGACAATGCCGCCTCGACCCAGGTCTTCCAGAAGGCCGACGCCGAGTATAAGCAGGCCGTCGCCGCCGGCGACCGCGCCCGTGCTCAAGCCGAGGCCGCCACCCGCCAGCTCGACGTGATCGCCACCCAGCGCCAGCAGGCCGAAGCGGCCTTGGCGGGCGCGCGGGCCGACCTCGAAACCGCCAAGCTCAATCTCAGCTATACCGAGCTGCGCGCTCCGGTGGATGGCTATGTCGGCAACCGCTCGGGGCGTCCCGGCGCCTATGCCACGATCGGCGCCCAGCTGCTGTCGGTGGTGCCGGCGCAAGGTCTGTGGGTCGACGCCAATTTCAAGGAAAGCCAGTTGGCCCACATGCTGCCCGGCCAAAGGGTGAGCGTCGAAGCCGACGTGCTGCCCGGCCAGACCTTCCAGGGCACGGTGGTCAGCGTGGCCCCCGCGACCGGCGCGCAGTTCTCCATCCTGCCGCCCGAGAACGCCACCGGCAATTTCACCAAGATCGTCCAGCGCGTGCCGGTCCGCATCGCGCTGGCCGGCGACGCCGCCAAGCTGGGCCAGTTGCGCCCGGGACTGTCGGTCACCGCCGAGGTCAATCAGAAGGGTAACTGACCTCCGCCTGGTTTTTCAGGCCTGCGACTGCAGGCCCGCGCTGCCAACAGCGTCGATCACACAGGCGGTATAGCTTGGCGCGTGAGCCCAGCGCATGGAATGCGCGCCCGGCGCCTGAGGGACATATAAAATGAGCGAACTCAGCATGAAGCAGAAGGTCTTGGCCTTCTCCACCATGAGCATCGGCTTCTTCATCGCCCTGCTCGACATCCAGATCGTCTCGGCATCCCTGCGCGACATCGGCGGCGGCCTGTCGTCCGGCGCCGACGAGACCGCCTGGGTCCAGACCGCCTATCTGATCGCCGAGATCGTGGTGATCCCAATGTCGGGCTGGCTATCGCGCGTGATGTCGACGCGCTGGCTGTTCGCCGTCTCCTCGATCGGCTTCACACTGGCCAGCCTGGCCTGCGGCTGGGCCTGGAACATCCAGAGCATGATCGTGTTCCGCGCTCTGCAGGGCTTTCTCGGCGGCTCGATGATCCCGACCTGCTTCACGGCGGCCTTCTTCTATTTCCAGGGCAATCAGCGCGTGATCGCCGCCGCGGTGATCGGCGCCATCTCCTCGCTCGCCCCGACGCTCGGGCCGACGGTGGGGGGCTGGCTGACCGACCATTATTCCTGGCATTGGCTGTTCTTCGTCAATCTGGTGCCCGGCATCTTCGTGTCGATCGTCGTGCCGATTCTGGTCAAGATCGACAAACCTGACCTATCGCTGCTGAAGAGCGGCGACTATATCGGCATCGTGATGATGGCGCTGTTCCTGGGCTGCCTGGAATATGTGCTGGAGGACGGCCAGCGCTGGGACTGGCTGGAGGATCCCGATATCCGCCTGGCCGCCATCGTCTCGGGCACATCGGGCCTGCTGTTCCTGTGGCGGAGTCTGACCTACGCCCATCCGGTGGTCGATCTGCGGGCGCTGAAAAATATGAACTTCGCCCTGGGCTGCTTCTTCTCCTTCGTGACCGGCATCGGCATCTTCGCCACCATCTATCTGACGCCGGTGTTCCTGGGGCGGGTGCGCGGCTTCTCGGCGCTGGAGATCGGCGAGGCGGTGTTCTCGACCGGCATCTTCCAGGTCTGCGCCATCCCGGTCTACACCACCCTAGCCCGCAAAGGGGTGGATCTGCGCTGGCTGATGATGGCCGGGCTGGCCGGTTTCGCCGCCTCGATGTTCAATTTCATGCCGATCACCCATGATTGGGGCTGGAAGGAATTGCTGCTGCCCCAGGCCTTCCGCGGCTTCTCCCAGCAATTCGCCGTCGCTCCCATCGTGACGCTGACCCTGGGCAGCCTGGCGCCGGAACGGCTGAAACAAGCCTCGGGCCTGTTCAACCTGATGCGGAATCTGGGTGGCGCCATCGGCATCGCCATGTGCGGCACTCTGCTCAACAACCGCACCAACCTGCATTTCCTGCATCTGGCCGAGCATCTCAACAGCGCCAATCCGGAAGTTCCGGCCGGCGCGCTGGCAGGCAAGGTCCAGTCGCTGAAACTGCTGTGGTCCCTGACGATGCGCGAAGCCCTGACCCAAAGCTTCGCCGACACCTTCTATGTGATCCTGCTGTGCTTCGTGGTGGTCACCCTGATGGTGCCGCTGCTGAAGAAGGCGGGTGCGCCGATGAAGCCGTCAGCCGACGCTCACTGACAATCCATGCCGGGGTTGCCGCATCATCCAGATCGGCACCGCCAGGATGAGCAAAGCCCCGGCATAAATCAGGAAGATCGGCGAGAAGCT
>Ga0302314_10008267_pt1 | contig 18567 bp, 20 predicted proteins | sample III_Palsa_N2_3_FD_200533 | JGI IMG/M metagenome (GOLD analysis project Ga0302314, IMG submission 200533) | Peat permafrost microbial communities from Stordalen Mire near Abisko, Sweden - III_Palsa_N2_3 | ecosystem: Environmental > Terrestrial > Soil > Palsa > Peat permafrost | place: Sweden...
GCCCGCTGCATCTGCTGATCAAGCACCGCAACAGCGCCGACCCCCTGCTGTTCATGCCGTCGATCCAGGCCGACTGGAAGGCGATCGGCGTCGCCGCCGAGTTGCAACAGAACGACGTCCAGGTCGCCTACCAGGAGTATGAGATTCACGACTTTCAGGTCGGCGACGCCGGCTGGCAGTCCGCGGACCCGATCAACTACCTGGAACTTTCCAAGTCCGACACTGGCGGCCAGAACTACGGCAGCTACGACAACCCAGCTTACGATGCCGAGTTCGAAGCCGCCGTCTCCGCGATCGACCCGGCGACAGCGGCGCTGCACATGCACCGGGCCGAAGCGATCCTGCTGGCGGATGCTCCGTTGGCCCCGATTTACTTCCCGGCGAGCCGAAACCTGGTGAGTCCGACTATTAGCGGTTGGGTCGACAATCTCACCGACACCCACCAGGCGCAGTGGCTCTGCAAAGCCCCGACCCCCGCGGCCGGCGTCGGCGCCACCGCCTCCTGAACCCCGCCCTTAACAGGCGACCGCGATTCAGCGACAACCGGCTGCGCATCACTCCGGAGTCGCCGCCATGACCAAGCCACTCGAAGGCGACCACGTCGCCGTGCTGCTGGGCGGCATCTCGCCGGAGCGCGAAGTCAGCCTCGTCAGCGGCCGCGAGTGCGCCGACGCGCTGGAGCGGCTGGGCGCCCGGGTCACCCGCGTCGATGCGGGCCGCGACCTCGCCACCGTGCTCGGCCGCCTGAAGCCGGACGTCTGTTTCAACGCCCTGCACGGCGTTTGGGGCGAGGACGGCTGCGTCCAGGGCCTGCTGGAAACGCTGCAGATCCCCTACACCCACTGCGGCGTGCTCGCCTCGGCCCTGGCGATGGACAAGACCAAGTCCAAGGCGGTGATGGCCGCCGCCGGCGTGCCGGTGCCGGGCGGCGGCCTCTTCAACCGCTTCGATGTCGCCCGCGATCACGTCATCGCGCCGCCCTACGTCGTCAAGCCCAACGCCGAGGGCTCGTCGGTCGGCGTCTACCTCGTGTTCGAGGGCGCCAACGCGCCGCCGCAGGAAGTTATCGCCCCGTCCTGGACTTTCGGCGAAGAGGTCGTCGTCGAGCCCTACATCCGAGGCCTGGAATTGGCCGTGGCGGTGATGGACGGCAAGGCGCTCACCGTCACCGAGATCGTCCCTCGCACCGGCTTCTACGACTACGACGCCAAGTACGGGGAAGGCGGCTCGAGCCATGTCCTGCCGGCCCGGATTCCGGCCGCTGTCGCGGGCGCCGCCAAGCGCTACGCCGAGCTCGCCCATGCGGCGCTTGGTTGTCGCGGCGTTACCAGAAGCGACCTCCGTTATGACGACATTAACGAGGTTCTGGTCCTGTTGGAGGTGAACACTCAGCCGGGAATGACGCCCACCTCGCTCGCCCCCGAGCAGGCGGCCCACCTCGGTATTGGGTTTGATGACCTGGTGCTTTGGATCACGGAGGACGCGTATGCCCGCGGTATTGCGGGGGGCCGGGCGCGGCAGCGCCAAGGCTCGGAGCAAAAGCTCCGCCAGTCCTAGCAAAAGTCGCGCGGCCTCAGCCAAGGCCGCAGCGGCGACGCGCCCGCGCATCCCGCTTTCCCCCCGCCTGATCGCTGCCGCCGCTGGCGTCGCCGTGGTCGGCGTCGTCGGCATTGTCCTCCTCACCAACCACCGCGCCGAACGCTTGGTCCAGGCCGGTGGCGATAGTTTTCTCGCTCAGACAGCCGCCGCGGGCCTGCGCCTGCAGACTGTGCGGCTGGAGGGTGCTTCGCCGCAATCTAAGGCCGACATCCTTCGCGCCGCCGCCTTGCCCCAGGGCGCGCCTCTGCTGGGCCTCGACCTCGACGCCGCCCGCCGCCGCATCGAACAGGTGGGCTGGGTCAAGGACGCCCATGTCGTCCGCCTCTTCCCCGACAGCGTCGTGATCTCGGTCGACGAGCGCAAACTCCTCGCCGTCTGGCAGAATGGTGGCCGCGTCGGCGTGATCGACGCCGACGGCGTCGTCGCCCCGGAGGCCGATCCCGGCCGCTTCGCCAGCCTGCCGCTGGTGGTCGGCCCGGGCGCCAATGTCGCCGTCCAGGCCATCCTGACGCCGGTCATGTCGCGGCCGCGGCTGGCGGAGCGCCTTGAAGCTCTGGTGCGGGTCGACGGCCGCAGGTGGGACCTGCGCCTGAAGGACGGCACAATCGTCCAGCTGCCGGCGACGGCTGAAGAGGCGGCGCTGATCCGGCTCGACCAGCTCGATCAGCAGCAGCGGATCTTGGAATTGGGCTTCTCAAGGATCGATCTCAGAGATCCGGAGATGGTGGCGGTGCGGCCGCGGCAAACGCCGACGGTTCAGGGGACGAGTGGGGCTGGATGAGACTCGCGATCAGGGAAGATAGCGCATCGTTCGCGGAGGCCGAGCGCCGAAGCGGCAGTCGCGACACGCTGAAGGTCGGGCTGGGCCGCGCGCCGGTCACCGCCGCCGTCGATCTGGGCGCCTCCAAAGTCGCCTGCTTCATCATGAAGCCCGAGGGCGTGCGCCACGCTGACCGCACCATCACCACGGCGGGCGTCGGCTACGTCCAGTCGCGCGGCGTCCGCGGCGGCGCGGTGATCGAGGTCGACGAGGCCGCCAGCGCCATCGCCAAGGCGGTCGAGCGCGCCGAAGCCCTGGCCAAGGTCAGCGTCGGCGGCGTCACCGTCGCCACCGCCGGCGGCCAGCTCGCGAGCCGCCGTCTCACCGCCAGTGTTTCGCTGGGCGCTCGCCCGATTAGCGATGCGGACCTGTCGCGCGCCATCAGCGCGGCCGTCTCCGGCCTGCGCATGCCGGGTCGCCAGGTGATCCACGTCCGCCCGATCGGCTGGTCGGTCGACGGCGCCAAGGGCGTGCGAGATCCCCGGGCGATGTATGGCCGGCAGCTCGGCCTGCACCTGCTGCTCGTCTCGATGGACGAGCAGGTCTACCAGACCATCGCCTGCTGCGTCGAACGCGCCCACCTCCAGTTCGAAGGCGTGGTCGCCGCGCCGTTCGCCTCGGCGCTCGCCACGCTGGAAGAGGACGAGATGGACCTCGGCTCGATTCTGATCGACATGGGCGGCGGCTCGACCTCGCTGGCGGTTTACGCCGGTGGCAGCCTCACCCACATCGACAGCCTCGCCGTCGGCGGCTCCCACGTTACTCAGGATGTCGCCCGCGGCCTTTCCACCTCGATCATCGGGGCCGAGCGGATCAAGACCCTGCACGGCTCCGCCATCGCCTCGTCCAACGAAGACCGCGAAATGATCGAAGCCCCGCCGCGCGGCGACGACCCCGGCGCCGGCCCCGTGGTCGCGCCACGCTCGTTACTGAAGGGCATTATCGCCCCCCGCGTCGAAGAGACGCTGGAGCTGCTTCGCGAGCGCTTGAGGGCGTCCGACGCCCCTGTTGAAGCCGGCGCCGGCATCGTGCTGACCGGCGGCGCCAGCCAGCTCGCCGGCGTCCGCGAAGTGGCCGTCCGTGTCTTCGATCGTCCGGTCCGTTTGGGCCGTCCCCGCCGCGTGCCGCACCTCGCCGACGCCGCGTCCGGACCCGCGTTCTGCGCTGCGGCAGGTGTGCTCCATCGCGCCGCGTTCGGGCCTCGCGAGGCCGGACCGCGCAAGCCGTCGTCGCAGCGGGTCAAAGACGCGAACGGCAACGTCGTGGCCCGCGCCACGGCCTGGCTGCGCGATAATCTTTAGTCGTTTAGATAATTTTTCACTGCGTCAACGCGCCCCGGCAAAGTTTCGCCGCGCGCCCGCAAGCTCAACGCCAGCAACGAAAAATCGCTACAGCCACGCTCGACGCCGTTCCGACTCACAGTATGCAGTTAACGCGCAATTAAGGATGGTGGTCGTTCAGTTAACCGCATCGGCGAAGAGGGCCGGCGGGCGATTCGCCGATCCTCATTTCATAGGCATGGCGGAAGGACGCGGGGCTCCTGATGACGTTCAAGGTATTTGCACCGGAAACTAAGGAGCTTAAGCCGAGGATCGTCGTCTTCGGCGTCGGCGGCGCCGGTGGTAACGCTGTCAACAATATGATCGAGGCCGGCCTCGAAGGCGTCGAATTCGTCGTCGCCAACACCGACGCTCAGCAGTTGGCGTTTTCCAAGACGCAGTGCCGTGTCCAGCTTGGCGTCCAGGTCACGCAAGGCCTTGGCGCCGGCGCCCATCCCGAAGTCGGGATGTCGGCCGCCGAAGAATCCACCGTCGAGATCGGCGAACACCTCGATGGCGCCCACATGGTCTTCATCACCGCCGGCATGGGCGGAGGCACCGGCACGGGCGCCGGTCCGATCATCGCCAAGTGCGCCCGTGAACGGGGCATCCTGACCGTCGGCGTGGTGACCAAGCCGTTCCATTTCGAAGGCCGTCACCGCATGCGTCTGGCTGACGCTGGGATCGCCGAGCTGCAGCGCTACGTCGACACCCTGATCGTCATCCCGAACCAGAACCTGTTCCGCGTCGCCAACGAACGCACCACCTTCGCCGAGGCCTTCGCCATGGCCGACCAGGTGCTGCACTCCGGCGTCCGCTCGATCACCGACCTGATGGTCCTGCCCGGCCTGATCAACCTCGATTTCGCCGACGTCCGCACGGTGATGACCGAGATGGGCAAGGCGATGATGGGCACAGGCGAAGCGACCGGCGAAGGCCGCGCGCTGATGGCCGCCGAAAACGCGATCCAGAACCCGCTGCTCGACGAAGTCACCCTCAAGGGTGCCAAGGCCGTGCTGGTCAACATCACCGGCGGCCTCGACATGACCCTGCTCGAAGTGGACGAAGCGGCCAACGCCATCTCGGCCCAGGTCGATCCGGAAGCCAACATCATCTTCGGCGCCGCCTTCGATCCGACGCTGGTCAACACCCTGCGCGTCTCCGTCGTCGCCACCGGCATGGACGGCGCTTCGATCTCCGCGATCGAGCCCGCCCCGCGCCGCACCTCGCGCCGCTCCGAGACGGCCCCCGCGATGGCCGCGCCGGAGCCGTACTACGAGCCGGCGCCGATGCCGCAGCCGGTGCTGACGTTCGAATCCGAATTCGCCGAAGAGCCCGCCTATGAGCCGGCGATGGCCTATCAATCCGAACCCGAGCCGGCCTATGAACCCGTCGCCCAGCCGGCGCCGGTCCAACCCCTCCAGACCGCCGTGTTCGAGCCGCTGCGCGCCGCCAACTATTCGGCGCCGCGTCCCGCCACCGACACCGAGATGCGCCGCGAGCAGCCGGCCCTCGCACCGATCGCCGCGGCCCCCGAGCCCACCATCGTCCAGCCGCAGATCCGTCAGATTCCGCGCATCGTCGATCCGTCGGTCGCCGACGAAGAGGACGGCGGGCCGCTGTTCCCCGAAGCGCCGCACTACGGCGAGGAGCGCGGTCGCAAGAGCGGCTGGCTCAGCATGTTCGGCCGTCCGCGCCACGACGCTCAGCCAGCGCCTGGTCCGGCGCTGCGTTCGACGGGTTCGGCCCAACCGGCCGCCCAGCCGGCCGCCGCGCGCCCAGCGGATGACCCGGACGATCTGGAAATCCCGTCTTTTCTGCGTCGCCTGGCCAACTGAAGGCCAGGCCCGAAGCGGGCTTGACGATTCACCGCGTTTCGGCGATTACTTCGGGTATCGTCGAATTCGCGCCTTCAAGTCCGGTTGCCTCCACCGTCTGGCGCCTGTAGCGGTCGCCTTGCCCGGCAAGGAGGCCGCCCGCCCTTGGCTTCGACGTTCCAGACCACCCTGGCTCGCGAGATCCGCGTCGGCGGCGTCGGGGTGCACGGTGGTCTTCCCGCCAACCTGACGCTCCGCCCGGCGCCGGCCGATAGTGGGGTCGTCTTCGTCCGTACCGACCTGCCAGGCCGCCCGACCATTCCCGCGCGCGCCGACACAGTCTGCGACACGCGCCTCGCCACCGTTATCGGCGATGGCTCGGGCGCCACCGTCGCGACGATCGAGCACCTGATGTCGGCGCTCTGCGGTCTCGGCATCGACAACGTGATCGCTGAGATCGACGGGCCCGAGACCCCGATCGGCGACGGCTCCGCCGCCGAGTTCGTCGCCGCCATCGACGCGGCGGGCGTCGTCCAACTGGACGCCTCGCGCCGCTACCTCGAAATCCTGGAAACCGTCGAGATCGTCACTCCGGGAAAGCGCGTCGCCCTCGTTCCCGCCGGCCGCTTCGAACTGTCGGTCGAGATCATCTTCGAAGCGCAAGCGATCGGTCGCCAGCGGCTCGAGGTCGCCATCGACCCCGCCTCGTTCCGTGCCGAGATCGCCGCTGCCTGCACCTTCGGCTTCATCGCCGAGGTGGAGCAGTTGCGCGCCGCCGGCCTCGGCCGTGGCGCTTCGCTGGAAAACACCATCGTCGTCGACGCCGACCGCGTGCTGAACCCAGAGACGCTGCGCCGCCCCGACGACTTCGTCCGCCACAAGGCGCTCGATGCGCTCGGCGACCTCGCCCTCGCCGGCCACCCCATCCGCGGCCGCTACGAGGCCTCCTGCGCTGGCCACGCGCTTAATAACCAGCTGGTTCGGGCGCTGCTGGATCGGCCAAGCGCCTGGCGCCTGACCACCACCGCGCCCCAAGCGGCCTAATAGAGCCGGAAGAGGAAACCGCATGCCGATCCAGATCGACCTATCCGGCCGCACCGCGCTGGTCACCGGCGCCAGCCGCGGCATCGGCCGCGCCATCGCCCTGGCGCTCGCGGAGGCGGGCGCCGACGTCGCCGTCAACTACCGCCGCGACGCCGCCGCCGCCGAACAGACGGTCATCGAGATCAAGGCGCTCGGCCGCAAGGCGAAAGCCTATTCCGCCTCGGTGGAGAACTGGGACGAAGACCAGGCCATGGTCGCCGCCGTGCTGCAGGACTTCGGCGGCATCGGCATCCTGGTCAACAACGCCGGCATCGCCAGCCGCGGCCAGAGCGTCGCCGACACCGATCCGGCGGAGATGGAACGCGTGGTCCGGGTCCACGCCTTCGGCCCCCACTACCTCGCCAAGCTGGTCGTGCCGCACATGCGGGACCAAGGCCGCGGCGACATCGTCATGATCTCCAGCGTCGCCACCCTCGGCATGGGTCCGCGCGGCGCGCCTTACAACATGGGCAAGGCCGCCATGGAGGCGCTGGCGCTCACCCTGGCCAAGGAAGAGCGCGCCCACGGCATCCGCACCAACATCGTCGCCCCGGCCCTCACCCTCACCGAAATGGGCCGCCGCCTGACCAAGGCGACCGCCGGCGTCGACGACATCCACGAGCTCGACGCCCGCTCCCCGTTCGGCCGCGTCAGCGTCCCCGAAGACGTCGCCGCCGCCGTGGTCTGGCTGGTCTCCTCCGCCAATCCCTATGCCAATGGCCAGAAGATCAACATCAACGGCGGCGGCTGAACCATGCCGCGCCCCGGCCTGTCGGCGCCGCCGCGACACTGGAGACAATGGGTGCGTCCCAACCGCCCTTTCGCCGCCGCCTTTGGGTGGTGTAGAAGCAGGGCCTGCGTCGCGGGGCAGGGCGCTCCTTCAGAAGGTTTCAAGGCTTGTTTCGATTCACCCCCGGCCGCGCTTGCTTGATCGTGCTCCTGGCGGCGGCTGTCGCCGTCTCCGGCTGCAGCGCATTCAAGAACAAGAAGAAGCCCGAACTCGCCTACGAGGAGCACCCGGTCGACCTGCTCTACAACGCCGGCGCCACCCGTCTCGATCAGCACCAGTGGACCGAGGCGGTCGAGTATTTCCGCGAGGTGGAACGCCAGCACCCCTATTCGGAGTGGGCCCGCCGCTCGATCCTGATGACGGCCTTCGCCCACTACGAAGCCAACGACTATGCCGAGGCTATCGCCGATTCGGATCAGTTCATCTCGCTCTATCCAGGCAATCCATCGACGCCCTACGCCTACTACCTGAAGGCCATCTGCTACTTCGAGCAGATCGTCGATGTCGGTCGCGACCAAGCCTCGACCGCCGCCGCCGGCGAGGCGCTGCGCGAGGTCGCCAAACGCTACCCCTACAGCGAGTACGCAGCGGACGCCCGGCTGAAGGTCGACATGGTGCAGGACCAGCTGGCCGGCAAGGAAATGACGATCGGTCGCTTCTATCTGCGCTCTGGCGACCCGATGGGCGCGATCGGCCGTTTCCGCACCGTGGTCAACAAGTATCAGACCACGTCTCACACCCCCGAGGCGCTCTATCGCCTGGTCGAGACCTATCTGACGGTCGGTCTGATCGGCGAGGCCCGCCGCAATGGAGCCGTGCTCGGCTACAACTACCCGGGCGATCCCTGGTACCAGGCCGCCTACGCCCTGCTGACCAGCAAGGGCTACCAGCCTGCCGTCGCGCCGGACGCCGGCGGTCACCGCGGACCGCACTTCCCGTTCTTCGGTCACCACGATAAGTCGGGCACTTTGCCGCCCCCCGGCGAGGGACCTGCGCAAGCGACCCCGGTGAACCAGACCGCCGATGCGGCCTCGGCGTCGCCGGCGGATGGCTCGGAGGCTTCGGTCACCGATCGCACGCCCGCTCCGGCGCCGGCGCCGAAGAAGGACACTGGTTTGATCCATGGGGTGCTAGGCCTTTAGCGCAGGCCGATTCTCGGGCATCCTCGGGGCATGCTGATTGGCCTCGGCGTCCGCGACGTCGTCTTGATCGAACGCCTGGATCTGGCCTTCGGGCCGGGCCTGACGGCGCTGACCGGCGAAACCGGCGCCGGCAAGTCGATCATCCTCGACGCGCTCGGCCTCGCCACCGGCCGCCGCGCGGACGCCGGCCTCGTCCGTCACGGCGCCGACCAGGCTTCCGCCACCGCGATCTTCGCGCCGGGACCTGGGCATGCGTCTTGGTCGGTGCTGGAGGAGCGAGGGCTCGACTACGCGCCGGATGAAGACCTGGTGCTGCGCCGCACGCTGGGCGCCGATGGCCGCTCCCGCGCCTTCGTCAACGATCAGCCGGCCACCGTGGCTGTGCTGCGTGAGCTCGGCGCCCTGCTGCTCGAAGTCCACGGCCAGCACGAGACGGTCGGCCTGCTCGACTCCGCGACCCATAGGCCTTTGCTCGACACATTCGGCGGCCTCGGCCCCGAGCTCGCCGCCTGCGCCGAGACCTGGAGTCAGTGGCGCGCGGCGCGGGAGAAGGTTCAGGCGCTCGTCGACGCCGCCGGCCGCTCCGCCGAGGAAACCGCCGAGCTGTCGCTGCGCCTCGCCGAACTCGACCGCCTCGATCCGCGCGACGACGAAGAGACCGCCCTCGCCGGCGAGCGCGCCCTGCTCGGCGCCGCCGAAAAGACCATCGCCGATATCGCCGCCGCCGCCGAAGGCTTCGGCTCGGGAACCGTCGGCCACCGCCTCGGGCAGGCGCTGCGGTCGCTGGAACGGGCGCGGGAGCGTGCCATCGCCTCCGGCGCCGACACCGCAAGCCGGGCTCTGACGCTCCTGGCCAGCTCGATCGAGGCGACCGAACGCGCCCTCTCCGAGATCGCCGAAGCCGAAGCGGCCGTCGATGCCGCCGCCCAGGCGTTCGACTTCGAGCCGGACCAGCTGGAAAAAGTTGAGGAGCGCCTCTTCGCCCTGCGCGCGGCTGCCCGCAAGCTCGGCCTCACTGTCGGCGACCTGCCCGCGGCTCGCGCCGAGATCGCCACGCGATTGCTCGCCATCGAGACCGGCGAACAGTCGCTGGAGGCAGCCAACGCGGTCGCCGCCAAGACCCGCGCCGCCTACCTCGCCGCCGCCAAAGCCCTCACCACCGCCCGCCGCGCCGCCGGCGACCGGCTCGCCAAGACCGTCGAGGCCGAACTCGGCCCGCTCAAGCTGGAAAAGGCCCGCTTCCGCGTCGCGGTCGAGCCGGCCGCCGAGGATCGCGCTGGACCATCGGGCGCCGACCGGGTCCAGTTCGAGATCGCCACCAATGCCGGCGCGCCGTTCGGCGCCTTAGGCGCCATCGCTTCCGGCGGCGAACTCGCCCGTTTGGCCCTCGCGCTGAAGGTCGCGCTCGCCAGCCGCGGCGGCGAGCAACCCTTGATGATCTTCGACGAGGTCGATCAGGGCGTCGGCGGCGCCGTGGCCGACGCGGTCGGCCAGCGCCTCAAGCGCCTCGCCGGCCAGGCCCAACTGCTCGTGGTCACACACAGCCCGCAGATCGCCGCGCGTGCTGACAGCCATTGGCGCGTGATCAAGGCAGGAGAGGGCGCCAAGGTCCGCACCGACGTGGAGGTGCTGACCGCCACCGCCCGCGAGGAGGAGATCGCCCGCATGCTCTCCGGCGCCGAGATCACCGAAGCGGCCCGCGCCGCCGCCCGCGCGCTCATGCATGCCTGATCCGACGCCCGCCGAAGCGCTCTCGGAAGCCGAGGCGACGGCGGAGCTGACCGCGCTCGCCGACGAACTTGCCGCGCACGATGTCCGCTATTTCCAGGACGAGGCGCCCACCATCTCCGACGGCGATTACGACGACCTGAAGCGCCGCAACGCCGAGATCGAGGCCCGCTTCCCGCATCTGGTCCGCGAGAACTCGCCCTCGCTCAAGGTCGGCGCCGCGCGCGCCTCGTCGTTCGCCCCGGTCGAGCACGGCGTGCCGATGCTCTCGCTCGACAACGCCTTCTCCGACGACGACGCGCGCGAATTCGACGCCCGCGTGCGCCGCTTCCTGCGTCTCGGCGAAGACCCGGTCGCCTACACCGCCGAGCCCAAGATCGACGGCCTTTCCGCCTCGCTGCGCTACGAGCGCGGCATCCTGGTCCAGGGCGCCACCCGGGGGGACGGCCGCGTCGGCGAAGACGTCACCGCCAACCTGAAGACCATCGGCGACATCCCGCACCGCCTCGCCGGCGACGGCTGGCCCGACCTGATCGAGATCCGCGGCGAGGTCTATTTCGGCCACGACGACTTCGCCGCCCTGAACGCTGCCGCCGAGGCCGCCGGCCAGCGCACCTATGTCAACCCGCGCAACGCCGCCTCTGGCTCCCTTCGCCAGATCGATCCCAAGATCACCGCCCAGCGCGGCCTGCACTTCTTCTCCTACGCCTGGGGCCAGCTCAGCGCCCAGTTCGCCGAGACCCAGTGGGACGCGCTGGCGGCGCTGAAACGCTGGGGCTTCAAGGTGACCCCACAGGCCGCGCAAGTGTTCAACGTCGAGGGCCTGCTCGAGGCTTACGCCGAGATGGAGCGCCTGCGCCCGCACCTCGGCTTCGACATCGACGGCATCGTCTACAAGGTCGACCGGCTCGACTGGCAGCAGCGCCTCGGCTTCGTCTCCCGCTCTCCGCGCTGGGCCGTCGCGCGCAAGTTCCCCGCCCAGCAAGCGCGCACCATCCTTAACGCCATTGACCTGCAGGTGGGCCGCACCGGCGCGGTCACCCCCGTCGCCCGCCTGACCCCGGTCACCGTCGGCGGCGTCGTGGTCGAGAACGCCACCCTCCACAACGCCGACGAGATCGCCCGCAAGGACATCCGCGTCGGCGACACGGTGATCATCCAGCGCGCCGGCGACGTCATTCCCCAGATCGTCGGCGTGGTGTTGGAAGAGCGCCCGCAGCCCGAGCCTGAGCCGTTCGACTTCCCGACGCACTGCCCCTGCCCGCTGCACACGCCACTCGCCCGAGATGTCCAGGGCGAGGATGCCGAGGGCAATCCGATCCACGGCGTCATCCGCCGCTGCACCGGTGAGTTCGCCTGCCCGTTCCAGCGCATCGAGCACCTGATCCACTTCTGCTCGCGCCGGGCTTTCGACATCGAGGGCCTTGGGATCAAGCAGCTGCAGGCATTCTTCGACGAGGGCCTGATCAAGGAACCGGCCGACATCTTCCGACTAGCCACGAACGAGGCCGCGCTCACCGATCTGCGCGCGCGTGACGGCTATGGCGAGACCTCGATCCGCAACCTCGTCGCCGCCATCGAGGCGCGCCGGACCATCCCGCTCGATCGCTTCATCCTCTCGCTCGGCATCCGCCACATCGGCGAGACCACCGCGGTCGGCATGGCCCGCGCCTACGGCTCGGCCGCTGCCTTCCTCGAGGCGATGGACAAGGTGGCGGCGGGTGACGAAGAGGCGACCGCCGAACTCGACGCGGTCGACCAGATCGGCGAGGCGGTGATCGAAGCCGCCGCCGCCTACTTCGGCGAAGACCACAACCGGCGCATCGTCGCCGAACTCGCCGCCCAGCTCACCATCCAGGACGCCGAACGCCCGAAAACCGACACCGCCGTCGCCGGCAAGACCGTAGTCTTCACCGGCTCGCTGGAACACCTCACCCGCGACGAAGCCAAGGCCCAGGCCGAGGCGCTCGGCGCCAAGGTCGCGTCGTCCGTCTCCAAGAAGACCGATATCGTCGTCGCCGGCCCCGGCGCCGGCTCCAAGCTAAAGACCGCCGCCGAGCTCGGCCTTCAGGTGCTCACCGAAGACGAATGGCTGACCTTGATCGGATCAACCCCACCTCTCCCAGAGGGAGAGGGAGGGGCCCGCGACGAAGTTGTGGGAGGGTGAGGGGTTACGCCGCCGGCCGGATATCCTGAATCAGCGCAGAACCGTCCTACTCCGCCGCCGACCTGATCGCGGTCGCCAGGCGATCGCGCTCCGTCGACACCGCCTTGCGCCACTGGCTGCGCAGGATGTCGCGCCTGGCCGGATAGCGCTCATCCAGGAACGCCGCCTCGGTCACCCGGTCGGTGCGGAAGTGGCGGAAGTCCTGTCGCAGTTCGCACCAGGCCGCCAGCAGCCGCACCGTCTCGTAATAGGCGATCGCCACCGGCCAGACTGTCCGCTCGGTCGATCGCTCGGTTTCGTCGCGGTAGGTGAGCCGAATCTTGGTCTGGCCGCGAATCGCCGTCCGCACCTTGCCCACGTCGAAGCTGTCGGCCTTGATCATGTCGCGCCGGTTGGGCGTCGTCAGTGCTCCGTCGAGCAGGAACGGGCGCAGGTGCTGCGGGATAACTGCTCCGATCTTGGCCACCAGATCGTCCGCCGCGCGCGCCAGCGCCGGGTCGCCTCGCCCCGCCACCCAGCGCGCGCCAAGCACCACCGCCTCGATCTCGTCGGGCGTCAGCATCAGCGGCGGCATGTCGAAGCCGTTCTCCAGCATGTAGCCGATGCCGGCCTCGCCGCGCACCGGCACGCGCTGGGCGATCAACTCGGCGACGTCGCGGTAGACCGTCCGCAGCGAGGTCTCCAGCTCCTCGGCGATCGATTGTGCGGTGATCGGCGTGCGCGCGCGGCGCAGGATCTGGATGATAGCAAACAGTCGCTCGGTACGTCTCATGGCGGACATCATCGGCCCTCCGTCCTGACAGCAGGGTGACAGCAGCGAGCGGCTGTGCCAAGCCCGATCCATGCCCCGCATTGTCGATTCCCGCCGCGCCTACGACGGCTACGTCAAAGTCACCGTGCTAACGCTCGCGGACGAAGATGGCGAACCCTACGCTCGTGAGGTGGTCAGCATCGGCCAGTCCGCCTGCGTCCTGCCCTACGATCCGGAGCGCAAAGTGGCGCTGATGGTGCGGCTGCCGCGCGCGCCGCTGTTGATGCAGGGAATCGCCGCCAATCTCGTTGAGGCGCCCGCCGGCATGATCGGCGACGGCGAGGGCCCCGAGGCCACCATCCGTCGCGAGGCGATGGAAGAAGCCGGCGTTAAGCTGAACGCCTTGGACCCGGTGGGGGTCTGCTGGCCCTCTCCCGGCGTGCTTGCCGAGCGTTCGCACCTTTTCCTCGCGTCCTACTCCGCCGAAGATCGTGTCGGCCCCGGTGGCGGATTGGCGCAGGAGCACGAAGGGATCGTGGTTGAAGAACTTCAGCTCACGGAGCTGTGGCGCGCCGCCCAGTCGGGCGGCCTTCAGGACCTGAAGACATTCACCTTGGTGCTCGCCTTAAACGCGCGGAAACCCGAGCTGTTCGCGCAATAGGCAGGGGATCGCTCAATTGCGGTCGACTAGGTCGCGCTCAGCATACCAAACTGTAGTGACGCGCAAGAGTTGCCAGTTGCGCTAGCTTTGGCGTGAGTAACGACTTGGGGCTGAGTCCCTCGCTGTCACGGGGAAGTGCGCTGCGCGACGGTGGGGATTGGTCGTCGCTTTGGTTCACCCAGGACGCCGCTGCGCGTCTGGTGGTCTCGCGCGACCTGATGGTGCTCGCAGCGAATGGCAACGCCCTAGCCTTGATCGAAGCCAGCGGTGTCATCGACTTGCGCGATGGGTGTTTGGCAACGAGAGACCGCCGCTCCGGCGCCGAGCTTGGCGCCCTTCTCGCCGAGGCGGACAGCCGTCCCAGAGTCGGCGTAGTCGGCTCCAGCGGGCCTGCGGCGTTGCTGATTGACGCGGTGGCGCTCGGCGCCGACGCCGACAGTCCAGTGGCGCTGTTGCTCCGCGATCTGCGCGCCTCGCCCCAGATTGAGTGCGCGGATCTGGAGCTGATGTTCGGGGTCACGCCGGGAGAGCATCAGGTGCTCGTCCAACTGGTTAAGGGCTACTCCAGCCGGCAGATCGCGGAGGAGTTCGGCAAGTCGATCCTCACCGTCCGCACCCACGTCAAGCGCGCCTACGGCAAGATCGGGGTCAAGACGCGCGGCCAGCTGTTCGCCAAGCTGCTGCCCTACCTGCTGATCCGTTAGGCTCTTAGTGGTGAAGTAAGGTCGCGATGCCGAGCTTGGCGGTAATCGCCGGCAGGCAGATCGTCACTTCGGCCAGGGCGATGGCGTAGAGGCTGCCCAGCACGGGCCGGCCTTGCCGGAAGTTCAGCACGACGCCTGCCAGCAAAGGCCCAGAGATGGGGCCGGCCAGAAAGAACGGCGCCAATCGCTTAACCTTGGGACTTAGCTGAAACCCGATCGCCGCCATGAGGTGAGAAAAACAGCTCTGCTTGTGCCTGTCCAGAAAATTTAAGAATTCCTTAACGATAAAAGCGTTCCTTAACCATAAAGGTCAGAAATCGCCTCTCAGGCGAACACTTCCTCCGCAAGCTGTGCGCCGCCAGGCCTCGGCCGCGAACATCGCCTCGGCGAGCTCGATCGCGGTCCGCGCGCAAAACCACGCCGCCGCAGGATCATCCGCCGCGCAGCCCGCGAGGGCCTCAGCCAGGTAAAAGTTGAGCAGCTGCGCCGCTCGCCGCCAGCTCAGCGACCCCGACCGGCGCTCGATCGAGCCACCGCTGTGCCAGTAGGCGAGGGCGCCGGCGCGCTCGGGGATCATTGGCCAAACTCCGCCGCGAACACCACGCTGAAGCGACGCCCGTAGATGACGATCTCGCTGCCGAGTGTCGAACCGTCGGAGAGGGTTAGGGCGTGGCGCCGGCCCGCGCGGTCGAACCACAAAGCCACCGCGTCGCCCGCGGCCCTATGGGCGAATACCCTGCCAAAACCGGGAGCGCGCGGGTCGCCGCAGTCGGTCCAGGGCGGGTCTTGCCGGGCGTGCGCGGGTTGGGCTTGAGTGGAGTTCATCTGGTCCCTTTCGAACGGGACCAGATTAGTGACTAGTGGTAATGTCCGACGTCAAGCCATTCGGTACTTTGAGTGAAGCGCGTGCCCGTCAGGGCAGCTTCGTATAGGGCCGGAAGGTCTTCAAAATCTCCAGCGCCTGGCTGCGGCGATCCTTGGGAATCGCGCTGACCGTGTTGAAGATATTGGGATCGGCGTCCTCCGGAAGGTGGTCGACCAAATACCCCGTCGTCGTGTTGAGTGCGTCGGCCAGTTTTGTCAGAAGCTTCGTGCCCGGATCTATTTCTCCGCACTCGATCCCGGCGATGGTCTGGGCGCTGATGCCGGATTTCTTGGACAACTGCGCCACCGTCAGGCCGTGATAAACCCGCCAGGCCTGAAGGTGGTGAGTCTCCTTCTCTTCCTGTTCCTCGGAGGAGACTTCATCCTCCTCTGCATCGCTGGCCGTCAGCCAGGGCTCGCCCAATCCGTCGAGCAGCCATTCCCAGCGCACCTTGAACACCCGGGCGAACTCGCGGGCGTGTTTGTATTCCAGCGGGATGAATTTTGCCGCGCCCGGCCCGCGCTCGTAGCAGCGATAGGTGCCCTCCTTCATGCCGGTCGCATCGGCCGCCGCCGCGGCGCTGCGATAGTGACGGGCGCGCGCCCATTTCACCCGCTCCCAGACTTCCAGATTTTTCCAGCTGTTGTTCGCCATGAATCGCCTCCGTAGCGATGCGTCGAGTCACGTCAAGTTACCATATTTCACGATACCGTGTGTAACGATTTGATTGACGATGAATGACACTGAGAGTAACCGTTACTGCATGATCCAGCCTCGCCATTCAGTGTTACCAACTTGGACCCCCGAACGGGAGGCGCGCGCGTTGCGCCTTTTCCTCCGGGAAGGCTTCACCGCCGCTGAAGTCGCCAACGACCTAGGGAGCGGCTTCAGCCGCGCCGCGGTGATCGGCAAGATCCGCCGCCTTGGTTTCCGCAAGCGTGACGGGGCCGGCCGCCCCGCGCCGATCGCCGCGGCGAAGCCGAGCAGCTCCCGCTGGAAACATCGTCTGCCGCCGCAACGGCCGCCACTCCCCATGCCGCCGCTGCGGGAAGTTCCGCCGACGGGAGATCCCTGCCGTCTGGCCTTCCTGACCGCGAGCGGCTGCCGTTGGCCGATCGACGATCCCGGACCTGGCCACATGCACGCGACGCTGTTCTGCGCTGGTCCGGCTGCGAACGGCCCTTACTGCCCCGCCCACCGCACCTTGGCCTATGCCCGATGAGCGCGGACCCGGAACAAGCCGCCGAGGACGCGATCGCCGACCTGCTGTCGAAAACGCGCAACCGCTCCGCCGTCTGCGCCGCGCTTATGCGCCTCGCCGGCCAGGCGCTGGCGGGGCTCACCAGCCACGACCAGGCCTCCAGTGTCCACGCCCAGCTGGCCCGCCGCCATGCCCTGCGCGCCACCCGCGCCCTCGGGCCTAGGAGCGAGATGTGAAGCAGACGCGCCGCCCCACTGCCGCCAAGCCGAACGATCCAGAGTCGCTGACCCGCGACGAACAACGCCGCCTCGCCAAGGCCGAGCGAAAACTGGCCAGCCCGGACCGCGCCCAGTCCGTCAGCGGCCATCGCGACATTCAGGACCTGGAGCGCCGCCGAGGCGAACGCGTCGAGGACCAGAGCCTCGCCGCCCGCCTCGCCGAAACCTCCAGCCTGGCCCTCTCGCGGGGCGAGGACGTCAGAAGCGAGAGCGTCCGCCTCTCCGTTCCACTCACCGACGACCACGGCGCCCGCATCGTCCGCCACGGCCTGCCGGTCTATCGCCAGGAGACCCACACCCGCCTTCGCATCGCCAGCCGAGGCGGCTTGCAACTGGCGTTCGAGCGGGGCGACCTCGACGGCGGACCGATCAACGCCGACCGGCTGCACGAAACCGGCAAGGCTTACCGCTGGGCGTTCGAGACCAACTCGGCCCTGACCACGCCGGAGCGCAGCCTGGCTCCGATCTCCGGCCGCTCGCCGCTCCGCGCCAGCCTTGGGCCGCAGGATGCGGTATTCGCCGCCGGCGAAATCCTCCGCGTGTTCCGCGCCGGTCTGACCGAGCGCCAGATCGCCGTGCTCGATCGTGTCTGCGGGCTGGAGATGAGCATTCGGGCGACCAGCCTGGTGCTCAAATCCGATGCCCGCACCATCCGCCGGCATCTGGTCGAGGCTCTGACGCTCGGCGCCGAAAACCAGAAGGCCGCCGCTCAGCCGCCAGCCGCCTGACCCACATCAGCCCTTCGCCGCCGCCAAGACAGGTCCGCCGCCCGGCGCCTGCACCAGCACCGCTGTCACCAAGCCCGGTCTGGTCGCCGCAGGCAGGCCCAGCGCTTCAGCCGCGCCGCTCCATCCGCCGATCCGCACCAGCTCGCGGACGATGTCCTTGTGCGGCAAGGTCCGCCCGCCGTTCTCGCCGCCCCGGATCGGGACCTGCAGCACGTGCGGATCGTACCGCACCAGCCAGACGTCCGCCGCGGTCGCCGGCTTGGCTCCCGAACCGAGCGTTACCTTAGCCGGCGATAGCGACACGGCCGGCCCCGCGACATCACCACGCCCGGCGCCGAGCAGCCGGGCGAAGTCCGCCGTCCCGGCGCCGACGCCGTCGTGGCGGCCGTTCACCACCACCTCCGGTGTGAATACGTTGCCGCGGCCAAACCCGTGGGCGTAGCCCCACTGCCGGGCGGTGAACGCCGGCTGGGCGAAGGTGTCCTTCCACCCCTGGCCGTCCCAATAGGTCACGGCGAAGTTCAGCGCGATCACGTCCGTCCGGTCCGCCACCTTGGCCAGGTTGTCGTTAGCCGGCGGACACGACGAGCAGCCCTGGCTCTGGAACAGCTCCACCACCACCGGCCGCGTCCCGGCTCTGGCCGAACAGCCGCCGACTGCGAGAGCGCTCAGCAGGAAGAGCCATCGGAAGGGCAGGGGTGTCATGCCGGCTAATTCGCAGATTTCTCGGCTCAGGTTACCGTGATCGGCCCGGAAAATCGCCGCCCTCCGATTTCGGACTTGCGATTCAACCACGTTTGTGGTGTTACTTTGGGTGTCGACGGAACAGCGACCTGACCGGCCCCGCCGGAAACGAAGGAGCCGCCGCCGATGCCCGTCCCGCGTCCGTACGATCCCGCCTTCGCCGTCCGCGT
>Ga0302314_10008268_pt1 | contig 18564 bp, 19 predicted proteins | sample III_Palsa_N2_3_FD_200533 | JGI IMG/M metagenome (GOLD analysis project Ga0302314, IMG submission 200533) | Peat permafrost microbial communities from Stordalen Mire near Abisko, Sweden - III_Palsa_N2_3 | ecosystem: Environmental > Terrestrial > Soil > Palsa > Peat permafrost | place: Sweden...
TGAGTTCGGCAGCAAACGCCTCGATTGCCCTTTCCCGCTCAGCTGTGGATGTATGAACACTAAAATCGTTGGAATATGGATCGCCAATGACTAGATGCCCTAGCTCATGTGCGGCGGTTGAGCGCCGCCTCACCCAGTCCTGAGAAATATCGATTACTGAGACAGCGATCTTGTCGTCGACAAGAGACGCCCCGTCTGTTCGCAGCTCTGCCACGAGTGGCCACTGCCCTGCCTTTGCGCAAGCTTCGACAAGCGACTCAATCGGGGCATTACCAATTTCGAGTTTCCGCCGTACCCAAAGAGCCACCTGTCGACATTCCTCAGGGGTGCCAACTTGACCATCATAGATCCAAAGATCATGAATTGGCAGTAACTCCAGCTCAACTAGCTGGCGGACATCGCTAAGCCATTCACTTAGAACAGTTTGTGTGCGCAGAGCAGATCGACCTGTATCGGACTCATCTTCATCCACAAGTGAAGCGCGGTTCGACAGAACTTGCGGTGGCGCAGCCAGGAGATGATCCACACTCACGTGTAGAGCTATCGCCACTCGACTCAACTCGAGTGCACCAAGGTTGCGCGTGCCACTTTCGATCCTCGACACTGCCGATCGGTCGACTTCGAGGTGACTTGCAAGCTGGTCCTGCGTCAAGCCGGCCGCTCTTCGAGCCTCGCCGATCCGAGCTCCGATGTCTTGCCATGTAGTCAAGGGCGCCATATGTGTGATTTTGACACACCAAATGGCTATGCGCAGGATGCTGAGCTCAAGATTGTCAAAATAATCACCACGCTCTTGACTGGTCGCCTTTTTACTGTTGCTTAGAGTTACCAGACTGCTTCCACTCCAGACTGAGTTTCGCGATCGGCGCTGCCGGGTGTCCCGCAAAGAATGGGCTATTCGGCGGTCAGACATCGACTGATGCATCCAAGTAGCAAGGCTTGTCCGTCTTGAGCGGCTGACCGGATCCGGCGAATCCCTACAAGCCGGAACCCTTGGCGAAGGCGATGACCGCGTCGGCGACCATCTGCACCGCGATCGCCGACAGTAGGAGACCGGAGATCCGAGTGACCAGGATGACTCCAGACTCCTTGATCACGCGGATCACGTTCACCGAGAACCGCATGGTAAGCCAGATCACGACGTGGATAGCCACGATCGCTGCGGCTACCGCGAGGAAATCCCCGGCCGTGTGGATCCGCTGCACATATAAGATCACTGCGACGATGGCACCGGGACCGGCCAACAACGGGGTGCCCAGCGGCACCATCGCGACGTTGACGTCAGCGTTCTCAGTCGGCTCGTCGGCCTTGCCGGTCAGCAGTTCCAGGGCGATCAACAGGAGCAGCAGGCCGCCGGAGCCCTCCAGGGCCGCCACCGAGATGCCGAGGTAGTCCAGGATCTGGTGGCCGAACAAAGCGAAGCAGGTGATCACCGCGAAGGAGACCACCGCCGCCTGGATCGCGAGCCTGCGCCGGACCTTCTTGGACCGGCCGGAGGTCAGGGCCAGGAAGATCGGGACCGTGCCGGGCGGGTCCATGATGACGAACAGGGTGATGAAAGCCTCGCCGAAGAGCTTGCTGTCAAACATGCTCGCCCGGCTTCCGCACGGCCTCGTCCACCGAGCCGAACAAGGCCTCGAAGGCCTCCGGCGAGGTGGTGTTCAGGCCGATCGGCAGGGTTTTGCGAGTGCCGTGGTAGTCGCTGGAGCCGGTGGCCACCAGGCCCAGTTCGCCGGCCAGGCCGCGGATCCGGCGGCGGGCGGCCGGGTCGTGGTCGGCGTGGTCGGCCTCGATCCCGTTCAGGCCGGCCTCGGCCAGGGCGGCGATCTGCTCGTCGCTGACGATCCGGCCGCGGGCCCCGGCGGCGGGGTGGGCGAAGACGGTGACGCCGCCGGACTTCTCGGCCAGTTTCAGCGCCCGGAACGGGTCGAGCGCGTACTTCTCCACGTGCGCGCGGCCGCCGTCGGCCAGCCAGGCCGAGGAGAACGCCTCGTTGACCGTGCCCACCACGCCCGCCTCGACCAGCGCGCTGGCCACGTGCGGGCGGCCGATGGAGGCGTCGCCGGCGATCCGGGCCACCTGGGCCCAGGTGATCGGGGCGCCGAACTCCTGGCAGCGCTCGACGATCAGCTTGGCCCGGCGCTCGCGGTCGTCGCGCAGCAGCCCCCGCTCCTGGGCGAACTCCGGCTCGTCCCGGTCGAAGTTGTACATGAGCATGTGGAGCTGGATCCCGTCGAGGCGGCAGGAGATCTCGGCCCCGCAGATCACGCCCACCCGCAGCTGCTCGCCGGCCTCGGCCGCCTCGTCCCACCCGGTCGTGGTGTCGTGATCGGTCAGTGCGATCACGTCCAGCCCGGCGGCCTTTGCCACCTGGACCAGCTCGGTCGGCGAGTCGGTGCCGTCCGATCGCGAGCTGTGCGTGTGCAGGTCGATTCGCATCGAGGGATCCCCACTGTGGGCGAGTGTGAGTTAGCGGCTGTGCTTGGATGGCTGGACATGCCAACCGCAAGCCAGGCTAAGGCACAGCCCAGCGGTTGCCCTAACCGAAGAAGCGCGGCGAGAGCGAGCCGACCGGCAGCTGGCCGATCTCGGTCTTGGCGTCGCGCAGGTCAGTGAGGACAAGATCCTGATATAACAGGGTGCCGTCGATGGCCGGCCACATCACCAGCCACAGCCACATGCCCAGGGCCTCGCCGACGAAGACGGCGCGGTCCCCGGTGTCCGGGACCGACCACATCGGGGTGGGCCGCCCGGCCGCGTAGACCTTGGCGTGGGCGACGGCGTCCTCGAAGATGGGGCCGGGGTCGGGGCCGGGCAGCCCGGCGAAGCGGGCGCCGAGGCCGATGCCCATCTCCTCGGCGATCAGCAGCATGTCGCCCTGGCCGCCGAAGACGGACGGGCCCGAGGCGGCCACCACGGTGGCCCGGGCGCCGGTCTGCGGATCACCCGCGTAGGCGACTCCGCCGAAGCGCCACTCGTTGGGCAGCGGCCAGGGCAGCCACAGCGGCACCTGGGTGTGCGACACCACCTCGGCCAGTGCCTCCACGCTTGGGCTGAGCACCGGTTGGACCGGATGCACGGCGCCGTGCAGGTCGCAGTACCAAAGATTCGCCGCAGGACCACCCGTTGGGGTGAACGGGAGAAAATCCAGCGGTAACTCGGCCAGATCGTCCGGAATCGTGTCGGGAATCGAGCTGACCAACGACTCTGGCACCATCGGCAATGGTGTGGACGGATCCCCGGGAGCCCGCACTCGACTCCCGCACCGTGGACAGCTCGGCTCGCCTTTCATAGACCAAACAGTCCCGGTCCGGCTGCCCTTAGTCAAGCGCCGAGCGTCCGGGCCGGGCCGTGTTGGAATACGGGGCGCTAAGCGCGCGCGACGGGCTCCGGGCGACCCGGCTGTTCGCCTCCGCGAGCCTCCCCATACGACCGTTTGGGGACCATCACCTTTCGGCGGAATACGCACACAACAGTGCCATCCTGTTTGTATCCCTGGGTCTCCACATAGACGATGCCGCGGTCGTCCTTGGACTTGGACTCGGTTTTGTCCAGCACCGTCGTCTCGCCGTAGATCGTGTCGCCGTGGAAGGTCGGGGCGATGTGCCGGAGCGACTCCACTTCGAGATTCGCGATCGCCTTGCCGGAGACATCCGGCACGGACATGCCCAGGAGCAGCGAGTAGATGTAGTTGCCGACCACGACGTTGCGCTTGAAATCCGTGGTCTGCTCCGCGTAGTTCGCGTCCAGGTGCAGCGGATGGTGATTCATGGTCAGCAGGCAGAACAGGTGGTCGTCGTACTCGGTGACGGTCTTTCCCGGCCAGTGCTTGTAAACGGCACCGACCTCGAACTCTTCGAAGTAGCGGCCGAACTGCATAGCGGTCAGCTCCTCAGTGGTGAGAATCGGGCAGGAAGATGAGACTCGCCCAATCCTGCCCTACCAAGTTACCGACAGGTAGGTGTGTTGCCTCACACCTCGACTTCGGCCTCGATCTCGACTGTCTCCAGGACCACGGCCGGCTCATCCGCCTTGGCCGCCTTGGCCGAATCGACCAGCTCGATCGACTCCTTCGGCTCCTGCGCGTCCTCGGATTCCTCGGACTCTTCCAGGTCCTCCGGGTCGTCCGGCTCGGCGATGAAGGCCACGGAGCCGTACTCGGCGCCGCCGCCGTTCAGCCGCAGGTCGGTGATCTCCGGCCGCATCCAGCGCAGCAGCGCCTCGGTGGCGGACTCCTCGATCACGTCCCCCACGGTGATCACGTGGGCCAGGTCCCCGGCCAGTGTGGCGGCGTGGCTGAGCGCGGAATCGCGGTCCCAGGTGCCGTAGGTGGCCGCGCGGGCGTAGCCGCGGGCCAGCCGGGCCGCCCCGGTCCGGCCGTGCTCGGAGATCGCCCGGTCGGCCCGGCCGAGCACGTCGAACTTGACCTTGGCGAACTCCAGCCCGGCCGCGTCGATCCGGTGCCCGATCGCGTCGAGCTCGGCCCGGTTCAGGTTGGTCAGGTCGAAGAGCAGCCCGAGCACGTAGCGGCCGTTCGGGCCGTAGGCCCACCAGGACGGCACCTCGTCGATCACCAGGAACTCGCGGGTGACGGTCGCCTGGGCGCCCACCTCCGAGGAGGGGGTGAAGTGCTCCGGCGCCGGCACCGCCTGCAGCTGGAAGAGCCGGAAGTTGCCGTCCACGCCCAGCGTCAAGGTCATGTCGTCGGCGATCCCGAGGCCGGCCTGGGCCGGATCGGGGTGGACGAGCAGACCGTAGGGCTCGGTCGGCTTCTTCTCGTCCTCATCCAGTTCGGGCACATTGATGAAATGGGTGATGCCACGGCGCAGAGCCTCGGCGAGGTCGAGCGTCTGTCGATCCGGCCCCACCAGACGGGTACCGTCCATTCGCGCGATCACGTAATAAGTAGCCACAGTCCGCCTCGTCCGCCGGCAAGCAAAAAACCGATGTTGTTATCGCCCTATCCTGCCGCATTCGATGGCACTGCGTCTGCACTAACCGAAGAGTGACTGCATGTGACCATTTGGGCGCGCACGGCCGTGCTCAGCGCGCCTTGTATTCCTCCAGCAGGCGTCGCCCGATGATCATCTTCTGGATCTCCGCGGTGCCCTCGCCGATCAGCAGCATGGGCGCCTCGCGGTAGAGCCGCTCGATCTCGTACTCCTTGGAGTAACCGTAGCCGCCGTGGATCCGGAAGGAATCCTCGACAACCTCCTTGCAGAACTCGGCCGCGAGGTACTTGGCCATCCCTGCTTCGAGGTCGTTGCGAAGCCCCGCGTCCTTGACCCGCGCGGCCCGGACCATCATCTGGTGCGCGGCCTCGACCTTGGTGGCCATGTCGGCGAGTTTGAACTGGATGGCCTGGTGCTGGGCGATCGGCTTGCCGAAAGTGGAGCGCTGCTGCGCGTAGGCGATGCCGAGTTCGAAGGCCCGCAGGGCGATCCCACAGGCGCGCGCCGCCACGTTGACCCGGCCGACCTCGACCCCGTCCATCATCTGGGCGAAGCCGCCGCCGGGCAGCTCGCCGAGCACCCGGTCGGCCGGCACCCGGACCTGGTCCAGGATCAGCTCGGTGGTGTCCACGCCCTTGTAGCCCATCTTGGCGATCTTCCCGGGCACGGTCAGCCCGGGCAGCACCTCGCCGAAGCCCGGCTCCTTCTCGATCAGGAAGGCGGTCAGGTTCTTGTGCGGGGCCGACTGTCCCTCGTCGGTCTTGGCCAGCAGGGCCACCAGGCTGGAGGTGGCGCCGTTGGTCAGCCACATCTTCTGACCGGTGATCAGGTAGTCGTCGCCGTCGCGCACCCCCTTGGTGGTGATCGCGGCGACGTCGGAGCCCAGGCCCGGCTCGGACATCGAGAACGCGGCCCGGATCCGGCCCTCGGCCATCTGCGGCAGGAAGTGCGCCTGCTGCTCGGGGGTGCCGTGCTGCTTGATCATGTAGGCCACGATGAAGTGGGTGTTGAGGATGCCGGACACCGACATCCAGCCGCGCGCGATCTCCTCCACCACCAGGGCGTAGGTCAGCAGCGACTCGCCGATCCCGCCGTGCTCCTCCGGGATCATCAGGCCGAACAGGCCCATGTCGGCCATGCCCTTGACGATCTCGGTCGGGTACTCGTCGGCGTGTTCGAGCTCGTTGGCCACCGGGATGATCTCCCGGTTCACGAAATCGTGGACCGTGGCCAGGATCTCCTGCTGGATCTCGGAGAGCCCCTCGGTCCGGGCTAGGCGTGCCATGTGTCTCCCTGGATATTCGATCCCGCCCTGGGACAGGTGCGGTTCGGTGAAGGATTTTTGCCTTGCAGGACGGGAACTACGCGTCCGGGCGTTCGAACTTCGAGGTGCGGGTGTAGCCGGCCGCGCGGCCCTGGCCCGCGATCACCAGCGCCATCTTGCGCGAGGCCTCGTCGATCATCTCGTCGCCGAGCATCGCCGAACCCTTCTTGCCGCCGGCCTCGGAGGTGTAGTAGTCGTACGCGTCGAGGATCAGCTCCGCGTGGTCGTAGTCCTCCTGGGTCGGCGCGTAGAGCTCGTTGGCGATGCCGATCTGGTCCGGGTGCAGGACCCACTTGCCGTCGAAGCCCAGCGCGGCGCTGCGGCCGGCCACGGTCCGGAAGCCCTCCGGGTTGCGCACCTGGAGGTAGGGGCCGTCGATCGCCTGCACGCCGTTGGCGCGGGCGGCCATCAGGATGCGCATGAGGATGTAGTGGTAGGCGTCGCCGACGTCGTAGAGCGGCGGCTGCTCGCCGACGACCAGGGTCTTCATCGTGATCGAGGCCATGAAGTCGGCCGGGCCGAAGATGACCGTCTCGATCCGGGGGCTGGCCGCGGCGATCTCGTCGACGTTCACCAGGCCCTTGGCGTTCTCGATCTGGGCTTCGATGCCGATCCGGCCCACCTCCAGCCCGACGGTCTTCTCGATCTGGGTCAGCAGCAGGTCCAGCCAGTGGATCTGGGCGGCGTCCTGGACCTTGGGCAGCATGATGCAGTCCAGGTTGGCGCCGGCTCCCTCGACCACCGTGATCACGTCGCGGTAGGTCCAGTGCGTGGTCAGGTCGTTGACCCGGACGGTGCGGGTCTTGCCGGTCCAGTCGCCGTTGTTGAGCGCGTCGACGATCTTGTGCCGGGCGCCCTCCTTCTCCAGCGGCGCGCAGGCGTCCTCAAGGTCGAGGAAGACCTGGTCGGCCGGCAGCGACTGGGCCTTCTCCAGGAAACGCGGATTGGAGCCGGGGACGGCGAGACAGGAACGGCGGGGTCGGTTGTGCTCGGTCATTCGAGGGGTTCCCTCCCATAGTGGGTACGGACCGCTGGTTACCCAAGCTACGTTACTGGCCGGTCACTTCCGCCGTCTCGCCTTCGCCGAAGTGATCTGGGCCACTTTGCGCGGGCACTTTTCCGGCCGCGCGGCCGCCGCTGGTGACGACCACCACCAGGCCGGCCAGAATCATGGCGGCGCCGGGGATGGCCAGCAGCGACGGCACCTGGCCGAGCCACAGCGCGGCGATCAGGGCCGCGATCGGGACCTCCAGCAGGATGGTCACCGAGACCACGGTCGCGCTCGTGGTCTTGAGCACCCGGTTGAACACGGTGTGGCCAAGCAGTTGCGCGCCGATGGTCAGGCACACGATCTTCAGCCAGGCGCTGCCGGAGAACCCGGTCAGGTGCTGATGGAAGCAAAGCGCCAACGCGCCCAGGAGCAGCGAGGCGGTGCCGTAACAGATCACCGCGTACGGGGCGAGCGAGACCCGCTGCCGGGCCTTGGCCCCGATCGTCATGTAGACCGCGGCCAGCGCGCCGGCCAGCAGCGCGACCAGGTCGCCGGCGAAGGCCCGGCCGGAGACGTGCAGGTCGGCCGCCGACAGGGCGATCACGCCGAGCAGGGCGAACAGGATCCCGCCCCAGGCCCGCCGGGCCATGTGCTCGCCCCGGGCCACCGCGATCAGCGCCGCGAACACCGGCTGGGCCGCGACGAAGGCGGTGGCCGAGGCCACCGAGGTCATCGACAGGCTCGGGGTCCAGGTGGAGAAGTGGGCCGCCAGCGCGACCCCGCCGGCCATGCACAGCAGCCAGTCGGCCCGGCGCAGGCCCCGCAGTTCGGCCCGGTGCCGCCAGAGCGCGAACGGGCCGAGCGCCGCGGTGCCGAACACGTTGCGCCAGAAGGCGATCGCCAGCGCCGGCGCCACGGTGGCGGCGATCAACGGCCCGGAGGTGCCGACGGCGGCGACCGCGATCGCGAGCAGGCCGAAATCCGCGGCCGGCGGCCGGCGCACTGCAGAGACTCTCGGCACCGACGAGAGGTCGGCTACCGCGGGCGGCAAATCCGTGGAAGAAGCTTGCGTTGTCAGGGGTGCTCCCGCAGAGAGGGTATGACAGCGTGACGCTGACCAGCGTAGCGCGAGAACGGCGAACTTCTACAGCCTGTCCCCGCTATGAGACGCCCGAGGGCACTGTGGGAAAGTTCTGCACCATGACCAGTCCGCACTCCAGTACTTCCGTCTCCGGCTCCCTGACCGCCCCCGCCCAGGACGGTCTGCTGAACGCCGCGCTGATCGAAGAGGCGTGTAAGAAGTCCGGGTTGATCTGGGTGGCGGTGCCCGGGGCGCGCGACCGCGCGGTCTGGCACGTGTGGCACGAGGTCGCCGGGGAGGGCGCGGTCTACCTGGTCGTGGACGGCGGCGAGCAGCAGCTGCCGGGCCTGCGCCAGGCCTCGGTGGTCCGGGTCACGGTGCGCTCCAAGGACAAGGGCGGCCGCCTGGTGACCTGGCCCGGCCAGGTGACCAAGCTGCTCGCCGACTCGCCGGAATGGCGCGAGGTGGTCCCGGCCCTGCACGCCAAGCGGCTCAACGCGCACGACGGCGAGGCCCAGCCCGAGCGCTGGGCGGCCAGCTCGGCGATCTACCGGATCCAGCCCTCCGGCGCCCCGCTCGAAGGCCCCGGCCACTACCTGACCGGCTCCGGCGCGGCGCCCGTCCCGCCGTCGCCCGCGACCACCAGGCGATAGGGCTGCGGCGGGGGTTGGGCGGGGAGTGCGCCGGCGGCGCCGGCAGCCGCTCCGACGGGCCCCCGAGGAAGATCCAAAACAGCTGATCAACGGCCTCGCGCCGAATGGGCGCCTTCGATTGTCCTATCACCGGTCCTTACCACTAATCTGAGAGCGGAATCGACACGATCGAAGCTTTCGGCGAGGAGGGGATCACATGGCCGCGACCAGGACACCGACCCGGATCTTCGTCTCGCATCTGGCCGGCAAGGCGATCTTCGACCAGGACGGCGACCAGGTGGGGCGGATCCGCGACGTGGTCGTGATGATCACCCCGACGGTGGGCGACGCCCCGGACCGCCCGCGGGTGCTCGGCCTGGTCGGCGAGGTCACCGGCAAGCGGCGGGTCTTCCTGCCGATCACCCGGATCACCACCCTGGACACCGGCCAGGTGATCTCCACCGGTTCGATCAACATGCGGCGGTTCCAGCCCCGGGGCGGCGAGACGCTGATCCTGGCCGAGCTGATCGACCGGACCGTGACCCTGCTCTCCGACCAGACCCAGGTCCAGGTCGCGGACCTGGCCGTGGAGCAGAACGGGTCCCGGGACTGGGAGGTCACCAAGGTCTTCGTGCGCCGGCCGGGCAAGGGCCTGCGGCGCCGGGGCGAGAGCAGCATCGTCGACTGGACCGCGGTCACCGGTTTCACCGCGGAGGAGACCGACCAGGCCGCGGACACCCTGCTGGCCGCCTTCGAGAAGCTGCGCCCGGCCGACCTGGCCCGGGCCGTGCACGAGCTGAGCCCGAAGCGCCGGGCCGAGGTGGTCGACGCCCTCGACGACCAGCGGCTGGCCGACGTGATCGAGGAACTGCCCGAGGAGGACCAGATCGCGCTGCTGGCCCGGCTGGACGTGGAGCGGGCCGCGGACGTGCTGGAGGAGATGGACCCGGACGACGCCGCCGACCTGCTCGGCGACCTGCCGCAGGAGCAGGCCGAGCAGCTGCTGCGGATGATGGAGCCGGCCCAGGCCAACCCGGTCCGGCGGCTGCTGATCTACAGCGACGACACCGCCGGCGGCCTGATGACGAGCGACCCGCTGGTACTTCCCCCGGACGCGACCGTCGGCGAGGCCCTGGCCAAGATCCGCCACTTCGAGCTCACCCCCGCGCTGGCCAGCCAGGTCTTCGTGTGCCGGCCCCCGCTGGCCACGCCGACCGGCCGGTACCTGGGCGCCGTGCACTTCCAGCGGCTGCTGCGCGAGCCGCCGTCCAGCCTGGTCAGCGCCGCCGTCGACAACGGGATCGAGCCCCTGCGGGCCGACTACTCGATCGCCGACGTGACGTCGTTCATGGCCACCTACAATCTGCTCGCCGCGGCCGTGGTGGACGACTCCGGGCACCTGCTCGGCGCGATCACGGTCGACGACGTCCTGGACCACGTCCTGCCGCCCGACTGGCGCAAACGCGACCTACGGACCAGCCATGCCCAATGACGACAAGCGCAAGGACCAGTCCGCCCCCGGCGTGCGGCTCGACCAGCCGAAGTCGGACCGGCAGAGGCGCAAGACGCGCCCGCGCAACGGCGACCGGATGGGCCAGCTCTCCGAGGACATAGCCCGCTTCTTCGGCACGGCGAAGTATCTCGGCATCCAGAGTGCGCTGGTGATCGTCTGGATCCTGCTCAACATCCTGGTCTGGACCCGGCAGCTGCGCTGGGACCCGTACCCCTTCATCCTGCTCAACCTGGCCTTCTCCACCCAGGCCGCGTACGCCGCCCCGCTGATCCTGCTGGCCCAGAACCGCCAGGCCAACCGGGACAAGGTGCAGGTGGACCAGGACCGCCGGCGCGAGGAGCGGTCCATCGAGACCGCCGAGTACCTGGTCCGCGAGGTCGCCTCGCTCCGGATGGCGATGAACGACGTGGTCAGCCGGGACTACCTGCGCTCGGAGCTCCAGGGCCTGGTCAAGGAGCTCGACCATCTCGACGGCTCCTCGCGCGAGCCGCGCGGCGGCAAGAACCGGAAGAAGCAGCGCACCGAGCTCTGAGCCCCGCGCTGCCGCCAGTCCTTAGTCCGTCGGCCCGAGTCGGGCACGGGTGAGGGTTCGGAGCATCGCTCCGATGCGCATAGCATTCAGATATGACCGTAGCGACTGTCCCCACCGAAGAAGCCGTTCACAAAGCCCTCGATCAGGTGCAGGATCCGGAGATCCACCGCCCGATCACCGACCTCGGCATGGTGAAATCGGTGGCGGTCGGCCCTGACGGCATCGTGGACGTGGCCATCTTCCTGACCGTGAAGGGCTGTCCGCTCAAGGACAAGCTCCGCGCGGACATCACCGCCGCGGTCACCGCGCTCGGCGGGGTGAGCGAGGTCCGGGTCGAGATGGACGTGATGTCCCCCGAACAGCGCAGCGCCCTGCAGACCAAGCTGCGCGGCGGCAAGGCCGAGCGGGAGATCCCGTTCGCCCAGCCCGGCTCGCTGACCAGAGTGTTCGCCGTGGCCTCGGGCAAGGGCGGGGTGGGCAAGTCCTCGGTGACCGTCAACCTGGCCGCCGCGATGGCCGCCAAGGGTCTGAAGGTCGGCGTGGTGGACGCGGACATCTACGGCCACTCCATCCCGCGGATGCTCGGCGTGACCGACCGGCCCACCCAGGTCCAGGACATGATCATGGCGCCGGAGGCGCACGGCGTGCGGGTGATCTCGATCGGCATGTTCACCCCGGGCAACGAACCGGTGGTCTGGCGCGGCCCGATGCTGCACCGCGCACTCCAGCAGTTCCTCGCCGACGTCTGGTGGGGCGACCTCGACGTGCTGCTGCTCGACCTGCCCCCGGGCACCGGCGACGTGGCCATCTCGGTCGCGCAACTGGTCCCCAATGCCGAGATCCTCGTCGTCACCACCCCGCAGCAGGCCGCCGCCGAGGTCGCCGAGCGCGCCGGCACCATCGCCCTGCAGACCCGCCAGCGGATCGCCGGCGTGGTGGAGAACATGTCCTGGCTGCCCTGCCCGCACTGCGGCGAGGCGGTCGACGTCTTCGGCAGCGGCGGCGGCGCACGCGTGGCCGAGGCCCTGACCCGCGCGATCGGCGCCGAGGTGCCGCTGCTCGGCCAGGTGCCGATCGACGTCCGGCTGCGCGAGGGCGGGGACAACGGCGTGCCGATGGTGCTCACCAACCCCGAGGCACCGGCCTCGCAGGTGCTGCTCGGCATCGCCGACCGGCTCACGGTGCGTTCGCGCGGCCTCGTCGGCATGTCGCTCGGGCTTTCTCCCTCCGGGCGCTAGCTACAAACCCCTGGGCAGTAGGCGGCGCCGGTGCTATGCTCTCGCCGCCCGAACTGGTGAACACGACCCGTGACGGGCAAATCAGTTTATTGCTGCATTAGGGGGATGGGAAAATGCACAGAAAACGATTCATGCTGCCCGGAGCGGCGGCGCTGGTCCTGGTCGCTTCCACAGCAGCACCCGCTTTCGCGGGAGGTGCCATAACCAGCGGCACCGTGTACAGCTACTACACTGCGCAGGGTTTCAACTACACCACTTCCGTGCCGTACTGGTCCGTCTTCGCCGAGGTGCCCGAGTCGCCCACCGATTACCTGAGCCTCTACAACTCCAGCTTCGGCCTGCTCGGGTGGAGCGAGGAAGCCGAAGCTGGAGAGACCAATTTCGTGGCGGTCGACTCCAACTCCGGCACTCAGCCGTACCAGACCTACAACGCGACCGTGCCTCACTACCCCGGGACGGGCGAATACGCGGTCGAAGTCCAGGACGGCGCGAACACCGTCACCATCCCGACGCCCACCCACCAGGGCACCACCGGGTTCTCCGATCCGGACCTGGCCTTCATGACCGTCATGGACAACCAGATCGTCACCATCAGGGATATCTACCTCACCGCCGGCGAGTCCTTCTGGGCCTCCGGTCAGGGCACGGCCGAGGAGAATCTCCTCCTGCTGGAGGCGAACCCCTCGAACTCCTCGTCGTTCGTCCAGACCCGGGCCGCGGCCACCGGGGACCAGAACACTCAGGTGATCGACGACTGCACGCTATACACCGCGGAGGTGACCGGCTGGCACGCGCTGGTCATCTTCTCCAACACCTTCCCCGACTCCAACTCGCAGGAAGGCCTCGGCATCGCCCTGCACGCCTTCGACGCGACCGACCCGGCCGGGTACTGCCCGATCGCGGACTTCCCGGCCGCGACGCCGGCGCCGTGACCTGAACGCTCAAAAGCTGACGGTTGGCCCTCGCTTCGATGAGGGCCAACCGTCAGCTTTTTCACCCGAACTATTCACTCAAACTGATGAGCCCAGTCGACCCGGCCGAACCGACTTAGTCCACATAGCTGGACAAATCGGCCCGAGCCAGAACCAGCGGGTAGGCCGAGACGCCGTGGCCGAAGGCGGCCAGGAAGCAGCTGGCGCCGCCGGACTCGATCGGGCCCGGGGCGACGAGCACCCAGCCGTAATCGCACTCGCGGTAGTGGAAGACGTGCGGGGCGCCGCCGAGCGGCAGGGTGAGCATCCGCCAGGGTTCCCCGCCGAGCTGTTCGGCCGTCTCACACGCCAGTTCACGCTGTTGGGCGATCCAGTCCTGGCGCAGGCCCACCTGGAGCTTCCACGGCCACTGTTCGGCCACCAGGCCCAGGCCCGCCACCGCGGCCACGGCGGCCGCGTCGGTGGCTTCGAGGAACCCGCCGGGGCGCCCGTCCGGCCGCAGGACCGGGCGGCGCGGCAGTCGGGCCATGGTGACCACGGTGACGGCCTTGCGGTAGGCGTCGAGGCCGGGGCGACCGGCCGGCAGGTCGCCGTGCTCCAATGAGCCGTACTCCACCACCCCGTCGGCGCCGCGGGACAGGGCGCCGAGCCGGCGTTCCCTGGTCCAGCCCTCGTCGAGCCCGAACCACGGCAGGGCCGCGGTGCGGAATCCTTCCTCGTCGCCGGCCGCCCGCGCGGGGCCGGGCATCGGAGTAGCTGCTGCGTTCTGGCTCAGGGCCTGGCTGGTCAAAGCACCACCATAGGTCGGTAGGTCAGGTTGCGTCTTCGTCGAACGGCGGGCGTTCGCCGGCCGGCAGTGCGGCCGGGGCGGGCAGCGCCCGCTGCGGGGGCACGTCGGTGCCGTTGAGGGTCGCCTTCAGGCCGAGCGGGTCGCGCATGTCCAGGCTCAGGTCCTTGGCCAGCCCGCGCAGTTCCTCGGACTCGCCCAGCAGGTTCTTGCGCACGAAGGTCTTCGGGTTCAGATCCTCCAGGCCCAGGCCCTCGAACTCCGGGCCGAGCTCGTTGCGCAGGTCGTTGCGGGCGTTCTCGCTGAAGGCCCGGACCTGGCGCAGGAACTTGGCCGCGTTGGCCGCCGCGGAGGGCAGCTTCTCCGGCCCGAACAGGACGATGCCAAGCCCGAGCAGCACGACTATTTCGGGGAGGGACAGATCGAAGAACATCGGTGGGCTCCGGCTGCGGGGGGCGGCGATCAGGGAACACGCACATGCAGTCTAGGGGAAGGTGCTTTGCGAGTTTGGGGCTTCTTCCACCCTAAACGCCAGATTGCCCTAGAAGACAGAGGCTACACTGCTCAATTTCGAACTGCCGACGCCGCGCTGCATGGACCGCGGGTCCTGCGGCTGCTCCGGCGGCGGGCCGAGCCGGTCGCCGAGCGGGCGCAGGCCCACCGCGAACTCCGGGAAGAAGGCGGCGGAACGGCTGCGCAGCGCGCCGCCCAGGCTCGGCGGGCTCGGGGGCAGGTAGTCGTCCTGCGGCGGCTGGGGCGGCTGGTGCGTCTCCGGCAGCTGGAAGAGCGCCGCCATCAGCCGGGCCGAGGGCTCGGGCATGGGCAGCGCGCTCAGCTGGCTCTTGAGCCGGCGCTCGGCCTCCACCAGGGTGCGACAGGCCGCGCAGTTGGCCAGGTGGGCCAGCGCCCGGTCCCGGTCGCTGTGCGCCATCTCGCCGTCGACCAGCTGGCCGAGCCGGGGACCGAGGTGATCATTGAAACGGACCATCGCTATGCGCCCCTTCCGGCTTGTCCGGACTGTGTTGCTCCGCCGGCTTGTCCGGCCTGAGTAGATCCGAGATCGGAGACGGAGTCGTGCCCCGCGTCGGCTTTCTCCCCGTCGTGCTGCCCGTTGTACTCCCCGTTGTAATCACTGCTGTCGAGCTCCCCGTTAAGTCCCCTGTTGTTAAGTCCACCGTGCCGCGACGGCTCGTGCGGCGCGCGGTGGGCCAGCGCGGCGCGCAGCTGGCTGCGGCCCCGGTGTATCCGGGAGCGGACCGTGCCGAGTTTCACCCCGAGTGTGGCGGCGATCTCCTCGTAGGACAGTCCCTCGATGTCGCACAGCACCACCGCGGCCCGGAACTCCGGGGCCAGCGCGGCCAGCGCGCTCTCGATGTCCGCGTCGAGGTGGGTGTCGAAGTAGACCTGCGCGGGGGTCGGCTCGCGGCCGGGCAGCCGCTCGGCGGCGTCGTCGGCGAGGCCCTCGAAGCGGATCTTGCTCTTGCGGCGGACCGAGTCGAGGAAGAGGTTCGTGGTTATCCGGTGCAGCCAGCCCTCGAAGGTGCCCGGCGTGTACGAGCTGAGCGAGCGGAACACGCGGACGAAGACCTCCTGGGTCAGGTCCTCCGCGTCGTGCCGGTCACCGGTGAGCCGGTAAGCGAGGCGGTAGACGCGGGCCGAATGGGTCCGCACCACCTCGTCCCAGGACGGCGGGGTCCACGGGACGGCCGCGTAGTCCGCCGCACCGCTGAATCCGCTGGTCCCACCGACCGGCTCCTGGTCCTGGAATTCGCCACCCCCGAGCACCACGGCACTACCTCCTCGTTGTCCGAGTACCGTCCCGCTCACTGTAGCCTCCCGCTGCACAGAATTGGCTGAGAAGGGCCTGTGAAAGTTGATACAACTCGACTCAAGGCTGAAGCTCCCTCACTCGTCCGTGCCCCTGGTGGACGACCGGTGCCCGCGCCGGTCGCTGTCCACCGGCGCCGACCGGCCTCCCGGTGGCCCGTCACTCAAGGAGATCAACGGTCGGGCGCGGGCCCGGGTTCCGGCGGCACGGCACCAAAAACCCGGACCGGCGGGAACCGGCGGCCTGCAGCGATCGCCCGCAGGCGAGCGCGCCCGGCAGGGAGGGCTGCCGGCGGCTAGCCGACGACCTTCTTGATCGCCTCGCCCAGCGCGACCGCCTCGTCCGGCGTCAGCTCCACCACCAGGCGGCCACCGCCTTCGAGCGGCACTCGCATCACAATGCCGCGCCCCTCCTTGACCACTTCGAGCGGGCCATCGCCCGTCCGCGGCTTCATCGCCGCCATGCTCGTCCCCTTCCTCTGTCGGTTTGGCCCACCGCCGACGAAGGGCTGTGCGCCGTTGTTCGGCGAACGGGTGGCTTCGGCAGACAAAGACCCGCGGGCTCGCCGGAGAACCATCCGCCTTCTGTGGGCGTTGGGAGGGTGCCCGCGACGGTTGTGAGAACGCACGTTTCGTCGCCTTGTGGCACCTGACCTGAACTCATTATCCCGCACAGAACCGACAAGGTGAAAAAACTGGCCCTGACCAGGCACTTTACCGTTGCCGGGGGTGAGTGGGGCCGGGCCGGACCGGTCATCGGGGTGCTTTCGCCGCAGTTCGGGGCCCTGGTCCGGCCTCTTTCCGGGGTCCGGCGCGCCCGGCGCCAGGGGTGCGCCACCCGGGCGTGAGCGTGGCGCGGCGTGATTGCGACCGCAGCGCGACCTGATTGCGGCCGGATCGCGATCGAACGGGCGGCGAACGGGTGAACTATGAGCGGACGACCGCAGGCCGGTCCCCGAGTGGGGACCGGCCTGCGGTGAATATCGGCTCAGTGCTCGGCGGGAACCGTGGGGCGATCTGCAGCAGCGCCGGCCGGGGCTCCAGCGCCACCACCACCAGCAGCACCGCCACCGGCGGCCCAAGCCGGAGCGGGGGCGCGCCGGACCAACGCCAGCACCAGGGCTCCGCCGACCAGCGCAGTGATCCCGGCGATCAGGTAGATCCGGTCCAGGCCCAGCGCGGCGGCCTTGTGCACCAGGTCCAGGTTCACGCCCTGGCCGGAGCCGGGGGCGCCGCCGGAGATCACGGCGGCGGACTGGGCACCGCCGACCGAGCGCAGCCGGTCGGCGAAGACCGTGCCCAGGACCGCGATGCCCAGGGCGTAGCCCAGTTGGCGGAAGGTGTTGACCGCGCCGCTACCCATGCCGGCCCGCTCGCGCGGCACCGCGGACATGGTCGCGGACATCAGGATCGGGCTGACCATGCCGACGCCTACGCCGCTGATCACCAGGCCGGCCATCAGGGCGGTCCAGGAGGAGTCGGCCGAGACGACCATCAGCAGCAGGGTGCCGATGCCGACGAAGATCAGGCCGCCGCCGATGGCCAGCTGCGGGGCCAGCTTGTGCAGCAGCTTGCCTCCCGCGCCGGAGACCACGAAGGCGGCCAGGGCCAGCGGGGAGACGACCAGGCCGGCCTCGATCGGGCTCAGGCCGAGCACCGACTGCAGCCAGAGGGAGGTGTAGGTCAGGTGCGAGAAGGCCGCCGCCGGGAAGACCAGCGCGGCGATCATCAGGCCGAGGAAGGTAGGCCGGCGGAACAGCGACAGGTCCAGCAGCGGGGCGGCCACCTTGCGCTCGATCAGCAGGAACACCAGCAGCGCCACGACGCTGAAGCCGAGCAGTCCGAGCACGGTGGAGCTGCCCCAGCCCTTGTCGTCACTCTCGATCAGGGCGTAGGTGACGGCGCCGGCCGCGGCGGTGAAGGACAGCGCGCCGCCGTAGTCCAGCCGGCTGGCCACCGGGTTGCGCGACTCGTTGAGCACCCGCCGGGCCATGACCACGCCGATCACCGCGACCGGGAGGTTGACCAGGAAGATCGAGCGCCAGCCGAACTGCTCGGTGAGCAGTCCGCCGAGCACCGGGCCGAGCGCGGCGGCGCTGCCGTTGACGGCGCCCCAGATCCCGTACGCGGTGCCGCGGTCGCGGCCCTGGTAGGTGGAGTTGAGCAGAGAGGTGGTGGAGTTGAACATCGCCGCCGCGCCGAGGCCCTGGACCGCGCGGGCGGTGATCAGCGCCGCCACGTTGGGCGAGAGTCCGCAGGCGAGCGAGGCCAGCGCGAAGAGGACGAGACCGGCGACGTACATCCGCCGGTGGCCTATCCGGTCCCCGATCGACCCGACCGCCAGCAGCAGCGAGGCCAGCACGAGGGCGTACATGTCCACCACCCACTGGAGGGAGGTGAAGGACGAATGGAGGTCATGGGACATCTTCGGCAGGGCTACGTTCACGATGCTGACGTCGATCAGCAGCATGAAGGCGCCCAGACAGATCGCCACCAGGGGCAGCCACTTGCGCATTGAGGTCTCCGGAGTCGGTGTGGGTGACGATATGGATGAGCGGGCAGGGTTGCTCGGACGGGCGGTCATCGGGGAGCTGTCTCTCTGGTCGGCTGGGCTGGCCGACGGTCTCGATCGATTTGGCGAGCCTATGGCACTGGGGTCAATCGTGTTATCGGAACGACGCACCTTCCAGCCAGCCGAGGATTTCTGACCGGATCCGACATCCCGTACTCTGCAGTGGTGAAATCCCGCAATTTC
>Ga0302314_10008270_pt1 | contig 18563 bp, 17 predicted proteins | sample III_Palsa_N2_3_FD_200533 | JGI IMG/M metagenome (GOLD analysis project Ga0302314, IMG submission 200533) | Peat permafrost microbial communities from Stordalen Mire near Abisko, Sweden - III_Palsa_N2_3 | ecosystem: Environmental > Terrestrial > Soil > Palsa > Peat permafrost | place: Sweden...
CGCGCCATGATAAGCGGCCCGCGACGGCAAGCCCCTACGCTGCCCCCATGACCGAAGCTCCGGACAATGCGGCACGCACGGCCCGCGAACTGGCACGGCGCACCGGGGTCGAGCACCACGACGTCCTCGTGATCCTCGGCACGGGCCTGGCCGCGGCGGCGGAGCGGTTGGGGGCCACCGGCCCCTCCATCCCCCTGGCCACCCTGCCCTTCTTTCCCCGCTACACGGCCACCGGGCATCACGCCCAGGGATGGTCGGTCCAGATCGGGGGCAAGATGGTGCTGGTCTTCGCCGGCCGTTGCCACGCCTATGAGGGAATCGAGCTGAGCGAGGTGGTCCACCCCCTCAGAACCGGGATCGCCGCCGGGTGCTCCACCGTGATCCTGACCGCCGCGGTGGGGGGGATCCGCCCGGATCTGGGCACCGGCTCGATCATGGTCGTCTCCGACCACCTCAACCTGACTGGCCGCTCACCCCTGGTCGGCCCCGAGTTCGTCGACATGGTGGACGCCTACGCGCCCGAGCTGCGCGCGCTGGCCCTGGACGCGGCGGGCCCGACCCTCCCGACCGGCACCTACGCCCAGGTGCTCGGACCCCAGTTCGAGACGCCGGCCGAGATCAGCATGCTGCGCACCCTGGGCGCGGACGTTGTCGGCATGTCGATGGCGCTCGAGACGATCGCGGCCCGCCACGCCGGAGCCGCCGTTCTCGGACTGGCTGTCGTCACCAACGAGGCGGCGGGAACCACCCCGGGCGACACCGGCATCGACGGCATCGTCGCCACCGGCTCGGCCGCAGTGCCAACGCTGGCCGAGGTCATCCGGCACGTCGTACTGTCTCTGCCATGACCCTCGCGCCCACCGGACTCGACCACGTAGCCCTCAATGTCCCCGACGTGCCTGCCGCGATCGAGTTCTATACCAAGGTGCTGGGGTTGAGGCAGAACTTCGAACGACCCGACTTCGGGTTTCCCGGCGCCTGGCTCGAGGCCGGCGGGCAGCAGGTGCATCTCATCGAGCTCCCGGCGCCGCCCAACCTGGGCCAGCACTTCGCTCTGCTCTACGACGACATCGGCGCCGTCGTCACGGAGCTGCGGGCGCAGGGGCTCGAGGTGAGCGATCCCGTGGCGAGCGGGCCGAACCGCCATCAGGCCTTCGTGTCAGACCCCTGGGGCAACGCGATCGAGCTGCACCAGCACCCCCGTTGAGGGACCGGGGGCCGAGCGAGCCTCCTAGCCGGTCAGGATGTCGACGTGCTTGCGGCCCCGCCGGGCGCCGAACTTGACCACGCCGTCAGCCGTGGCGAACAGCGTGTCGTCGCCGCCCCGGCCCACGTTCTGGCCCGGGTAGAACTTCGTCCCCCGCTGGCGCACGATGATCGAACCGGCGGTCACCGTGGTGCCGTCGAATTCCTTGACCCCGAGACGCTGGGCATTCGAATCGCGTCCGTTGCGGGTTGAACCGCCGCCCTTGGTCTTAGACATGGTGAGCTCCTTCGCCCGGCGCCGTCAGCCGGCTGCCGTGATGGCGGTTATCTCCAGCGTGGCGTAGTGCTGGCGGTGGCCCCACCGGCGACGCTGGTTCGACTTGTTCTTGTAGGTCATGGCGTTGATCTTCGGGCCCTTTTCCTCGCCCACGACCTTGGCGGTCACCGACGCACCGGCGAGTTGGGCCGGGGTGGCCAGGACGGTGGCGCCGTCGACGACGAGGACGGGCTGCAAAGACACCTCGGTGCCGACGGGCTCGCCCAGCAGCTCGACGCGGACGCGTTGGCCCTCGGCCACACGTTCTTGCTTCCCACCGGACTTGATGACTGCGTACATAAGGGGGAGACCTTACCGCAGAACCGAGTCGTCCAATGTCACGCCCCGCCCCCCGCAGACGGCGCACTCGGTCGAAAGCGTCTCCAAGAGGCCCTCCGAGATGCGCTTGCGGGTCATTTCGACCAGGCCCAGCTCGGAGATGTCGAAGACCTGGGTCCGGGTCTTGTCGCGGGCCAGGGCGTTGCGCAGGGCGGCGGCCACCTTGTCCCGGTTCTCCCGGATCTCCATGTCGATGAAGTCGATGACGATGATGCCGCCGATGTCGCGCAGCCGGAGCTGGCGGGCCACCTCCTCGGCCGCTTCCAGGTTGTTGCGGTACACGGTCTCTTCGAGGTTGGTCTTGCCGACGTTCTTGCCGGTGTTGACGTCGATGACCGTCAGGGCTTCGGTCCGCTCGATGATGAGGGAACCCCCCGACGGCAACCAGACCTTGCGATCGAGCGCCTTGTGGAGCTGTTCGTGCACGTGGTAGCGCTCGAAGATCGGCAGTCCCTCCTCGACCGGGTCGTAGTACTCCACCCGGTCCGAGAGCTCGGGACTCACCGCCCGCACGTAATCCCGCACCTGTTCGAAGAGGGCCCGGTCGTCGATGACGACGCCGCGGTACTCCGCATTGAGCTCCTCGCGCAGGATGCGGACCGACAGCTCGGGCTCCCGGTACAGCAGCCCCGGGGCGTCGGACTTCTTCGACGCCGCCTCGATGGCGTTCCACTGCTCGAGAAGCGTCTCGACGTCACGTTGCAGCTCGTCGGCCGACACGCCCTCGGCGGCGGTGCGGATGATCATGCCGTGGCCGGCCGGCTTGACCTCGTCGATGATGCGGCGGAGGCGGCGGCGCTCGTTGTCGCCCAACCGCTTGGAGATCCCGAAGGCGCTGCTGTTGGGGACCAGTACGGCGAACCGCCCCGGGAGCGAGACCTCCTGGGTCAAGCGGGCCCCCTTGGCGCCGATCGGGTTCTTCGTCACCTGGCACAGGATCGTCTGGCCCGCCTTCAGCACGTCCTCGATCCGCGGCTGCGACGCCGAGGCGCCCCCGCCCCCGCCCTCGACGTCCTCCCGGTCGTAGCGCACGTCTCCCCGGTAGAGGACCGCGTTCTTCGGTATCCCGATATCGACGAACGCGGCCTCCATGCCGGGCAGGACGTTCTGGACCCGCCCCCGATAGACGTTGCCGTCGATCTGATTGGTGTCGTCCGCCGCCCGGGAGACGTAATGCTCGACGAGGGACCGCCCTTCCAGCATGGCGATCTGGGTCATGGCCGGTTGCACGTGGACGCAGACCAGATAGCGGCCCACCTGCTTGCTCTTGCGATCACGGCCGGAGCGCCGACGCGTCCGGGTGCGCTTCCCGCTCGGGCCGCCCTCGTCGCCGCTCTCCTCGGGCGCAGCATCCGTGGCCGCCTCGCTGAGCAGGGTGGGCTCGAGTGGACGGACGGCAGGCGGCGGAGTGGCGACGGCGGCGGCGGCAACGGGTGCGACCGGCTCGGCGGCCCGGGCCGGCCTCGTGTCTCCGATCTGTGGTCGAGCTGGTTGTCGCTGCGGGGCCGCAGACGGGGCGGAGGGCGGATTATCGCCCCCCGGGACCTCCGTCGTAGGACCCTCCTGGGTCTGACTGATCTCCGGCTCTGACATGAGGGAGAGCCCTCCTTGCGTCGTTCATGAGGCACGCCATCAGGCGTGTACCACGACGGGGTCGGTCCCGAGGCCACTCACCGAAAGCGGCTCGAACCGTGCGCCGTCGCGCTCGATCCATTGATGCGTTCTACAAGCACGCGCCAGCACCACATCGGTGCCGAACGCTGAAAGCAAGTCGCTGGGTCGCACGCCACGCGGATGCGTGGCCAGTTCGGCCCGGAAGCGACCAATCGGTTGTTCCCCCTGCTCCGGCCCATCATCGTGGGTCACGGCAAGCGTCAAGATAGCGGGACGGACGTCGTCTTCGGTGGGACGACCCTTCCGCTCACGATGGACGATGAGGCTCGGAGAGGCGAGCACCTGCTCGACCCGCTCCTGCAATTCCTCACCGGACAATCCGAACACCTCCAACTCCCAATCACACGATGCTACCTCTTGCTGCAACGACCCCTCCGCCAATGCGACCGCACCGGCGGCCTGCACGACCACCCCGTCCGGCAGCAGCGGGGTCAGCAGCGACGGAAGGGCGTCAAAGGAGACCTCGTCGGGCCGGGCCTCGTCGAGCCGGGCGTCGAGATACTCACCCCGGGACTCGCAGCCCGTCGGCAGGGCCAGGCCGAAACTCAGCAGGGGGTGGGGCGAAAAGCCCTGGGAGAGCGCCACCGGGAGCCGGCTCCGCCGCAATGCCCGTTCCCACATGCGGGCCACGTCGCGGTGACTGGTGAAGCGCACCTTGCCGGTCTTGGAGAAGCGAAAGCGGACACGCCGGGCCTCGGCCATTCAGCCCGCTTCCGCCCCGGAGCGCACGCCGCTGATGAGGCGGACGGGAATCCGGCCGCCGACGGACAGGTCCTGGCCCGTCCCCTGGCTTCCCCCGGCCGGGGGAACGGGAGAAGCCACCACGTGCTCCAGACCGAACCCGGTACAGGCACCGCAGTCGTAGCAGGGCGTCCAGCGGCAGTCCTCGACGGCCGCCTCGGCCAGGGCATCCTGCCAGTCCGACCACAGGAAGTCCCGGTGCAGGCCGGCCGAGATGTGGTCCCACGGGAGCGGCTCGAGCTCGTCACGGTGGCGGTGGGCCACCTCGGCCAGGCTCAGCCCCTCGGCGGCCAGCGCCTCCTCCCACAGGGCGAGGTCGAAGCGTTCCGACCATTCCTGAAAGGTGCCGCCGGCCCGCCACACCCGCTCGATGACCGCCCCCATGCGGCGGTCGCCCCGGCTCGCCAAACCCTCGACCGCCGAGGCCGCCGGTTCGTGCCAGCGAACGGTGAGACCCCGGGTGGTCCGGGCGTGCTCGCGCAGCAGGTTCACCTTGCGCTGGAGCTCGTCGACGGTGTCCTGCCCGAACCACTGGAAGGGCGTATGGGCCTTGGGCACGAAACCGCCCACCGAGGCCACGACGGTCACCGACTTGGTGTAGCGCCGGCCGATCTCGACGCAGTGCTTGCCGAGTTCGGCGATGCCGATGACATCCTCGTCGCGCTCGGTCGGCAGCCCGATCAGGAAGTAGAGCTTGACCCGGCGCCAGCCCTGGCTGAAGGCGGCGTCGACCGCGCTGTAGAGGTCGTCCTCCGTGATCAGCTTGTTGATGACCTGGCGCATCCGCCAGGTCCCTCCCTCGGGGGCGAACGTGAGCCCGGTCCGGCGCACCTTCTGGATCTGCGCCGCCGTCCCCACCGTGAAGGCATCGACGCGCAGCGACGGCAGGCTCACCGAGACCCGGCCCTCGTGAACCGGGTCGTCGATGATCTCCCGCACGGTGTCCTCGATACCCGAGAAGTCGGCCGTCGAGAGTGAGGTGAGCGTGACCTCGTCATGACCGCTCCAGGCCAGCCCCGTGCTGACCATCTCCTTGACCTGCTCGGCCGGCCGCTCGCGCACGGGCCGGGTGATCATGCCGGCCTGGCAGAAGCGGCAGCCCCGCGTGCAACCCCGGAAAACCTCGACGTTCAGCCGATCGTGCACCACCTCGGTCAGTGGCACGAGAGGCCGGGCCGGGTAGGGCCAGTCGGCCAGGTCGGTCACCGTCCGCTTGGCCACTTCGGCCGGGACCCCCGGCATGACCGGCACCGTGCCGGCGAGGCGACCGTCCCGGTAGCTCGAGGTGTAGAGGGCGGGGACGTAGACCCCCTCTATTTGCGCCAGGGTGAGCCGGAGGTCTTCCCGCTTCCGCTCCGGCGCCGGCGCGGCCAGCCAGCCGGCGATGGCGTGGTTGATCTCCCCGACGAGCTCCTCGCCGTCACCCAGGGCGAAGGCGTCGACGAAGTCGGCCAGGGGCTCGGGGTTGAACGCACAGTGCCCGCCGGCGATGACCCACGGGTCACCCGGCTCCCGCTCCCCCGCGTGCAGGGGTACCCGGGCCAGGTCGAGGAGATTGAGCAGGTTGGTGTAGACGAGCTCGGCGGAGAGGTTGAAGGCCATGACGTCGAAGTCCCGGGCCGCCACATGCTGCTCCACGCTGAAGAGGGGGACCCCGGCGGCGCGCATGGCCGCCTCCATGTCCACCCAGGGGGCATAGGCGCGTTCGGCCACGGCGTCGGGGCGCTCGTTGAGGATCTCGTAGAGGATCTGCAACCCCTGATTGGGGAGGCCGATCTCGTAGGTATCGGGGTAGAGGAGCATCCAGGCGACCTTGCCCGGCCCGTGCTCGGGGTACTGGGCGCCTTGCTCACCGCCGATGTAGCGGGCGGGCTTGCTTACGCCCAGCAGTAGTCGTTCGACTTGCGGCCAGAGGGACTCCATCGTGGGTCAACCCTACGGGACCGCTAGGCCCCCGGCGGCGTGGTCGTGGTTGTGGTGGCCGGGACGGTCGTGGTCGTCGTGGTGGCGGTGGTCCCCGGTACGGTCGTCGTGGTTGCGCCGGGAACGGTCGTGGTGGTCGTCGGCGTGCCGAACGGAGGATTCGAGACGGGTGCCGTCAACGACGGTGGGCTCGCCGGTGTGGGTGTCTTCACGGCCCCGATCTCGTTGGCCAAGATGTAGTCGAAGATCGACCGGACGAGCGGGGCGGCGGCGGAGGCTCCGTACCCGCCCTGGTCGATCACGGCGAGGACCACGTACTGCGGATTCGGATTGGGCCCGAAGGCCACGAACCAGCTGTTCGGCTCGTCGGCGCCCGGGTTGGTCGCCGTACCGGTCTTGCCGGCGAGGTTCCAGTTGGCCGGGAAGCCCTGGAAATCGGCGTATGCCGTCCCCTTCGGGTTGGAGATCACGCCTTCGAGTCCCTGCAGGATCGGCCCGGAGACGCTGGTGGGCAGGTTCACGTGGCCGGTCACTTTCGGGGCGATGGTCTCGACCACCTTGCCCGTGGTCGGGTTGACCACCTCGGAGGCCACCTCGGGCGCGTAGCGGGTCCCACCATTGGCGAAGGTGGCGTAGGCCACCGCCTGCTCGATGGGCGTCAGCTGGGTCGCGCCCTGGCCGAATGCCATCTCCACGTTGTCGCCCGTGTACCAGGTCGTGTTCTCGAAGGCAGTCGCGTCCTCCTGATGCAGCTTCTCGCGCTCGGGTTGGCTGTCCACCCGGCCCGTCACCTCGTCCGGCAGGTCTATGCCCGTGCTCACGCCCTCGCCATACTGCGCCGCCACGTCTTGAATGGCGGTGGGACCGTAGGTGGACTTCCCCTCCCAGAACAGCTCACCGAGGTTGTAGAAGTACGAGTCGCTCGAGACGGTCAAGGCCATGGCCAGGTTGTACTCGCCACCGCCGTCGCCCGGGTTGTCGGAGAAGGTGCAGGTGCCTCCGGTGCAATTGCTGACCTTGAACGTCCCGGTGTCGTCGAAGTAGCGAGACGGGCTGTAGACGCCGTCTTGGAGGTCGGCGGTGGCGGTGATCAGCTTGAAGGTCGAGCCCGGGGTGTACTCCCCCTGGATGGCGTTGTTGTTCAGCGCGTCCGCCCCGTTCGTCGTCAATGCGTCGTAGTTCGCGGTCGAGATCCCCCCCACCCATTCGTTGAGGTCGTACGTGGGGTACGAGGCCATCGCCAGCACCTGGCCGTTCTGCGGGTTGAGGACGATGGCCGCGCCATTGATGGCGGGCGGGAGTTTGTTGTGATCCTCGACGTCCGGCGTCTTGCGGTCCGCCAGGATCTGCGCAGCCAAGTCGTTCTGCACAGCTTCCTGCAGTCCGGCGTCGAGGTTGAGGACGACGGTGTCGCCGAGTTTCGGCGCCGTGCGCGACAAGGTGCCCACCACGTTTCCCGAGGCATTGACAGAAAGGGCCTGCCGACCATTGACCCCGCGCAGGTACGGTTCGTACTGCGCTTCGATACCGGACTGCCCCACCAGGCTCCCCTGGGTGTAGCCGGCCTTGGGGTCCGCCTTCAGTTGGGCCGCCGAGATGTCGCCGAGGTACCCCAGCACGTGGGTCCCGACCGTCCCGCCCTGGGGATAGGTCCGCTGCGTGATGGTCTGGACCGAGACGCCGGGAAACTCGGACGAGTGCGTCTGCAGCCACTGCACGGTATCCGCCGAGACGTCCGTATCCACCGGCACGGGCTCATAGGGGCTGTAGCGCTCGTTCTTGACGGCCGCGTTCACCTGCGCCGGAGTCTGTCCGATCAGCGCGGCAACCTTGGCGATGATGGAGGGATCCTGGGCGGCCGTCACTCTCGAGAGCAAGATCTCTTGCTCGGGCATGTTCGAGACGAGGACGGTCCCGTTGCGATCAACGATCTCGCCCCGTGGTGCCGCCACCTCGACAACCCGGACCTGATTGCGGTTGACCGCCGCGGCATAGGACTTCCCGTCGATGATCTGCAGCGTCCACAGCCGCAGCACGAGGACGAGGAACAGGACCAGAACCGCTATCCCGACGATGCGGAGACGGAGATTGGGCCGGGACGGCTCGTCCTCGGGTGACCCCACCAGCGAGGCGACATTGACGCTCTTGCGCGGTCGCATGCGCGGCTGGCGCGTGCCGCCGGTCCAGGTCGACTGGCGCTTGCGTGATGAAGGCTTGGGATGGAGGCGATCACCGCGCAAGGGATGGCGGAGCGTGCGCTTCACCAGATACCGCCCTCATTGGCATGGGCAGGTACGAGCGATCGCCGGTTCCCATCGGTGATGAGCGCCCAGTGCATCAATCGGCTGGCGGGGAGGACGAGCACCAGACTTGCTGCGGCGACGACCACGAAAAGCGAGAAGAAATCGATCTGCACCATTTCCTGCTGTCCGAAGATAGCGCCGAGCACGGAGAACAACATGTCGGCCGCGACGCTGCCGATGACCGCGGCCACCGGCCTGAGCCATGACGCTCTCGCGTCGACGGCGACCACGGCAGCGCCGACCGAGAATCCGATCAGGCAGCCCACGAGCGCCCCGAGGCCGAAGGGCGTGGGCAGCACGAGATCAAAGGCCAGGCCCGAGAAGAAACCGACGATGGCGCCGGTCTCGGGGCCCGCCAGTAGCGCCGCGGTGATGGGAAGCAGCCACACGATGTCGGGGTGCATTCCGCCGAGATTTATCGAAAGGACCACCGTCGATTGCACGAGCAAGGCCAAGAGGATGACCAGGGCGACCCGAAGAATGACGCGACCGTTCACGCCGGAGGGCTCCACAACACGACATCGACATAGGCCAGCTGATTGAGGTTCGCCAAGGGCGTGACGGTGATGGACTCTTGACTCGCACCCGCACCGGCGTGGAACGACGTGACCCGACCCACGGGGATTCCCGGAGGAAAGGCGCCGGCGTCGAGACTGCTGGTGAACAGCTTCTCGCCCTTGTGCAACGGCGTATGCGGCGGGACGAGGTCGACCGTCATCGGCGCGACAGGCCCCTGCCCGTCGACCGTTCCGGTGTAGGCGTTGCCGAAGGTGACGCCCACCTTGGATTGCCCGTCGGTGATCAGTTGCACGACGGCGGTGTGGTGAAACGCCTGGATCACCTGTCCGACCAATCCGCCCGCTCCGACAATTGGCATATTCACTTCGACCCCGTCGGAGCGCCCCTTGTCGATGGTGATGGTCAAGGTGAAGTTCGAGCTGCGCACCTCGATGGTCTCGGCCATGACGGTCGGAAGCGCGTCCAGGAACGCCAGGTTCTGGAGCGCCATCACATTGCGCAGCTGGGTGTTCTCGAACCCTTTCTCGGCCTCCCGCTGCCGGAGCGATCCGATGGTCGACTGCAGCTTCTGGTTCTCCGACTGCAGCGCGCCGTAGTGCACCGCGCCGGCGAAGAAATCGCCGATCGGACTGATGACGTCCACGACCGCTTGACGCAGCGGCGAGTAGACCCCGTTCGCCACCGACTTCACTCCGGACGTGATGCTGTGGGTGCGTCCGTTGAGGTCCAGCGAGATGATCGACAGGGACAGCACGACCAGCACGACCAGTGTCAGCGTGCGGCGCGACCGCCGAGACCTCGCCACCCCGGAGAGACCGGACGATCCGTCAGCGCGTGGACGTGGTGATCAGCACTCGCTTGAGTGCTTCGAACTCTTCCAGGCACTGTCCAGCTCCGACGGCGACACAGTTCAACGGGTCGCGTGCGACCACAATGGGCATCCCGGTTTCACTCTGGAGCCGAGCCTCCAGCCCGTGCAACAAGGCACCGCCCCCGGTGAGGACGATACCCTGCTCCATGATGTCGGCCGCCAGCTCGGGCGGCGTGCGGTCGAGCGTGACCTTGACGGCGTCGACGATGGCGGAGACCGGCTCTTCTATGGCGCGGCGGATCTCTTCGGTGGAGACGACAATTGTCTTCGGCAGGCCGCTCACCAGGTCGCGTCCACGGATTTCGGCGTGGAGTTCCTGCTCCAACTCGTACGCCGAACCCAGAGTGATCTTGATCTCCTCGGCCGTACGCTCCCCGAGAGCCAGGCTGAACTCCTTCTTCACAAACGCGATGATCGCCTCGTCCAATTCGTCGCCACCGATCCGGACCGACTGGCTCGTGACGATGCCACCCAGTGAGATGACGGCGACTTCCGTCGTCCCACCACCGATATCCACGACCATGTTGCCGGTCGGCTCGTGCACGGGCAGACCAGCCCCGATCGCAGCAGCCATCGGCTCTTCGATGATGTAGGCCCGACGCGCCCCGGCGTACTCGGCCGCCTCCATGACGGCGCGACGTTCCACGCCGGTGATACCCGAGGGGACGCAAATCACCATGCGCGGTTTGGCGAAGCGGCGCTGATGCACGCGGTGGATGAAGTACCGCAACATCTTCTCGCAGATCTCGAAGTCGGCGATCACGCCGTCTTTGAGGGGGCGGATCGCTTGAATGTTCGACGGCGTACGCCCGATCATCCGCTTGGCCTCGGCGCCGACGGCCAGTGGTCTCCCGTCTTTGACGTCCACCGCCACCACGGATGGCTCGTTGAGGACGATGCCGCGACCCCGCACATAGACGAGGGTGTTGGCGGTCCCCAAGTCGACAGCCATGTCACGACCAAGAAGGGAAAGGCGATTATCGGCCATGAAGGGTTTACTCCCGGGTTATGCGGGGACGAGTATCGGACGAGTCCGGTACCTGTAGGTGAAGTACCAGGTTAGGGGACCGAGCGGCTCGCCACAAGGCGGCCCCGGCGGGCGTCCCCCTCCACACCGGGCTTACGAGGAAGCCAGCCCCGGAAAGAAGAGGGCGATCTCCCGGGCGGCCGACTCGGGCGAATCGGAGCCGTGCACCAGGTTCTCGGTCGTCTCGATCCCGAGATCGCCCCGGATGGTCCCCGGCGCAGCCTCGGCCGGATTGGTCACCCCCATCATCGTGCGGACGACGGCGAAGGTGTCCTGGGGGCCCTCCACCACCAGGAGCAGCACCGGAGAACGCGTGAAGAACGCCACCAGGTCGGCGAAGAATGGCCGCTCCGCATGCTCGGCGTAGTGCGCCTGCGCCAGCTCGGGCGCGATGAGCCGCAGTTCGGCGGCGACCAATCGGAGGTTCTTGCGCTCGAGCCGGCTGACGATCTCGCCGGCCAGTCCGCGCTCGACGCCGTCCGGCTTCACAATGACAAGGGTGCGATCCACGAGCGGAGGACAGTAGCAGGAGCTCCCGACGCGGCCGGGGCGGCCCGCCACGAATTCACGGTCCGAAAGGCTTAACCTCACCTTGAGCTTTAGTCACCCTAAGCCTCAACTTTACGGTGAGGGTCAGCCTCTCCCAACCGTCCCACCAGGTCGTGACGCACGCCTCCCCGCTGGTTACCGGCGGGTCAGCGGCCGGCGTCCTCCCAGGGTACGGCGCCCGCCAGTATCTCGGCCCGAGCCGCCCCCACCGTGTAGAGGGACCCGGCCACCACCACCAGGCCACGGGCATTGACCAGGCTGCGGGCTCTGGCCAGCGCCTCGAGCACGGACGGCTCGACATGCACGGCGAGCCCCAGGGCTCGACCTGCGTCAGCCACGTCAGCCGCCGGAATCGCCCGGGGCGAGTCCGGTTGGCAGGCCACGAGCGTCGACACGTCGGAGGGGGCCAGCGCCGCCAACATGGCCGAGGGGTCCCGACCCGACAGCATGCCCACCACGGCCACGCTGTTGCCCTCCACCGCGAACTCCTCGGCGAGCGAGAGACCCAGTGCGGTCATCCCGGCCACGTTGTGCGCCCCGTCGACCAGCAACAGGGGCCGGCGACCCAGAACCTCGAGCCGACCGGGGACGCGGACATGTCCGAAGCCCTCCTCGACCACGGCCTGATCGAGCGGGCGGCCGAAGAATGCCTCCGCCGCCGCGAGCGCACAGGCCGCGTTCCTTCCCTGATGCGCCCCGTGCAGTGGCACCAGCACGTCCTCGTAGCGACCGCCGGGGGTCCACAGGGTCACCAAGCGACCCCCCACCGCAACCCGGTTCTCCGCACAGCCGAAATCCCGCCCGGCCACCCACACCGCGGCCGCCCCGACCCTGGCCGCCTGTGCCTCTACGATCGCCACCAGGTCGGCCCGCTCCTCGCCCACGATGACGGTGCTCCCCGCTTCGATGATCCCCGACTTGTCCTCGGCAATACCCTCGAGGGTCGGCCCGAGGACGTCGGTGTGGTCGTAGCTGAAATTGGTCAACACCGCCACATCCCCGTGCAGGACGTTGGTGCTGTCCCAGGTGCCGCCCAATCCGACCTCGACCACCATGGCGTCGACTGCGTCGTCGGCGAACCACGACAGGGCGGCCGCCGTGAGCAGGTCGAAGCGGTTCGGTCGCTCCTCCAACATCGATTCGAGCGACGCCAGCTCGGACAACACGCCGAGAAACGACTCGTCGTCAATCGGTTCCCCGTTGTGGGCCAGTCGTTCGGAGACCCGGTGCAGGTTCGGACTGGTGTACGTCCCGACGCTCAGTCCCTGCGCCATCATCAGCGCCGTAACCATGGCCGACGTCGACCCTTTGCCGTTGGTTCCCGTTACATGGACCGACGGAATGGACTCATGGGGATCCCCCAGCACCGACATCAACGACCGCATGCGGTCCAGCGTGGGAAGGGAGCGGCGACTGGGCATGGTCGACTCGAAGTCGATGTGTCCATCCAACCATTTCAGGGCCCCGTCCAAATCGGTAAACGGGACAGCGGCGACGTTCCCCCCGCCACGCACGTGGTCCTCGACGTTCTCCTCCACCGCCCGACCGAGGCGGGTCAGGAAGCGGCGCGCCGGGTCCGAGTCGACTTCGCGGGCGCGCCTCCGACCGGGACAAGCGTCGGTGCCACCCGGTCCAAGACGACGGACCTGTCAACCACACACTTGCCGACGTCGGACCGACTGGGTAGGTCGTACATCACGTCCAACAAGACTTCTTCGAGGATGGCCCGGAGGCCGCGCGCACCAGTGCCGCGCAACATGGCTTGTTCCGCCACGGCTTCCAACGCGTCGGGAGTGAACTCGAGCTCCACGTTGTCCAGGGCGAAGACCCGCTCGTACTGGCGCGACAACGCGTTCTTGGGTTCGACAAGGATCTGCACCAGGGCATCCTTGAACAACGGGGACACTGCGCTGACGACCGGCAAGCGACCGATGAACTCGGGGATCAGGCCGAACTTGATCAGATCCTCCGGCAAGACGTGACGAAGGATTTCCCCGTCGTCCCGCTCGCGCCGGTGCACCTCGGCCCGAAAACCGATTCCCCGCTTCCCGATCCGACCCTCGATCAACTTGTCCAGACCGGCGAAGGCCCCGCCGCAGATGAAAAGGATGTTGGTCGTATCGATCTGGATGAATTCCTGGTGCGGATGCTTGCGCCCCCCTTGCGGGGGAACCGACGCCGTCGTCCCCTCCAGGATCTTCAACAGTGCCTGCTGGACGCCCTCACCCGACACGTCCCGGGTGATTGATGGGTTCTCGCTCTTTCGGGCGATCTTGTCGATCTCGTCTATGTAGATGATGCCGGTCTCGGCACGCTTGACGTCGTAGTCGGCGGCCTGGATCAGCTTCAAGAGGATGTTCTCCACGTCCTCGCCGACGTAGCCAGCCTCCGTCAGGGCCGTGGCATCAGCAATGGCGAACGGGACGTTGAGCATGCGGGCGAGCGTCTGGGCCAGCAGCGTCTTGCCACAGCCCGTGGGGCCCAGCAGGAGGATGTTGGACTTGGCCAACTCGACCCCGTCCTCTTGCACCGGCCCGGCCTGCACCCGCTTGTAGTGGTTGTAGACCGCAACCGAGAGAATCTTCTTGGCGTATTCCTGCCCGACCACGTAGTCGTTCAAGAAGCTGAAGATCTCCTTCGGCTTGGGGAGGTCCTCGAAGCTCAGCTCGGTGGTCTCGTCGCGCTCCTCGGCGATGATGTCGTTACAGAGGTCGATGCACTCGTCGCAGATGTAGACGCCGGGCCCGGCGATCAGCTTCTTCACTTGCTTCTGCGTCTTCCCGCAGAAGCTGCACTTCACCAGGTCTCCGCCTTCGCCGAACTTCGCCACCGAAACCCCTCTCCCCGTTTACTCTCGCCGCGACGTTCTCGGAGACCTATGCCGCGCCGATGGCTTCGAGCGGGGCGAGCGTCCGGGAGGTGATGATCTCGTCGATCACGCCGTACGTCACTGCCTCGTCTGCGGTCATGATGAAGTCGCGATCGGTGTCCTTGGTGACTTTCTCATGCGTCTGCCCGGTGTCCTCGGCGAGCATGCTCGTCAGCAGATCGCGCATGCGGAGAATTTCCTTGGCTTGGAGCTCGATGTCGCTGGCCTGTCCCTCGACACCACCCCATGGTTGATGCAACAGGATCCGCGCGTGGGGCAAGGCAAAACGCTTCCCCGGCGCTCCGGCGGCCAACAGCACAGCGGCCGCCGACGCGGCCTGGCCGTAACAGAACGTGGACACGTCGGGCTTGATGAACTTCAGCGTGTCGTAAATCGCGAAGAGCGCTGTGATGTCGCCGCCGGGCGAGTTGATGTAGAGGTGGATCTCCTTGTCGGGCTCTTCGGACTCCAAGAAGAGCATCTGGGCGCAGACCAGGTTGGCCACGGTGTCGTCCACCGGGGTGCCGAGAAAGATGATGCGCTCGCGCAGGAGCCGCGAGTACAGGTCGTAGGCCCGCTCGCCGCGATTGGACGACTCGATGACCGTCGGAACGAGATAGTTCTGGGCTCTGTACCTATCAGCTGGGTTCTGCATCATCACCGGTCTCCTCGCTCTCCTTGGCGGCGTCGGTCTTCAGGTCGTCCCGTGACATCGGATTACCTTCTTCGTCGAAGAGCTCCACGTGGTCAAGCAGCCACTGCAGCGCCTTGCCTTTTCGTAACTCCGAGCGTACCGCGCCCGTCCGTCCGGCCGTGTCGAGCTGACGGCGCAACTCGGCGGGCGTGGTCTCCATCCGCTGGGCCATGGTGACCATTTCGGCGTCGAGCTCCTCATCGCTCACGTCGAGCTCCTCGGCTTCGGCCAGGGCCCGAAGGGCCAGGTCAGCCTTGACAGCCCGCTGCGCTTCCGTCCGCACGGCGGCCAGAAGGTCGTCCGGGGTGCGGCCGGTGGCCTGCAGGTATTCCGCCAAGCCCAGCTTCTGGGCCTCCAACCGATGTTGCAGGTCGTGCAGGCGCTCATTCACCTCGGCATCGACCAGCACCTCGGGCACGTCGCCGTCGTCGACGAGGTTGGCCACCGACTCGACCGTCTTCTCCCGCAGGGCCATCTGGCTCTGCACCAACTTGACCCGTGCGATGCGATCGGAGATGTCGGCCCGCAGTTCGGCCACGGTTTCGAACTCGGAACTCTCGGCGGCCCATTCGTCGGTCGCCTCTGGCAATTTCTTGACCTTGACGTCCTTGACCAGAACCCGGAACGAGATGACCTCGTCCTCGTCGCCCGGAGCAGGCGAGGTGAACGCCAGGATGTCGCCGGCCTTGGCGCCGTGCAGCGCTTCGTCGAGCTCCCGGGTGACTGTCCCGCTTCCCACCTCGTAGAGATAGTCGTCCACCCCTACGACTTCGGCGCCCGCCTCGTCGTTACCGTGCAGGTCGATGGTGACCAGATCGCCGTCGACCGCGGGGCGCCCCACCACCTCGAGCTCGGCGTCGTTCTCGCGCAACCGGTCAACCTGGCGATCCACGTCCTCGTCCGTCACGGCGAGGCCGGGCAGGGTCACCTGCAGCCCCACGTAGCCCGGAATGGACACGAGCGGCCGCACCTGGACGACGGCGTCGAAGCTGACGGCACCGGAATCCTCACCCGCTGTGATGTCGATCTCGGGTGACGCGATCGGATCGATTTCGGAGTCGACCACGGCCCGGGCGTAGAAGTCCGGCAGGGCCTCCCGCAGGGCCTCGGCCCGCAACGCCCCAGCCCCACCCATGCGCGCCTCGAGCACCTTGCGCGGCACCTTGCCGGGCCGGAACCCCGGCACGCGGATCTGCGAGCCCAGCGTCCGGACGACGTCGACGAGAGCCTTGTCGAACTCCGGTTCGTCGATCTCGACGCTCAGGCGGACGAGGTTTCCCTCCAGCGGTTCGGTGGTGGCGCGCATCACGAACTGCACACTCTACTGGGCGTGTCGATCCACCCGGCACCGGGCGGCAGATGGCCGCCCCTCCACTGGCGTCGACGGCCCCCACTCTCGGGCCGCTCCCCTCCCGGGCCGGAGTGCTGAAATCACAATCCGGCTGGCGCGGCGCATGCCTGACGGGAGCCGGTCCCTGCCTGAGCCAGCGTGAGCATCCCCCCCTTCGCCAGACCCCCCCGCTAACTTTCGAAGCAATCCGGGGGCACACCGACTAGAGGAGTTGTCATGGCAAATTACGAGGGGTACTGCGTCAAGTGCCGCGAAAAGCGTGAGTTCGACGGGCAAGAGGTGGAGCTGGCCAACGGTCGCCGGGCGGCGCAGGGTTTGTGCCCGACCTGTGGCACGAAAATGAACCGTATCCTGGGCAAGAAGAAGGACTGACGGCCGCACCGATGTCCCCGTGAGCACGTAGTGTTCGTGCCGTGGCACCGTCCCTTCATGCATGACCTGCTTGCCCAATCCAGGACCCTGACCAGGTTTCGAGGTGACGAGGGAACGAGAGAGCTCCAGAGTCGCCCGTCATGGGGAACGCAGTAAGCACGACAGACTGCCCAGGCACGGCAGACTGCGTCCCTCATGGAAGCGCCGGAGACTCGCTATGCCCTGCGCGACGGGCACCACATCGGCTATCAGATCTGGGGCGATGGCCCCATCGATGTGCTGGAGTTCAACAACGGATTGATGATCTCCATCGATGAGACCGTCGATGAACCCAACTGGTTGCGCTACGAGGAGAGCCTGGCCTCATTTTGCCGGTTGATCCGCTTTGATGCCCTCGGCCTGGGGCTTTCGGATCCTCTCCCCACCGCCATGACACCGAGTATCGAATCTTGGGCCGCCGATGCGTTGGCCGTCCTCGATGCTGTCGGATCCGACCGGCCGGGTGTGCTGGCCCCCAGCGGGGGGTCGTTGCCCGCCGTGTGGCTCGCCGCATGCCATCCCGAGCGGGTGCAGTCTCTCGTGCTGGTCAACGGGACGCCGCGGGTGCTTTTCTCCGACGACTACCCCATCGGCGTTGGCGGCGACGTGATCTCCGACATACCCCGCAACATCGAGACCCCCCGTGGCGGTGACGACACGCCGGTCGACATCTCGATCTATGTGCCGAGCCTGGCTCATCGGGTCGGCTTCCGGGAATGGTGGGGCCGCGCCGCTCGCCGGGGCGCCAGCCCGGCCACGGCCATCGCCTGGAACCTGATGACCTTCTCGGCCGACGTGCGCGAGTACCTCGGCAGGATCACGTGCCCGACCCTGGTCATTTCGCACACCGAGGCCTTCGCCAATCTGGTCGAGCACGGTCGCTTTCTGAGTGACGCCATCCCCGGAGCACGGTTCGTGACCTTTCCCGGTGCAGACATGATTGCCTGGGCCGGCGAATTCGACGGGCTCGTCGACGAGGTCGAGGAGTTCTTCACGGGAAAGCGTCGAGGCCACGAAACAGAGAGGGCGCTGGCCACGGTGCTGTTCATCGACATCGTCGACTCGACCGTGCGGGCCGCCGCGGTCGGCGATCATCGGTGGCGAGGCGTGCTCGACGAATTCGATGTCAACGTCCAGCGGCTCCTGGCCCGCTATGACGGCGTCCACGTGAAGAACACCGGGGACGGCTCGCTGGCGCGTTTCGCCGGGCCCGCTCAGGGCGTGCGATGCGCCGCTGCCATGGTGGAGACGGCCAAGAATTTCGGTGTGGAGATCCGCGCCGGCCTCCACACCGGCGAAATTGAACTGCGGGGGAACGACATCGGTGGGTTGGCGGTGCACATCGCATCACGGGTCAGTGCGTTGGCCCAGCCCAGCGAGGTGCTGGCCACGGGCACCGTACGCGATCTCGTGGTCGGGTCTGGCATCGTCTTCGATGACCGGGGTCTCCACGACCTCAAGGGCGTTCCCGAACAATGGCAACTTCTCGCCGTGACATCTACCTGAGCGGCGCCGTCGGAGCGAAAGGGACGTGCTCGCTCACGGGGGCGGTGGTGCCGAAGCGCCGTAGGCCACGCTGAAACCGCTGGGCGACGTCGCCGATGGGGTGGCGACCTGACTCCCGTTCTGAATCATCAGCATCTCTTCGAGGCTTGCACTCGTCCCCGCGAATCCCAGACTGCTGAAGTCGACAACCGGCGAGTAGGGAGCGAGCGGCACAATCTGCCCGTTGACCGTGAGCGCCTCGACAATCCATTCGGCCGTCGTGGC
>Ga0302314_10008271_pt1 | contig 18562 bp, 14 predicted proteins | sample III_Palsa_N2_3_FD_200533 | JGI IMG/M metagenome (GOLD analysis project Ga0302314, IMG submission 200533) | Peat permafrost microbial communities from Stordalen Mire near Abisko, Sweden - III_Palsa_N2_3 | ecosystem: Environmental > Terrestrial > Soil > Palsa > Peat permafrost | place: Sweden...
ATGGCACAGCCCACCGCTGCCAGGACCGCCGCAATGACGATCAGATGGCCGGGCAGGCGGCGCCGGATATAGTGGAGAAGAAAGGGGATCGGACCCCGCGAAGCATAGGTCGGAAGTGACATACACTGTCGCTCCAATAGCTTTTGGCCAATAGCTTTTAGGCGTCCCAACGGGACGCCTAATATTCGCGGCAGGTGGGCTAGACGGCGATCAACCTGGGCCGCCGGTCCGCAATCAATTCCTGATAGATATCGACATAGTCCTCGGCCATCCGCCGGGCGCTGAACCGCGTTTCGAAGGTCCGCCGTACGAGGCCGCGATCCAGGCTGGACAGCTTCCCGACCGCAGCGACGGCCTCGGCTTCACTCTCGACGATGAAACCGGTGATGCCATCGTCAACGACTTCGGGCACCGATCCGTTCCGCATCGCGATGACCGGCGTGCCGCAGGCCATCGCCTCGATCATCGCCAGGCCGAAGGGCTCGCACCAGGCGATCGGAAACAGCAGGCCGGCGGCATTGCCGAGGAATTCGCTCTTCCGGTCATCGTTGATCTCGCCGATATATTCGACATGCGGCAGGTCGAAGAGATGGCGGATATGCTCCTCGAAATAGGCTTTGTCGGCATTGTCGATCTTGGCCGCGATCTTGATCTTCCAGCCCGCCGCGCCGGCGATGCGGATCGCCGCGTCAGGGCCTTTCTCGGGCGAGATGCGGCCGATGAAGGCCAGATAGCCCTTGTCGCCCGGACCCTCGCTCAGAAGCTCCGTGGGCAGGCCATGATAGATGGTACCAATAAAATTGGCCTCCGGCAGCGGCGTGCGCTGGGAGTCGGAAATCGACACCACCGGCACATGCGGGAACATGGAATAGAGCGGCGGCAGCACCGGCAGGTCCAGCCTTCCATGGAGCGTCGTGACGAACGGCGTGTTCATCCGATCCAGGATCGGATAGCTCAGATAATCGATATGGAGATGGATCACGTCGAATTCGTGCGCCCGGCGGGCAATCTGTTCGACCATGATGATGTGGGGCGCCAGATAGTCCTTGGCATCCGCGTCGAGACGCATCGCCTGCGGCCAGCACGCCTCGAGCTTGGCGCTGGTCACGCTGTCGCCGCTGGCGAACAGCGTGACGTCATGGCCCATGCGGACCAGCTCCTCGGTCAGGAAGGACACGATGCGTTCGGTGCCGCCATAGAGCTTGGGCGGAACTGCTTCCATGAGCGACGACACCTGGGCAATTCTCATATGGCTTCTCGGGGCTATGGCGGATGACGGCGTCTAGGTGACAACCGATCCCTCCCCGCCGAGTTCCAAATCACAGTGAAGTTTTTTGCAATGCAGCGCGAATCGCGTCGAAATGAAGCAGAAATCCTGCTACTCGCCGCCCCGCGGCGTGAAACGCGCAATCAAATCATAGCTTTCGCCGGGGAAAATCTGCCGCACATGAGTGACGTGCTGGTCGCCGCGCCAGGTCTTTCTTTCCAGCGAGAGGCAGGCGGTCGCGCTGGGAATCGCCAGCAAAGCGGCGGTTTCCGGGTCCGCATTGACGGCGGCGATGCGATGCTCGGCCTCCGTCCAGGGCACATGATCGAGCAGCCAGGTGCCCGGCGGCGTCGCCGAGAAATCGGCCGCCTCGGCGCTGGGCACGGCGACGAGGCTGATCAGGCGGTCTTCCAGCGCAAACGGCCGGCCGTCGGCCAGATGCAGGCAGCGCACCGCCAGCAGGTCTCCCGCACCGGACAGTTGTATCTCGTCCGGCCGTCCTCGTGCCGGCTTTCGGCGCCGGCGCGACAGCAGGGTCAGCCCATAGGCGGCGCCGCGCGACGTGATGTCGGCCTGGATGTCGGGCACGTCGAGCACGACGGATTGGATCCTGGGCTGGGCGACGAACGATCCGGCGCGGCGCCGCCGCACGATCAGGCCGGCATCGACCAGGCTGGCGATCGCCTTGCTGACCGTCATGCGGGCACAGCCGAATTGGGCGGTCAACTCATGCTCATAGGGAATCCGGTGGCCCGGGCGCCACGCGCCGGTGAGTATCTGTTCCTCGATCACGGCGCGTATCCGCTCGTGCAGAGTCACGCTCTCGACCTTCGGCGCGACAGTCATGGCGCCAGCAGCCGTTCCAGCGTCCGGCCGTAGCGCGCGGCGACAGACGCGCGTTGATGATGCACGCCGTCCGACACCAGCCTGACGCCCGCGCGCCAGACGCCGGAGATCAGGCCGTGGGCGCCGGCGAAGATGAAACTGTCGAGGATGTCGTCGCCGCTGCGCGCCACCAGCGCCGGATGATCGGACTTGAGTGAGACGATGTCGGCAGGCGCCCCGACAGCGAGGCCGCTCGAGACACCCAGCGCCTGGGCGCCGCCCGCCAGCGCTGCATCGAAGAGCGAACGGCCGGTCGATGTATTTGCCCGCCGGGCCATGACGTTACGTGCCCGCCGTTTCAGCCGCTGGCCATATTCCAGCAACCGCAATTCCTCAGCAAGACTGATCAGTACATTGGAATCCGAGCCGATCCCGAGATGCCCCTCGTACATCCGAAACTTCGGAGCATGGAAAATGCCGTCGCCCAGATTGGCCTCGGTGATCGGGCACAGGCCGGCGACCGCACCGCTCAAAGCCAGCCGCTTCGTCTCGCCATCGACCATGTGGGTGGCATGGACCAGACACCAGCGCCGATCGACCGGAGCGTTGGCGAGCAGCCATTCGACCGGCCGGGCGCCCGACCAGGCCATGCAGTCTTCGACCTCCCTGGTCTGCTCGGCGATATGGATATGAACGGGACCGCGATCGGCCAACGGCAGGATGGCGGTGAGTTCGTCCGGCGTCACCGCCCTGAGGCTGTGCGGCGCGATGCCGACGAGTGCCCCGTCCAGGCCGGCGACGGCGCGGCGGCTGGCGGTGATCAACTCGTCATAACTGTCGGGGTCGTTGAGGAAGCGGGCCTGCGCCGCCCCCGCCGCGGCGCCGCCGAAGCCGCCATGGGCATAGAAGACCGGCAGCAGGGTCAGGGCGATGCCGGACTGATCCGCCGCCGCGGCGATGCGCGCAGCCATCTCGCCGATATTGCCGTAAGCACGGCCACCTTGGTCGTGATGCAAATAGTGGAACTCGCCGACCCGGGTGAATCCGGCTTCGACCATCTCGACATAGGCCTGGGCGGCGATGGCCTCCAGGTCGTCGGGCGCGATGCGGTCGACAAAACGGTACATCAAGGTCCGCCAGGTCCAGAAACTGTCCCCGCCTTTGCCACGCCGCTCAGCCAGCCCGGCCATGCCGCGCTGGAAGGCGTGGCTGTGCAGATTGGCGATACCGGGCAGGCCGATACCGGCGCGCTCGTCATCCGGCCCGGCGGCGACATCGCGCTCGATGGTAGCGATGCAACCGTGATCCAGCGTCAGCCGGACATCCTTCGCCCAGCCGTCCTGCAACAATGCGGTGGTAAAATGCAGCCCCAAGCGAGCCCCCATGAAAATCGCAATTATGTCTAGACTTCGCCAACCAATATGTCTAGACATATCTTATTCCAACGGCCGAGACGAAGAGGAGAGAGACGATGCTTTGCGATCGCATCTGGCGTAACGCCCGCCTCGCCACCCTGTCGCCTGACCGGCCCGGGTTGGGCATTATCGAAGACGGTCTGATCGCCTGCCAGGACGGCACCATCCAGTTCGCCGGCAGCACCGCCGATGCGCCCGCCGGGCTCGAAGGCGTGTCAGATACCGATATTGGCGGCCGCTGGATCACGCCCGGCCTGATCGATTGCCACACCCATCTGGTCTATGGCGGCGACCGCGCCCATGAGTTCGAAATCCGCCTGGCCGGCGCAACCTATGAAGAGGTCGCACGTGCCGGCGGCGGTATCGTCTCGACGATGAAGGCGACCCGCGCGGCGAGTGAGGATCAGCTGATCGCCACCGCCCTGCCCCGGCTGGACGCGCTGATCGGCGAGGGCGTGACGACGGTCGAGATCAAGTCCGGTTACGGCTTGTCGCTGCGGGACGAGGCCAAGCAATTGTCCGCGGCGCGCCGGCTGGAACAACAGCGCCCCGTCAGCGTGGTCACGACATTCCTGGGCGCCCACGCCCTGCCGCCGGAATTCGCCGGCGAGCCCGAGCGCTATATCGACGAGATCTGCGACACGATGATCCCGGCCCTCGCGACGCTGGAACTGGCCGATGCGGTCGACGGGTTCTGCGAGGGCATCGGCTTTACCCCAGCGCAGATACGCCGCGTGTTCGAAGCGGCGACGACCTACGGCCTGCCGGTGAAACTGCATGCCGAGCAGCTGTCCAACCTGCACGGCGCGGCGCTGGCGGCCGAGTTCAACGCGCTGTCGGCCGACCATCTGGAATATGCCGATGCCGATGGCATCGCGGCGATGGCCGAGGCCGGCACTGTCGCGGTGCTGCTGCCAGGCGCCTTCTATTTCACCCGCGAGACCAAGCTGCCGCCGCTGGACCTGTTGCGCGCCGCCCGCGTGCCGATCGCGCTGGCGACCGACAGCAATCCAGGCAGCGCGCCGCTGACCTCGCCGCTGCTGGCGATGAACATGGCGGCGACCCTGTTCCGCATGACCGTCGACGAATGCATCGCCGGCTTCACGCGCGAGGCCGCGCGGGCGCTTGGTCGGACCGATATCGGCACCTTGGAACACGGCAAGGCCTGCGACCTGGCGATCTGGGAGATCGAGCGGCCGGCGGAGCTGGTCTATCGCATGGGCTTCAACCCGCTGCATGCCCGCGTGTGGAGAGGACAATGACGGTCGTAATGCTGAAGCCGGGCGCCAACAGGCTGGCCGACTGGCGCGCGATCTATCGCGGCGCGGCCGTATCGCTGGACCCGGCCAGCGCGCCCCGCATCGCCGAGAGCGCGGCGGCGGTCGCGCGCATCCTGGCCAAGGGCCAGCCGATCTATGGCGTCAATACCGGCTTCGGCAAGCTGGCCAGCGTGCGGATCGAGGATGCCGACCTCGCCACGCTGCAGCGGAATATCGTCCTGTCGCATGCCGCCGGCGTGGGTGAGCCGATCGCGCCGGCGATCGCGCGGCTGATGATGGCACTGAAACTCGCCAGCCTGGCGCAGGGTGCGTCGGGCGTGAAACCCGAGACCATCGCCCTGCTGGGTGCGATGCTGGATCGCGGGCTGACTCCTGTCATCCCGAGCCAGGGCTCCGTCGGCGCTTCGGGCGACCTGGCCCCGCTGGCGCATCTGGCGGCGACGCTGATCGGGGTCGGCGAGATCATCGTCGACGGCACGCGCAAGCCAGCCTGGGAGGCGCTGGCGCATGCCGGCCTGACGTCCTTATCTCTGGGCCCGAAAGAAGGTCTGGCGCTGCTCAACGGTACCCAATTCTCGACCGCCTGCGCGCTGGCCGGCCTGTTCGAGGCCGAGACAGCGTTCCAGGCGGCGCTTGTCACCGGGGCGCTGTCGACCGATGCGGCCAAGGGATCGGACGCGCCGTTCGACCCACGCATCCATGCGCTGCGCCCCCATCAGGGCCAGCGGGAAACCGCCGATACGCTGCGTGCGCTGCTGGCCGGGTCGGCGATCCGCGCCTCGCACCTGATCGACGACAAGCGCATCCAGGACCCCTATTGCCTGCGCTGCCAGCCGCAGGTGATGGGCGCGGTGCTGGACGTGCTGCGCCAGGCGGCAAGTACGCTGGAGATCGAGGCTGACAGCGTCTCCGACAACCCGCTGATCTTCGCCGAGACCGACGAGGCGCTGTCGGGGGGGAACTTCCATGCCGAACCGGTCGCCTTCGCCGCCGACATGATCGCCATGGCGCTGTGCGAGATCGGCTCGCTGGCCGAACGGCGCATCGCCATGCTGGTCGATGCCTCGCTGTCCAACCTGCCAGCCTTCCTGACCGAGCGCTCCGGCCTCAATTCCGGCTTCATGATCCCGCAGGTGACAGCAGCGGCCCTGGTGTCGGAGAACAAGCAGCGCGCCTATCCGGCCTCGGTCGATTCGATCCCGACCTCGGCCAACCAGGAGGACCATGTGTCGATGGCCGCGCACGGCGCGCGCCGGCTGCTGCCGATGGCGGAGAATGTCGCCGCCATATTGGGGATCGAGCTGCTGGCGGCGGCGCAGGGCTGCGACTTCCATGGCGAGCTGCGCTCCAGCGCCGCTTTGGAGTCCGTCCGCACGCTGGTTCGCAGTCATGTGCCAACGCTGGAGGACGACCGCTATTTCCACCCGGACCTCGAGGCGGCATCCGCTCTGGTGCGCAGCGGCGCCGTTGCGGGAGCGGCCAGTGCCATCCGCCTACCCGGCGTCGCGGAGGCCGCATGAAGCCCGACTGGCTGCAAATCCATCGCGGCGACGCGCCGCTGATCGTCAGCTTCCCGCATACCGGCACAGATATCCCGGCCGATATCGATGAGCGGCTGGTGTCGCCGTGGCTGGGCCGCAAGGATGCCGATTGGTGGGTCGACCATCTCTATGATTTCGCCCGCGGCCTCGGCGCGACGCTAGTGCGGACCTGCGTGTCGCGCACTGTCATCGATGTGAATCGCGACCCGTCCGGCGCGTCGCTCTATCCCGGCCAGGCGACCACGGAGCTCTGCCCGACCACGACCTTCGATGGCGAGGCGTTGTATCTGGACGCGCCGCCGAACGACCACGAGATCGCACTGCGCCGCGAGGAATTCTTCGATCCCTATCATCGCGCGCTCGCCGACCAGATCGCCCGCCTGCGTGGCCGTCACCCGAAAATCGTGCTCTATGACGCGCATTCGATCCGCTCGGTGGTGCCGCGCCTGTTCGATGGGCAGCTGCCCAATTTCAATATCGGCACCAATGGCGGCCTGACCTGCGGCCCGGCGCTGACCGCATCGGTCGAGGCGATCTGCGACGGCAGCGGGTTCAGCCGTGTCACCAACGGCCGCTTCAAGGGCGGCTGGACCACGCGGCACTACGGCAGCCCCGGCGACGGCGTCCATGCCATCCAGATGGAGCTGGCCTGCCGCGGCTATATGGACGAACCGGCGGAGCCACACCACGGCAACTGGCCGACGCCATATGACCTGCACCGGGCGGCGGCGATGCGCTCCGCCCTCACCCACATCCTGACCGCCTGTATCGACTTTGCCGTCCTGGAGACTTCCCAATGACCCGTTTGGACAATAGCCGCGTCATCCGCGCGGCCCATGGCACCACACTGTCGGCCAAAAGCTGGCTGACCGAGGCGCCACTGCGCATGCTGATGAACAATCTGGACCCCGACATCGCCGAGCGTCCGGAGGAGCTGGTGGTCTATGGCGGCATCGGCCGCGCCGCCCGCAACTGGGAATGCTATGACCAGATCGTCGATGCGTTGAAGCGGCTGGAGAGCGACCAGACCTTGCTGGTTCAGTCCGGAAAACCCGTTGGCATCTTCCGCACCCATGCCGACGCGCCGCGCGTACTGATCGCCAACTCCAACCTGGTGCCGCGCTGGGCCAACTGGGACCATTTCAACGAGCTGGATAAAAAGGGCCTGGCGATGTACGGCCAGATGACGGCAGGCTCGTGGATCTATATCGGCTCCCAGGGGATCGTGCAGGGCACCTACGAGACCTTCGTCGAGATGGGGCGCCAGCACTACGGAGGCAGCCTGGCCGGGCGCTGGTTGTTGACCGCCGGTTTGGGCGGCATGGGCGGGGCGCAGCCGCTGGCCGCCGTTATGGCCGGCGCCTCCTGCCTGGCGGTCGAATGCCAGCCGTCGCGTATCGAGATGCGCTTGCGCACCGGCTATCTCGACGTTTCGACCGAGAGCATCGACGAGGCGCTGGCGATCATCGAGAAATCCTGCGCCGAGAAAAAGCCGCTATCGGTCGGGCTGCTGGGCAACGCCGCCGATATTCTGCCGGAGCTGTACCGGCGCGGCGTGCGCCCCGACCTGCTGACCGACCAGACCTCGGCGCACGATCCGGTCAACGGCTACCTGCCGCAGGGCTGGACCTTGGAGCAGTGGGCCGAGGGCCGCGAGCGCGATCCGAAAGCGGTGGAGACCGCCGCAAGGGCGTCGATGGCGGTGCATGTTCGCGCCATGCTGGATTTCCAGGCCGCCGGCGTACCGACGGTCGATTACGGCAACAACATCCGCCAGATGGCGCTGGAGGAGGGGGTCAAAAACGCCTTCGACTTCCCGGGTTTCGTGCCGGCCTATATCCGCCCGCTATTCTGCCGCGGCATCGGCCCATTCCGCTGGGCGGCGCTCTCGGGCGATCCAGAGGATATCTACAAGACCGACGCCAAGGTGAAGGAGCTGATGCCGGGCAACGCCCATCTGCATAACTGGCTCGACATGGCGCGGGAGAAGATCAAGTTCCAAGGTCTTCCTGCCAGAATCTGCTGGGTCGGGCTGGGCGACCGCCATCGCCTGGGCCTCGCCTTCAACGAGATGGTGGCCAGCGGCGAGCTCAAGGCCCCGGTCGTGATCGGCCGCGACCACCTGGACTCCGGCTCGGTCGCCTCGCCCAACCGCGAGACCGAGGCGATGCGCGACGGGTCGGACGCGGTGTCGGACTGGCCGCTGCTGAACGCCCTGCTCAACACCGCATCGGGCGCGACCTGGGTGTCGCTGCATCACGGCGGCGGCGTCGGCATGGGCTTTTCCCAGCATGCCGGCATGGTCATCGTCGCCGACGGCACGCCGGAGGCGGCGAAGCGGCTGGAACGGGTGCTGTGGAACGACCCGGCCACCGGCGTGATGCGCCATGCCGATGCCGGCTATGACATCGCCATCGAATCGGCCCGCGCCAACCACCTCGACCTGCCGGGCATTCTGGGTTGATCAAGCTGCTGAAGGCCGCCGACCGGACGGCGGTACCGTGGAAGAACGGCGGCGGCGTGACGCGCGACGTGATCGTCTCGCCCGCCGGCGCGACGCTGGACAATTTCGACTGGCGGGTCAGCATCGCCGAGATCGCCAGCGACGGCCCCTTCTCCGCCTTCCCCGGCATCGACCGCCAACTGGCGGTGCTTCAGGGCAAGGTGGCGCTCACCATCGACGGCCACCCGCCGGTGACGCTCGACCCTGCCGCCCCCGCCCTGGAATTCCCGGGCGAAGCCGCGGTCGAGTCCAAGCTGATCGACGGCCCGTCGATGGACCTTAATGTCATGACGAGGCGTGGGCGCCACAACTCCAGGTTGAGTATATTATCATCTGCACAACCAAAACTGAAAACCACGCAAACCATTATCATCGCCTTGAGTTCATTGACGATTATCAGTGGAAATAGAGTCATCGGCATGACCAAGCTGGATGCGCTGCTGATCGAAGGATCGGCGTCGCTGACGATCGGCCCGAAGGGCGCCGATTACTACCTGATCGAGATCACCGCGCTTCGGCCCTGACCACCGGCCGCATCAGCGCGACATAGAGCGCGGCGGCGATCACCAGCCCGACGATCCAGGCGATATCGGCGCCGCCTAACCGGTCGACCAGGCCGCCAGTATAGAAATCCGTGCTCATGAACGGGATCTCGGCCGCCACCGCGACCAGATAGGCGATCATGGTGCGCCAGTTTACGCTCCCATAGAGGCCGGCGGGGTCGAAGATCGCCTTCAGGTCATAGCGCTCCTTCCGCACCCAGTAGAAATCGGCAAGGTTGATCGCTGTCCAGGGGATCAGGAAATAGGCCAGGAACAGGATGAAGTTCGTCAGGTTATGGACGAAATTCCCCTGCCCCAGAATGCCGATCGTGGTGCCGATCACCGCCAGCACCACCGTCATCACCGCCCGCACCGTCCCGGTCACTTTGAACGGCCTGATCGCGGTCAACGTCGTCGTCGCCGACATGAAGATGCCGTAGAGGTTGAGCACGTTGGCCGCGACCACGCCGAACACGATCACGCCCGAGACGACTGGGTGGACGATCCCCGGCGCCAGGTCGACGATGAAGGCGGAGGAGCCGCTGTGGAAGGTATCGCCGGCAACAGCGGCGGCAACGGCGCCCATCGCCATCATCCACACCGTGGCCAGCACGCTGCCGCCATAGGTCCACCAGAAGGCGGCGCGGATCGAGGTGTTCTCCGGCAGGTAGCGGGAATAGTCGGCGACGTAAGGGGCATAGGTGATCTGCCAGGTCGCGGCGATCGACAGGATCAGCATGAACAGGCCGGGCGAAACCGCCCCGCCATGCCAGGCCGCGCCGACATCGTGCACGGTAAACAGGCGGATGGTCAGATAGATGAAGGCGATGAAGGCGATGACGCTGAATATCCGCTCCAGCCGATGGATTGCCCAATAGCCGTAGACCGACAGCACCGTCACCACCACCGACAGAATGATCGTCGCCGGCACGAAGCCCAGCCCGGTCCAGGCCGCCAGCGCCCCGCCGCCCAGCACGGTGCTGCTGGCGAAGAAGCCCAGATACATCAGCACCACCAGGATCAGCGGCAGGATGGCGCCGTGGAAGCCGAACTGGGCCCGGCTCTGGATCATCTGCGGAATGCCGAGCTTCGGCCCCTGGGCGGAATGCAGCGCCATGAACACCGCGCCGAACAGATTGCCCAGCAGCAGCGCCAACAGCGCCCAGGGCAACGGCAGGCCGAGGATCGTGCCCAGCGCGCCGGTGACGATGGTCGTCATATGCATGTTGGCGCCGAACCAGATGGTAAACAGGCTGGTGACGGAGCCATGGCGCTGGCTGGCCGGGATATGATCGATGCTGTGCCGTTCGACGGCGAGACCGAGTTCTTCGAGGTTCTGTTCTTTCGTCTCGGATGTCGGCATTGCGCCCTGCTGGTATCGGCCCTGAAACACAGGCTACATCAGCCGTTTTATTCGCGCCATCGAGGGGTTAGCATCATTTCTCAGGTCGTCATTCCCGCGAAGGCGGGAATCCATTCATCCGTTAGCGCGGTACTCGTCATTCGGGTGATGCTGCCAAATGGATTCCCGCTTTCGTGGGAATGACGATGGAAGAAAAGGTGCGGCACCCAACTAGATGCAGCAAATTTCATCGCCAACCCAGCCGGGCTGGGAATTCTGGATCGACCGGGGCGGCACCTTCACCGACATCGTCGCGCGCCGGCCGGATGGGACGCTCATCGCCCACAAGCTGCTGTCCGAGCACCCCGAGCGCTACCGCGACGCCGCCATCGCCGGCATGCGCCACCTGCTGGGCATTGGCCCTGACGCGCCGATTCCCGCCGGGACCATCCGGGCGGTCAAGATGGGCACCACCGTGGCGACCAATGCGCTGCTGGAACGTAAGGGCGAGCCGACGGTGCTGGCGATCACAAGCGGCTTCGGCGATGCGCTGCGCATCGGCTACCAGAACCGGCCGCGCCTGTTCGATTTGGATATCAGGCTGCCGGAGCCGCTGAATGCCGAAGTGGTCGAGATCGACGAGCGGCTGACGGCGGAGGGAGAGGTCGTCACCGAACTCGACGCCGAAGCGGCGCGGCGCGACCTGACGGCGGCCTACGATCGCGGCCTGCGCTCGGTCGCCATCGTGCTGATGCACGGCTACCGCTATCCCGACCATGAGCGGCGGCTGGCCGGCATCGCACGGGAGATCGGCTTTACCCAGATCTCGGCCAGCCATGAAGTCAGCCCGCTGATGAAGCTGGTGGCGCGCGGCGACACCACCGTGGTCGACGCTTATCTGTCGCCGATTCTCAGACGCTATGTCGATCAGGTGCGCGGCGAACTGGGCCCGGATGTGCGGCTGCTGTTCATGCAGTCGAACGGAGGGCTGGTCGATGCCGGGCAGTTCCGCGGCAAGGATGCGATCCTATCCGGCCCAGCCGGCGGCATCGTCGGCATGGCGCGGACCAGCGCCGAGGCCGGCTTCGCCAAGGTGATCGGCTTCGACATGGGTGGCACCTCGACCGACGTATCGCATTTCGCCGGCGATTTTGAGCGCAGTTACGAAACCACCGTTGCCGGGGTGCGGGTGCGTGCGCCGATGATGAATATCCACACCGTCGCCGCCGGCGGCGGCTCGATCTGCCGCTTCGACGGCACAAGGCTGCGCGTCGGCCCCGAATCGGCGGGCGCCGATCCCGGCCCGGCCTGCTATCGCCGCGGCGGCCCGCTGACCGTCACCGACTGCAATGTCATGCTGGGGAAGCTTCGGCCGGACATTTTCCCGCATATCTTCGGGCCGGCCGGCGACCAAGCGCTGGATAGCGAGGTCGTGGCGGAAAAATTCGCCGTCCTGTCCGATGAGATAACGGCCGCGACCGGGACTGCGATGTCGCCCGCCGAGATCGCCGAGGGTTTCCTCAAGATCGCGGTCGAGAACATGGCCAACGCGATCAAGAAGATTTCGGTCCAGCGCGGCCATGACGTCACTGCTTACGCCCTCGCCTGCTTCGGCGGCGCCGGCGGCCAGCATGCCTGCGCGGTTGCCGATGCGCTGAGGATGACGACGGTCGTCATCCATCCCTTTGCCGGTGTGCTGTCGGCCTATGGGATGGGGCTGGCGGAGTTGCGGGTGCTGCGCGAGCTGGCGGTGGATGCGGTAGTGGATGAGACGCTGCCGGAACGGCGGCCGCAGCTGGGCGAACTGCTGGACGGTGCGCGGGAGGCACTGCGGGCGCAGGGCGTGACGGATGAGCAGATCACGGTGGAGCTCAACGCCATGCTGAAATATGAGGGAACGGACAGCACCCTTTCGGTGGCGTTTGCGGCTCCGAGATCGATGCGGGCGGCTTTCGAAGCCGCGCATCAGGCGCGGTTCGGGTTCGTAGCCGCGGGCAAGCGGCTGGTGTTGGAAAGTGTGGCGGTCGAGGCGGTGGGGCGGCCCGACGCCCCCGAAATTTCAGATCGTCATTCTCGCGAAGGCGGGAATCCATCTATGGACCAGCGCGGCGGCGGGGAAATGGATTCCCGCCTTCGCGGGAATGACGGTAGGGAAATAGGGGATGGTGATCGTCCACTCTTCTACCGCGACCAACTCACCCAATCCGACACCATCCCCGGCCCCGCCATCATCGCCGAAGCCAACGGCACCACCCTCGTCGAACCCGGCTGGCAAGCGACCGTCGATAACCAGCACAACCTCCTGCTGAACCGCACCGTCCCCCTGCCCAAAACCACCGCCATCGGCACCGATGCCGATCCGGTCATGCTCGAAGTGTTCAACAACCTGTTCATGACCATCGCCGAGCAGATGGGCACCGCTCTCCAGAACACCGCCTATTCGGTCAACATCAAGGAACGGCTCGATTTCTCCTGCGCCCTGTTCGATCCGACCGGAGCGCTAATCGCCAATGCGCCGCATATGCCGGTGCATCTGGGGTCGATGGGCGAGAGCGTGCGCGCGATCCTGGAGAGCCGCGCCGGACAGCTCGTGGCCGGCCAGGCCTATATGCTGAACGACCCGTTCCATGGCGGCACCCACCTGCCCGACGTCACCGTCATCATGCCGATCTTCGCCGAGGACGATCCCGCCGACCTGCTGTTCTTCGTCGGCGCGCGCGGCCATCAGGCCGATATCGGTGGCATCACCCCCGGATCGATGCCGCCGCAGAGCCGGACCCTGGACGAGGAAGGCGTGCTGATCAGCGACTTCCTGCTGGTCGACGATGGTGAATTCCGTGAGCAAGCCGCCCGCGCCCTGCTGAAAAGCGGCCCCTACCCGGTCCGCAACCCCGACCAGAATATCGGCGACCTGAAAGCGCAGGTGGCGGCGTGCGTGAAAGGCGCGGCGGAGCTGCACGCGATGGTCCGGCAGTTCGGGCGCGATGTCGTCCTGGCCTATATGGGCCATGTCCAGGACAATGCCGAGGAGGCGGTGCGGCGCTCGATCGCCAAGCTCATGAGCGGCCAGTTCACCTGCCGGATGGATGACGGTACCGCCGTCACGGTCCGCATCGATATCGACCCACACGCCCGCAGTGCCAATGTGGATTTCACCGGCACCAGTGCGCAGGTGCCGACCAATTTCAACGCGCCGACCGCAGTCTGCCGGGCGGCGGTGCTCTATGTCTTCCGCACGCTGGTCGATGACGACATTCCAATGAACGAGGGCTGCCTGCGGCCGATCACCCTCACCATCCCCGCCGGGTCGATGCTGAACCCTCGCCCGCCCGCCGCGGTCGTGGCCGGCAATGTCGAGACCAGCCAGCTGGTCACCGATGCGCTCTATGGCGCGCTTGGCGTCGTAGCGGCATCGCAGGGGACGATGAACAATTTCACCTTCGGCGACGACGAGCGGCAATATTACGAAACGATCTGCGGCGGCGCCGGCGCCGGGCCCGATTTCGACGGGGCAAGCGCGGTGCAGACCCATATGACCAACAGCCGCCTGACCGACCCGGAGGTGCTGGAATGGCGCTTCCCAGTGATGGTCGACCGCTTCGCCATCCGGCATGGATCGGGCGGAGCCGGCCGGCATCGCGGCGGCGACGGCGTGCTCCGGCACATACGGTTCCGCGAGCCGATGGCGGCGGCGATCCTGTCCGGGAGGCGCGCTGTGCCGCCGTTCGGCGTCGATGGCGGCGAGCCGGGAGCGCTAGGCCGCAACACGATCATCCGCGCCGACGGCACTGTCGAAACCCTGCCCGGCACCGCCGTTACCGACATGCGGCCCGGCGATGTCTTCGTCATCGAGACGCCGGGCGGCGGCGGGTTCGGCGCATGCTGATCCTGTCCGGTATCGCCATCGTCGTGCTGGGCTTTGCACTGCGGATCAACCCGCTGCCGGTCGTTGCCCTGGCGGCGCTGGCGACCGGGCTGGCGGCCGGGCACGATCTGGTCGCGGTGATTGCGGCCTTCGGCAAGGCGTTCAACGACAGCCGCTTCGTTACCATCCCCTGGCTGATCTTGCCGGTGATCGGGTTGCTGGAACGCTATGGTTTGCAGGAACGGGCGCGGCAGGTGATCGGCCGGGTGCGGGTGGCAACGCCGGGGCGATTGCTGCTGGTCTATATGATCCTGCGACAGGTGACGGCGGCGCTGGGCCTGACCGCGCTGGGCGGCCATCCGCAGATGGTGCGGCCGCTGATCGCCCCGATGGCGGAAGGCGCGGCGGATGAACCCTCCGAGGACGACAAGCAGACGATCCGCGCCTACGCCGCCAGCGCCGACAATGTCGGCGTGTTCTTCGGCGAGGACATCTTCGTCGCTATCGGCTCGATCCTGCTGATCAAGGGATTTCTGGAGCAGAACGGCATCGCGGTCGAGCCGCTCGACCTGTCGGTCTGGGCGATCCCGACCGCCTTTGTCGCATTGGCGGTCCATGGCGCCCGCCTGCTGCTGCTCGACCGCAAATTGCGGCGGACACCATGATTCAGCTCGGCGCGGTCTACGTCCTGGCCGGGCTGATCTTCGCCGCCGTCGCGGTGCTGAGCGCCGGCGACCGCGCCAATCCCAGGCGTATACGCAACGCCGCCTTCTGGGGCCTGCTGGCGCTGAGCTTCCTGTTCGGCGACCGGTTCGGCGATTTTGGCAACGGCCTCCTGGTCCTGGCGCTAGTGGGCGTCGGCGGCATCTGGGGGCTGGGGATCGGCAAGCCGAAGACCACCACGCCGGAGGAGCGCCAAAGGAGTTCGACCGTGCGGGGCAATGCCCTATTCCTGCCCGCCCTGGTTATCCCGGCAATTGCGCTGGGCGGTTCGTTCCTGCTGAAGCCCTATGCCCAGCCCGGCCAGGCGACGCTGGTGTCGCTGGCGCTAGGCATCGTCGTCGCGCTTGCCATCGCCATGCTGTGGCTCCGCCCGCCGCTCTCGGCGCCGTTGCAGGAGGCGCGGCGGCTGTTCGATTCGGTGGGGTGGGCGACGGTGCTGCCGCAGATGCTGGCGGCGCTGGGCGCGATCTTCGCCACGTCCGGTGTCGGCGACGCGGTCGGGCGGCTGATGACCTCCACGATCCCACTCGACAGCCGTTTCGCCGCGGTCGCCGCCTATACGATCGGCATGGCGCTGTTCACCATGGTGATGGGCAACGCCTTCGCCGCCTTTCCGGTGATGACCGCGGCGATCGGCCTGCCGCTGATCGTCCACAAGTTCGGCGGCGATCCGGCCGTCATGGGCGCGATCGGCATGCTGTCCGGATTCTGCGGCACCCTGCTGACGCCGATGGCGGCGAACTTCAACATCGTGCCGGCGGCGCTGCTGGAACTGAAGGACCGCAACGCCGTCATCAAGGTCCAGGCGCCGACGGCGCTCTGGCTTTTGGCGGCCAATACCGTGCTAATGTATGTGCTGGTGTTTCGCAGATGACGCACAGAATCACACCCGAACTGGCATCGCGCTTTGCCGCCATCGCGATGGGGCATGTCACGCGCGAATATCCCAACAAGCTGGACCATGTGCTGAACGGCCCCGCCGACGCGCAGTCCCCCAGCGCACTGCACCCGATCTTCCATGGCAGCTTCGACTGGCATTCCTGCGTGCATGGCTATTGGCTGCTGGCGAACCTCTATCGGCGTTTCCCGCATCTGGAAGCCGAGGGCATCCGTGACCTGCTCGATAGCCAGTTTACGCCGAAGAAGGTGGCGGGCGAGCTGGCCTATCTGTCGCGGCCGAACAGCCGGGGGTTCGAGCGGCCCTATGGCTGGGCTTGGCTGCTGATGCTGGCGGCGGAGCTTGTCCGCCATACGTCGGAGGAAGGCCGCGCCTGGTCGGCCGCGTTGGCGCCGCTGGCGCAGGCATTCGCCGAGCGTTTCTTCCACTTCCTGCCGCTCGCGTCCTACCCGATCCGCGCCGGCACCCATGCTAATACCGCCTTCGCCCTGGCGCTCGCCTGGGATTATGCCGCGGTCGCTGACGACTGGCCGCTGGCCCAGGCGATCGCCGAGCGGGCCTATCGCTGGTACGGGCAGGATACCGGCTGCCAGGCCTGGGAGCCTGACGGCGACGCCTTCCTGTCGCCGGCCCTGATCGAGGCGGAGTGCATGCGCCGCATCCTGGCGCCGGAAGAGTTCGGCGCCTGGTTCACCCGCTTTCTGCCGGATGTCGGGCTGGAACGGCCGGCGGCCTTGTTCACCCCGGCCCTGGTCAGCGACCGCACCGACGGCAAGATCGCCCATCTGGACGGGCTCAATCTCAGCCGCGCCTGGTGCTGGCGCGGTATCGCGACCGGGCTCGACGAACCGGAAAAGGCGGTGGCGCTGGCCGCCGCCGAGCGCCACCTGGACTGCAGCCTGCCCTGGGTCGCCGTGGACTATGCCGGCGAGCATTGGCTCGCCAGCTTCGCCCTGCTGGCCCTGTCTTAGGACCGCTGGCCAAGAAACGACTTTCGCCCATCCGCCAACACCGTTAAGAGCCAATGGACGGGCGCTAAGCGTGCGAAAAAACAGGTTTGGGGAGGAATGGATGAATCCGGAATTCGACAGGCGCGCGGTATGGACCCCGCCGCCGCGGCCGGAATGGCTGGCCAAGTTCAACCAGATCGGCCAGATGATGGATATCAGGAGCGTCATCTCGCTCTCCGCGGAATCGCTGATGGGCGAGGCGATGAGGAACACCGGCCTCTCCGATTTCGGCGCTGATAAGCGCTGGATCAAGCATTTCGAAAAGCTGCTGGAGGCGATCGAAACCGAGGGCAAACTGACGCCGTTCGGGCGGCTGCTGACCCGCTCGGATTTCCTGATCTATCTCGAGGCACGCCTCAAGATCACCGAGGAATACAGGCTGCATCCCGAGATAGAGGACGAGGTGATCAAGGAGCCGGTGTTCATCGTCGGTTTCGGCCGGTCCGGCACCACCATTCTGCAGGAGGTGCTGTCGCACGACCCGCAATTCCGCTCGGTCACCAAATGGGAGTCACTGTTCCCGATCCCGGTGCCGGAAAAGGCGACCTATCACACCGATCCGCGCATCCAGAAGGCGCAGGACTTGGCCGACGTGGTCCACGAGGCCTCGCCGGAATGGGCGACCATGCATGCCTGGGGCGGCAACCTGCCGGTCGAGGATATCGAGTTCACCTATCCCGCTTTCCTGTCGGAGGTGTGGGCGACCGCCTTCTCGGTCCCGTCCTATGAGAAATATTTCGCCGAGCAGGACTGCCGCGAGCATTTCGAATGGCACAAGCGGACGCTGAAGCTGCTGCAGTGGAAATATAAGGAAAAGCACTGGCTGCTGAAGAACCCGACCCATCTGCCGCGCCTGCCCGAGCTGATCGAAATCTATCCCGACGCCAAGTTCATCATCGCCCATCGCGACCCGATCGCGTCGGGCGACTCGGTGGCCAATGTGCTGGGCATCATCCTCTATTGGCGCACCGACGATCCGTGGGGCGGCGGCGTGCTCGACGAATGGCTGCTGGCCGATGAGCGCGCCGCGCTGTGGGACCGGGTCATCGGCTGGATCGAAAGCGGCATCCTGAAGAAGGGTCATTACGCCAACTTCATCTACGCCAAATTCATGGAAGACCCGTTGGCGATGACCGAGAAGATCTATCGCGAACTCGGCCTCGACATCGATCCGGTGGTGTTCAAGGCGATGAACGACCATTTGCAGGCGCGCCACCAGAGCACCCATGGCAACAGCCAGAAATACAAAAAGACCGGGGCCGAAGACCCGATCGCCATCTCGGAGCGGGCCAAGTACAAGCGCTATCAGGAATATTTCGGCGTTCCGAACGAGGCGCGATAGGGCGGACTT
>Ga0302314_10008273_pt1 | contig 18558 bp, 15 predicted proteins | sample III_Palsa_N2_3_FD_200533 | JGI IMG/M metagenome (GOLD analysis project Ga0302314, IMG submission 200533) | Peat permafrost microbial communities from Stordalen Mire near Abisko, Sweden - III_Palsa_N2_3 | ecosystem: Environmental > Terrestrial > Soil > Palsa > Peat permafrost | place: Sweden...
TGCCGAAGCGTGCTTCGATATAGCGACCTTCGTTATCGAACTCGTCCCAACCCAGCTCGGTCAGCACCTGATCGGGCTCTCGTTTGGCATAGATGGCGACGCCGCTGTAACCCTTCTTGCTGCTGGCGTCGCGATAAAAACAATGGTGCCCGTCGGGGCGGAACATCGGGTCGCTGAGCTGATCTTTCTGCGCCTTGGTTTCCTGTAGACATACGACATCCGCATTTTGTGTGCGCAACCACTCGAACACACCCTTGGTCGCGGCCGAGCGGATGCCATTGGCATTGAGGCTGATGATGCGCATGAGGTTTTCCGGCAAGTGATGCGTGATCATAACAACCTCGGGCCAGCGTCATGGACTGCGACGAGCGGTACCATGGTTGCCATCGCTGCGCGCGGCATCACATGCTGAACGACGCACTCTGAATTTTCCTGTCCTGAACATCCACAAACGAGGCGACCTGTGCACGATTACCAGCGCGACTTCATCGAACTCACGCTCAGCCGCGAAGTACTGCGCTTCGGCGAGTTCACCCTGAAATCCGGTCGGCTGAGTCCGTATTTTTTCAACATGGGGCGGATCGATTCCGGTGCTGCTCTCGCACAGCTTGGCCGCGCTTATGCCGCCGCGGTGGTGGACTCCGGCATAGAGGTCGATATGTTGTTCGGGCCGGCCTACAAGGGCATTGCGCTGGCAGCGGCAACCGCCATCGCGCTGGCCGAGCAACATCAGCGCGATCTTCCCTGGGCCTACAACCGCAAAGAAGCGAAGGATCACGGCGAGGGTGGCACGCTGGTCGGCGCACCGCTGAAAGGTCGCGTGCTGATTGTCGATGATGTGATGACCGCCGGCACAGCCGTGCGCGAATCGTTGGCGCTGATTGAAGCCCAAGGTGCCACGGCCGCGGGCGTATTGATTGCGCTGGATCGTCAGGAGCGCGGGCAGGGCGAGCGCTCGGCCGCGCAAGAAGTGACGGCCGACTATGGCGTTCCGGTGATTGCGATTACCAGCCTCGACGACGTGCTGGCCTATGCGGGTGAACGGCCGCAGCTGACCGCTGAACACGAGCGCCTGCTGGCCTACCGCGATCGCTATGGCGTCCAGCGCTGAACACAACCCGTGCCACTGCCAGCGTTGGCGACAGCTACAAACAGAGCATGCCGTATCGCCGGTTATACTGACGGCAACAGGGGGATTTATGCGCAAATTGTTATTTGTTTTTACCGCCGCCGCGTTGTTCGCAAACGTCGCGGCACATGCCCAAGCGCCGACCACGGGCAGCGGCATCCGCTACAAGTGGCACGATGGACAAGGCAAGTTGCACTTCAGCGATAGCCTCAATGCCGAAGCTATGAAATACGGTTTCGACGCGGTGAATGACCAGGGGATGGTGATCCAGCACGTATCGCGCCAGCTAACGCCGGACGAGCGTGCTGCGGCTAACAAATTAGCCGCCGAGCAGGCGGCAAAACAACAGGCCGAACAAAAGCGTCACGACGCCGAAGCGCAGATGCTGGATGCCTATCCCGACGAAAACTCGTACAAGATTTCGCAGCAACAGGCGCTCGATACGCTGGACCAGCAAATCCACACCACTCAGCTCAATTTGAAGACCCAGGAAAAGGCGCTGACCGACTTGCTTGGGCGGGCAGCGGAAATAGAACGGACGCAAAAAACGGTGCCGAAATTCATCAACGACAGCATCGCCAGCCAGCGCGCCGTGGTTACCGGCCAGCAAAATACCTTGCAGCATCAGCAAGCGCTGCGCACGCAGATGGTCCAGGATCAGGCGACTCAGCTGGCGCGCTATCGTGAACTCAAAGCGGCACAGGCAAGCCCAGCGCAATAGTTTTAGATGGTTAGATCAGACTCATGGATATGATCATTTTTAAAAAGGGCCGGTGCAGACCGGCCCTTTTTTATTCGGCTTCGAATCAGAAACACCGCACTATCAAAACGGCATCTTCAGCGTGAAGTCGACTGCCAGTAGCTGCTTGCGAAAAACCTGCTGAATGCGCTTGAGCGCCACCGTATCGTCCGCCTCGAAACGCAGCACAAGCACCGGCGTGGTGTTGGAAGCACGCACCAGTCCCCAGCCATCTGGCCAATCTGCGCGCAACCCGTCGATGGTGATCAGCGTGGCCTCGCCAAAACTGGCCTGCTGCCGCAATTTATCCATAAACGTGTAGTGCTCGCCTTCGGCCAGCTCGATCTTCAATTCGGGCGTGGAAACACTTTTCGGAAGCGTGGCGAAGATCTCTTCGGGCGTACGCCCCTGCATATCACCGCCGAGGATTTCCATCAGTCGCGCCGCCGCGTAAATGCCGTCGTCGAAGCCGTACCAGCGCTCCTTGAAGAAGAAGTGTCCGCTCATCTCGCCAGCCAGCTCCGCACCCGTTTCGCGCATCTTGGCCTTGATCAGCGAATGGCCAGTGCGCCACATCAACGGGCTGCCGCCAGCATCCAGAATCTGACCCTTGAGATGGCCGGTACACTTGACGTCGTAGATCACCGTGGCACCGGGCTGACGTGACAACACATCCCGCGCAAACAGCATCAGCAGGCGATCGGGGAAAATGATCTCGCCCGAGCGGGTCACCACACCCAGACGGTCGCCGTCGCCATCGAACGCGATGCCCAGGTCGGCGCCGGTACTCTTCACCGAAACAATCAAGTCTTCCAGATTGTGCGGGTCGGATGGATCGGGATGGTGGTTCGGGAATGTGCCATCGACTTCGCAATACAGCGGAATGACATCACAGCCAATGCCTTCCAGCACCTGCGGTGCCAGCGCGCCAGGGATGCCGTTGCCGCAGTCGACGACGATCTTGAGCGATCGTTCGACTTGTACGTCACCGACGATTTTCTCGATATAGTCAGACGTCACCTCGACTTGTCGCAGCGCACCCTGACCGTCGCTGTTGAGCGCGCCTGTGGCGATACGCTGATACAGATCCTGGATCGCGCCTTCGGATAGCGTCTCGCCACCGACCACAATCTTGAAGCCGTTGTAGTCCGGCGGATTGTGGCTACCTGTGACCGCTACACCGCAACCGGTGTTGTATCGAAACGCCGCGAAATAAACGACCGGCGTCGACACTGCGCCGATATCGATCACGTCGATGCCGGCAGCACGCAGACCGTCCGACAGTGCACCAGCCAGTTCGGGACCGGACAGACGACCGTCTCGGCCCACTACGATTTCGCGCAGACCCTTTTCGCCCATCAGCGTGCCGATCGACTGACCGAGTGCACGGGCAACCTCCTTGTTCAAGGTTTTTCCCACCACACCACGCACGTCATACGCGCGGAAAATGCTGGGATCGAGCTCGATTGCCGGTGCAGATGGCAACGGCGGGGAGGGTCGCGCGGTAGCTGCCGCGATGTCGACCGGTGGACTGAGCTTTTTAATTCTTGCGGGCAGCGCCACCTCTTCGGGTTCAGGCGCTGCGGATGCAGTCGCACGGATGCGCAGGCGCAGCAGAAAAAAGGCACCCCCGATCCCTAACAGAGTCAGCAGAGCTGCCAGTGGCCACACGTGCGGCAGCACGATAAACGCATCCGGCAGCCCCGCATAGACACTGAATGCGCTACCGGCCACCGGCTTTCCCGCTACCTCTGCTATCGCCGACGTGGCGCCATCGGAGGACAAACTCATCTCTCCATGGTCGTCGCCCTGACGAAGCTCGAGCCGACCACCGGCTGGCGACACCGATTCGAACAGTTGCTGCAACGGCGCAAATGGCAACTCGACCCAGACCCAGACCGTCGGTTGTTGCGATGGTCCCAACGGCACGATGAGGCTGAGATGACGATCCCCATTACCCACGGATACGCTTTGCATCAATGAAGGGCCATCGGCACTCCGCGCCGCCATCAACTGGGCTGCCTTGGCATAGCCAAATTCGTGATAGTTGGCGTGCAGCACTTCGTTTAGATCACCGCTATACAACTCCAGCCTTTGCACCTGTGGAAGCTGCTGGCGAAGCGCCAAGGCGCTCTTGACCGGATCGCTCATCACCGTGGTGGGATCGACCGAGCCCAATACTTTCTGGACCTTGCTGCGCTGGGCAGCGATCTCGACGGTCAGCGCATGCACGGCCTGATCCTGCGCCGCATGAACGCGCTCGATCGAACTGCCCTCTTCAGCAATCAACCAGGTCTGCCATGCGCAAAAAAGCCCGAGCAGGAACAGCAGCGTCGCGCCAGCCAACGGCAGCTGACGCCGCCAGTCAACCTGCGAATGCCGCAAACGTCCTACCGCGATGCTCAACGCCATGTCCCATCCCCGAGATTTTTGTTGCAGTCCCCCAACACATCCAGCCCATCCTACCTAATTGATACCGGTGGAACCGAATCCGCCAGCACCACGTTCACTGACAACAAATTCCGTCACGACATTGAGGCGTGCCTGTGCGACCGGCACCAGTAGCAGCTGTGCGATGCGATCGCCGACGTCGATGGTGTACGGCTCGATGCCGCGGTTCCAGCACGAAATCATCAGCGGCCCCTGGTAATCCGCATCGATCACGCCAACCAGATTACCCATCACCAACCCATGCTTGTGGCCCAGGCCCGAGCGCGGAACGATCAACGCACACCAGCCCGGATCGCCAATATGAATGGCGATGCCGCTGGGCACCAGCACACTCTCGCCGGGCGCCAGTGTCAGTGGCCGCTCCAACGCCGCGCGCAGATCCATGCCGGCGCTGCCGATGGTCGCTGTCTCAGGTAGCGGAATGCTGTCGCCAAGGCGCACATCCAGAATTTTCAATGCTATGTCGATGACCGGTCGATTCATCCGGCGCGGCTCGCGCGATAGCACTGCGCAATCTGCGTAATGAGCTGACGGGCAAGCTCGGGTTTGGCTGCGCGCGGCAGCTCGATCGCACCATCGGCCCAGTAGACGCTCAACGCGTTGTCGTCGGCTTCGAAACCGAGGCCTTCACCCACCTGATTGGCAGCAATCATGTCCAGCCCCTTGTTTCGCAGCTTGTGCTGCGCGTAGTTCGCGACATCGTGCGTCTCGGCGGCAAAGCCGACCAGAAACGGATGCACCGGTTTGGCTGACAGGCTAGTGAGGATGTCGGGGTTCTCACTGAGCTGCAACGACAGGCCAGCCCCATCGCGCTTCTTCAACTTGTGCGCGGAGACATAGTTGGGTCGGTAGTCGCCGACCGCCGCCGCGCCGATGTAGATGTCTGCCAGAGCCGATGCATCCAACACGGCAACATGCATCTGCGCCGCGCTGCGCACATCGATGCGCCGCGCTACGCCAGCTGGCGTAGGCAGACTCACGGGCCCTGCAACCAGGGTCACGTTGGCACCGGCCAGTGCGGCGGCTTGCGCGACCGCAAAGCCCATGCGGCCCGAACTGCGGTTGCCGATGAAGCGCACCGGGTCGATATCCTCATAGGTCGGGCCGGCACTGACCACCACATTCAATCCGGCCAGCGAACCGTCGCCAAACGACGCGGCCATGGCATCGCGCAGCTCGTGCGCTTCAAGCATGCGGCCGCTACCCACGTCACCGCAGGCCTGGTCGCCCGACGCCGGACCAAGCAGGCCCACGCCGCGCTGGCGCAGCGTCTCGATATTTGCCCGAGTGGCCGCATGCGCCCACATCTGCTGGTTCATCGCGGGCGCTACATACAGCGGCGCTGCACTGGCCAGACACAGTGTGGTCAGCAGGTCGTCGGCAAGGCCGTGTGCCAGCCGCGCGAGAATGTCCGCACTGGCGGGTGCGATCAAAATGCGTTCGGCCCAGCGCGCCAACTCGATATGCCCCATCGCCGCCTCAGCCTGCGCGTCCCACAGACTCACCCGCACGCTCTGGCCCGACAGCGCCTGAAAGGTGGTTGGGCTGACAAAATGCGTGGCGCTTTCCGTCATCACCACGCGCACGTCCGCGTCCAGATCGCGCAGACGGCGAACCAGTTCGCAGGACTTGTAAGCGGCTATGCCGCCGGACACTCCCAGCAAGATACGGCGTTTGGCAAGACTCATGTAGGGCGGGCCTGACAATCGGGCAGACCGCTAGCTTACCGGATTCATTTGCCTCATCCGCTGCCTTTGATGTGCGGCAGCTGGCAGTCTGACGGCATGAGTATTCGAGACTGGCCCGAAGGCGAACGTCCCCGTGAAAAACTGCTGTCCCGCGGCAGCGCCACGCTGTCCGATGCCGAGCTATTGGCGGTACTGCTGGGCAGCGGCAGCCGCGGCAAGGATGCCATTGCACTGGGTCGCGAGCTGCTCGGCAATGCCGGCAGTCTCGGCGCGCTGCTGAGCAGTCCTGAGCAGCAGATCCGCGCCGGAGGCCTTGGTCCGGCCAAAAGGGCACGGATTGCCGCCGCGCTGGAATTGGCGCGGCGCAGCCTCGCCGAAGAGCTGCAGCAGCGGCAGAGTCTGGGCAACCCACGCGACAGCGGCGATTATCTGCGCGCCCGACTGCGTCATCTGCCTTATGAGGTATTCGGCTGTCTTTACCTGGATAACCGCCACCGGGTGCTGGCCTTCGAAGAACTGTTTCGCGGCACTATCGATGGCGCCAGTGTGCATCCACGCGAAGTCGTACGTGCCTGTCTGCAGCACAACGCCGGCGCGGTGATCTTTGCGCACAATCACCCGTCCGGAGTGGCCGAACCCAGTGCGGCCGATCGTGCGATCACGCATGAACTGCGTGACGCCCTGCAACTGGTCGGGGTACGCGTTCTCGATCATCTGGTGATCGGCAGCGGCGAGCCGGTATCAATGGCGGCGCGGGGACTGCTGTGAGCTGCTTCCACCGCCGCTACAAAATCCTCGGGCACAAAAAAGCGGCGTAGATAAACCACGCCGCCGGGCCGATTTTAGTGAGGGAGAGAGCGGCGTCTCCGGATGCCATGCATGGAGGGGAGTCATGTCAGGCACCTGCTTATCTTCGCCATGCTGCATGACAACCCGATGACCTCTGCCGTTCGAGAGGAGTGCTGCAGGTCTCCGAAACTTATACACAAAATGGTGATACCGCCCCTTGCAGAGGCCATCATGCATACAGGTTGAGATATGCATCTTAAGTAATTGATAATGTTTATTTATTTATCTAATTTTGCCGATTCTGCCCATGATACAAGTAGCTTGCGTTACCCAAGTCCTGATTTCCCCACAGACTTATCCACAGGCTCAAACACCGCGGTGCATCAAAATCGGCACCCGTTTACATGCGAGATGCCCGCAAAGTAGTTGAGCCGCCGTATTACCGCCTGACGCATAAGGCGGTCTGTTAAGATCGGCGGTTCCATCCGAATTCGATCTCACCCGTGAAAGCACAGCTGCGCGAACTGGTTCTGCAGGCAATCAAGTCTTTGCAAAACGACACCACCTTGCCCGCGGACCTGGTGCTGCCCAGTTTTGTGATCGAACGCGCGCGCAGTCGTGAGCACGGCGACTTTGCCTGCAATATCGCGATGCTGCTGGCTAAACCGGCTCGCGCCAAGCCACGCGAGCTAGCCGACAAGCTGGTCGCCGCGCTGCCCGCCAACGCCCTGGTGAGAAAAGTGGAGATCGCCGGACCCGGTTTCATCAATTTCACTCTGGCCGCCAGCGCCTATCACGCAGAAATTCGTCAGATTCTCGATCAGGGCGATGCTTACGGCCGCAGCGAAAGTGGCGCGGGCAAGACCGTGGGCGTGGAGTTCGTCTCCGCCAATCCGACCGGACCATTGCATGTGGGCCACGGCCGCAACGCCGTTATCGGCGACTGCCTCAGCCGCCTGTTCGAGGCCACCGGCTGGAGCGTGAAGCGCGAGTTCTATTACAACGATGCAGGCGTGCAGATCGCGAATCTGGCGATCTCCGTGCAGGCGCGCGCACGCGGCGTGACACCGGACGACAGCAGCTGGCCGGAAAACGGCTACCGCGGCGATTACATAGCCGACGTGGCGCGCGCCTACCTCGATCGTGAGTCGGTGATCGCCGATGGCGAAACGGTGGTGGGTGCCGGCGATGTCGACAATCTCGATGCGATCCGCCGCTTCGCCGTGGCCAGCTTGCGCCGCGAGCAGGATCTCGACCTGAAGGCGTTTGGCGTTGGCTTCGACGTGTATTTCCTCGAGTCGTCTCTCTACAGCGACGGCAAGGTGGATGAGACCGTGCGGGGATTGGTCGCCCATGGCCACACCTACGAGAGCGAGGGTGCACTGTGGCTGCGCACGACCGACTACGGTGACGACAAGGACCGCGTGATGCGCAAGTCCGACGGTACGTTCACTTATTTCGTGCCCGACGTGGCTTACCACCTCAGCAAATGGCAGCGCGGCTACGAGCACGCCGCCACCGTGCTGGGCTCCGATCACCACGGCACCCTGGCGCGCGTCAAAGCCGGCTTGCAGGCACTGGACGCCGGCATCCCGAAGGACTGGCCGGAGTACGTGCTGTACCAGATGGTCACGGTAATCCGCGGCGGCGAAGAGGTGAAGATTTCCAAACGCGCCGGCAGCTATGTGACCCTGCGCGAACTGATCGACGAGGCCGGTCGCGATGCCACGCGCTACTTCCTGATCGCTCGCAAGACCGACTCGCAGCTAATTTTCGACATCGATCTGGCGCGCTCGCAGAGCAACGACAATCCTGTGTATTACATCCAATATGCGCACGCTCGCGTGTGCAGCGTGCTGCGCCAGGCGCCCGAAAAGGGCTTCACCTTCGATCTGCAGGATGGTCTTGCGCATCTCGCCCGGCTGGACAACGAACACGAGCAGATCCTGCTGACCGAGCTGTCGAAATACCCGGAGCTGGTCGAGGCCGCCGCGGTGAATCTGGAGCCGCATATTATTGCCGCGTGGCTGCGCGAACTGGCCAATGCGTTTCATACTTACTACAACTCGCATCAGTTCCTGGTCGACGACGACGCGCTGCGCAACGCGCGCCTTGCACTGGTGGTCGCCACCCGGCAAGTACTGAAGAATGGTCTGGGTTTGTTGGGCCTGAGCGCCCCGGAGAGCATGTAATGGCACCACGCAAGGGCAAGGGTCGGCAGGCCGTGCGCAATAACAGCGGCGGCTTTCCCGGCTGGGGTTATGCCGTGATCGGCATCGTACTGGGCGTCATCATGACGGCGGTGGTGATGCGCGGATCGCTGTTCGACAGCCTGCACAAACCCGATGGCCCACAGGCCAATCCGCAGGCCACCGCGGAAAGCAGCAGCGACCCTGGTGTGGTGCCGGCAACCTCTGCCGAAGCCGCGCCGAAAAAGCCGCAGTTCGATTTCTATTCCGTGCTGTCGGAGAAGGAAGTGCGGATTCCCGATGCCGTGATCAGCGCACAGGCGCGTGCCGAACAGCAAAAACAGGCGGCTGCCCAGCAGCAGGCTGCCGCTCAACCAACCGCCGCAGCGCCGTCAGCGCCCGTCAATACGAATGCGCCGGCGGCTATCAGCGAAACCATTACGGCCGCACCCGCCGCCCCGGCACCGACCTCCGCGGCTGGTAGTGGCTATCTGCTGCAGGTCGGCGCGTTCCCGAACCCGTCCGACGCAGAAACCTTGAAGGCAAAACTGGCCATGCAAGGCTTTGTCGCAACGGTGCAATCCGTCAATGTCGGCGGCCAAGCTTACCATCGCGTGCGGCTGGGACCGTTCCACTCCGCCACCGATCTGGAATCGACCAAGCAGCGGCTGGCCAGTGCCGGCATCAATGCGATTGCCCTGAAGGAAGGCAAATAGCTCAGCCTTAACCGCGCACGTGCCTCATGCACAAGTTGCATAAGAGGCGCCGTTTTTGTTTGGACGGCTAAAACGACATCGCGTGTTTAACCGGTTATGCTCAGGGTTCGTCCCCGTATGGATCGTGCCCATGAAACGACTGCTGTTGCTGCTTACCTTGCTGATCGGTGTCAATGTGTCTGCCGCCGAGCTGCCGTATAACACCACCGCCGATGCGAATGCCGACGTAGCGCACGCGCTGGCCCAGGCCAAGGCAAGGCATACGCCGGTGCTGCTGATCTTTGGCGCCAACTGGTGCGAGGATTGCCGCTCGCTCGATCGCGCGCTGAAGACCGAAAAAAATGCCGGGCTGATCAAGCAGCAGTTCCAGGTGGTGAAGATCGACGTCGGCAACTTCGATCACAACCTCGATATCACCAAGCGTTACGATGATCCGACCAAGAACGGTATTCCTGCGGCAGTGATCGTGTCGCCGGACGACAAGATTCTCTACTCCACGAAAGCGGGCGAACTGTCGAACGCGCGCCGGATGAATGACGACGGCGTCTACGGCTTCTTCAAGCAGGCGATTGCCACGTCGCAATCCGCAACGAAGTAACCGCTACGGGTTGGAAATGAGCTGGGCGGCCCTCGCCGCTCAGCTTTTGCGCTTCAACCGGATCAGCGCCGAAATATCGTCATCACCATAGCCCTGACTCATCAGCTCGGCGTAGTCGGCCAGTGACTCTTTGATGAGTCGGCTATCGATTCCGGCCTGCTCGGCGATACCGCGCACGATACCCAGGTCCTTGTGCAGCAGGGCGAGCTTGAAGCCCACGCTGAACTCATCGCGCAGCATGGTCGCACCGCGCTTTTCCAGAAACCAGTTGCCGGCCGCACCAGCGCCCAGCGTGGGAATCAGGCGTTCCGGATCAAGCCCCAGCGCCTCACCCAAGGCGAGTCCCGCGCACACCGCCTGGGCGATGCCGGCCACCAGCACTTGGTTGACCGCCTTGGTCGCCTGTCCCGCCCCGACCGCACCGAGATGGGTCACCTTCAAGGCATAGGCTTCCAGCACCGGCCGCGCACGCTCGAGCACATCAACATCGCCACCGACCATCACCGACAGCTTGCCGTTCTTCGCGCCTTCCACCCCGCCGGACACCGGCGCATCGAGGAAATGCGCACCGACTTCGCCAAGGCGTGTCGCGGCACGTCGTGCGGTGTCCGGCGCCACGGTCGAATGATCGATCACGATGGCCCCCGGCGGCAGCTGCGGCACCAGCGCTTCGATCGTGGACAGTACATCGGCATCGGCGGTGACGCACAGCGCAATGACATCACACTTCGCGGCCAGCTCGGCCAGCGTGTCCGGTGCGGTTACCCCTAGCTGTTGCGCCAGCGCCGTCGCTTTTGCATGCGTACGGTTGGCGACGGCAACCAACAGGCCGTGCTCATGAAGATGGGTAGCCATCGGGGCACCCATCGCGCCCAGACCAATGAAACCTGCCTTGATGCTCATCTGTAGTCCTTGAAAGGTTGTCGGTTTTCGCGTGTACGCAACTAACCGTATCTACTGCATATGCCAGCCGTGGCTGACCACGATCGACTGTCCGGTCAAGGCGGCGGACGGGAAGGTGGCCAGATACAGCGCCGTCTGTGCGATGTCCTCGACCGTGGTGAACACGCCATCGACGCTGTCTTTCAGCATCACGTCCTTGATCACCGCTTCCTCACTGATACCAAGCGTAGCGGCTTGTTCGGGAATCTGCTTTTCGACCAGCGGCGTGCGCACGAAACCCGGGCAAATCACATGTGACCGCACGTTATGCGCAGCACCTTCCTTGGCCAGCGTGCGCGCCAGGCCAAGCAGGCCGTGCTTGGCAGTGACATAAGCCGATTTGAGTTTCGATGCCTCATGCGAGTGCACCGAACCCATATAGATCACGATGCCGCCTCGGCTTGTGCCGTTCATGCCATCTTTTTTGTACATATGCTGCAACGCGGCCTTGGTGGTCAGAAAGCCGCCGTCGAGATGGATCGCCAGCATCTTTTTCCAATCGGCGAAATCGAACCGCTCGATCGGGTTGACGATCTGCACACCGGCATTGGAGACAAGGATGTCCAGACGTCCAAACGCCTTGACCACCGCATTGGTGCCGGCGTTGACGGCGGCCTCGTCGGTCACGTCCATCGCGATACCGATCGCCTTGCCGCCAGCAGCATGGATCTCGTCAGCCACCTTGTCAGCAGCCTGCTGGTTGATATCGGCAATGGCCACGCTGGCACCATGCTGCGCATATACCTCGGCAATAGCCTTGCCGATACCGCTGGCCGCACCAGTGATCAGCGCCACTTTGCCGTCAAGACTTGTCATACCGACTCCTTCACGCGAGGGAAGTACCGATGATAGGGCGACTCGCTCGGGCCTCTGCGAGCGCACCAAGAGCCTGCAGGGAGGTTCAGGATTGAACCGGGTGCAGTGCAAACCAGCCCAGGCAAAGCGCGCCGGCCACGATGCAGTAGATGCCAAACGACGCCAGACGTCCGTGGCCTTCGAAATAACGCATCAGGAAACGCACACTGAGATAGGCGGCGATAAAGGTCAGTAATCCGCCCAAGGCGGCGGTGGCGAGCTGGGCGTGGTCATGCAGCAGCTTCGGCAATTCCAGCACACCAGCCGCAAGAATGATCGGCGTGCCGAGCAGGAATGAGAATTCCGCCGCGTCCTTGCGGCTCAGCCCGACTCGACTGCCTGCGATCATGGTCAGGCCGCTGCGCGAAAAACCGGGAATCAGCGCGCCAATCTGCGCAACCCCCACCAACGCAGCCTGCACAAGGGTCAGGCGTTGTGGTCCGCCCTGCGGCGCATCGTCCTCGCGCTGGCGATCACCGAGCCACAACACGATGCCATTGACCATCAGGGCCAGCGCCACAATGCGCAAATCGTGGAATAGATGCTCCAACGGCTTTTCCAGCCACAAACCCACCAGACCTGCCGGTATCGTGCCGACAATCAAACCCCAGGCCAGCTGCCCCTCGTCACTGGAGCGGCCGCGCAAGGTGCCAAAGAATCCCTGCGCGACGGCCATCCAGCGGGCGCGGAAATACCACAGCAACGCCATGGCTGTTCCCAGGTGCAAAGACACCAGAAACGGCAGCAGCGCCGGCGTATGTTTGTCCAGATGCACACCGAATAGCGCCGGAACCAGCAAGGTATGACCGAGACTGCTGACCGGGAACAGCTCGGTCACACCCTGGAGGACACTCAGCAATAGCAACAGCAGTACATTCATCTCTTCGTCCTTACTTCGATAGTCATGCGCGATGCGCGCCGTTCACTCTGCGCAAGGGTAATTTGCATGGCGTAACGAGTGATCAGGAAATTTCTGCCAGATAGGTATAGCCCAGCAGTCCTCGGTGCAAGGACTCGATGAGCAATGTGGCCTCTTCACCAACGATGCCGGCAGCAGACATTTTGTCAGCATAGGCTGCACGCAGCGCGGCCAGGTCGTAGCCGACGTAATCGAGCATCAGATCGGTGGTGTCGCCGCTTCGCTTGTGCGCGAATACATAGCTGTCGCCGTCGACCCGCACGTTGACCGCATCGGTGTCGCCGAACAGATTGTGGATGTCGCCCAGCGTCTCCTGGTACGCACCCACCATGAAGATGCCGAGCCGATAGCTCTCGCCCTCGTTCAACGCATGTAGCGGCAGGCTCACGTCGACGCCCTCGGCATCGACATAATGATCGATGCGGCCGTCCGAGTCGCAGGTGAGGTCGACGATCACGCCGCGGCGCGTCGGTTGCTCGTCGAGCCGGGCGATCGGGGCGATCGGGAAGATCTGCCCGATCGCCCAGATATCCGGCACCGATTCGAACACCGAGAAATTGACGAAGTATTTGTCGACCAGCTTCTCGTCCAGCTCGTCCAGCGCCTGCCGGTGCGAACGTTCGGCCGGCAGCAGGCGCGTGCGCACGGCGTTGGCGATGGCGTAGTACATCTCGTCCAGCCGCGCGCGATCGGTCAGCGTCAGCTGGCCCAGCGCGTACAAGGCCTGACCTTCGGCAAGATGATGCTGGGCTTCGTGGAACAGTTCCAGCGGTGGGCGGCGATCCAGCTCCTCGTGCGTTTCGCGCAAGCGGCGCAGCACGGCCGGCTCGACCGCATCCGGCGGTGGAATCGAGCCGGTCGGCACTTCTTCCACTTCGGTGACATTGACTACCATCACTGCGTGGTGTGCGGTCATCGCACGCCCCGCCTCGGTAAGGATGTGCGGCGCGGTCAGCCCCTCCGACTCCACCGCCTCGGCCAGCGACTGCACGATGGTGGCGGCGTACTGGTCGATCGAATAGTTGATCGAATTGTGGCTGCGCGAGCGCGTACCTTCGTAGTCGACGCCAAGACCACCGCCAACGTCGACGATCTCCAGCGGCACGCCCATGCGGGTCAGCTCGACGAAATAGCGCGTAGCCTCGCGCATGCCATTGGCAATGTCGCGCACGTTGGAAATCTGCGAACCCATGTGGAAATGCTGCAGCTTCAGCGTGTGCTTGAGCCCCGCCGCATCCAGCCGCTTGATCAGCGTGAGCACCTGATCGGGCGACAGGCCGAACTTGCCTTTGTCGCCACCGGTGTTCTGCCACTTGCCCGCGCCAATGGACGCCAAGCGCACGCGCACGCCGAGCAACGGCTCTACACCCAGCGCCTTGGCCTCGGCAAAGACATGGTCGAGCTCGGACAATTTCTCGATCACGATATGCACGCGCAGACCCAGCTTCAGCCCGATCAACGCCAGCCGCACGTACTCGCGGTCCTTGTAACCGTTGCAGATCACGATGGAACCAGGTCGCGCCATCGCCAAAACGGCCATCAGCTCGGGCTTGGAGCCGGCCTCGAGGCCGAAGCCGTGCGTGCCCGCGGCCACCAGCTCGCCGGCCACGCCGCGCTGCTGGTTGACCTTGATCGGGTAGATGGCCGTATAGCCGCCCGCGTAATTCCACTCGCCGATAGCCTTGGCAAACGCGTCCTGCAGCCGCGCCAGGCGATCGGCCAGGATGTCAGGAAAACGCACCAGCAGTGGTAACCGCAGGCCCTCTTCGCGGGCGCGGGCCACGATACCGGGCAAGGAAAGGGCGGGGCCGGTCGGGCCGCGGGGACGCATCACGATATGACCGGCCGCATCGACGTCGACATAGCCGTCGCCCCAGTGCGCCATCGCATAGGTATCGCGGGCGGCGGCGGTATTCCACTGTTTCGCCATGGAAGGCATCTCCTCAAGTAACCAGATCTGGACGGCCGTGAGCGTCGTGCCCAAACAGCCTGTCACTAGCAGATGCGTCGCAGCGGCGAGCCTTGACGGCGTTGTCCGCTAACGCGCCGCCAACAGGGCTACACGTCATCGGGCACGAAGTTCGACCGACCGGAAGCCTCGCACGCCGCGGGGCCAATCGAACTTGCCAGCTGAACGACGCACTGCGCCGGTCCACCGAACCGCCATTGTAATGGTCACCTGTGACGATATGCGTATGGCAGTTGGACGCGCCTTGGCGGCAAGCTTTTTTAGGATGCCGCCACAGCAGTTACAATGGACGACCCAAATCTCCCTTCGCACGTCAGGAACACCCGCCATGTCGCAGCAGCCCACGCCGAATGAAGCCCGCTGGTTCACCGAAGCCCACCAGGCTTCCGGCTCCTCCATCGGTTTCCGCACCGAGCAGCAGCTGCACGCCGAGAAGACGCCGTTCCAGACTATCGAGATCTACAAGACCACCGATTGGGGCAATCTGATGGTGATCGACGGCTGCGTGATGCTGACCACGCGCGACAATTTCCTCTATCACGAGATGATGACGCACCCGGCGCTGTTCACCCACGCGCGCGCCAAGCGCGTGGTGATCATCGGTGGCGGTGACTGCGGCACGCTGCGCGAAGTACTCAAGCACGAGGAAGTGGAATCGGCCGTGCAGGTCGAGATCGACGAGCGCGTGACGCGGCTGGCCGAGGAGTACTTTCCCGAGCTGTGCGACAGCAACAGCGACCCACGCGCCCAGCTGCTGTTTATCGACGGCATCAAGTACATGGCCGAAGCCGAGCCGGAGTCGCTGGATCTGATCATCGTCGACTCGACCGATCCGGTTGGCCCAGCCGAAGGCCTGTTCAATTCCGCGTTCTACGCTAGTTGTTACAAGGCGCTGCGCCACGGCGGCATTCTGGTGCAGCAGAGCGAATCGCCGCTGGTCCATCTGGACCTGATCAAGTCGATGCGTTCGGCGATGCGCACTTCGGGCTTTTCCGCCGTGCGCACGCTGCCGTTCCCGCAGCCGTGCTACCCCACCGGCTGGTGGAGCTGCACCATGGTGCGCAAGGGCGGCGATCTGTCCGGCTTCCGCGAGCGTGGCGCGATCAGCAAGAATTTCCCCACCCGCTATTACAACGCCGATATCCACAAGGCCGCGCTGGCGCAGCCGGAATTCATGCGCGAGGCGTTGGGCGAGTAATCGCGCGAGAATCATCGAAGTGAGATCACGTCACGGCGCTTCCGCCGTGACGTGATGCTTGGGCCACGCTTCCTGGCCGCAGGCCCGGCCTTTTGAAAGATTTGCTCAAACCTGATGCCCATGAACCAAGAGGTTCATGGCACGGGCGGTCGTGCGTTGGGCGAATACCCGACAGGACCATGAACACCGCTGATCTGCCAAGTCAATCGCATAATCCGCGCCAGAAGCCGAACTACCGCCCAAAACGGGCATCCGGACACGCTGTGTTCCGCGGACGTTCGGTTTTCTTCGGATAGGGTGAAGGCGAACCAAGGACGTTCCATTTCGCATGGTGTGACGATCACCCCGGTCGCACATCTGTCTTGAGGCATGTTCAGAAATAGCCAAGGCCTTCACGTGTTCAAAAGCATCCTAGTCGTGTGTGTAGGCAATATTTGTCGCAGTCCTACCGCCGAGTACCTTTTCCGCCACCGCCTTTCCGCTACCGATATAAACGTTGAATCTGCCGGCCTAGGTGCACTGGCTGGGAATGGCATGGATGCAACCGCTCTTGCTGTTCTTGCCGACCACGGCATTGATGGCGGCGCACACGTCGCACGTCAGCTCAATGAAAACATGCTGCGCTCTGCAGAGTTGGTCCTGGTACTGGAGAAGCGTCATGTGGCCACGATTGTTCAATCCGCACCACAAGTCAGCGGCAAAGTTTTCATGCTAGGCAAATGGCAAGGGGACAGGAACATTCCTGATCCTTATCGCCAGCATCGCGTCGCTTTCGAACATGTCTACGACTTGATCGACGATGCAATCTCGAGCTGGGTCGAACGCCTCCAGTGATTCACCTCAACCCCCGCACATCAACGATCGTGCAAAGCAGGTAACGAATGCCCCATACGACCGATCAGAAAAAAGACGATGACAGCATCGACCTCCGTGAGCTCATTGGCACATTGCTCGACCGCAAATGGCTGATCATCGCCGTGACGCTTATTTTTCTGGTCGTCTCGCTGGCTTATGTGACGCTGGCCACACCGATCTATCAGGCCGATTCGCTGCTCCAGGTAGAGCAAACCATGCCAACGCTGCCAGGGTTGAGCCAGCTCAGCCAGACCTTGGGAGCCTCCACTTCACAGGCCGTGACGGAAATCGCGCTGGTCACATCGCGCCGTGTGCTTGGCAAGGCGGTAAGCGATCTCAAGCTGGATATCCTGATACAGCCATGGCGCTTTCCGCTGATCGGCGGCTACATATCACGCCATTACCTGCCCGATCATCCCGGCGATGTGGCTCCGCCACATATAGGTCTTAGCCGCTACGCATGGGGCGGCGAAAAGCTGGACATCTATCAACTGGATGTTCCCACGCCACTATTCGGCAAGACACTGACTTTGCGGGCCGGGCAGAACGGCCAGTTCACCCTGTATGACAATCACGACGACCTGCTGTTGAACGGCGTCGTCGGTCAACCGGCCAGCGGACACGGTGTAACCATCCAGGTCGCAACACTCAAGGCCAATCCGGGTACCGGTTTCGACGTCGTCCGGCAGCGCACCCTGGCGGCCATCGATCAGCTGCAACAAAAGGATATCGATGCCGAGGAGCAGGGCAAGGACTCGGGCATCATCCAGGTGACCTATCCCAACGCCGATCCTGACCTCGCGATCGCCGTACTGAACCACATCGACGACGAATACGTACGTCTGAACGTGGCTCGCAACTCCGAAGAAGCCGCCCATCAGCTCGAGTTCGTCAAAGGCCAACTGCCCGGCGTGCGCCGCGACCTGGAAAAAGCGGAGGCAGCGATGAATGTCTTCCAGGTCAAGGCCCACTCGGTAGACATCACCATGCAGACCAAGGCCTTGCTGGATCAGTCCGTCGCCCTGGACAACAACATCGAGCAGTTGCGCATGCAACAGGCCGATATCGAACGTCGCTACACGAGCCAGCATCCGGCCTACAAGGCATTGATGCAGCAGATTGGCACATTGAATACGCAGAAGGACGGCCTGGAGAATCAGATCGGCCAATTGCCCGACACCCAGCAGCAACTGTTGAAGCTGGACCGTGATGTACAAGTCAGCAATACCACCTATACCAGCCTGCTCAATCAGGCCCAGCAACTCGACATTGCGCGCGCCGGTACGATCGGCAATGTGCGCGTGGTGGACGTGGCCGCAACCGACATTACCTCGCCGCTCAAGCCAAAAAAGATCCTGATCGTGCTGATCGCCCCGTTCCTTGGCTGTTTCCTCGTCATCGGATACGTGCTGCTGCTGCAGGTTTTCAACCGCGGCATCGAGGATCCTGCCAGCATCGAGGAAATCGGCCTGCCGGTTTATGCCTCTATTCCGCTGAGCTCGGCACAAAGTGAAGACTCCG
>Ga0302314_10008275_pt1 | contig 18553 bp, 19 predicted proteins | sample III_Palsa_N2_3_FD_200533 | JGI IMG/M metagenome (GOLD analysis project Ga0302314, IMG submission 200533) | Peat permafrost microbial communities from Stordalen Mire near Abisko, Sweden - III_Palsa_N2_3 | ecosystem: Environmental > Terrestrial > Soil > Palsa > Peat permafrost | place: Sweden...
GACCACGTTGACTCCGTCAGGACCGCCGTTCAGCGAGTTGTAGTTGTGCGTCCACAGGACCTTGCCGGTGGCGAGCCTGATCGCCATCACGTTCGACTCCTGGTCCTGGGTGTACACCACGCCATCCACCACGACCGGCGTCGTCGCGTAGCCGTCGGCCAGCCCAGCGGCACGGGCCTTACCCGTGGACTCGACCGGCACGCACCACGCCACGCCCAGCGTCGGCACGTTCGAGCTGGTGATCGCGCTGGCGACGTCCCGCGTGTTCGCCAGGTTGCCGCCCGGCAGCGTCCAGCCCGCCGCCACCGCCGGATGAGGCGAAGCGCCCGGCGCCCTGTTGGCCTGGCCTGCCCCCGCGTGCCGAGCAGAGCAACTCGCCACGCTCGGTTTGGCGCTGCTCGCGCAGCCGCCGACGGCCAGGCCGGCCGCGACCGTCAAGATAACGCCGGCAACTGCGGGCCGGTTAACGCGATAACTCATGCAACTCATCTCCTGGATTTGCCCGAAGCCGGCCTGGTCAGACGGTGACGCGGCGCATGGTCGTATAGCCGCCGAACTGTGACAGGGATGTTAGCGGGCCGGGGTCGCGCAGGTGACGCGCAGTCAGCCGCAGCAGGACGGGGTAGCCGGTGCGGCGGGCCGGCCCGGCCCGGGGCTAGGAGCCGGCCGAGTCCGGCGCCGACAGCAGGCCGGCGAGGGTGATCACGTCCGCTTGCCGGGGGAAGATCTTGTGGGTCAGGAAGTCGTGCACGCCCGGCTCGGGATCGGCGCTCGCGTCGGCGAGGACGAGGACCTGGTAGTCGCGGTCGGCGGCGTCGCGAACGGTGGACAGGACCACGCCGCTGGTGCTGATCCCGGCCAGGACGAGGGTGGTAATGCCGCGGCCGCGCAACTGCTGGTCGAGGTCGGTGGTGGAGAAGGCGCCGACGCGGGTCTTGCGGACGACGATGTCGCCCGGCTCGGGTGCTACCTGGTCGTGGATCGCGGTCGCGGGAGATTCGCTATGGAACGCGCTGCCCGCTGCCGCCACGCGCGCGGCCATGCTGCTGTGCGCGGGGACCGCGTGGTAGTCGGCGTCCTCGAAGGCGACTCGGACGTAGCCGATCTGCCCGCCGTGGCCGCGGACGACGGCGATGGCGTCAGCCACCCGCGAAAGCAGGGCCTCGGCCCCGCTGACGCGCTCGACGATACCGGCCTGATAGTCCATCACCAGCAGCGCGGTGTGCCGGGGATCGACGGCCGGGAGCGGGCCGGTCATGGGTTCTCCTTTCAGCGGGCCGTTCGTGGGATCGCTGCGCCCCCACCAGCGAAGGGTCACTGGTTCGATCCCGTGAGCTGACCACCCGTCAGCGGACCTGCTCGTCAGCTGACCTTACTGTGGGGTGATGGTCGATACCGACGCCCTCGTCGAGCGGATCCTCAGCACTTACGACACCATCACCGTCGTGGGCGCTAGCAGGGTGCCGGCGAAGGCAGCGCACTCCGTGCCCGCGCACATGCAGCGCCGCGGCTGGCGCATCATCCCGGTCAATCCGCACGCCGACGAGATCCTGGGCGAGCACGTCTATCGCACGCTCGCCGACGTTCCGGAGCAGGTCGGACTGGTCGACGTCTTCCGGCCTCCGTGGGCTACGCCGGACATCGCGCGGCAGGCCGTCGCCGCCGGGGCCACCGCGCTGTGGCTGCAGCTGGGCATCGCCTCGCCGGAGGCGCGGGCGATCGCCGAGAACGCTGGCTTGCTCTACGTCGAGGACCGCTGCTTGATCATCGAGCAACGCCGGCTCGGCCGGGACGCACCGGGCTAGCAGAGACCCCGATCGAGGAGATTCTGGAGTCCCTAGACGACGTCCTCGGGCCGGCGAGGCTCGTTATATCGGTGTCTCGTCGACGCATGCGTGGGAGTTCAGCCTCGCTCGCGAGGGTGTCCTTCGTGCACGCCGATGGTCCTGGTGTACGCGCACTACCGGCCCGCCTCCGCTGGGTGGGCCGGCGCTTCCTCCACGTCGATGTAGAGTTCCCGGCCGCCTGGCAGCATCACGCCGAGCGAATACGAGATGGTTCCCTCCAGCATCTCGCTCTGGCCGAGGATCTCGATGTCGACCACGTCAGGGTGGCAGATCAGCAGGCGGCACAGCTCGCTGCCCGCATGGTCGGCCGGGGCCGCCACGGGCTTGCTGGCATCCGGGGACGTCATGCGGCCACCCTGCGACCGGGGCTACGGCCGAAAATTTGCCTGGCGACAACCGCGACGGCCTGACCGTGCCGTGGCCGCCCAGACCGCCCTGCGGCGCCGGGCAGGACAGGCCGGTACGGAACGGCGTATGCGAACACATTTCCCAAGGTAACTCGGCGTGAGCACAGGAACCCGGAATGAGGCGCTAGAAGCGCCTGGCGTGTCACATGCGCCGGACGGTGCGGCGGCTGCCCGGTCGCGCGCCGCCGCTGGTCAGCTGCCGCTGGTCAGCGCCGGCGGTGAGCCTGCTGCGCCGAGCTCGGCCTTGAGCGCGGCGAGTTCCTTGTCCACGTCGGCCGCCGAACCGGCCTCGTCGAGCTCCTTCTGGATGTCGTCGGTGTCGCCCCCGACGTCTTCGAGCACCCCGGACTGGAGCAGCTCGTCCATGGCGCCGGCCCGGGCCTGCATCGTGGCGATCTTGTCCTGCGCCCGCTGGAGCGCCGCTCCCGAATCGCCGAAGGTCTTGGAGATCCCCGCGGCGCTCTCGTTCACAGAACTCATGGCCTGTGCCGCGGTGTACTGCGCCTTCATCACTTCCTTCTGCGTACGGAAGGCGTTTACCTTCTTCTGCAGCGCGGCGAGGGTGCGCTCGAGGCTCTCCTCCTGCTCGCCCAGTTGCTGGCGCTGCGGCTCCATGCCATCGATCTGGGCCTGGGTGGCGGCCTTGCGGGAGAGAGCTTCCTTCGCCAGGTCCTCCTTGCCCTGGGAGAGCGCCGCCTTGGCCTGGTCCTGAAGGTGCGCCAGCGTGTGCTGGAGCTGCTGCTCCTGCAGCTCGATCTGCTTGCGCGAGGCGGCAATGTCCACCAGTGCCCTGCGGACCTGGGTGATGTGGTCGAGCATCTGCTCGTAGGAGAGATCCAGCATCTCGTCGGGCTTCTCGGCGGCGTCGAGCGCCTTGTTGGCCTTGGCCGCGACTATGTCGTGGGCCCGCTGGAAGAGGGTCATGTCGATCTGCTCCTTGTCGATGGTGAGCGAAAGCCCGAGGCGATTGCGTCGCCGGGCCGGCTCCGGGTCGATGCCGTTACCAGCCATGGCACGGATGCCCCTTAGAGGCTACCGCCCGGTCCTGGCACCAGCCGTGCCAACCAGCGGGCGCGGCCTGTGAAGGGCGCAATACCGGGAAGGCGGACGGCACTGGGAAGGCCGGGTCGCCGCAGCCGGTCCGGTCGCGCCACTGGCCCTGCGCCCGGGTCGTTAGTGGCCGTCCGGCAGGTACCAGTGGTACGGCGCGATCAGGTGCGTGATCGAGTCGGGTCCCCAGGAGCCGGGGGAGTAGAGCTCGACCGGCGGCGGGTCGTCGAGCAGCGGAGTGGAGATCTCCCACAGCCGCTCGATCCCGGCAGAGCTGGTGAACAGCGACTGGTCGCCGAGCATCGCCTCCAGGATCAGCCGCTCGTAGCCCTCAAGCTCGTGCGCCCGCAGGAAGGAGTCAGCGTAGCGGAAGGTCATCTCTGCCTCGCCGAGGAGCATGGCCGGGCCGGGCTCCTTGGCCAGGAAGCGCGCGGCGATCCAGCCCGGGTCGTCGAAGTCGATCACGAGCTGATTTCCCCAGCCTTCCCTGCTGGCCCGCGCGTCGACGGGGAACATCCGCAGGGTCGGCCCCTTAAGGGTCACCGTGATCGTCTGGCGGCGCTCCCCGAGCGACTTGCCGGAACGCAGGTAGAAGGGCACGCCGGCCCACCGCCAGTTGTCCACGTCGACCCGCAGGGCGGCGAAGGTCTCGGTCTGCGACGTCGGCGACACGCCGGGCTCGGCGCGGAAGCCCCGGTACTGGCCGCGCACCACGTGCGCGACGTCGATGGGCTGCATCGCGTCGAAGACCTTGCCCTTCTCCTCGCGCAGCGATTTCGCGCTCAGCGACGTCGGCGGCTCCATCGCGACGAAGCCGAGCACCTGGAACAGGTGCGTCACGATCATGTCCCGGAACGTGCCGGTGCCCTCGAAGAACGCCGCGCGGCCCTCGATGCCGATCGTCTCGGGCACGTCGATCTGCACGTGGCTGATGTGGTCGCGGTGCCAGATCGGCTCCAGGAAGCCGTTAGCGAAGCGCAGCGCGAGGATGTTGTCGACGGACTCCTTGCCCAGGAAGTGGTCGATGCGGAACACCTGCGACTCGTCGAAGACGGCGAGCACGGCCTTGTTGAGGGCCTGGCAGGACGCAAGGTCGGTGCCGAACGGCTTCTCGATGATCACCCGGGCGTTCTCGGCGAGGCCGGCGTCGCCGATCATCGCGACGACCGAGGAGAATGCGGCGGGCGGCACGGCCAGGTGAAAGATGCGCCGCGGCTTCCCGCCGATCTCCTTCTCGGCCGCGTGCACCGCCGCCACCAGCGGCCCTGGGTCCTTCGGGTCCGCAGCGCCGAAACGCAGTGCGGACGCGAACGCCTGCCATGCGGCGCCGGCCGGCTTCGAGCTGCCGAACTCGCGCACGGCGTCCTTCGCGTGCTTGCGGAAGTCGTCGTCGCTGAGCGCGGACTGGGCCGGGGCCGAGCCGATCACCCGGTAGTTCGCCGGCATCAGGCCGGACTTGGCAAGGTGGAACAGGCCGGGGAGCAGCTTGCGTTTGGCAAGGTCCCCGGTGGCACCGAACAGGATTATAACGTGGTCATCGGGGCGAGGGCTCTTCATGCGCCGGCGCCTCGCCGCGGCGGTGGACTTCGCCGCCGGGCGTGCTGTCGGCCTCGCCGCCGGGCGTACTGCTGGCCTCGCGGCCGCGCGCGCGGGCGAGCTCGCCGCCGGGCTCATTGGCCGTCCTTCTTCTCGGCGTGGCCGCCGAACTCGCTGCGCATCGCGGAGAGGACCTTGTCGGTGAACTCGCCGAGCCCGCGCGACTCGAACCGCTCGATCAGCGCCGCGGTGATGACCGGGGCGGGAACGCCCTCCTCCACCGCGGCCAGCACCGTCCAGCGGCCCTCGCCGGAGTCCGAGACCCGCCCCTCGAAGTCGTCCAGCTGCGGCGAGCGGGCCAGCGCGTCGGCGGTCAGGTCGACCAGCCAGGAGCCGACCACCGAGCCGCGCCGCCATACCTCGGCGACCTCGGCGACGTCGATGTCGTACTGGTAGAACTCGGGGTCGCGCAGCGGGGTGGTCTCCGCGTCGTCCGATGACACCTCCACCTTGCCGATGTTGGCGTGCTTGATGATGGACAGGCCCTCGGCGATCGCGGCCATCATGCCGTACTCGATGCCGTTGTGGACCATCTTGACGAAGTGCCCGGCGCCGTTCGGCCCGCAGTGCAGGTACCCGTCCGGGGCGGTCCCCGTCGTCCGGGTACGGCCGGGCGTGGGCTCGGCGCTGCCGAAGCCGGGCGCGATCGTGCGGAAGATCGGGTCGAGCCGCTGCACCGCCTCGTCCTCGCCGCCGATCATCAGGCAGTAGCCCCGCTCCAGGCCGAACACGCCGCCAGAGGTGCCGCAGTCCACGTAGTGGATCTGCTTCGGGACCAGCTGCTTGGCCCGGCTGATGTCGTCGTGGTAGTACGTGTTGCCGCCGTCGATCACCGTGTCGCCCGGCTCGAGCAGCTCTGCCAGCTGGTCGAGCGTGTCGCCGGTGACCGCTGCGGGCAGCATCAGCCACGCGGCCCTGGGCTTCTCCAGCTTCGCGACGAGGTCGGCCAGCGACGTGGCGCCGGTCGCGCCCTCGCTCTCCAGCTGCTTCACGTGGTCCGCCGTGTGGTCGTAGACGACGCAGCGGTGGCCGTCCCGCATCAGCCGGCGGACGAGGTTCGCGCCCATCCGGCCGAGCCCGATCATTCCGAGCTGCATGGGCCTGTCGGTTGTCATTGCTCTCCTCGTTGGTGTCTAGCTCTTCAGGCTGCGGTAGCGCCGGATGAGGGCGTTGGTGGACGAGTCGTGCGCGAGCTCGGGATCGGCGTCGCCCGCCAGCTCCGGGATGATCGCGGCGGCCAGCACCTTGCCGAGCTCGACCCCCCACTGGTCGAAGGAGTCGATCCCCCAGATGGTGCCCTGGGTGAACACGCTGTGCTCGTACAGCGCGACGAGCGCGCCGAGCAGCCGCGGGGTCAGCTTCTCGGCCAGCAGCACGTTGGTCGGGCGGTTGCCCTGCATCACCCGGTGCGGCGCCACCTGCGGCGAGGTTCCCTCGGCCAGCACCTCCTCCTCGGTCTTGCCGAACGCCAGGGCCTGGGCCTGGGCGAAGACGTTGGACGACAGGACGTCGTGATGCTCGCCCAGCGGGTTGAGGCTCTTCCCGAAGCCGATCAGGTCGACCGGGATCAGCTTCGTGCCCTGGTGGATGAGCTGGTAGAAGCTGTGCTGGCCGTTCGTGCCCGGCTCGCCCCAGTACACCGCCCCGGTCTGGTAGTCCACCGCGGTGCCGTCGAGGGTGACGTGCTTGCCGTTGGACTCCATCGTGAGCTGCTGGAGGTAGGCGGGGAACCGCTTCAGGTACTGCTCGTACGGCATCACGCCCGCCGTCTGCGCGTCGAAGAAGTCCCCGTACCAGACGGCCAGCAGCCCCATCAGCACCGGGAGATTCGTGGCCAGCGGTGCGGTGCGGAAGTGCTCGTCCATCTCGTGGAACCCGGCCAGCAGGTCGCCGTAGTGACCGGAGCCGATCGCGAGCATGGTGGACAGCCCGATGGCGGAGTCCATCGAGTACCGGCCGCCTACCCAGTCCCAGAAGCCGAACATGTTCGCGGTGTCGATGCCGAACTCGGCGACCCGCTCGGCGTTCGTGGAGACGGCGACGAAATGCTTGGCGACCGCCGCGTCGTCGCCGAGCTGGCCGACCACCCAGTCCCGCGCCGAGCGCGCGTTCGTCAGGGTCTCCAGGGTGCCGAACGTCTTGGACGAGATGATGAACAGCGTCTCGTCCGCGTACAGGTCGCGGGTCGCCTCGGCGAAGTCGGTCGAGTCGACGTTGGAGACGAAGCGGAACGTCAGGTCGCGCCGGCTGTAGTAGCGCAGCGCCTCGTACGCCATCACCGGCCCGAGGTCGGAACCGCCGATGCCGACGTTGACCACGTTCCTGATCGGCTTGCCGGTGTAGCCCTGCCACTGGCCGGAGCGGACCCGCCCGGCGAAGTCCGCCATCCGGTCCAGCACCTCGTGCACCTGCGCTACCACGTCGGTGCCGTCGACCACTAGCGAGCTGCCCTTGGGCATCCGCAGCGCCACGTGCAGCACCGACCGGTTTTCCGAGGTGTTGATCCGCTCGCCCGCGAACATCATGTCCCTGCGCTGCTCCAGGCCGGACTCCTCGGCGAGGGCGATCAGCAGCCGCATCGTCTCGTCGGTGACCCGGTTCTTGGAGTAGTCCAGGTAGAGGCCGGCCGCCTCGGCGGCCAGCCGCTCGCCCCGCCCCGGGTCGCCGGCGAACAGGTCACGCAGGTGCCGCCCGCCGATCTCGGCGTGGTGCTGCTCCAGCGCCTTCCACGACGGGCGCTCGCGAAGCGGGATGGTCGGCATCGGTCGTTCCTCCGGTTGGTCGTCCGGCCCGGTGATCGGGCCGTCGGGCTATCAGGCCGCTGGTGACCGCCGCTCAGGTCAGTGCGCTGCTCTGCGACGAGATCCTGTCCATCAGGTCGTTCCACGCGTCGACGAACGAGCTAGCGCCCTCGGTCTGCAGCTGCGTGGCCAGTGCCTTGACGTCCACTCCGGCGGCGGCGAAGCGCGCAAGTGTCTCGTCGCAGTCGCCGCCGTCGGCGGGCATCGGATCGCCCACCTCGCCATGGTCGTAGAAGGCCTCCAGCGTCTTGTCCGGCATCGTGTTGATCGTGAACGGCGCCGCCAGGCCGTGCACGTAGAGCGTGTCGGGCGCGTCGGGGTTCTTGGTGCCGGTGCTCGCCCACAGCAGCCGCTGCATCCGGGCGCCGGCGTTCTCCAGCCGGAGCACCCGGTCCGAGCTCAGCAGCTGCCGGTAGGCGCGGTAGGTGTCCAGCCCGACGGCCAGGCCGAGCCGGTCGGTCAGCTCGGCCGGTACCTTGCCGGACACGGCCACGTCCCACCGGGACATGAAGATCGAGGCGACGGACCCGACGGCCGGGTCCAGGCCGGCCGCGATCCGCTGCTCCACGCCGCGGAGGTACGCGTCCGCGGCGGCCAGGTACTGCTCGGCGGAGAACAGCAGCGTGACGTTGACCGGCACCCCGGCGGCGATGGACTCGGTGATCGCCGGCAGGCCCTCGGGCGTGCCGGGGATCTTGATGAACAGGTTGCGCCGGCCCGCCTGGGCATGCAGTTTCCTCGCGGCCTGCACCGTCCGGCTGGTGTCGTGCGCGAGCAGCGGCGAGACCTCGAGCGAGACCCAGCCGTCGACCCCGTCGGTCCGCTCGTGGATGCCAAGGAACTCATCAGCGGCCCGGCGCAGGTCCTCGATGGCCAGCTCGAAGAACAGCTCCTCGCCGGACAGCCCGGCCCTGGCCTTGACGGCGATCGACTCGTCGTAGTCTCCCGACCCGATCGCCTTGTCGAAGATCGACGGGTTCGAGGTGAGGCCGGTCACCGAGTAGTCGTCGATGTAGCGCTGGATCTTGCCGGAGTTGAGCATGGCGCGGGTGATGTTGTCGAGCCAGAGGCTCTGGCCTCGCTCGTGCAGTGTCTCCGTGGCCTTCACGTGCTTTCCCTTCCCTCCACCTCGCCTGCGTGGGCAGCCCGGCCCCGAGCAGGCTCGCCCGGGCTCAAGACGTTGTCTGCCCTGTCTACCCCAGACCGCGTTGCCCGCCATCGGCGGGTGGGCCGCTTGCGGATGAGTGCGGTCAGCTCGTGAGCTTGGCGAGGAAGCGCCTGCCGAACAGGTAGGCGTCGCCAGGCCAGCGCGCGGAGACGTAGTTGCCATCCTCGACGACGAACGCGGCCGAGTCGTCGTCGGCGCTGCCGTGGGCGGTCAGCACCCGCGGCCCGAGTTCGAACTGGGCCGGCGAGGCCAGCGCGGCCGTCACCTCTTCCTGCACGTAGGCCGGGTAGGTCCGGTAGTAGCGGCCGAGCCGCCAGGCGGTCAGCAGGTACGCGCTCCGCTCCATGTACTTGGGCAGGCAGGTGGTGCGGCGGTCGGCGATCAGGCTCCGGCCGGTGGCCGGGTCACGTGCCCGTGCCAGCACCAGCACGCCGTGGCAGATCGCCCCCACCGGCCGCCCGAGCGCCCAGAACTCCGCGACCTTCTGCTGCAGGACGGCAGCCGCGAGGTACTGCCGCATGCCCGGCGCGTGGCCGCCGGGCAGGATCAGGCCGTCGAAGTCGGCCGGGACGAGATCGCTCCACCCGGTGGTGTGCCGGAACTCGTCGCTGTCGGCGAGCTGCTGGTAGAAGCACTTGGGCTCGGCCTCCGCCCCCAGCCTGCCGAACAGGACGCCGGCCAGCAGCCGTGGATCGCCGGCCGGCACCGTTCCCGGACGCTGCGTGGCGAACGTCACCTCGTGACCGGCTGCGGTGAGGATGTGCCACGGGACGGAGACCTCCGTGACATCGAAGTCGTGATCGGGAAGTGGCACCAGGACGCGCACAGAACGTAGCCTATTCGGGCCGTGAGCAAGCTGGCAGCTGCCAGACGAAAGATCGACAAAACGACAAACGCGGACCAATCGTGCTCGTATCCGGCGGCTGGCCGTTCCCGTCGAGGACCATGCCCTGTCGGCGGGCGACTTCGAGGGCGTTCACCAGGGACAGGCACGCGGCTCGGGCGCGGTGATCATCTGGGATGAGGGCACGGCTGACATCGCGCGCGACGAGCCGGGCCAGTTGTCGTTCAGCTTGAATGGCCACAAGGTCTCGGGCGGGTTCTCGCTGATCCGCACCGGCCAGCGTCGCTGGATTCTGGTCAAGGTGCGCGACGATGCCGCCCGGCCGGGGTCGGACATCGTCGCCGAGCGACCGGCCAGCGTGCGCAGCGGCAGAACCTGGCAGGAGGTAGCAGGGCTGACGGCGGGCTGAGCGGAGGCGAGCCCCGCTGAGCGGGGGTGACGGCAGCTGGCCACGAGCTGGTGGCTGCTGGACGGGAACCTGAGATCAGCTGAACGGGCCACAGGGGGCAACTGCTGAGCCATAGTCAGCTTCCCTGGCGAACACGCCGCCCAGGCCACGGGCCGGGCCTTTCCGGCCGCGGTGGGGTGCCGGGCGAGCCGTCGCGGCCATACAGTTTGTGCATGACGGGAGAGGTTTCCCCGCTGGGGTCCGGCGATGAGGTGGCGCCAGCCAGTCAGGTGCGCGCGTCGCACGAGGATCGGGACAGGTTCGTCGAAGTACTCCGAGTGGCCGCGGGCGACGGCCGCCTGACCGCCGAGGAACTCGATGAGCGGCTGGAGATAGCCCTGACCGCGCGGACCTACGGCGAGCTGGCGGCACTGACCACGGACCTGCCGGTCGCCCCCGGTTTCGCGATGGACCAGTCGGTCCCGAAGCCGAAGGACGTCGTGCACATCGACTGCCGCAGCGGCAACGTCAAGCGCGATGGCCGCTGGCTGGTGCCGCAGCGGATCGATGTGCGGGTGACCAGCGGCAACGTCACCCTCGACTTCACCGAGGCGGTGCTGTCTGCGTCCTCGCTCCGGATCGACGCGGAGGTTAGCAGCGGAAGCTTGAAGCTCGTCACGAAGCCGGGAATCGTGGTCGACACCGACGACGTGGCGATCCGTAGCGGCAACGTGAAGGTAAGGACGCCGTGGGGGCACGACGTCCCGGTCGCGCTGCGAATCGAGGTGTCCGGCCAGGTCGGCAGCGGAACCATTACCGCGCGCCCGCCGCGCCGGACCTTCTGGCAATGGCTGCGGCGCGAGCCCGGGCGCTACGCGATCGCGCGACCCTGACCTGGCATGCAGGCCGGCGCCGGACCTCAAGTCCTTCACATCCTGCGTAGCACTAGATAGCACCCGGTGCTATCGTGGTTGGGTGACTGAAGCACCTGAGATCACGCAACGCGATTTGCGGATGCGGTCGCGGGAGATCATGGATGCTGTCGAGCACGGGCAGTCATTCACCGTTACCCGGGATGGCCACCGGATCGGGGAGCTGATCCCGCTGCGGCAGCGGCGCCGGTTCGTCCCCAAGCAGGAGTTCATCGCTATGTCGCGCAACGCCCCTGGTGTTGAGCTGGACGCGTTCCGGGTGGATCAGGACGCGGCGCTCGATCACGATGCGGGCAGCGCCTATGAGCGCTGAGCGGCCTCAGCGGGGAATGCTCGACACCAACATCTTGATATTGCGCCGGTGGATCGACCCAGCGGAACTGCCCGACGAGATGGCGATCAGTGCCATCACACTGGCGGAGTTGTCCGCTGGCCCGCACGAGGTACGCCGAAACGATGAGCAGGACATGTATGACGAGCACGCGGAGCGGGCTCGTCGCCTGGAGATCTTGCAGCGTGCCGAGAGCGAGTTTGATCCGGTGGCGTTTGACGCTGAGGCAGCGCGTATCTTCGGCCGCGTGACAGCGGCTGTGGTCGCGGTCGGCCGCAAGCCACGGGGCAGAGTCGTGGATTTGATGATCGCCGCCACCGCGATCGCCGAGGGTCTGGCGCTGTTTACAACGAACCCCGCGGATTTCACCGGCCTGGCCACACTTGTCCGCATCGTCCCGGTCACCAGGCCGTTCGTGCCGCACGAACGGCCCCGATCCTGATGGCGGGGCCCTGGACACGCGTCAGCGGTTCCAACTCTCGTACCGGGACTCCGTGACTAGCCAAGGGGCGGTGACTAGCCAGGAGCCAGGAGAAGCGGCAGCCAGGTAAGACAGCCAGCCCGTCATGCGATGGGCGCGAACCGGATGTCGTTTCCCGAGGCGCCGGGCGCCGCGAAAGCGAGCAGGCGCTCGCCTTCGCGCATGACAGCATCGCGGTCGCGCTTGCTGATGGACTCGAACATCTCGAAGGTCAGCATCACGGCCCCCCGGGACCTGGTGATTCGCCATGTGCCCAGGGCGAAGCCATCGACGAGCACTGCCCCGGGAAAGATCCCGTTCCTGGTGGCGAACCGCCTGCGGTTCGGCTCGCTGATGACGCGAGTGCGGTCAGCGTGGGAGAGCAGGAGGTTGTCGAACTCGGCCACCAGGCGAACCGGAGCCGGACTGGCGGGATCGGGCCTCCGGGCGTCGGGAAGGTCGAGCAGCTCGTTACCGCGCTCGTCACGGAATGCGCGCAAGCTGGGCCGGAGCCGCTCGGTAGCCTCCCGGAGCCCAGTCAGGTGGCACCATGCGTGGATGTCCCTGACCGTGGCGGGCCCGAACGCCGCCAGGTACCGGATGACAAGTTTCTCCAGTGGCAGGTCACGGTCCAGGGGGCGGCCGAGCCAGGACTCGGCGGAAGTATGGGCGGCCCGGCCTGCGGCGCCCCACACGGCACGTGGCGGTACCTGGACAAGAGGCACAAGCGCGCGGACGGCCTGGGCGAGCGCGGCGGGGGCGTGATCTGGCCACGTCCCGGACAGCCGCGCGCCGAGCTCGCTGAAGGTCATCGGCTTCTCCTCTACGAGAAGCCGTCCAGCCGCGGCGAGCGCGGCAGTGTCCACGCCCGCGAGCTGCTGACCGAAGACCACGTTCAGGCTCCGGTCAAGTACCGGCTGCAGCAAGGGCCACAGCATCAGGCAATCGCGGGCGGAGACCAGGTGAATGGTCCCGCGCATCAGCGCGATGCGGACCAGCCGGCGGTCGAGGATCAGCTCGGCCAGGTCGCCAGGGCGGAAACCGGCCAGCCGCGACCACAGGCCGTAGTAGGGCGGGAACGGAGCCTGGGCCTGCAGGCCGACCAGATGCTCTACCGTCTCGATCACCCGGTCGGCTCGCGTCCCGGCATCGGGCAGGGTCCCGGCATCGGGCAGGGGAGCGCGGCGCAACAACATCTGCCGGTCGAGCAGGGCGCGGTTCAGCGCACGCAGGCTCAGCACCTCGGAGCACATCGGGCCAACCCTAGCCAGCGTGCCTACCGCGAGGAAGGCATCCATAACGAAGCCTCTTTGTGTCCAGAGCCTTTCCCGGCCTTTCTTCGGAGCTTGCCGGACGCGTGCGTGAATGTCCGACCGGGCGTCTCTTGTTTGTCTGGCGGCGGGGGCGTAACCTACGGCCCGGTCGCCTTGTACCACTCCACGTTCCCGACGTGGTGGAACTACCTGCCCTACAGCCCGGCCTACCCGGACCCCTACAACGCCATCGGCTTCGACCCCACCGGCACGAACGCCGGCTACATCTACGCCATGACCAGGCACGCGGGCGGCAACGAGCTGCTCAGGTTCGATGGCACCGGGCAGCCCACCGGCCCGCCCGTGCCCATCACCGGGTACCCCGCAGCACCACCGGCACCGGTCGTCGGCGCGTTCGACCCTTCGGGCAACTACTGGGTCGTTGACGGCGGGGCGCGCTCGGCGACAGCGTACGAGATCAACATCAACAACGCCGGCGCGCCTGACGTCATTGGAACTCCGACCTTGACCGCGGCGTTCAAGCCCGCAGACTGGACGTACGCTCAAGGATTCTTGTGGGGCCTGTACGGCGACACCATCTACCGCGTGACGATTCCCCCAGCACCGGCCGGATCACCGCCGCTTTATACGGTCAACGCCTACACGTTGCCGTTCCCGGTCGCGGCGGGCGTGTACGGCGCGGCGTGGACGTTCAGCAACGGCAACCCGGGATTCAACAACAACGCGACCGGCAAGATCTACCAGATCTCGGTGACCGGCACCGTGGCGGTTCCGGTGTTCTCGCTGATCTACACCTACCCCGGCCCGCAGAGCGCTAACGCACTCAACGACGGCACCGCCTGTAACAGCCCGGACACCGACCTGGGCGTCGTCAGCACCGGCCCGGCCACCGCGCCGCCCGGCAGCACGATCAGCTGGAACCTGACCGTCACCGACGACGGCCCCGGCAACAGCTCGGGCTTCGTCCTGGACGACGCCGTCCCGGCCGGGGCCGGCGACGCCACGACGTCGACCCCGGGCTGCGCCGTTACCGGCAAGGGCCGCGAAGTGCAGTGCGCCGAAGGCGAACTGGACAACGGGGACCCCTACACCGTCACCGTGTCAGGAACCGCCCCGGCGTCCTCCGGCACGTGCGTGACCAACAAGGCCACCGTCATCGCCAACGAGGCCGACCCCAACTCCAAGAACAACACCTCGAGCGTCAAAACCTGCACCACCAAACCGGCCGCTGCCGCCGCCACGGCGGCGGCAAGGCGGCCGCGGTCTAGCTAGTTGCAAGAATGCGCGCCGATGTTGTCCGTGACCGGCATTGACGTCGCTCCGGCCAGGTAACAGACGGACAAATTCGCTGGTGGCGGCGTTCTGCTGCCGCGCCAAGGTGGCATTCGGCGCGTAGGTGTGGTATAAAACTCTATACCTATTAACTTGATCGGAAAACATGGACGACTTGATCGGAAATAGCCGACTTGATCGGAAAGGTGGACGATGAGGCGAGCGCTTATTGCGGCGGGGGCCGCCGTTATCACTGTCCTGGCGGCTGGCTGCGGTTCATCCGCGGCCAGCCCGCCGAGTTCCGGCAGTTCCAGTTCTGCCGCCGCCGCGCCGGTGACGCTGCGGCTCGGCTTCCTGACCAACATCACGCATGCCAGCGCGCTGGTCGGGATCAAGGAGGGCTTCTTCACCAAGGACCTCGGCAGCGGCGTGACCCTCAAGCTCGAGCCGTTCAGCACCGGCACGCTGGAGGCGACCGCGCTGCTGGCCGGCCAGCTGGACGCGGCGTACCTCGGCCCCAACCCGGCCATCAAGGCATGGCAGACGTCCGGCGGGAAGCTCATCAGGATCATCTCCGGAGCGGCCTCCGGCGGTGCCGAGCTGGTCGTCAAGAAGAGCATCACCAGCGCCGCCCAGCTCAAGGGCCAGAAGCTCGCCACGCCCTCGCTCGGCAACACCCAGGACGTGGCGCTGCGCTACTGGCTCAAGCAGCACCACCTGACCACCTCGCCGACGGGCGGCGGTGACGTGCCCATCACGCCGATCACGCCGAACTCCGACGCGGTGCTCGCGTTCCAGTCGGGCCAGATCGCCGGCGGCTGGGAGCCGGCTCCGTACGACACCGAGATGGTGCAGCTGGGCGGGCACGTCCTGGTCAACGAGGCCACCCTGTGGCCGAAGGGCCAGTTCGTCACCACCAACCTGGCAGTGACCCAGGCGTTCCTCGCCGCGCACCCGGCGGCCGTCAACGGCCTGCTCAGCGGCCAGATCGAGGCGAACAACTTCATCAACAAGGACAGGGCCGCCGCCGAGACGGCCGCCAACGCGGAGCTGACCTCGATACTCGACAAGGGCCTGAAGCCGGCCATTCTCGCGGCCGCCTTCAAGCAGATCACCTTCACCGACGACCCGATCGCGTCCTCGCTGCTCACCGACGCGAAGCACGCGGTGGCGGTCGGCCTGCTCACGCCGATCAGCAACCTGCAGGCCATCTACGACCTAGGCCCCCTGAACAAGCTGCTCCAGGCGGCAGGAGAACCGGCGGTGAGTTCGTGAGCATACTGAATGGCCGGCTGACGCCCCAGGACCGCAGTCCTGGGGCGGCAGCCTTCCCGAACCTGACCGTCGTGCCCGACCAGGCTGGCGTGCCCGGCCAGGCTGGCGTGCCCGGCCAGGCTGGCGCGTCCGACAGCGTCGCGCAGCAGGATCGCGCCGCGGTCCGGCTGACCAAGGTCTCGAAGGTCTACGGGCACGGCCGCGGCGCGCTGCTGGCACTGGACGAGGTGTCACTGTCGGTCGCGCCCGGCGAGTTCGTCTGCCTGATCGGCGCGTCCGGCTGCGGCAAGAGCACCCTGCTCTCGCTGGTGGCGGGCCTGGACTCGCCGACGTCCGGGCAGATCGACACGTCCGGCCAGCGGGTCACGCTGATGTTCCAGGAGCCTGCCCTGTTCCCGTGGCTCACCGCCGCGCGGAACGTCGAGCTCGCCTTGCGCGCGCCCGGCGTCTCGAAGGCGGCGCGGCGCGCCCGGGCGCTGGAGCTGCTGGAGGTCGTGCACCTCGGCGGCTTCGGCGGCAAGCGGCCGCACGAGCTGTCCGGCGGGATGCGGCAGCGGGTCGCGATGGCCCGCGCGCTGGCCCAGGACGCGGACGTGCTGCTGATGGACGAGCCGTTCGGCGCGCTGGACGCGATGACCCGCGACCTGCTGCACGACGAGCTCGAGCGGATCTGCGCCGAGCGGACCCTCAGCGTGCTGTTCGTGACCCACAACGTGCGCGAGGCCGCCCGGCTCGGCGACCGCGTGATCGTGCTGAGCAGCAGGCCCGGCCGGGTGATCGAGGAGTACGCGGTGCCGAGGAACGAGCCGCGCAGGATCGACTCCTTCGACGTCGCCGAGCTGGCCAGCACCATCACCGACCGGCTGCGGCTGGAGATGAGCCGTCATGGCGACTGACCTGCAGTCCGCGGCGATCACCGGCCTGGACAAGCTGGAGCTTGGCCCGGGGGGGCCAGCGGCGGATCCCGGGCGGCTCGCGCGCAGGGCCTGGGCAGCGTTCTGGCCGAAGGTCCTCGCCATCGCGCTGGTGCTGGCCATCTGGCAGCTGGTGGTCCTCTCCGGGTGGAAGCACTACGTCATCAAGGGGCCCGGACCGGTCTTCGCCGACCTCTGGGGCCAGATGCAGCACCTGCAGCTCTGGCAGATCATCGAGGTCACGATGCGCACCGCGGCGCTGGGGTACGCGCTCGCGCTGGTCATCGGCTCGGTGGCCGGCGTCCTTGTGGCGCGGATCCCGCCGCTGCGGGCGGCCGTCGGCTCGATCATCACCGGCCTGCAGACGATGCCGTCGATCGCCTGGGTCCCGTTCGCGATCATCATCTTCGGCGAGAACGAGTCCGCCATCCTGTTCGTGGTCATCCTCGGCGCCGCGCCGTCGATCGCCAACGGTCTGATCACGGGGGTGGACTACACGCCGCCGCTGCTGCTGCGGGCCGGCAAGACCATGGGGCTGCGCGGTTTCGCGCTGTACCGGTACCTGATCCTGCCCGCGTCCCTGCCGGCCTACGTGGCCGGGATGAAGCAGGGCTGGGCGTTCGCCTGGCGCAGCCTGATGGCGGGCGAGCTGGTCGTGCAGATCATCGGCCAGTTCTCGATCGGGCAGCAGCTCAGCGTCGACCAGCAGAACCTCGACTTCGCCGGCGCGTCCGCGGTCATCATCGTGATCCTGGTCATCGGGATCGTGGTGGACACGGTGTTCACCAAGGCCGACCTCACGATCCGGCGCCGCCGGGGCCTGCTCGACACCGCGTTCTAGCCGACCGGCAGCCGCTGCGCGCCGGTGTAGACGTTCATCGAGCTGCCGCGCAGGAACCCGACCAGGGTCAGCCCCGACTCCTGCGCGAGCTCGGCGGCCAGCGACGACGGTGCCGAGACCGCCGCCAGCACCGGGATGCCCGCCATCACCGCCTTTTGCACGAGCTCGAACGAGGCCCGTCCGCTGACCAGCAGAACGCATCCCGACAGCGGCAGCCGCCCGGCCCGCAGCGCCCAGCCGACCACCTTGTCCACCGCGTTGTGCCTGCCCACGTCCTCGCGCACCGCCATCAGCTCGCCGCCGGCCGTGAACAGCCCTGCGGCGTGCAGCCCGCCGGTACGGTCGAACACCCGCTGCGCGTCGCGGAGCCGGTCCGGCAGCTGCGCCAGCAGGGCCGGCGCCACGCTGACCCGGTCGGCGGAAAGATCATAGGGAGAACGAGTAGCCAGGTCGTCGATGCTTGCCTTGCCGCAGACACCGCAGGCGCTGGTCGTCAGGAAGTTCCTGCGGCGGGCCTGCCCGGCGCTGGCGCCCGGGCTCAGCGTGACGTCCGCGACGTTGCCGGTGGCGTCATGGTCGTCGTGATCGCACTCGCCGCCTGAGCAGATCCTGATCGCGGTCAGGTCGTCGGCCGACCGGATGACCCCCTCGCCGACCAGGAAGCCCGCGGCCAGGTCGATGTCGTCGCCAGGCGTCCGCATGGTCAGCGTGAACGCCTGCCCGCCGATCCGGATGCCGAGCGGCTCCTCCGCCGCGAGCAGGTCGGCCCGCGGCCTGGCGCCGCCGGGCAGCGAGACCCGCAGCACCCGCCGCCGTGCCGTCCTGCCGCTCATCGCGCCGTCCTGCCCGTCATCGCGCCGTCCCGCCGGTCATCGCGCCGTCCCGCCGGTCATCGCGCCGTCCCGCCGGTCATCGCGCCGTCCCGCCGGTCATCGCGCCGTCCCGCCGGTCATCGCGCCGTGCCTCCGGGCCGCCTTGCCGGACGGTCATGCCCGCTGCAGCCGTGGCCTCCTTGCCCTTCTGAGGTTACGTCGGTTGGATGGTCCCATGGATCCGCGTGCGCTGCTGGGCAGCTGGCCGGTGTACCGGCAGCTGACCGGGCGGGACCAGCTCGGCCGCGGCGCCGCAGCGCGCTCGCCGGGGACCGAGGCCG
>Ga0302314_10008276_pt1 | contig 18552 bp, 18 predicted proteins | sample III_Palsa_N2_3_FD_200533 | JGI IMG/M metagenome (GOLD analysis project Ga0302314, IMG submission 200533) | Peat permafrost microbial communities from Stordalen Mire near Abisko, Sweden - III_Palsa_N2_3 | ecosystem: Environmental > Terrestrial > Soil > Palsa > Peat permafrost | place: Sweden...
ACACCGGGCAAATGGGATCTCACTGCGTCGTACACCACCGCCTACGGAACGTTCTACTCGCCGGCCACCACCAAGATCACCATCACCGCAGGGCAGACGTCGACCAGGAATCTCTTCGACCGGTACCAGAAGCCGACAGTCGGTGAGGTCACCGGCAGGGTCACCGTGGTGGATGCCCCGGCCTACTCGTTCGAAGCCGGCGCCCAGGCCTGTTCAACCGCTCCGGTTGCCGGCACCTGCGCGGCTCCGATCGTTGCGTACCTCGACCAGAACGGCACCTATCAACTCACCCTTTCGCCGGGCACGTGGTGGGTCTCGGGCCTCGTCTACCTCTACGGTTCGACCAGCACTCAGACCATCACGTCGTCGCCACGCAAGGTGACCGTCGTTGCCGGATCGAAGTCGAAGGCGAGCTTCATCGTCCCGGTTGGGTGATCCCCTCAGGGGGTCGATGGCCTAGGCGGACCGTCGGTGAGTTTGGTGCCGTCCCACCACTGGACCGGCTTGCCGGGGATGTCGGGGTTGCCGTACCACCCGGGGGGTAGCTGCACGGACAGGCCGAGCATTCCGCTCGGCGCGGGCTGGCGCACGTCCTCACCCGGAGCGATCGGCCGCCGCGTGGCGACGGGCTCCGGCTCCGGCTGCGGCGGCGGCTCGGGCTGAATCTCCGGCTCGGGCTCCGGCTCGGGAACGATCGGCCTGGGCACCGGTGGAACCGGATCCGCCTCGGGGACAGCGCGTACCTCGGCGCGTTCATCCAGGCCGGCGCCGGCGTCCGGTACCGCCAAGACGGTGGTGGTCTGTCCGGTCACCGGCACCGCGGCGTCGCCCGCGGTCCCGAACAGGCTGTCCAGCGCATCGACGGGTGACGCTGCCACCTGGCGCCGCCAGCGGACGGCGATGGCGAACGAACCGAGCAGCAGGACCGCACCCAGCACCATGAGGCCGACGCCCGTGTGGGACATCACCGAGAATGCGGCACAGCCCCGTTCGGTGACCGCACCGTGGGTGAGGACCACGACGTTGGTGGAGCAACCCACCGACGACGGGCTGAACAGCGCGTAGGCGATCGTGCCGACGCCGAGTGAGATCCCGCCCCAGAGGGCGCACTGCGATCGCCCTTGGCCTGGTCCCATCCGGGGGAACCTAGTGGACCACTGGATTCCGGATCAGTTTGAGCGCGCGACGGCTACGGAGAGTGAGGGCGGCTCCGAACCAATGTCAGATGCAGACCACGTGGAGTCGCCGTCAGTCACCGGCCGCGAAGATCTGGCCGACCACCCGAGGTTCGAAGGCGCGTCGCCTTCAGCCCTGAAGGCCCGTCATTCGCACGGTGACATTCAACCGACCGGGGATCACGCCGACCGCGGGATCGTCCGAGTCCGCCACCAGGCGCGGCACACCGTGGTACGCCATCCGGGAGCGCCCACCGAACACCACCACATCGCCCGACTCCAGTGGCAGGTCGATCCAGGGTCGACCCCGACCGGCGGTATTGCCGAACCGGAACAGGCCCGTCCGTCCGACACTGAAGGAGACCACCGGGGCCGGACTCGCCTCGTCGCGGTCGACGTGCATCCCCATGGCCGCCCCCGGGGCGTACCAGTTGATCAGGGCGACGTCGGGCGCGTACCGGTCCGGATCGGCCTCGATCGAGGGGTCCACGCCCACGGCGTCGGCCACGGCCCGCCGGGACAGCTCCCCGAGCCAGGGTGGGAACGGCAGTGCCGGTCCACCGTCACCGTCGTCCCGGGTGCGCGAGTAGCGATACGGGTACCAGTGCCATCCGAGGCCCACCATCTCGACCGACATGCTCGAACCGTTACGCATGCGGGGAGATTTCGGTCCCCCCGAGGCCTCGCCCCAGGCCCGGCACCGGTCGATCATCTCCACCCGCAAATCAGGACCCATCCAGGCCGGCAGATGCACGGCCCCGGGTGCGAATACTTCGGGCCCCGACGGGATCAGCCGTTCCACAGGCGCCTCAGGACGGGGCGGCCGACTCCTGCTTGGCCAGCCACCGCAGTCGGGCCGCCCGCGCGTCCCATGAATAGACGACGACGGTTTTGGCGAACCGGTCATGAAGCGCGTGTCGGTCCTTGTTCAACAGGATGCCGATGAACCCGAGGCCGAGAAGCAGGAAGCTGAGTGGCAGGGTCAGCGTGCGGATGATGGCCTGGCGCCCGGTGATCGGCTCGCCTTCGGTCCCGACCACTCGGATCCCGAGCAGGGCCATGCCGACCGTCTTGCCGCTGAGCGCCCACTGGTAGGCGAAGTAGATGAACTCCCAGATGACGAACGAGATCAGCACGATGATTCCCGAGATCGTCCCCTTGCCCGGGTTGATCGTGGTGCCTGTCACCAGGTGGATGGCAAAAGTGATCCCGGCGAGCGCCACGGTGAACGCACCCCACGAGGCGCCGACGTCGGCCGCGAAGGCCACCAACCGGGTCACGGCGCCGGCATAGTGACCCTGGCGACCGGCGACCAGCGGGGCCGATGTCGTCTTCGATGCGCTCACGGCGCTCCCCCGTCTGCCGGCAACGGGATGTCTACGTCGGCCAGGGCGGACACCAGGGCCGGCGGACCGACCGGCCATCCCTCCGAATTCCGGCGCAGGATCCGGTTGACCCACCGGGCCAGGAAGTCGTCGAGACCCACCGCCTGGGCTCGCACCAGGTCGAGCGCCTCGGAAGCCACGCCGCTGGTCGAGCGGGCGATGATGGTGCCGAGCTCGGTCTGCTCCACCAGGGCGTCGATGTCGACCCGCTGGATGATCTTCTCGACGTCCACCCGTTCGATGATCTTCTCGACGTCGACCCGTTCGATCAGCTGCTCGACATCCACCCGGCTGACGATCTTGTCAACGTCCACCCGGTCGATCAGTCCATCCACATCGACCCTGTCCAGCAGGGCGTCCATGTCGATCTTGGCCATGAGGGCGTCGACGTCGATCGCCTCGATGACCAGGTTCACCACCCGTTCGGCGATCGCCTCGACCAGCTGCTCCATCCGGCCGGCACCCGGAACGGGACTCATCCCCTACCTTGTCGTGCCGTGTGGACCATGGCCCCAGCTTCGCATCGGGCGCGACCCGAGCCGGGGACTCCGCCAGTCGGTACGGAGAGCTGTGGCCCGGTCAGGAGGCGGCCGTCGACTTCAGGAACTCGAGTGCCCGGTCCGCGTGCACGTTCATCCGGACCTCGCTCGTGATCACGTCGAGGACCGTGAGATCCGTGCCGATCACGAAGGTGGCCCGCTTGGTGGGCGACAGCTTGGTGAATCTGCGTCGCACTCCGAACTGGGTGGCGACGGCCCCGTCGGGGTCGGACAGGAGCGGATAGTCGAACTCGTGCTTGTCCGAGAACTGCTTCTGCTTGGCCACGGCGTCGGCGCTGATCCCCACCCGCTGGGCCCCGGCGGCTTCGAACTCGGACTTCATGTCCCGGAAGTGGCAGCTCTCCATGGTGCACCCCGGGGTCATCGCCGCCGGGTAGAAGAACAGCACCACCGGACCGGACGCCGCCAGGTCGCTCAACCGACGCGGGACGCCGTCCTCGTCGGGGAGTTCGAAGTCGGGAGCCTTGTCGCCTTTGTCCATTCCGTGAGGCTAGCGAGGTCTCCACGGTGGTGCCCCACCTGCGGTGGAGGCATGGACCAACACCCGCTGGATGGATGCCGGTGGAAGCGGTTCGGGATTGACAGCATCGTTATCACGATATATCGTGACGGCACGTGAGCGTTACGGAGAGATCAGTACCCGGGAGCCGGTTCGACCGGTCCCGGAGGCGATGGAACAAGTCGATTCCGGTCGGCCGGGTCCTCGCCGGATCGGTTCCACCGACCACCGATACATCTGGGGAACTTCGACCGTCTCATACTATGGATCTCGAGCCGTGCACCATCGAATGTGCGGGTTCACCCTCCGCACCGTTCCGCCTACTGCACCACCACCGGACCAACCGGGTCCCGGGCCCTCCGACTCCAGACGGGATTACCCCTCCATGACCACCGCCATCGAAGTCGAGAATCTCCAGAAGACGTTCACCGGCAAACGTGTCGTGCGCGCCCTCGACGGGGTCAGCTTCGCCGTGCCCGAAGGCACCGTGTTCGGGCTCCTCGGGCCCAACGGCTCCGGCAAGACCACCGCCGTGCGGATCCTCACCACCATCCTCCGGGCCGACGGAGGGTCGGCCCGGGTGCTCGGGCACGACGTATGGAAGAAGGCCGCATTGGTGCGGACGCTCATCGGCCTGGCCGGCCAGTACGCAGCCGTCGACGAGAACCTGACCGGCCGGGAGAACCTGCAGATGGTGGGCAGCCTCAACCATCTGCCCCGCGCTTTCGTGGTGACCCGCGCCGTCGAGCTGCTCGACCAGTTCAACCTGACCGATGCGGGCGACCGTCCGCTCAAGACGTACTCGGGGGGCATGCGCCGGCGCCTCGACCTGGCCGCCGCCCTCGTGGCCCGACCGACCGTGCTCTTCCTCGACGAGCCGACCACCGGGCTCGACCCCCAGAGCCGCAACGACCTGTGGGAGGTCATCGAACAGCTGGTCGGCGGCGGCACCACCGTGCTTCTCACCACCCAGTACCTGGAAGAGGCCGATCGACTGGCCAGCACACTGGCCGTCATCGACCACGGCAGGGTCATCGCCGAGGGCACGCCCGAGTCGATGAAGGCCGACCTCGGTGCCACCGTGCTCGAAGTGGGGCTGACCTCCATCGAGGACGCTGAGCGCACCGGGGCCATTCTCGACACGCTGGGGACACACCAGGCGCTGACCACGGGGACGCTGGTCGAGCTGACTGTCGACGACGGTCCTCAGGCAGCCATGTCCGGCCTGCGGGCACTCGACGCCGCCGGGATCACACCGCAGTCGTTCAATCTGCGTGAGCCCAGCCTGGACGATGTCTTCCTGTCGTTGACCGGTCACCGGACCGAGGGTCAGGCGACCGACGGGGACGAGGGTGGGAACGAGGACCAGTCGCCGAGGCGCCGACGGCGCAAGAGGCGGATCGAACAGCTCGAAGAGGCGATGCCCATGGCGACCGGGGAGTTCTCATGACCACTACGACCGTCGTCGCCCCCACCGTCTCCGGCGCCCCGCACTCGAGCGGGGTGATGAGCAACCTGCGCTGGCTCGTCTCGGACACCTTGACCCTCACCCGTCGCAATCTGCTGGCGGTCACCCGGATCCCCGAGGCGCTGTTCTTCTCCACGGTGCAGCCGATCATGTTCGTGCTGCTCTTCCGGTATGTGTTCGGCGGAGCCATCCACACCGATGCCGCCAGCTATGTGAACTACCTGCTCCCGGGGATCTTCGTGCAGACGGTGGCGTTCGGCTCGGTGAGCACCAGCATCGGTCTGGCCGAAGACTTGCAGAAGGGCATCATCGAACGATTCCGGGCCCTCCCGATGTCGCGCGGCGCCGTGCTGCTCGGCCGCACGACGGCCGACCTCATTCGCAACGTGTTCGTCATCGTGGTCATGACGGTCGTCGGGATGCTGGTCGGCTTCCGACCGACCACGGGCGTACTGTCCTACCTGGCCGGCGTCGGGATCATCCTCCTGTTCGCCTACGCACTGTCCTGGGGATTCGCCATCGTCGGCCTGTCCGCACCCAACAGCGAAACCGCCCAGGTCATGTCGTTCCCCCTCATCTTCCCGCTGACCTTCATCTCGGCCGCGTTCGTTCCCCTGTCCTCGATGCCGAGCTGGCTGCAGGGCTTCGCCACCTACCAGCCGTTCAGTGTCACCGTCAGTGCGTGCCGGTCCCTGATGGTGGGGCCGGCAGCGACAGGTACCGGTCGGAGCACGGAATTCTGGGTGGTCCAGTCGCTGCTGTGGACCTTCGCCCTGCTCTGCGTGTTCATCCCGCTCGCCATCCGGCGCTACCGCACACGCACGTAGCGCCGGGCGGGAGCCGACCCCGTCCGGACGGGGCAGAATAGGGACATGGCACACTCCCCCACATCCCCCGACTCATTCGGCGCCCGTGGCAGCCTGCAGGTCGGAGACGCCACCTACGAGATCTACCGGATCGCAGCCCTCGCCGATCGCTTCGACGTGGGCCGCCTGCCGTACTCCATCAAGGTCATCCTGGAGAACCTCCTCCGCCACGAGGACGGGGTGGCCGTCACCGCCTCGGACATCGAGGCCGTGGCCGCGTGGGGTGTCAATGCCGAGCGCCACGGAGTAGGAGGCACCGACGCCGCCGAGATCGCCCTCACTCCCGAGCGGGTGCTCATGCAGGACCTCACCGGGGTGCCCGGTGTCGTCGACCTCGCCGCTATGCGCGACGCGCTCCGCGAGCTGGGCGGCGACCCGGCCAAGGTGAACCCGCTGGTCCCGGTGGAGCTGGTGGTCGACCACTCGGTGATCGCCGAGGCGTCGGGTACCACTTCGGCCTTCGACGAGAACGTCGACATCGAGTACCAGCGCAACATCGAGCGCTACCAGCTGCTGCGCTGGGCACAGCAGGCCTTCGACGGCTTCCGGGTCGTGCCACCGGGCATGGGCATCTGCCACCAGGTCAATCTCGAGTACCTGTCACGCGTGGTATTCGCCACTGACGACGGCCGGGCCTACTGCGACACCCTGGTCGGGACCGACTCCCACACCACGATGGTCAATGGGCTCGGAGTCCTCGGCTGGGGCGTCGGCGGCATCGAGGCCGAGGCGGCAATGTTGGGCCAACCCCTGTCGATGCTCCTCCCCCCGGTGGTCGGCTTCCGCCTCACCGGCGAGCAGCCGGCGGGGACCACCGCCACCGACCTGGTGCTCACCATCACCAACCTGATGCGTGCGCACGGCGTGGTGGGCAAGTTCGTCGAGTTCTTCGGACCCGGCGTCGCCTCCGTGCCGTTGGCGAACCGGGCGACGATCGGCAACATGTCCCCCGAGTACGGGGCCACGTGCGCCATGTTCCCGATCGACGATGTCACCCTCGACTATCTCCGGTTCTCGGGTCGGGACGAGACCCACGTCGACCTCGTCGAGGCCTATGCCAAGGAACAGGGCATGTTCCACGATCCCGGGGCGCCCGAGCCGGTCTTCTCGGAGTTCCTCGAGCTCGACCTCTCCACCGTGGTGCCGAGCATCGCCGGCCCGGCCCGGCCACAGGACCTGGTCCGACTCGACGGAGCGGCCACCGCGTTCCATGACGCGCTCGGCCGCGCTCCCCGGCATCACGATGCCGTCCGCGCCGACGGCACTCCCTGTGGGATCGAGGACGGCCACGTGGTGGTGGCCGCCATCACCTCGTGCACCAATACCTCGAACCCACAGGTCATGGTGGCCGCCGGTCTGGTGGCCCGCAACGCTGTGGCCCGTGGTCTGACGGCCAAGCCCTGGGTCAAGACCACACTGGCCCCCGGCTCACGGGTGGTCATGGACTACCTGGACCGTGCCGGCCTGACCGGACCGCTCGCCGCTCTCGGATTCGACCTCGTCGGATATGGGTGCACGACCTGCATCGGCAACTCGGGCCCGCTCCTGCCCGGGGTGTCCGAGGCCGTCCAGGAGGGCGACCTGTCGGTGGCCTCCGTGCTGTCCGGCAACCGCAACTTCGAGGGGCGGATCCATCCGGACGTCCGCATGAACTACCTCGCTTCACCACCCCTCGTCGTCGCCTACGCGCTGGCCGGAAGCATGGGCGTCGACCTCACCACCGAACCGCTCGGCACCGGGACCGACGGCCAGCCGGTCTATCTGTCCGAGCTGTGGCCGTCCCCCGAAGAGGTGACCGAGGCCATCCGGACCTCGCTCACTTCGGACATGTTCCGCCAGCGCTACGGCGCGGTATTCGAGGGCGACGACCGTTGGAGGGCGGTCGAGACGGCCACCGGGGACACCTTCGCCTGGGACGAGGACTCGACCTACGTGCTCCGCCCGACCTTCCTGAAGGGCCTGTCGATGACCCCGGCGCCGGTGACCGACGTCATTGGGGCCCGCGTGCTGGCCAAACTCGGAGACAGCGTGACCACCGACCACATCTCGCCGGCGGGCAACATCAACCCGACGACACCTGCCGGCCGGTACCTCGCCGATCACGGGGTCGCCCGGGTCGACTTCAACTCCTACGGGACCCGGAGGGGGAACCACGAGGTCATGGTCCGGGGCACCTTCGCCAACATCCGCCTGCGCAACCAGCTGGCCCCCGGCACCGAAGGCGGGATCACCCTGCACCTGCCCGACGGCGACCAGACGACCATCTTCGAGGCCTCCGAGCGCTATGCCACCGAAGGCGTGCCGCTGGTAGTGCTGGCCGGCAAGGAGTACGGGTCGGGCTCATCGCGGGACTGGGCCGCCAAGGGGACACTCCTGCTCGGTGTGCGGGCCGTCCTGGTCGAGTCCTTCGAGCGGATCCACCGGTCCAACCTGATCGGCATGGGCGTCCTGCCCCTGCAGTTCGTGGACGGCCAGAGTGCGGAGACCCTCGGGCTATCGGGACACGAGGTCTATTCGATCAGCGGGCTCGAGTCGCTCAACGAGGGCATCAGCCCGAAGACCGTCCGGGTGACCGCCGCCGACGGCGAGCGCACCGTCGAATTCGAGGCCCGGCTCCGGATAGACACCCCGATGGAGGCGCAGTACTACCGCCACGGGGGGATCCTGCCGTACATGCTGCGCCAGATGGCCGGCTGACCGGCCGACCTTCCGACCGCAGGGGAGAGCACCCTCATTCGAGCAGGTCGTCGAGCTCTCGGACCGAGTCGACAACCGTCACCCGCGGATCTGAACCGGGTGCCGGGCGGCCGTCGGCGATCCACACGGCCCGCATCCCGGCATCGAGGGCGCCGACGATGTCGCGTTCCCAGCTGTCGCCGACCATGACTGAGTCCTCGGGGCGTGCACCGAGTGGGTCGAGGGCGGCCAGGAACACCTCGGGCGAGGGCTTGCCGTGGCCGAACTCCCCGGAGATGACGACTACTCCGAATGCCTCCGACAGGCCGGCCTGGTCGAGCTTGAGTCGTTGGATGTCGGAGGGGCCGTTGGTCAACAGGCCCACCGGGTACCGGCCGCCCACCGCGGCCAGCGCCGTGGACATGCCGTCGATGACCGGGTGTCCGGCGCGCTGGGCAGCCTCGAACCGGTGGGCGGCGGCACGGGCCAGTTCGGGTTCGTCGACACCGAACGCGGTCGCAACCGCGACCCAGGCTTCGGATCGGTAGGTGGGCGCCCATCGGTGTAGTCCGTCGAGCCCGTGGAAGTTGCCGGTGAAGTCCGACCAGAGTCCCTCCCATGACGCGAACCCGAGGTCGAGGCAGATCGGGTAGGCGGGGCCGTTTCGCCACACTGATCTGATCGACTCGAGCGCCACCTCTTCGGCGGCCGCCGGGTCGATTCCCGGGAACACGGCGATTGCCTCACGCAGCGACGCCATGGCGAAGGACTCTTCGACGATCAGGGTGTCGTCGAGGTCGAAGATCACCGCGGGTCGGGGCATGGGGGCCGATGGTAGCAATGCCCGATCACAGGCCTAGGCCCGGATCGTCAGCTGAATGGGGAAGTCGGCCTCTCGAGCCGCCCGCCGTCAACGGCGATGTCGACCTTCTCGTTGTAGAAGGCGACCAGACCGGCGATCGGCAGGAGTGGGCCGGTCGGGAAGTCGTACGCCCAGGCCAGATCCGGTTCCGTGCGCCCTCCGATGTCGACCGACCAGTAGGCGCTGGTCGTGCCCTTGTAGGGGCACGAGGTCTGTGTGTCGCTCGGGACCAGGTGGGTCCAGTCCACGTCGAGCCGGTCGAGGTAGTACCGGGTGGGCAGGCCGGTCTCGAAGACCATCACCGTTCGCGACGACCGTGCCAGCACGAGACCGCCGAGACTGACTTCGACCTCACGCGACGAGCGCAGGGCGTCGACACGGCTGTACGGACTGCGCGGATGGACGAACACCGGCTCGTCCTCCTCGAACCACTGGTCCATGGCAGCCCAGTCCACACGGACGGTTCCTACGATGTCCTCGATGTCGGAGGCGGTGTAGTAGTGGGCGACCCCGGGCCGGACCTCGTCGTCGACCCGCAGTCCGTACCGGCGGGCCGTTCCCCGGCGCAGGTGTTCTTCGTGATCCTCGTCGACCAGTGCATCCGGGGCGAAGTCACCGATCGGCAGGTAGTACTGCGGGAACGCCGGTATCTCCCACACGTAGCGCGCCGCCGTGGTGTCGACGACCACCTTGCCGTTGAGGGTGGCACGCACGCGACGCGGGACCGGCTCGACGTGGTTCGCCGGAACTATGGCCTGCGGGAAGTCGGTCACGGTCTCCTCCCAGGTTGGTCGTACGGGAGTCCTGGATCCCCATGGGGAATCGGACCCCGGGATTCCCCATCCTAGGGAACCGCCCGTGCCGTCGATCCGCCCCCGTCCCGTCGTGTCCCCTCAGCTCAGGTGCGATTCCCGGATCCGCCGGATCACCTCGTCGACGACCTCGCTGGTGGACGCCCCTCCGCCGAGGTCGAAGGTGCGGATGCCGTCGGCCGCCGCGCCCAGCGTGGCCTCGCGAATCGCCAATGCGGCGGAGATCACCGACCCGTCGCCCACCGGGGCGTGGTCGAGAGCGGCGGCACAGGCGAGGAGCATGGCCATCGGGTTGGCCACGTTCTTCCCCTCGAGTGAGGGCGCGGTGCCGTGTGGAGCCTCGGCCATGGCCACTTTCGGTTTCAGGTCCTCGTCGAGGGCCAGCAGCACCGACTCGGCGCCGGCGATCGAGCCGAACATGGCCAACACCAGGTCGGAAAGGCAGTCGCCGTCCCGGTTGAGCGCCGGGATCACCAGGGACTGATCGTCAGCCTCGGTCAACAGACCTGCGTAGGCCGCATCGATCAGCATCGGTCGGTACGGGACGTCCGGATGGCGTGCCGCGGCCGCGTCCATCTCCTCCTTGAGCATCGCCTCGTACACGGTGGAGACCGTCCACTTGGGGCCACCGAACACACAGGCCTCCATGTGCGCGGCCGCCTGGAACGAGTACTCGGCCACCGAGCGGCACACCGACCGGTCGATCCGCTCGGTTCGCCACGCCTGCTCGTCGGGGGCACCGGGTGTGCCCTCGCGTCCCTCGGCAGCACCGTAGGCATCCCCCACCGCCATGCGCACCACCACGATCGGATGGACGACCGGGGCCGGCGGGACCACGCCGGGGATCCTGCGCCCTGTCCGCACGATCACCGATCCACCGACGCCTTCGCGCAGGAGCCGATTGGGCGAGCCGACATCGCCGGTCTGCGGCGGGGTGATGGTGGCCGCTTTCAGCCCGATGCCGACCGCCACCATGGCCTCGGCGGCTTCGGTCACGACGGCGTTGGCGGTGCGGCGACGGTTGCCCAGCGAGAGGTCGAACCGGAGGAGGTCGACCGGGATCCCGATGACCGACGGGTCGAGTACCCGGAGTGCCTCTTCGAGTAGCTCCTGACCGGTCTCGTCCCCTTCGCAGACCACCAGTTGCGTGTGCTCGGCCATGGGAGCCAGGGTCCCACGGATCCCTCGGGGCAACCAATTTTCCGTGTCCGGGTAGACGGATGCTTCAGGTGGCCGGCGCCCCGTGTGTCAGCACCCACCACCGGCGTAGGGCGATGACGGTCCAGATGGCCTCGACGACCCCGAACGGCCACGTCCCGGATGCGAACCCGTAGGCCGACGAGAGTGCACAGCCCACGGCGAAGGCCAGGACGAAACCGTCCCCCCGGCGCTCGAGTGCGTACATGGACATCATGAAGGTGAGTGCGAGCACGCCATAGATGGTGAGAGCCATCGATTGACGTTAGGCACGTTCCGGATGCGGGTGCACCGCCCGTGGGTCAGGTCGCCAACGGCAGGACAAACCAGGCGATGCACACGAAATGTAGGACGGCCCCCACCAGCGTGCAGGCATGGAACACCTCGTGGTACCCGAAGACCCCGGGTACCGGATCGGGCTTCTTGAGGGCGTAGACCACCGCACCGGCCGAGTAGGCCAGCCCCCCGGCCAACAGGATGATGAATCCGGTCGGGCCGAGCGCTCGGTACAGCTGGGGCAGCACGGCGACAGCCGCCCAACCGACCACCACGTAGGGAAGGGCGATCACCCACTTGGGGGCGTCGAGCCAGACCTGGCGCAGGGTGATGCCGACGATCGCCCCCGCCCAGACGATGACCAGTACGGCGGTCCGGGCCCACCCGGTCAGGGCGATCCCGGCGACTGCCGTGTAGGACCCGGCGATGGCGATGAAGATCGTCGAGTGGTCGGCCCTGCGCATCCGGCGCCGCCCGACCGGCCCCCACGTGTGTCGGTGGAACAGGGCGCTCACCCCGAAGAGTAGCGAGATCGAGCAGGCATAGACGAGACAGATCAGGGACGACGACGTGGTCGGTGCCGCCCACACCAGCGCCGCGCCGGACACCAGCGAAACGAAGAAGGCGACCTCGTGGAGGACGCCCCGCAGCTTCGGCTTGACCGGCCCTTCAGCCCCGCCGTCGTCGGTCTCGAGCGGGACCACACCGACCCGGGCCATCACGAGGGAACCCCGGTGGCCGCGGTCTGGTCGACGATGGCCGTGGCGACGAAGCGCCGCAGGATGCGCTGCCCCACCGCCTCGACCCGGGCCACGTCGGCCTCGTCGAGCCGCACGCCTGCCGGCAGTAGCGGTCGCCAGGCCCGAGCGAGCTGCTCGTCGACCTCGACGTGGAACTGGAGCCCATAGGCCCGGTCCCCGACTCGGAAGGCCTGGTGGGGGTAGGCCCGGGAGGCGGCCAGGTGAGCCGCCCCGAACGGGAGGGTGAAGGTGTCCCGGTGCCAGTGCACACATGGGACGGAGGTGCCCGAGAGTCCGTGGTATTCCGGGCCCAGCACCGGATCGCGTCGACCCTCGGGGGTCAGCTCGACCTGTCCCGGGCCGACCTCTTCGATCGGTCCGGTCGTCACCTCCCCGCCCAGGGCGGCGGCGAGCTGTTGGGCCCCGAGGCACACCCCGAGCACGGGCGCCCCGTTGTCCACGGCGTCCCGGATCAAGGCGCGCTCGGGAACCAGCCACGGATGGTCCGCCTCGTCGTGGACGCCCATCGGCCCGCCCATCACGACCAGACCCCCCACGCCGGCGGGATCGGGGAGCGGCTCGGACAGGTCGAGCCGGGTCACCGCAATATCAATCCCGCTGTCGGCCAGCACCCGGGCGATCGTCCCCGGACCCTCGTGGGCGACGTGCTGGAGAACCGCCCATGGGCGGGCCGGCGGCGGTAGACCCGTGGCCACTAGGCCGTGTTCACCACGTGGAATGCTTCGGCCAGGTGGCCGTCGGGGAGCCCGGCGGCCAGAGCGGTTCCGCCCATCCAGCCCTTCAGCAGGTCGTCGAGGTGCTCACCGTCCCCCACTTGGCTCACGTGGGACTTCAGGGCGGCCAGCTTCTTGGGGTACACGTCGGTGGCATCGACCACCCGGTTGGCCCGTTCGGTGGCCATCACCCACAGCTCGGGCACCGTGTGGGGCTCGAGACCCTCCGCCAACAGCTCGGGGAAGGCGAACGGGTTGCGGGCGTCCGGGTAGACGGCGCAGGCGGCCGCCTCGCCGCTGGCCAGGTGGTCCGGGTGGCTGGCGTAGATGCGGGACCAGTTGCGCTCCGGTGACTGGGCGACGACCCGGTCCGGCCGGACCCGGCGGATCACCCGGGAGATGGCGGCCCGCAGATCCAGGGTCGCGGTCACCCGCCCGTCGGGGAATCCGAGGAACGTCACATCGGTCACGCCCACGGCACGAGCGGCCGCCAGCTGCTCCTGACGCCGGATCGTGGCCATCTCCGGCCGGGTGATCGATTGGTCCGACCCGCCGGCGTCGCCGTCGGTGACGATGCAGTAGGAGACCTCGATCCCCCGACCCGTCCATACGGCAACGGATCCAGCGGCGCCGAAGTCGACGTCGTCCGGGTGCGCGGTGACCACCAGGATGCGCTCCACATCGTCCGACCCGTCGTCGACGGTCATGGGCTCGTCACGGTCGGACACGATGGCTCCTTGTCGCCGGGGAATGGCTGGTCCCCGATGGATCGTTTGGTTGCCGGGAGATGAGTCATACCCGGGAGTTCAGTTGTGACCGGAGGTTGCGCCCCGGGAACCCGACGCCCACAGGCGACGGGCCACGAGCCACAGGCGATCGTCAGATCGCCTGCCCGCTCCCCCGCCTCCCGTTCTACCGGCTCAGGACTTCTCGGGCGTCCACGAGGCCAGGTCGGCCAGCCGGGGGTCGTTCGAGAACATCTCGACGATGGGCATGCGCACGCCGATACGGGTCTGGATGCGCTCCATCTCGAGGACCTGGTTCCACTGGACCAGGGAGACGACCAGGCCGGCCGATCCGGCCCGGGCGGTGCGCCCGGAGCGGTGCAGGTAGGCCTTGTGGTCCTCGGGCGGGTCGAAGTGGACGACGACGTCCACCGCGTCGATGTGCAGCCCGCGGGCGGCCACGTCGGTGGCGACCAGTACGTGGAGCTTGCCCTCGGTGAAGTCCTTGAGGGTGCGCTCCCGGTTGGCCTGGCGCAGGTCGCCGTGGATGGCGCCGGCCTTGACGCCCTCCTTCTCCAGCTGCTCGACCAGGCGGTCGGCGCCGTGCTTGGTGCGCACGAAGACCAGCGCCTTTTCCACGCTGCGGCAGACGGCGGCACACACCTTCACCCGGTCCATCTGATGCACTTCGAGGAAGCGGTGCTCCATGGCCTCGACCGTGGTCGTCTCGGAGGCCACCTCGTGCATGACCGGATCCTTGAGGTACCGGCTGACCAGGCGGTCGACGGCGCCGTCGAGAGTGGCGGAGAACAACAGGGTCTGGTGGTCCCGCTCGAGGCGGCGCAGTACCCACTCGACCTGGGGCATGAACCCCATGTCGGCCATCCGGTCGGCCTCGTCGAGGACCAGGGTCTCGATATCGGCGACGGTGAGCTCGCCCCGGTCGCCCAGGTCGATGAGCCGGCCCGGTGTGGCGATGATCACGTCGACGCCGCGGCGGAGCTTCTTCACCTGGCGCTCGATGTCGGCTCCGCCGTAGACGGCGACGACCCGCAGGCCGGCCGCCTCGGCGAGCGGCTCGAATACTTCGCTCACCTGCACGGCGAGCTCCCGGGTCGGGACGAGGACCAGAGCTCTCGGGCGCCCGGGCTCGGTGGCCGGTCGGGCCATGGTGCGCTGCAGCAGCGGTACCCCGAATGCGAGGGTCTTCCCGGAGCCGGTCTTGGCCTTGCCGCACACGTCACGGCCGGCGAGGGCGTCGACGACGGTCATGGCCTGGATGGCGAAGGGGGCGTGGATGCCCTGCACCTCGAGGGCGTCGACGAGGGCCGGGTCGACACCGAGCTCGGCGAAGGACGGCTGCACGTCAGCGGTCGCGGAACCGGCGTCGCCATGTTGGCCGCCAGGCACGGCGCGATCCGTTGGATCGATCAGGGTGGTCATGGGGTTCAGAAGCTCTCTCTCATCGTTCTGCGACGGCCGTGGCCGACCGTCCGCTCCGTGCGAATCACGGCAGCGTGTGGGCCCGCCTCGGGCCATCGTCCGGGCCGATGAGGACGGCCAGAAGAACAGGATGAGGAAGACCCCGGCAGTGGACACTCGTCCACCACGGACACCAGTCTACCGGGAAAACCTCGATTCACCAGGTCAATGGCCTGGTCCAGGCGGCTGAACACCATCCGGCAGGCCCTCCGGGCCGTCCGAATCGGCCCTCCGGGCCTGTCTGAATCAGGTGGCCGACGGCTCCCGGTAGACCTCGGCGCCGGTCTCACGGAACTCGGCCGACTTCTCCTTCAGGCCGATCTCCACCGCCGTGGCCAGGTCCATCCCCTTCTGCTCGGCGTAGTCGCGGACGTCCTGGCTGATCCGCATGGAGCAGAATTTCGGGCCGCACATCGAGCAGAAGTGGGCCGTCTTGGCCGGGGCGGCCGGCAGGGTCTCGTCGTGGTACGAGCGAGCCGTGTCGGGGTCCATGGCCAGGTTGAACTGGTCCTCCCACCGGAATTCGAACCGGGCCTTGGACAGGGCGTCGTCCCAGTCCTGGGCGCCCGGATGGCCCTTGGCCAGGTCGGCGGCGTGGGCGGCGATCTTGTAGGCGATCATCCCCTGCTTGACGTCCTCGAGGTTGGGTAGGCCGAGATGCTCCTTCGGGGTGACGTAGCAGAGCATGGCGGTCCCGGCCATGCCGATCACCGCCGCACCGATGGCCGAGGTGATGTGGTCGTAGCCGGGGGCGACGTCGACGGTCAGGGGGCCGAGCGTGTAGAAGGGCGCGTCGTGGCACACCTCCTTCTGGAGGGTGACGTTCTCCACGATCTTGTGGAGCGGGACGTGTCCCGGGCCTTCGATCATCACCTGGACGTCCTTGCGCCAGGCGATCTCGGTGAGCTCACCCAGTGTCGAGAGCTCGGCGAACTGGGCCTCGTCGTTGGCGTCGGCGATCGACCCGGGCCTTAGGCCGTCGCCCAGCGAGAAGGCCACGTCGTAGGCCGCCATGATCTCGCAGATCTCCTCGAACCGGGTGTAGAGGAAGTTCTCCTCGTGGTGGGCGAGGCACCAGGCCGCCATGATCGAGCCGCCCCGACTGACGATGCCGGTCATCCGCTTCGCCGTCATCGGCACGTAGCGCAGCAGCACCCCGGCATGGATGGTGAAGTAGTCCACCCCCTGCTCGGCCTGCTCGATCAGCGTGTCCCGGTAGAGGTCCCAGGTCAGGTCCTCGGGCGCGCCGTCGACCTTCTCCAGGGCCTGGTAGATCGGCACCGTCCCGATCGGGACCGGCGAGTTGCGCAGGATCCACTCGCGGGTGGTGTGGATGTCGGGTCCGGTGGACAGGTCCATGACCGTGTCGGCGCCCCACCGGGTGGCCCAGGTCAATTTCTGGACCTCCTCCTCGATCGAGGAGGTGACAGCCGAGTTGCCGATGTTGGCATTGACCTTCACCAGGAAGTTCGAACCGATCACCATCGGCTCGGACTCCGGGTGGTTGACGTTGGCCGGCAGGATGGCCCGGCCCGCGGCGATCTCGTCGCGGACCATCTCGGCCGGCACCCCTTCTCGGATGGCCACGAAGGACATCTCGGGGGTGATCTCCCCGTTGCGGGCGTAGTGCAGCTGAGTGACCGGCGTACCGGTCGAGCGCCGCGGACGTCGGCCGTCCAGCGGGAAGGCGGCCGGTCCCCCTCCGTCGCGACGCACCGCTCCACGCCCGTCGTCGCGTCGGTTGACCGGGCGGCCGTCATACTCTTCGACATCTGCGCGCCCCGTGATCCACGGGCTGCGCAGCGAGGGCAGACCGACGGTCGGCTCCGAGCCCGGGCCCGAGGTGTCGTACAGGCGCACCGGCGGGTTGGGGCTGGCCCCGTTCCGGTCCGGCGAATCGGACAGCGACACCTCGATGAACGGCACGTTTACGCCCAGGGTCCCGCTCACGTAGACCTTGGACCGGTTGTGGGCCGCAATGGCTGCCGTGGTCCCGGGATCGGAAGGTGTCGTCGCGTCGGTCATGGTGGAGGTCCCTTCGAACGGATCGCTGCGGTGAGTCTCCCACGGGTCCTCCGCCGGGGGAATCCGGACCGTGCCATCGTGGTGCCCGCTGACCATTCAAGCGGGCCTCGACACCGGGTCGTGCCACCATTCCGCCGGTAGCGTGCATCCACCGCCTCCCATCTCATCCCATCGAAAGGAACCACCATGGGCAAGCTCGCCGCAGGGGACAAAGCCCCCGCCTTCACCCTCCCGGACCAGGACGGCTCGCCGGTCTCACTCAAGGACTTCGCCGGCCGACAGGTGGTCGTGTACTTCTACCCGAAGGACGACACCCCCGGTTGCACCAAGGAGGCCTGCCAGTTCAACGAGAACCTGACCGCCTTCAACCGGGCGAAGGTTCCCATCCTCGGAATCTCGGCCGACTCCGCCGAGAAGCACCGGAAGTTCCGTGAGAAGTACGGCCTGAAGATCACCCTGCTCACTGACGCCGACCATGCCGTCGGCGAGGCCTTCGGAGCCTGGGGCGAGAAGACCCTGTACGGCAAGAAGACCATCGGGGTCATCCGCTCCACCTTCCTGATCGCCCCCGACGGGACCATCGCCCGGCCCTGGTACCACGTGAAGGCGGACGGCCACGCCGCCAAGGTGCTGGAGGAGATCAAGGGCTGAGCCCCTGAGAGTCACACCCCCCGACGAGGATGGGCCCCATGGCGCTTGCCACCCTCCCCCGTTCTGAAGAGCCCGGCCTGTCGGCCCGGATGTCCTCGATCTCTGCCGCCCTGTCCGCCGTGGTGGCCGACCTCGACCCCGGGCTCCTGTTGGGCACCGATGCGGTGTCCCTCTATGGCGAGTTCTGTCGCCAAGAGCGCCTGATCACGGCAGGCAAGGCCCTGCTCGCCCCCCGCATCGACGACACCCGGTGCTGGGAGGCAGACGGCCACCGCTCCGCTGCCGGTCTCCTGGCCTCTTTGGAAGGGGGCTCCAACGGGGCTGCTCGACGCACCCTGGAGGCCGGCAAGCGCCTGGTCGACCTGCCCGGGACCGAAGCGGCGCTGCGCCAGGGGTCCTTGTCGGGAGCCAAGTTGACC
>Ga0302314_10008278_pt1 | contig 18548 bp, 14 predicted proteins | sample III_Palsa_N2_3_FD_200533 | JGI IMG/M metagenome (GOLD analysis project Ga0302314, IMG submission 200533) | Peat permafrost microbial communities from Stordalen Mire near Abisko, Sweden - III_Palsa_N2_3 | ecosystem: Environmental > Terrestrial > Soil > Palsa > Peat permafrost | place: Sweden...
GCGGCGCACGAGGGCGCGCTGGCCACCGGCACGGTCGCGGTGCTGGGCGGCGGCGTCGCCGACATCTATCCGCCCGAGAACGAGGCGCTCTATCGCCGGATCGCCCGCGAGGGCTGCATCATCTCCGAGAGCGCCCCGCGCCGCCGCGCCCAGGCCAAGGACTTCCCGCGCCGCAACCGGCTGATCTCGGGCCTCTCGCAGGCCGTGGTGGTGGTCGAGGCGGAGCTGAAGTCGGGCTCGCTGATCACCGCCCGCCTCGCCGCCGAGCAGGGCCGCGAAGTGCTGGCCGTGCCGGGCTCGCCGCTCGATCCCCGGGCGCGCGGCTGCAACGACCTGATCCGCCAGGGCGCGGCGGTCTGCGAAGGGGTCGACGACGTGCTGAACGTCCTGGGCCAGCTCGGCGGCTTCCGCGCCCCGCCGGCCCCGCCGTTCGCCGGCGACGAGGACGGGACGCCCACCGAGCTGCTGGAGCGGGTCTGGGCCCTGCTCTCCCCCACGCCGGTCCACGTCGACGAACTCGCCCGCCAGGTCGGCGCCCCGGCCGGCGCGGTGTTCGCGGCCCTGGTGGAGCTGTCGCTGGCGGGCCGCGCGGAGCTGATGGGTGGCTCGATGGCCGCGCGGGGGTGACTCAGTCCGCCGCGTCCAGCAATCGGACGACCTCGGCTTTCAGGGCCGGAAGCTCGTTCACGATCACGTCTCACAACAGCAGCCTGTCGACGCTCCAGTAGCCGTGGATGAGCCGGTTTCGAAACGCGATGATCCGGCCCCAAGGCGCGTCGGCGGCGGTTCGCGTCTTCGGCTCAAGTCGATTGGCCGCCTCGCCGATGATCTCGAAGTTGCGAATGACTGCGTCTTGGATGATCCGTTCATCCATGAACCGGTCACGCCCCGACGAAACGTAATTTTCGATGGCTTGAATGCTGTCGAGGATATGCCCCAGATACGGTTTGTCGGACTTCACAAAGGTCGGGCCTCAGCCTCGATGAAGGGCCGGAAGTGGGGACTGAGGCTCCGCTCGATCACCAGATCGACCTTTCGCCCGATGAAGCTTTCCAGTTCTTCAGCGAGCGCCAGATAGTCGGTCCAGCCGCGATCCGGCGCTATGTCGACGAGCAAGTCCACGTCGCTGTCGGCCTGTTCCTCGCCGCGAACGACGGAGCCGAACAACCGCAGGTTCGACGCGCCGTGACGCGCGGCGATCGCGGCGAGCGCCGTGCGTCGGCCAGCAAGGTTGTCGCGGAGTAGCATGCGGATGTTTCGAGCGATCTTCCGGGTCAGTTCGATCATTCTAGCGCATATCGCGACGGTCCACAGCGCGCGCCTCCGACGGCGCCCGTTGACAGACCCCATGGCGCACCCCCACTTACCGCGCCCCAGGGGATAAGCCTTTCATTCATGCGGCCGGACCGCCCGGTCAGATAAGTCTCGCACCGCTTGAAGAACGTCGTCGTCGTCGAAAGTCCGGCCAAGGCTCGGACCATCAACCGCTATCTCGGCTCGGACTATGTGGTCCTGGCCTCGTACGGTCACGTCCGCGATCTGCCGTCCAAGGACGGATCGGTCCGCCCGGACGAAGACTTCGCCATGATCTGGGACACTGACCCGCGCGGCGCCAAGCGGATCGCCGATATCGCGGCCGCCGCCAAGGGCGCCGACCGCCTGATCCTCGCCACCGACCCCGACCGCGAGGGCGAGGCGATCAGCTGGCACCTGCTGGAGGTGCTGCAGAAGCGCAAGGTGCTGAAGGGCGCCAAGGTCGAGCGCGTGGTGTTCAACGCCATCACCCGCTCGGCGGTGACCGAGGCGATGAAGCATCCGCGCGACATCGACATGGAGCTGGTGGAGGCCTACCTCGCCCGCCGCGCCCTGGACTACCTGGTCGGCTTCACTCTCTCGCCGGTGCTGTGGCGCAAGCTGCCGGGCGCGCGCTCGGCCGGGCGGGTGCAATCGGTGTCATTGCGGCTGATCGTCGACCGCGAGAACGAGATCGAGCGGTTCAAGACCCAGGAATACTGGACCGTGGAGGCCGACGTCTCGGCCGGCGGCGACCCGTTCCTGGCGCGGCTGGCCAAGCACCAGGGCAAGCGGCTCACCAAGTTCGACCTCGGAAACGAAGCTTCCGCGCTGGGGGCCAAGGCCGCCGTCGAGGCCGCCAGCTTCAAGGTCGCCTCGGTGGAGAAGCGCCCCGCCCGCCGCACCCCGCCGCCGCCCTTCACCACCTCGACCCTGCAGCAGGAAGCCTCGCGCAAGCTGGGCTTCGCCGCGGAGCGCACCATGCGGGCGGCGCAGAAGCTCTATGAGGGCGTCGATATCGGCGGCGAGACCGTCGGCCTGATCACCTATATGCGCACCGACGGCGTGCAGAGCGCGCCCGAGGCGCTGACCGAGGCGCGCGAGGTGATCGGCGGTCTCTACGGCAAGCCCTACGTGCCGGAGACCCCGCGCTACTACAAGGTCAAGGCCAAGAACGCCCAGGAAGCCCACGAGGCGATCCGCCCGACGAGCCTCGCCCGCAACCCCGGCTCGCTGCGCCTGGAGCCCGATCTCGGCCGCCTCTACGAGCTGATCTGGAAGCGGATGATCGCCTCGCAGATGGAGGCGGCGCGGATCGAGCGCACCACGATCGACCTGGAAAGCGCGGAGGGCAAGACCGGCCTGCGCGCCACCGGCCAGGTGATCCAGTTCGACGGCTATCTGCGGGTCTATGAGGAAGGCCGCGACGATCCCGAGGCCGCGGCGCCCGGCGCCGACGGCGACGAGCGCGACTTCGCCGGCCGGCTGCCGGCGGTGGCCGAGGGCGCGGCGGCCAAGGTCCACGCCGCGCGGGCCGACCAGCATTTCACCGAGCCGCCGCCGCGCTTCTCCGAGGCCTCGCTGGTCAAGCGGATGGAGGAGCTGGGCATCGGCCGGCCCTCGACCTACGCCTCGATCCTGAGCGTGCTGCGCGACCGCGAATATGTACGGATGGAGAAGCAGCGGTTCGTGCCGGAGGACAAGGGCCGGCTGGTCACCGCCTTCCTCGAGCAGTTCTTCCGCCGCTACGTCGAATACGACTTCACCGCCGCGCTGGAAGAGAAGCTCGACCTGGTCTCCGCCGGCGAGCTCGACTGGAAGGCGCTGCTGCGCGACTTCTGGCGCGACTTCCACGCCGCCATCGGCGAGATCGGCGAGCTGCGCATCGGCGCGGTGATCGAGGCGCTCAACGAGGCGCTCGGTCCACACATCTTCCCCGACAAGGGCGATGGATCGGATCCCCGCGTGTGCCCCACCTGCGGGACCGGGCGGCTGTCGCTGAAGACCGGCAAGTTCGGCGCCTTCATCGGCTGCTCCAACTATCCCGAGTGCCGCTTCACCCGTCCGATCGCCCAGGACAACGGCGAGGACGCCGGCGAAGGCGGCGGCGACCGCGAACTCGGCGTCGATCCGGCCACCGGCCACGCCATCTGGCTGAAGGCCGGCCGCTTCGGACCCTATGTCGAGGAGCAGGACGAGAAGCCCAAGCGCGCCAGCCTGCCCAAGGACTGGCCGCCGGCCGGCATGGACCTAGACAAGGCGATCCGGCTGCTGCGCCTGCCGCGCGAGGTGGGCAAGCATCCGGACGACGGCAAGCCGATCCTGGCCGGCATCGGCCGCTATGGCCCCTACGTCCAGCACGACGGCACCTACGCCAACCTGCCCACCGTGGACGAGGTGTTCGAGGTCGGCCTCAACCGCGCGGTCGCGGTGCTGGCCGAGAAGCGCGCCGGCGGCCGCGGCGCCCGAGGCGAAGCCGCCGCGCTGAAGGATCTGGGCGCCCACCCCGAGGACGGCGCCCCGGTGCGGGTGCTGGCCGGCCGCTACGGCCCCTACATCAAGCACGGCGCGGTCAACGCCAATGTGCCGCGCGGGTCCGATCCGGCGGCGCTGACGATGGAAGAGGCGGTGAAGCTGCTCGCCGAACGCGCGGCCAAGGCCCCGACCACCAAGGGTCGGCGCGGGTCGTCCGCCCGCGCCAAGCCGGCGGCGAAGGCGAAGAAGGCGGCGCCGGCAAAGAAGAAGCCCGCCGCGGCCAAGAAGGCGCCGGCGAAGGCGCGCAAGGCGACGTAGCCACGCCTGACGAAGGGCGTCAAAAAAGTACTTGATCGTGAACACAACGGGAACACTATATGTCGGCTCCCATTTGGAGCCGATCAACGATGCGTTTTTCCCAGCGCTTCCGTCTGGCGGAGACACGCGGAACCGGCGTCGTCTGCGACGAGGATGGACTCTCCGTCGGCGGGACGCCGCTGCTCGAAAGGATCGAGGAAGGCGGAGGTCGATATTGGCGCGCGCGTCCGCTTGCCGAGCTCGATCACGACCTCAGCCGATCCTACGGCTTGCCGATTGAGTTTTGGCGCAAAGGTTCAGGACTCGCCGCCGTAGCTCGGGCTCTCAACGAGGGAGAGGTCGCTCTCGCGCAGATGACGGCGCTGTACCTGCGACTTCCTGATCCGCCGCTGCTCAAGTCGGGGGCCTCATCCGAAGGAGACGTTCTCGACCGGGCATGGCGGTTGCAGGCGAGCGGGTTGCTGAAGGAAGCGTGAAACCCGGCAGACCATCCGCGCTGGCCCGCCGGCGCTGCCGACTCGATTGGCGGCCAGTTTGCCCCTAGCGGGGGCGCTGACGCTGGCGCGCCGGAAAAGAACCCCGTCCTAACCCCTACGCAAGGGGCGCCGCAATCCCGTGGGATGTGCCGGATGCGATGGATCAACCCGGCACGGGAGTACGTCCATTCCCCTGGGAGGAATCCCGCCGCTCATTGGGCCACTCCGGAGGAACCCATACCCCAATCGACCGAAATACGTGAAGGAATGGGCCGATGCCGACGAGTATTACCATGAACTCGCGGTCAAAGGACGGCTCGGAAAGCACCCCTATTCGGGGCATGGGAGAGACTATGACGAATGTGTAAGGGGCCAAGTATCGCAGGATTGCGGCGGCAACGCTGTAGTAGCTTAGATCGCAGGAGCCGCTGATATGCATGAACCAAACACGCCGGAAGAAATCCTAGAGGATCACAAGATCCTTAGAAGCGATCCGCAGCGCTATCTCCAAATGATCAATGATCGGATCGCAGCCAATCCGAATAGTCCGCATGGATATTTCAGTCGCCATCAGGCGTGGATGCGATTGGACCAACCCACGTCGGCGCTTGCCGATCTTGACAGAAGCATAGCGCTCGATCCGAAGCCAACCGCCTTCTGGAGCCGGGCAAACGTCAATCGGCACGTCGGCGAGTATGAGAAAGCCATCGAAGACTACAGCCGGCGCGAGGCTATCGATCCCGAGCAGTGGAGCAGGGACGCCTTCCCGCTGATCTACCAAGCCGACACCTACGCGCGCCTCGGCGACGAGCCGATGGCCCTCGCCTATTGCGCGCGGCTGCCGGATGACTTCTGGACGCCGGGCCACCACGATCTGCCGCCTGGCGGCAAGATCGAGATCGCCGATGAACTGCGGCGGCGCGCGGCGGCGGCACGCCAAGCGAGGATGTCAGGATCGCCGCCGGTTTAGGCCATCGGGTCAGTCAGTCCGCGGTATCTGGCCGACCCAGGCGCCATGGGTCGCCGCGAAGCCGATCGCAGCGTAGCGGACCAGAAGCGGGGCCCGCGCCAGTCGTCCCGACGCGGACCAGAACAGATCCGTCCAGCCGATTCGCCCGTCCACCCGCTGCTCCGCGACCTAAGATCCGCCGAGACGCGGACCTTAGGCGCGCGAAGTCGGCGGCGGGGAGCTTGCGGCCCTAGACCGCCGGCGCGGGCGCGGGCGCGGTAATGCCCTTGGGCGACGGACCGAACTTGTTCGGACCCGGCGTGCCGTCCAGGAAGCCGCATTCGATCAACGGCCAAATTTCAAGCGTAATGAGGCCGACGAAAATCCAGACCCACGACTTGTCACGGTCGTGCCAGCGCTTCACCTGGATGGCGAAGAACGCCCACCAGCAGGCGACGAACACGACCGCAATGAGGATGTTGCCGATCAACGCCAAGGCGCCCCCACCCTGGGTCAGCATCGTGAGAACCGTCACGATGACGGCATAGACGACCCACGCGCCGAGCGTGGCGAGCCAATACTGCTGGCGCCGGATCCGGCCGTTGAAACGGAACAAAAGACTTTGCATCGGGTAATTCCCCCCCGACTGGGCTTTCGGAACCTCTTCCAACGGATTTGAGACGTGCGGCGTCGGACCAGCTGAACTCGACCCCGCATCGTGCGCGTTTGGATCTATTCCCGCATCGGATGGGCCGGCGCTTGGTTCCGCAGGCGAGGGCCCTGCGAGCCCGCCGGGTGTCGACGTGGCGATGCCAGTCGCCGCCGGAGGCGCATCTTCGTCGCGAGGAGTCTCGATCTCGGCCGACACCGGGGGTGCTTCCGCCAGTTCGGCGGAACTGGCGGGCGCATCTCCGTTATCCGTGTTCGCCGCGTCCTCGACAGGATCGGCTTCCGCCACTGGCGCGATCGCGTCGGACTCGCTGGGTGCTTCGAGCTTCGCTCGGAACCGGTCATCGACGTCGGCCTTGGCTTGGGAAAGCCGGCGCGCGGCCGCGCTCAACTGGGCTCTTGCGGCGCGATGTGCGCGGTCGGCGTCCATCCTTGCGGTGTGCGCGATTTCGAACTCCTGCTGGGCGGCGCGCAAGAGCAGCGGGGTGACGCTGATTTCCCCGAGATGCCGCAGCTGCGCCTCGGCCTGGGCGAGGTCCGTGCTTGCCGTGTTGGCGGCTTCTTCAGCCTCAGCCTCCATGGTTTGCGCGTCCTGGAAGGCGTCCTGCGCCTGAACCACGGCCGCTTTGATCGCCCGAAGTTCCTGCTCGCTTCGCGCGAGCGCGTCCTTCAGCTCGCCGCCATGGGCGACGCCGCCCCTGACCGCCAATGCTTCGATGGTTTGGACGAGCCGCGACCAACCGCCGTGCGGATCGTGCCCGTTCCAGCCGTCGATTGGCAGACCGTTGACCCGGTCAAACGGAAACGGCGGACTCCTCACGCCAACGAGGACGTTGACCAGCTTTTCGGTATGCAGGGCGAGCCGCGCCTCGTCCTTGACGTTCTTGCTGGCGACGGAATTCGGCGTCCACAGGACGACGACCCCGACCATCGCCTCGATCTCCCGGGCCAGCTCGTCCTGCCAATCCACGCCTGGCATGTCCTGGTCCCACCAGACGCGGACCCCGATCCGGCGCAGACTGCTGATGACCTGCTCAGCGAGCGCCTGATCGGCCCGTGAATAGGAGAGAAAGACTCCCGTCAACTTTCCCTGCTTCCCTTGGCTGCGACGCGATAGGCGAGCCGTTGGCAGACTATCCTAAGCTGCTTCTCACGACCAAGATGGAACGATCAACTCCGACAACGAGGACAACGGCGCCGCCGCTATTTGCGAGCCCGCTGACTTTGGCCCAAGCGCGCCGCCAAGCGCTTCACCCACTGCAGGGTCGGGCCGACCCAGGCCTCATAGATCGCGGCGACGGCGATCAGCACCGCGCAACCGATCAGGAAGGGAGTCCGCGCCGGTCGTCCCGACGCGGACCAGTCGATTGCTTGGCCACCCGCCGCTCCGCGACCTAAGACCCGCTGAGACGCGGACCTTAGGCGCGCGAAGGCGGCGCGGCAGCGGAAGCGCCGTCGGCCTCAGGCGGCGGCCGTCGTGGCCGACGCGGCCACGCCCTTCGGCGATGGGCCGTACTTGTTCGGGCCGGGCGTGCCGTCGAGGATGCCAAGCTCGATCAGCGGCCAGATCGCGCCGATGATCGTGAGCGAAACCAGCCAGAAAAGCAGCACCCACCAGCCGCTCTTGTCGCGGTCGTGGCAGCGCTTCACCGAGTTGGCCAGCGAAACCCAGAGCAACACCAGGGACACGAGGCCGCCGATGATCGACGCGATCCCGCCGCCGCCAGCCGGATGTCCCGCCGCCGCCGCAGCGTAAACCGGGCCCAAGGTTAGGTTGTAGACGATGCCGTTGATGACGGCGACGACGATGAGGATGATCCAGAAGTGCAGGCGCCGCTGGCGCCCCTGAAAGCTGAATAGCTGCGTGAAGTTCATTGGTTGCCCCCAAGAAGGTGTTTCCCAAGGCAGAGCTAACACCCGACAACGGGGTCGCGACAAGAACTTTAACCGCCAAACACGTGTCTCAGGCGAATTCCGCGAGAATATCGTCGGCGCCGACGCTGTCGCCGGCCTTGGCGCCGACGGTCTTCAGGGTGCCGTCGCGTTCGGCGCGGATGATGTTCTGCATCTTCATCGCCTCGATAATGCAGAGGGTCTGGCCGGCCTTGACCTCCTGGCCCGCGACGACTTCCACGGCCACCACGAGGCCTGGCATCGGCGAGACCACCAGCCGCGAGGTGTCGACGGCCTTCTTGGGCGGCAAGCGCTCGTGCAGGTCGGCGGAGACCGGCGTCAGCACCATCACCTGGGCCACGGCGGCGCGGTGGCGGATGCGGAAGCCTTCGGCCGTTGCCGAGACCTCGGCGGCGAACGGCTCGCCGTCCAGCACCGCGCGGAACAGCGCCTGGCCAGGACGCCAGTTCATGCCGACGAGGCGCACCGAGCGGCCTTCGTCCAGGAACGCGACCTCCAGCCCGTCCGCCGCGTCTGACAGGCGGACTGGGCGCTTGGCGCCGCTCACCACCACCACCCATTCGTCACGGGGGCGGGTCGGCGGCAGCACCGGATGCGCGCGGCCGTTGCGGCGGCTCTGCAGGCGCTGCATGGCGCAGGCGGTCGCGGTCAGCAGGTCGAACTGGCGCGGCGATGGCGGCAGGCCGTGGAAGCCGTCCGGGAACTCCTCGGCGATGTAGCCGGTGGAGAGCCGTCCGTCCTGGAAGCGCGGCTGGTCCATCACCGCCGAGAGGAACGGCGCATTGTGGCCGAGGCCCTCGATGTGCAGATCCTCGAGCGCGCCGGCCATGGTGTCGATCGCCGCCGAGCGCGTCGCGCCCCAGGTCGCCAGCTTGGCGATCATCGGGTCGTAGAACATCGAGATCTCGTCGCCTTCGCGCACGCCGGAATCGGTGCGCACGATCCCCTCGCCGCGCTCGCCCTCGGCGGGCGACTGGTAGCGGACCAGGCGGCCGATCGAGGGCAGAAAGCCGCGGTAGGGGTCCTCGGCATAGAGCCGGCTCTCGACCGCCCAGCCCTTGATCGCCAGGTCGGCTTGTCCGAACGCCAGCGGCTCGCCGGCGGCGACGCGGATCATCTGCTCGACCAGATCGAGGCCGGTGATCAGCTCCGTGACCGGATGCTCCACCTGAAGACGCGTGTTCATTTCCAGGAAATAGAAGGATTTATCCTGCCCGGCGACGAACTCGACGGTGCCGGCCGAGTCATAGTTCACCGCCTTGGCCAGGGCGACGGCCTGCGCGCCCATCGCCTCACGGGTGGCGGCGTCGAGCAGCGGCGACGGCGCCTCCTCGATGACCTTCTGATTGCGGCGCTGGATCGAGCATTCGCGCTCGAACAGGTGGACGACGTGGCCGTGCTTGTCGCCCAGCACCTGGATCTCGATGTGGCGCGGGTTGAGGATGAACTTCTCGATGAAGATGCGGTCGTCGCCGAACGCGCCGGCCGCCTCGGCCTTCACCGCCGCCAGCGCCTCGCCGATCTCGTCGCCCGAGCGCACGACGCGGATGCCCTTGCCGCCGCCGCCGGCCGAGGCCTTCAGCATCACTGGATAGCCGATCTCGGCGGCGATGACGCCGGCGTGCTCGGGCCCGTCGATCTCGCCGATGTGGCCCGGCACGCAGGAGACGCCGGCCTCGGCCGCGGCGCGCTTGGAGGCGATCTTGTCGCCCATGGCGTCGATGGCGTGCGGATTGGGGCCGATGAAGACGATCCCGGCCTCGGCGCAGGCGCGGGCGAAATCGGCGCGCTCGGAGAGGAAGCCGAAGCCGGGGTGAACCGCCTCGGCGCCGGTCTCGCGGCAGGCCGCGATGATCTTCTCGGCGACCAGATATGATTGCGCCGCCGGCGCGGGGCCGATCGCCACCGCTTCGTCGGCCATCTCGACGGCGAGGCTGCCGGCGTCCGCCTCGGAGTAGACCACCACCGACGCTATGCCCATGCGCCGGCAGGTCCGAATGATGCGCACCGCCACCTCACCGCGGTTGGCGATGAGGATTTTCGAGAACAGGCGGCTGCCCGTGGCCGTCTTTGTCATTATCTTGGGGGTTAGAGACGATGCGCGGGCCTGACAACCCATGACGTAGCGTCACAATCGAAGAGGCGCGCCATGACCGATGCACCCCACGCCGAGCTCCGCTCCGAGGCCGGATTCAACCTCACCCCGCCTTCGCCAGCCGAACGCGCGCGGCTGGAGGCGACGCTCACCGGCGAGGAGCGCGATGTGCTGCTCCACCACGGCACCGAGGCCCCCTTCTGCGGCGGCCTGCTCGATAACAAGACCGACGGCATCTACTGCTGCCGGCTCTGCGGCCTGCCGCTGTTCCGTGCGGTGACCAAGTTCGAGAGCGGCACCGGCTGGCCCAGCTTCCACACGCCGTTCTCCGAGGATCACGTCACCGCCGTGCGCGACGTCAGTTTCGGCATGGTGCGGATCGAGACCCGTTGCGCCCGCTGCGGCAGCCACCAGGGCCACGTCTTCCCGGACGGGCCGCGGCCCACCGGCCTGCGCTACTGCATCAACTCGGTCTCGCTGCAGTTCGCCAAGACCGGCGATCCACTGCCGGACCCGCTGGGACGTGGGGACCGGGTCTGAGGCGGGCCGAGCAAGGGTTCGACGACGAACCTCAAGAACCCCTCGAACACTAACAATTACAAATATCTGTCATCCCGGAAGCTCGCGCAGCGAGCTGTCCGGGATCTCCTTGCACCATCCGCGCCGAGGAGATCCCGGATGAGCCGCTACGCGTCTCTCCGGGATGACAACCATTTAAGAATTTGAATTAACTGCGCTTCTCGATGAACGCAGTCGGGTGCGACCCCCTAAAGCGGGATGTTGTCGTGCTTCTTCCAGGGGTTGGAGAGCTGTTTTCCCTTCAGGCTCTTCAGCGCCCGCACGATCCGCCGCCGGGTGCCGTGGGGCATGATCACGTCGTCGATGTAGCCGCGCGAGGCGGCGACGAACGGGTTGGCGAAGTGCGCCTTGTAGTCGGCCTCGCGCTCGGCCAGCTTCTGCGGATCGCCGATGTCGGCGCGGAAGATGATCTCCACCGCCTGGCTCGGCCCCATCACCGCGATCTCGGCGGTGGGCCAGGCGTAGTTGAGGTCGCCGCGGATGTTCTTCGAGCTCATCACGTCGAAGGCCCCGCCATAGGCCTTGCGGGTGATCACGGTGATCTTCGGCACGGTGGCCTCGGCGTAGGCGAACAGCAGCTTCGCCCCATGCTTGATCAGCCCCCCCTGCTCCTGCTTGGTCCCCGGCATGAAGCCCGGCACGTCGACGAAGGTGATGATCGGGATGCCGAAAGCGTCGCAGAAGCGCACGAACCGCGCCGCCTTGCGGCTGGAGTCGATGTCCAGGACGCCGGCCAGCACCTGAGGCTGATTGGCGACGATGCCCACCGTCTCGCCGTCCATGCGGCCGAAGCCGGTGATGATGTTCTTGGCGAAGTCCGGCGAGATCTCGAAGAAGTCGGCCTCATCGGCGACTTTGAGGATCAGCTCCTTCATGTCGTAGGGCTTGTTTGGGTTCGCCGGCACCAGGGTGTCGAGCGACGGCTCGGCGCGGTCCGGGTCGTCGAAGGGCTCGCGCGCCGGCGGCTTCTCGCGGTTTGACAAGGGCAGGAAGTCGATCAGCCGGCGGACCTGGGTCAGCGCCTCGAGGTCGTTGTCGAAGGCGCCGTCGGCGACGCCGGACTTCAACGCGTGGACCCGGTAGCCGCCCAGTTCCTCGTGGCTGACATCCTCGTTGATCACCGTGCGCACCACATCGGGGCCGGTGACGTACATGTAGGCGGTGTCCTTCACCATGAAGATGAAGTCGGTCATCGCCGGCGAATAGACGTCGCCGCCGGCGCAGGGGCCCATGATCACGCTGATCTGCGGGATGACGCCGGACGAGAGCACGTTCTGCAGGAAGATGTCGGCGTAGCCGGCGAGGCTGTCGACGCCTTCCTGGATGCGCGCGCCGCCGGCGTCGAAGAGGCCGACGATCGGGGCGCCGTTGCGGGCCGCCATCTCCTGCACCTTGACGATCTTCTCGGCGTGCGCCTTGGAAAGAGATCCACCGAAGACGGTGAAATCCTTCGAGAAAACGTAAGTCACGCGGCCGTTGATGGTGCCCCAGCCGGTGACCACGCCGTCGCCGGGCACGCGCTGGGCGGCCATGTCGAAGTCGTGGCTGCGGTGCTCGACGAACATGTCGAACTCCTCGAAAGAGTCCTCGTCGAGCAAGAGGTCGAGCCGCTCGCGGGCGGTGAGCTTGCCCTTGGCGTGCTGGGAATCGATCCGCCGCTGCCCGCCCCCGGCCCGCGCCTGCGCCCGCCGCTTCTCGAGCTCTTCGAGGATATCTTTCATCCGCCCCGCCTTTGGACTTTCGATCACGGACGCGTAGCCGCGCGCCGGGGGGCTGGCAAGTTTGGGGGTCTTAGTATCGCCGACGCGGCGGGGCACTGCGGGGCGATCGCTTCAGAAATCGCTTCCACCACCCAACCATGTCATCCCGGAAAGCCGCGCAGCGGCTTGTCCGGGACCTCATCGGCGCGGATCGAGCCAGGAGATCCCGGCTCTCCGCTTCGCTCCGGCCGGGATGACAACGTAAATTATCCTGAGGTGATCGCCTCAGACTCCAGCGCCGCGAACCAGCGCCCCAGCATCGTCGCCTCCTTGGCCATCTCCGCGACCCTGGCCGCGGCCTCGGCGTCGACACCCCAGCGTTCTTCCTGGAAGCTCTCGTCCAGCCGGGAGAGTGCGAAGGCCGCGTCGGCGGTGAGGTGGCCGCGGCGCAGGGCGAGGCCGAGGATGGCCGAGCCGAACAGGGCCGTGGCGGCGGCGAGGCCGGCCAGGATGAAGTCGTCCTCGGCCGACGCCGCTTCCCCGACCCGCGCTATGGTCACCACCGGCTGCGGCCGGGGGATGACGCCACGGGCGCGATGAAAGGCGACGCCGAGCTCAATCTCGACCCAGTCGATCACCGGGCCCCAGCGTTCTTCCTGCAGCGCCAGCAGCGCCGCCGGCCAGTCGGCGAAGTAGCAGATCAGGTCCGAGCCGGCGAAGGACGCGATCCGTTCGACGGCGCCCTGCCGCGCGCCCTGGTCGGCCGCCGCCAGCGCGGTCCAGGCGAGGCGCGTGGCGGGCATCGTCGCCGGGAGGATGTCCGAGCCCTGCGCCGCCCATTCGCCCGCCACGAGGCTCGCCAGCCCCGCCGTGGGCAGGATCAGCGGCGTTCCGGCCGGCGAGCGCGGGGTGCGACCATCGAGACTGACCGCGAAGCCGCCCTCGGCCGCCGTCGCCTCGGCTTTGGCGTAGAAACGCCGGATCCGTTCGGCGGAATGGCCGGGCAGCGGCATGGGGGCGGATTGACCTCCGGAGTTCGAACGACGGAAGCTAGGACTTCCGGCGTGCAACGAGCAAGTTCGGCCGATCCGCGCAAGGCGTTCGCCGCGCGGCCGGCGCACGGAGGCCCCATTTTGGCGCTCGATCGTGATCTCGCGGCGGCCATCGCCGTCACCCGCTTCGGCCTCGGCGCCAAGCCGGGCGAACTGCTGGCCGCTCGCGACGACCCGCAAGGCTGGCTCACGGCTCAGATCCGCCCCGGCGGAGCGGACCAGCCGCAGGCCAATCCTCCGACCTCGGCCCAGCGCGTGATCGAGTTCCGCGAGTATCAGAAGCAGCGCCAGGCCGCGAAGCTGTCCGGCCAAGTCTTCGACCCGGTGAAGTTCGCCGGCCAGCTGATCCGCCAGGACGCCGGCGCCGATTTCATGGCCCGGGTGAAGCTGGCGGCGAGCACCGACGCCGACTTCCGCGAGCGCTGGGCCCTCTTCTGGTGCAACCATTTCACCGTCTCGGCCACCAAGCTGCAGACCGCCACCCTGGTGGGGCCGTTCGAGCAGGAGGCGATCCGCCCGCATGTGTTCGGCCGCTTCGAGGACATGCTGGTCGCCTCGTCCAGCCACCCCGGCATGCTGCTTTACCTCGACCAGGCCCAGTCGGTGGGGCCGGACACCATGGCCGCGATGCTGCTCTCGCGCGGCGGCAAACAGGCCGGCCTGAACGAGAACCTGGCCCGCGAGATCCTCGAACTGCACACGGTGGGGGTCGAGGCCGGCTACACCCAAGCCGACGTCACCGAGTTCGCCCGCGCCATGACCGGCTGGAGCATTGGCGGCCCACGTGAGAGCGACGCCATCGCCGGCAAGTTCCTGTTCCGTCCGATGGCGCACGAGGGCGGCGCGCGCACCATCATGGGCAAGCGCTATCCGCAGGACGGCGTCCAGCAGGCGCGGGCGGTGATGAAGGACCTGGCCGCCAGCCCCCACACCGCCCGCCACATCGCGGTCAAGCTCGCGCGTCACTTCATCGCCGACGATCCGCCGCCGACGCTGACACACCGGCTGGAGCGGACCTACCTGGGCACGGGCGGCGACCTCGCCGAGGTGGCAAAGACCCTGGTGTTCGCGCCGGAGTCTTGGTCGCCGGACGCGGCCAAGTTCAAGACGCCGTACGAATTCCTGGTCTCGTCCTGGCGCGCGGCGAACGTCACGCCGGACGACGTGACTCTGATCGCGCCGATCCTGAACGGCATGGGCCAGAAGCCGTTCAGCGCCCCCTCGCCCAAGGGCTGGCCGGAGGACGCCGAGGTCTGGTGCGCGCCGGACGCGGTGATCAAGCGGATGGCCTGGGCGCAGTCCCTGGCCGCCCAGTCGCTGAACGGCCGCGATCCCACCCAGCTCGCCCGCGACGCCCTCGGCGCCCGGCTGACCCCGCTGGTCGCCGCGGCGATCTCGCGCGCCGAAACCCGCGAGGAGGGCCTCGCCATCCTGCTGATGAGTCCGGAGTTCCAACGCCGATGACCGACGCGCCTTCCCTCGCCCCCACCCGCCGCGGCGCGCTGGCCGCCGCGCTCGGCTTCGGCCTCACCGTCGAGTTCCTCGGCCGCAAGGCCTTCGCCGCCGCCGACGGCGCGGCCGAGTCCCGCAAGCTGATCGTGTTCGTCTGCCGGGGCGGCATGGACGGGCTCTCGGTCTCGCCGCCGGTGGGCGATCCGAACTACGCGGCCCTGCGCGGCGCGATCGCCCTCCCCGGCTTCGAGGCGCCCGGCGGCGCGCTGAAGCTGGACGACACCTTCGGCCTGCATCCCTCGCTGGCGGCCGTCCACAGGCTGGCGCTGAAGGGCGAGGCGCGGATCGCGCCGGCCGTCGCCACGCCCGACCGCGCCCGCAGCCACTTCGAGGCCCAGGACGTGCTCGAGAACGGCGCCACCGCCGCCTACGGCACGGATTCCGGCTGGCTGAACCGGGCGCTGCAGGCCATGGGGCCCGGCAAGGTCAAGGCGATCTCGGTCGGCGCCACCGCGCCGCTGATCCTGCGCGGCGGCGTGGAGGCGGCCTCCTGGTCGCCCGGACCGGGCGTCGGCAAGGACCCGCGCCTGCCCGGCATATTGCAGGACCTCTACGTCCACGACCCGATGCTGAGCCGCGCGCTGGCCGCCGGCCTTTCCACCGAGTCGATGGCCAAGGTCGCCTCCGCCGACGCCACCTCCGCCCTCGCCCAAGCCGACGCCATGTCGGGCGCCATGGCCGCCAGTGAGCCGCCCGCCGCCCCGGCGCCGCGCCAGGGCGTGGCCATCGCAAGGCAACTCGGCGCAACCCTGGCCGGCTTCATCATCCAGCCCGCCGGCCCGCAGGTCGCCGCCGTCTCCATCGACGGCTTCGACACCCACGCCAACCAGGGCTCGAGCCAGGGTCAGCTCGCCACCCGCCTCGCCTATCTCGACGCCGCCCTGGACGGCCTCGCCGACGGCATGGGGCCCGCGTGGAAGACGACGGTGGTGGTGGTGGCGACCGAGTTCGGCCGCACCGCGCACGTCAACGGCACCGGCGGCACCGACCATGGCACGGCGTCGACGGCGCTGCTGCTCGGCGGCGCGCTGAAGCCGGGCGGCATCGTCGGCGACTGGCCGACGCTGGCCCAGGCCCGCCTGTTCGAGAACCGCGACACCGCGCCCACGCTGGACATGCGCGGCCTCTTCAAGGGCCTGCTGGCCGGCCAGTTCGGCCTCGACCGCCGCGCCCTCGACACCACGATCTTCCCCGACAGCGCCGGCGTGGCGCCGGCAAGGGGGATCATCGCCTAGGCCTTTATAGTCGAGAGCCGTTTAGCGTCCGCTTCCGGCCGGAATGGCGTGACGGGTTCGAGCCTAAACCGACACTGGCGGCTAATTGCCCAGCGGCCGTACGGTCTTGATCAGCCACGCCTGGAACGCGACAGGCTCTTCGAACGGCGGGTTGTGGCCGGACTTCTCGAACCAGACGAAAGCCTTCTGCGGCGCGGAAATCCGCTCGAAGAATTCGTAGGCGACAGACGCCTCCGACTGGTGGTCAGAACGCCCGGAAACGAGGAACGTCGGGACGCCATAGGTCCTCGGCCGATCGTCGATCCGGAAGGTCGCGAATTCGGTATTGAGCAGCTTGGCGGAATAGGCGGGCGCACCCTGAAAGGCGGCCAGGTCGCGCCAGTTGTACTCCGATTGACCGAGGCTCTGAGCAATCAGTTTCAGGTAACTGCCATCTCCGTGGAATGAGCCGCCGAACGTCTGCAGCAAATCGCGCGGCGTGAAGGCGGAGCCATGGGGCCGCGGTGGGGGACCCATCAGTTCAAGCTCCCTGATCGCCTTGGTATCGCCGCGTGATCGGGCTTGTTTCAGCACGAAGTCATACGAGCGCCGTTCGCTTTCAGGCACGTCGGCGACCTGGCCCACGCCGACGTAGGCGAACAGCTTTTCCGGATGCTGCTCAGCATAGAGAATGCCCGGGACGGTTCCCCACGAATGGCCGACGACGAGCACTTTGCGCTGTGCCAACTGGGCGAGCAGCCGGTCCACAACCGCGCCTAGGTCATCGACATACTGCTGAATCGTAAGATGGGCCGGCTTCGGCGCGCGGGGATCGAAGCTCTGACCGGCGAAGCGCTGGTCCCAGTAGACGACGACGAAATGCTCCTCCAAGCCGGCGTCGAAGCGGCGAAGCGGCGGCGTCTCGCTCGAACCCGGTCCACCATGCACCCAGATCAGGATCGGGTTGTTGCGATCGCGGCCCCGTATGATCACAGACTGGTCGATGCCGTTGATCCGCCAGCGCTCGACGCTCGCGATACTGCGCGGCGACGGCCTGCCGTCGGCGCCCCTGAACGGCGGGGTTGATATGGGCGCGACCAAGCGCCAGCCGATCGCTGCCAGCGCCAAGGCGCCCAGCAAAGTTACGGCGCGAAGGACGTTCCTTGAACTCATCGAGTCAAGTCGATGCATGCCTGCTGAGAGACGGCCCAGTTAAAACTTTTTCATATAGCTCAGGTTGATCGCGGACCACCGACCGCGTGCGCCGCCGGATTGCGGCTCGAAGCCGAAGCGGCGCTGCCCACTGTCCTTGCGCAAGGTCCGGCTCAAGGCGCGCTCGAAATCTAGGGCGAACCGGCTGGCGCCAGCATCGTCGCGAGATCGCCCAGCGCGGGTGGAATGGTGCCGTGGATCTGAATTGACAGGGCGGCCCAGGCGTTGGCCACGGTGAGCGCCTCGAGCGGGTCGTCGACGCCGGTCAGCACCAGGCTGGCCAGGAAAGCGTCGCCGGCGCCGGTGGTGTCCGCCACCTGCACCGGCCACGCGGGGGTTTTGACCACGGCCTCGCCGTCAAAGATCATCGATCCCTGCTCGCCCAGCTTGACGATCAACATCCTGGCGTCCAGCCGGGCTTGCAGGCCCGCGAAGGCCGCCGGCTCGCCCGTGGGCATGAAGGCCGGATCGATTGAGCGCGCCTCCTTCAGATTGAGGCAGATGATCGCGCCGGGGCGGTAGTGGGTATGGTTGCTGGTGTTCTGCGCGACCTGGGAGTCGACGAACGCCGGCTTGCCAGCCGCGGTCGCGCCAGCCACAAACGCCGCCGCCATGGCCGGCGTAATGAGGCCGTGGCGATAGTCGGAGATCACCACCGCGTCGGCCCGTTCGAGATGGGTGTGAAAGGCCGACATCACCGCGGCGGCGACCGCTTCGCCGACCAGGACGTCGTCGCCGACCTCGAGCTGCAGCAGCTTGTAGCCATCGACCCAGAACCGGTGCTTCACCGTCGTGGGCCGGCCGGGGTCGGAGATGGCGATCAGATTGAGCCTGGGCGAGGCGAAGTCGGCCACATGTCGGGCTTCATCGTCCGCGCCGACGGCGGTGATGAAGTCCACATGGGCGCCCAGCTCGAGCAGGTTTCGGCAAACGAAGGCCGCGCCGCCGAGCGTGCGGCCGACTCTGGTCCGGCGGGCCACGATAGTGGGCGTTTCCACGGAGAGGCCGAGCGCCACACCGTAGGTGTAGAGGTCCACGATCGTGTCGCCGACCAGCAGGACGCGGGTGTCCTGGAATTGCGCCAGCCGCT